>Ga0308168_1000658_pt1 | contig 39175 bp, 32 predicted proteins | sample PhyCR2_FD_202133 | JGI IMG/M metagenome (GOLD analysis project Ga0308168, IMG submission 202133) | Phyllosphere microbial communities from UC Gill Tract Community Farm, Albany, California, United States - DLSLRC.R2 | ecosystem: Host-associated > Plants > Phyllosphere > Unclassified | place: USA...
ACATTCCGATCATCACGGGTTCGTTCACGACCGGCACCAGCGGCGCGAACAATCCCTTCCAGACCGTGGACCGCAAGGACATCGGCCTGTTGATGAAGGTGCGTCCGCAGATTTCCGAAGGCGGCGTGATCAAACTGTCGATCTACCACGAGAATTCAGGTATCGACAATTCGGTGATCCGGGCCGAAGGCATCGTGACCACCGTGCGTGCGATCGAAAGCAATATCCTGGCTGATGATGGCCAGATCATCGTGCTGGGTGGCCTGATCCAGGACAACGAAGACCATGGCGAGGAAAAAGTGCGCGGCCTGGGCGACATCCCGGTGCTGGGCAACCTGTTCAAGTACCGCAACCGCACGCGCAACAAGACCAACCTGATGGTCTTCCTGCGTCCGGTGGTGGTACGCAGCAAGGAACAGAACAACGCCATTTCCCTCGACCGCTACGAATACATGCGTGCGCTGGGTGCGACCACCCGTCCGCAGGACGACACCATCCTGATGAAGAACCTGGGCGCGCCGGAACTGCCGTCGCTGACCAACGGCCAGCCGCCGGCGGGCGGAACGATGGCGACGATGCCGCCGCCGGCGCCGCCGACCGCGCGCCCGGGCGCCGCCACCGGCCCCGGCGTGAGCAGCGAGCCGGGATCGTCCACGCAGCCCCAACAGAACCAGGCGCCCGTGCCCATGTTCCGGCCGGTGACGCCACCGAACCAGAAGTGATTCCATCATGACCAACCTGTTGCCTTACGCCTTCGCCCGCGACCACGGGGTCCTGGCGCGCACCGGCGACGAGAACGCCCCGAACACCGGACAAAGCATCGAGGTGCTGGTGTCGAGCAGTACGCCGCCGGCCGCCATTGCCGAGGTGTCGCGCCGTTTCGGCCGCATCGCCCTGCGCCGCGTCGAGCGCAGCGAACTCGACGACGCGATCGCGGCTGCCTATGCCGCCGCCGGCGGCGACGCCAACCAGGTCGCCGACGAATTCGACGCCGACCTCGACCTGACGCGCCTGCTGCAGGACGTGCCGGCCATCGAAGACCTGCTCGAATCGTCGGACGACGCCCCCGTCATCCGCATGATCAATGCGCTGCTCACACAGTCGCTGCGCGAAGGCGCCTCCGACATCCACATCGAACCTTTCGAGCAAACCTCGGTCGTACGTTTTCGCATCGATGGCGCGCTGCGCGACATCGTGCGTCCACGCAAGGGCATCCACGCCTCGTTGATCTCTCGTATCAAGATCATGTCGCAGCTCGACATTGCCGAGAAACGCCTGCCGCAGGATGGTCGCATCACGCTGCGCGTGGGCGGCAAGCCGGTCGACGTCCGTGTTTCTACGTTACCGACCGGCCACGGCGAACGCGCCGTGCTGCGTCTGCTCGACAAGGAAGCAGGGCGGCTCGACCTCTCGCACCTGGGCATGAGCCCGGACCTGCTGCCGCAGTTCGACAAACTGATCAACCAGCCGCACGGCATCGTGCTCGTGACCGGCCCGACCGGCTCCGGTAAAACGACGACCTTGTACGCGGCCCTGTCTCGCCTGAACGCCTCGACCACCAACATCATGACGGTGGAAGACCCGATCGAGTACGACCTGAACGGCGTTGGTCAGACCCAGGTCAATGCCCGCATCGACATGACCTTCGCGAAAGCCCTGCGCGCGATCCTGCGCCAGGATCCGGACGTGATCATGATCGGCGAGATCCGAGACCTGGAAACGGCGCAGATCGCGGTCCAGGCCTCGCTCACCGGCCACCTGGTGCTGGCGACCTTGCACACCAACGACGCCGCCGCCGCCGTCACGCGATTGCTCGACATGGGCATCGAGCCGTTCCTGCTGTCCTCGTCCTTGCTGGGCGTGATGGCCCAGCGCCTGGTCCGTAAACTCTGCTCGCATTGCAAGAAGAGCGATGGCGTGCACTGGCATGCGGTCGGCTGCGAGCGCTGCGGCCATACGGGTTACCACGGCCGGGTCGGCGTCTACGAGTTGCTCGAGACGAACGAGGGGATCCGCGCCCAGATCCACAACCAGGCGTCGGAAGCCGAGATCCGCGTCGCGGCCCAGGAAAGCGGCATGCGCACCATGCGCGAAGACGGCGAGCGCTGGCTGAAAGACGGCACCACGACGCAGGCCGAGCTGCTGCGCGTCACCAAGGATTAAACATGGGGATCAACTAAGTGCCGGCATTTCGTTACGAAGCCGTCGATGCGGGCGGCGCCACCAGGAAGGGCGTCGTCAATGCCGACAGTCCGCGCGCCGCGCGCGCCGACCTGCGCGTGCAGGGACTGACGCCGCTGAACGTCGAGGCGATCGCGGCCCAGGTCGATGCCAGCGGGGCGACCCGCTCGCGCGGCTTCGGCGAACGCCTGTCGTCGGTGGAACTGGCGCTGTTTACGCGCCAGATGGCCAGCCTGCTGGAAGCGGGCTTGCCGCTGGAACAGGCGTTCACGGCCCTGCTGGAGCAGGCCGAAAAGCCGTATCTGCGCGACCTGATCGCCTCGATCCGCGCCGAAGTCATGGGCGGTATCGCATTTTCGGATGCCCTGTCTCACCACCCGCGCGACTTCGACCAGATCTACCGCGGCCTGGTGTCCTCCGGCGAACAGATCGGCCAGCTGGCGCGGGTGCTGTCGCGCCTGGCGGACTACATCGAGCGCCGCAATTCGCTGGTGCAGAAGGTGCGCCTGGCATTTACCTATCCGGCCATCGTCACCGTCGTTGCGTTTGCCATCGTCATCTTCCTGCTGACCTATGTGGTGCCGCAGATCGTCTCGGTGTTTGCCAACACCAAGCAGAAGCTGCCGGTTCTCACCGTCATCATGCTGGCGGTGTCCGATTTCATGCGCGCCTACGGCATCCTGCTGGGGGCGGCATTGGTCGCCGCCTGGTTCGCCTGGCGCCGCGCGCTGCAAAATCCCGTGCTCAAGCGGCGCTGGCATACCTGGCTGCTGACCGCGCCCGTGTACGGCAAGTTCGAGCGCAGCCTGAACACGGCGCGTTTCGCCAGCACCCTGGCGATCACCACCGGCTCCGGCGTGCCGATCCTGCGCGCGCTCGACACCAGCCGCGACACCCTGTCGAACGTCGCCATGCGCGAACTGGTCGAACAGGCAACGGCCAGCGTGCGCGAAGGTATCAGCCTGGCGCGCGCGCTGTCCGTACAAAAACATTTTCCACCGATGCTGGTGCACATGATCCGTGCCGGCGAGATCACGGGCGAACTGCCGGCCATGCTGGAACGGGCGGCCAATTCGCAGCAGGCCGATCTCGAACGCCGCACGCTGACCATTGCCGGCCTGCTCGAGCCGGTACTGATCCTGGCCATGGGCCTGGTGGTGCTGTTGATCGTGCTGGCGGTCCTGATGCCGATCATTGAAATCAACCAGCTGGTGCGCTAACAAGGAAACCGATGAAGCGTTTGCCTCTTCTTTTCACCCTGCTTGCCTTGATCTTCCTGGCGGTGTCCGCCACCTACTGGGGCATGCAGCTGTACAAGCCGCAGCAGCGTCCGATCGCCGCGGCGCCGCCGGCCGGCGTGCCCGAGCTCTCGCCCGACGCCGCCGCGACGCTGTTCGGCGGCCAGGCCGTCGCGAACGTCGCCACCAACTACCAGCTGACCGGCATCGTTGCCGCCGGACGCGACAGTGTTGCCATCGTCGTGGCCGAGGGCCAGCCGCCGAAAGCCCTCAAGGTCGGACACGAACTGTCGCCGGGCGTCAGCATCAGCGAAGTGCACCCGCGCTACATCATGCTGTCCGAAGGCGGCGTCATGAAGCGCATCGATCTCGCCGCCGACACCAAGCCGGCCATCGCGCTGTCGGGCGACGCCTCGTCGCCGGTGCCGCCGCAGATGGCGCGCCCAAGCATTGCTCCGGCCGGCGCCATGCCGACGACCGAGCCGCAAACGGCGCCCGGCGCCGTGCAAAGCCCGCCACCGCCGGGCGAAGTCAACCCGGTCGTGCCGCAGGGTCAGGAAGCGCCACAGGAACCACCTCAGGAACCGCCTCAGGAAGGTCCGCCAGCCGACGTCGCCCCGCCGCCGAACCAGCCGCAAATGCCGGCGCCGACCCGCTCGGCGGGCAGCCCGGTCAACAGCGGCAATCCAGTCAGATAAGGTCTGTGGGCAGGCGGCTCAACGGCGCAGCGCCGTGAACGCCGCAAACTCCCACGACCGGAAGCCCACCAATAAGGTCATCCCTTCGCGCTCCTCCGGCGGCAGCCTGCGGTCATGCCGGTGCAGGCGCGTCAATTCGCCCGCCAGCTGGTGGATCTTCTGCGCCAGTTCGGCCGCGCTGCCCGGCGACAGCCGAGCCGGCAGGCACATCAGCGTCTCGCCCTGGCCGTCGAAGCGGCCGGCAAAATAATCCGGCACGATCTGTTCGCGGAAGTAATGCTGCACCGGTCCGTCCGGCAGCCAGTGGAAGGCGTTCGAGACGCGCAGCGTGTAGCGGTTCAGCGGCCGCAATTCGATGATGCCCAGACGGTCGAGTTCGGCCAGGCAGCCGATGCACTCCGCTTCGGTCAGGCGATACGTCTCCACGATCTGCTCCATGCTCCAGTAGCCGAGGCAGCAGATCGCCACCAGCAGCAATCTCGGCTTGGCGACCAGCGCCGTTTCCTGGGGTAGCGTGAGGGCGTCCGGCTGGGGCCGGCTATCGGCCGCGCGGCGCAGCACATCCTCGAAAGCGATGCCGGCGGCCTGGCAGATCTGCGCCAGGCGCGACAGCGGCATGTCCTTCTGGCCGAACATGCGTTTCACGCTCGACTCGCTCATGTCGATGCGTTCGGCCAGGGTTTTATAGGTGAGATTCGCTGCGCGCAGCTCGGCGCGCAGCACGTCGACGATCAGCTCAGGTGAGCTCATGGGGTTCCTGTACGTTTTGGCAATAGTGCGTTGCTCAATGTACAGGCGAAAGGCGGGGGCGGCAAGCCGGGGCCGAGCGGCTGGGCATCCGGATCGGTTTCCGTTTTCCCGGCTTGATCAAAACGAGCTCAGCAGAAAGTGACTCCCATTAAATTCGTAGGGTTCGGAGTACGAACCGAATCCCCCGGCTTGTCCTCATGGGCCGGTCAACCTGTACAAAGGAGATGGTCGATGTCGAATAATCAGATTTCAGGCGCCGCAATGTCGAACCTGGCCATCGCGGCCTCGTCCACCGAGCGCACGCAACAGGTTCGACAGGCTTTGGTGAGCCCGCTGTTCGGCGCGGCCCAGCCGCAACCCGAGCTCAGCGGAACGGGCTTTACCTACCGCCACGACTGGGGCGCCCTGCGTGGGCAGTGGATCCTCCGGCTCGACTGGCCGGACGTCAGCCCGCGTTCGCAAGTGTTCGTGTCGGTCGGCGAAGGCGCCGCCGGTGGCACCGACGCCGGCAAGTTCATCGGGGCGGCGCGCTACACCGTGCACAACGTCGCGCCGCGCGCCGGCGGTGTCGACATCTGGGTGAACATCGAATGGGAGGCGGATATTCCGCTGTATGCCGACTATCTCGTGGTGAATCCTGCCGATGTCTCGATCAGGACCGTGCAGGTCACGGTGCAGCGCCACAGCAGCGTTCCCCTGAGCGACGCGGACGCCGACCGCATCCTGGGCGACATGGGCACCATCCTGCAAAGCGACGACTCGGCGGCCGACGTCGCCACGCCGCTGCGTTTTGTGCGCAACGGACCGGTGCAGCTGCTGCCGGCGAATATCCCCGCAGCGATCCAGACCGAGGCCGACTTGCTGGCGCTGCTCAATGCGGGCTCCGGGGTCAAGATCGTCGATGCCATACGCTGGTGCGGCGGTCCCGGCGGCTCGATCATTGGCTGCGCCCCGGTCGGCAGCCCGACCGTCAACCTGGCGGCCGTGCGCTTCACGAAGAACCAGGAAGGCCTGATCTGGGTGCACGAATATGGCCACAACACGGGCTTGCCACACCGCACGGACGACCTGCGGGCCGTCATGTATCCCAGTGTCGGCAGCGACCATAACGTGGTCAACGCCGCCGAGTCGGCCCGCTTCCTGGCCGGCCCGCTGGCCGTCAACGGCAAATTCATGGCATCGAGCTGCGAGATCGGCATGGCGCTCAAGCCGCCGCAGGACGTGCGCGACTTCGTGTCGCAGCACTGGATCGCCGGGATTCCCTACGAGACCGCCGCGCAATACACGGAACAGGACGCGGCATTATTGCTGGAATGGCTGGTCAAGGAGCCCGAGCAGCATGAGGAGTTTTTGCCGGAGATCGTGACCACGCTTTGTTTTATCGGCAGCGAGAGTGCCGCGCAGCCCCTGATCGATTTCGTGCAGAACGCGCGCGCCGGCCGGGCGGTGTTCAACGCCAAGCACGCGGCCCTGATCCACCTGGGCGACCTGGTCAACAAGTCCGGCAGCCAGGCCGCATTGACCTTCCTGACCGGCATCGCGACCGACATGGACAAAGCGAAAAACCTGGCCATCCCACGCGCGACGGTTGCCGCGGCCGAAGCGGCGGTAGCGGGTGTGACCGCGCCGACGCTGGAGATGCTGGGGAACGAGTTGGCCATGTCCGCGACCTTCGGCCTGGCGCTGTCGGGCAGGCCGGAGGCGGAGCAGGCGATCCGGGGCCTGATGGCGGGCACGGCCACGCTGGCCCCGGTCAAGGCGGCGGCTGTGGAAGCGGCGGAGATTGCCCGGACCATGCGTGCGCACGGCCAGAAGGAGTATTACCGGAGCAGGTGCGCGGGCAAGCGCTACCCGTAACAGGATCGGCGGAAGGGAAGCCGGGGGCGGACCTCGAAACGAGGAGCGCCCCCGGCGTGTTTAGATAGCGTGGCGCCGCTCAGTCGTCTTCGGACACCAGCGGCGCCTTTTTCAGCTGGCGCTTGGCCGCCTGGCGTTCGCTAGAGAGCGGCTTGGCGTGCGGGCCGGCCGAGCGCCCTTTCGCCAAGGCCGCGATCGGGTTGCGCGGCTTGCCGAATTGGCCCGGATCGACGCGCAACATCATCTTTTGTCGCGTTGCAAGTGCCTTGTTCGCCATCTTCCTCTCCCTACTGAGTGCCTTATGGCACGGTCTTACAGTACATAGCGCGACAAGTCTTCGTTAGCCGACAGCATGTCGAGCCGCTCGTTGACATAGGCCGCGTCGATCGTGATCTGCTTCTCTTGCGTATCGCTGGCGTGGAAGGAGATCTCTTCGAGCAGCTTTTCCATCACCGTGTACAGGCGCCGCGCGCCGATGTTCTCGGTACGCTCGTTGACGGAGAAGGCGATCTCGGCCAGGCGGTGGATGCCGTCTTCCGAGAACGTCAGCTGCACGCCTTCGGTGCCGAGCAGCGCCTCATATTGGGTCGTCAGGCAGGCGTCGGTGCTGGTCAAAATGCGCTTGAAATCGTCGATCGAGAGCGATTCGAGTTCGACCCGGATCGGGAAGCGGCCCTGCAGTTCGGGGATCAGGTCCGAGGGCTTGGCCAGGTGGAAGGCGCCCGAAGCGATGAACAGGATGTGGTCGGTCTTGATCATGCCGTATTTCGTGTTCACCGTCGTGCCTTCGACCAGCGGCAGCAGGTCGCGCTGCACGCCCGCGCGCGAGACGTCGGCGCCGCCGTGTTCCGAGCGCGTCGCGATCTTGTCGATCTCATCTAAGAACACGATGCCGTTGTTCTCGACGTTGTGGATCGCCTTCTGCTTCATCTCGTCTTCGTTGATCAGGCGCGCCGCTTCTTCCTCGGCCAGCACCTTCATCGCTTCCTTGATCTTCATCTTGCGCGCCTTCTTGCGGGCGCCGCCGACGCCGGCGAACATGGTCTTGATCTGCTCCGTCATTTCTTCCATGCCGGGCGGAGCCATGATTTCCATCTGCGGCGGCGTGTCGGCCACTTCGATCTCGACTTCGCGGTCGTCGAGCGAGCCTTCGCGCAGGCGTTTACGGAAGGTCTGGCGCGTGCTGTCGCCTTCCTTCGCTTCAGCCGAGGCGCTGACGTTGAAGCCGAAGTCGCGCGCCGGCGGCACCAGGATGTCGATGATGCGGTCTTCGGCCGCGTCCTCGGCGCGTTGTTTCACCTTCTTCATTTCGCTGGCGCGGGTCTGCTTGACGCCGATGTCGATCAGGTCGCGGATGATGGTGTCGACGTCGCGCCCGACGTAGCCGACTTCGGTGAATTTCGTCGCTTCGATTTTAATAAACGGCGCATCCGCCAGCTTCGCCAGGCGGCGCGCGATCTCGGTCTTGCCGACGCCGGTCGGGCCGATCATGAGGATGTTCTTCGGGGTGATCTCGTGGCGCAGCGGTTCCTGCACCTGCTGGCGGCGCCAGCGGTTGCGCAGGGCGATGGCGACGGCGCGCTTGGCTTTACTTTGGCCGACGACGTGCTTGTCCAGTTCCGAGACGATTTCGAGGGGGGTCATGTTCATGGTATGCGCGCCGGTCAGTCCAGCGTTTCGATGATGTGGGACAGATTCGTGTAGATGCACAGTTCGCCGGCGATGGTCAGCGCCTTTTTTACTACTTCGCCGGGCGGCAAGTCGGTATTTTCCTGCAATGCTTTCGCGGCCGACTGGGCGTAGATGCCGCCGGAACCGATCGCGCCGATGCCGTCTTCGGGTTCGAGCACGTCGCCGTTGCCTGTGATGATCAGGGTGGTTTCCCTGTCGGCCACCAGCAGCATGGCTTCGAGCTTGCGCAGCATGCGGTCGGTGCGCCAGTCCTTGGCTAGTTCGACCGAGGAGCGCAGCAGGTTGCCCTGGTGCTTCTCGAGTTTCGCCTCGAAGCGGTCGAGCAGCGTAAATGCGTCGGCCGTGGCGCCGGCGAAACCGCACAGGACCTTGCCCTGGTACAGCTTGCGCACCTTGCGTGCCGAGCCCTTCATGACGACGTTGCCCAGCGTGACCTGGCCGTCGCCGCCCAATGCGACCTTCTCGCCGCGGCGCACGCTCACAATGGTGGTGCCGTGAAATTGTTCCATATCTGCCTCATGATTAACTAGCCCTCCGCAAGTGGGGCTGTTGCACAAAATTGCAAGACGGGGTGAGACCGAACGCGGCAGTAAGTGCGTGTTCAATACTTGTGTGCGTACAGGCGGGCGCAGTCGCCATAGTTCAGCAGGCGCAGCAGGGCCGCCACCAGGTGGTTCAGCTCGCGCAACTCGATGCGGCGTTCGTCGTTCGCCAGGCGGCGCAAGGCGGCATGCAGGTTGGTCGCCGCGGCAAAGCCGATACGCACCAATTTGGTGCAATCGAGGACGACCGGCACGGCCGGATCCAGCGCGGCATAAGTGTCGATCGCCGCCAGCAAAGGAGTAATGTCGCCGTCGACGACGGCGGGCAACATGAAACGCTGTTCGGTTTTCGCTCGGCCGGCGGGTGCGGCGTCGGCGGCGCTTGATGCGGGCGGAGCTTCGAAGGAGGGCGGCGAAACCTCGAAGGTCACGCAATAATCCATTGCCGTTTCCTCGAAATCCTTTTCGCGCCCCAGCAGCTGCAGCAGTTCGAGCAGCAGCAGCCAGGGTGCTTCTCCGCTGCTGCGCTCGCCGATTGCCAGCATCGGCCGCAACACCGCCAGCAGGGTGTCGGCGCCGGCCAGCACGATGCCGCGCCGCGCCGCGCGCAAGCCCTGCAGGGCCGCCAGCAGGGCGGCGCAGCCGTCGAGCGTGGCCTGGGTGACGCCGTGCAGGTCGATACGCACCGGGGAGCCGCTACTTGCCAGCAGCGCCTGCAGGCGCTGCGCCGCGTCGCCGCCGAGCGTGCCCGTGAGGCGGGCCGCCGGGGCGACACCCGTAACACCTTGCTGTGGGGTTGCCGCCGGCAAGCGATTGCTGTAGGCGGGCGGCGAGGTTTCGAAATGGCTGGCGTAGTCGATCGCAATACTGTCGAAGTCCTGTTCGCGTCCTGCCGCCTGGTACAGGTCGAACAGCATCCACCAGGGCTGGCGTTCGGTGCGTCCGAGGTCGGCCAGGCAGGCTTGCAGCATCTGCTCGGCAAGCGCGCCCTGGCCATTCGCATACAGGATGGCGCTTTCCTCGACCACGGGAGCGGCGGCTGGGGCGGCGGCGGCATCCGGCTGTTCGAGCAAGCTGAACAGTTCGCTTTCGCCGGCCTCGTCGGGCACGGCGGCCGTGGCGGCCGGGGCACGCCGGGTGTTGCCCCACCGGGCTTCGGCATCGTCGAAGAAGTCGGTCGTCATCGCCAGTTCGATGGCGTCGATCTTGGCGGCGGTGGCGCGCGCGATTTCGCGCTGGCGCTCGCGTTCGGCGTCGGAGGGCAGGCGTGTTACGGTCTCCGGGCGAGCGGGTTCCGCCGGCGCCGCGGCCGCTTCGGGTTTCTTCTTGAGGAAGGAAAATATGCCCACGTTACCCTGTCGATCATCCGGCGCGGCGAGGCCCGCAGCGCTCATCCATGACGGTAGCATGGACGTGCCCGCGCCGTCCTGCGCACACGTGCGCCCGCGCAAAGCCTGTGCGGGCGCATGCTAGTGTATCCCATGGGAAAGTTTTTGATCGCACGAAAAGCGGCGACCAGGACGTAAAAAAGAGAAAAGCATGCGGCGGGCGCATGCTTTTTCGGGAGAGCTACAAGGCGGACCGGATCAGTCGCCGTACAGCTTTTGCTTCAGTTCGCGGCGCTGCTGGGCTTCCAGCGACAGGGTCGCGGTCGGACGGGCGATCAGGCGCGGGATGCCGATCGGCTCGCCGGTTTCTTCGCACCAGCCGTAATCTCCGCCTTCGATGGCGGCCAGCGACTGCTGCACTTTCTTGAGCAGCTTGCGTTCGCGGTCGCGGGTGCGCAGTTCGAGGGCGTGTTCTTCCTCGATGGTGGCGCGGTCGGCCGGATCCGGAACGAGGACCGTTTCGCGCAGGTGCTCGGTGGTCTCGCCGGCGTTTTTCAGCAGTTCCTTCTCGAGCTGTTGCAGGCGGTCCTTGAAGAACGCGAGCTGGGCCGGGTTCATGTAGTCCTCTTCGCCCATCGCCCGAATTTCTTCTTCCGTCAAGAGTCGGTCTTCGGCCTGAGCGGCATTCGGTTTCGTTGTTTTAGTCATGACTTCACTTACCTTCGATACGACAAGAGGTTTTCATTTTATCAGCTAGCTCAGCCGTAGCACCCCGAACTCAAGGGTGCGCGCCCTTGCTGCTGCCATGACGGCCCGTACGATCCGCCGTCTTCGCTGCCTGGACAGCGGTCAAACATCAGTACCTGTTGCGCTCTTGTGGAAAGCAACCGGTACCGCTAAACCGGGATAGTTTATACCAAACATTGTTCCAATCCGCGGATAAATACGTCTTTTGGTAAATTTTTACCAATAAATACCATTTTGCTGCCACGGGCTTCGTTTGCCTCCCACTTTGCGCCGAGGTCGCTGCCCATGATTTGATGCACGCCCTGGAATACGACCTTGCGTTCGGCGCCCTGCATAGCCAGCACACCCTTGTAGCGCAGCATGCTCGGCCCGAAGGCTTGCACCATGCTGCCCAGGAACTGGTCGAGCCGCTCCGGATCGAAGGGCCGCTCGCTACGGAACACGAAGGCGGCGATGTCGTCGCTATGGTGTGCATGATGGTGATCGTGCCCGCAGGCTTCGGTGTGCACGTGGCCGTGTTCGCCGCAGTGATCGTGGTCGTGGTGCGCGTGATCGTGCTCTTCGGCGCGCAGGAAGTCGGGATCGAGTTCGAGCTTGTCGTTCAAATTAAAACCGCGCAGGTCGAGCACCTCGGCGATCGGCGCGCGGCCGAAATCGGAGGTCGAGATCGGCGCGCGCGGATTGATGCGCTTGAGGCGCAGTTTCAGGGCTTCCAGAGCGTCGGCATCGACCAGGTCCAGCTTCGAGAGCAGGATTTTGTCGGCAAACCCGACTTGTCTCTGGGCTTCCTCGTGGCGATCGAGCTGGTCCATCCCATGGTGCGCATCGACCACGGTCACGACGGCGTCCAGCATGTAGTAGCCGCCGACTTCCTCGTCGACGAAAAAGGTCTGGGCCACCGGGCCGGGATTGGCGAGACCCGTCGTTTCAATCACGACGCGGTCGAAGGCAATTTCTCCGGCTTCACGCTTGCGCGCCAGGTTCGTCAGCGCGACGACCAGGTCGCCGCGGATGGTGCAGCAGATGCAGCCGTTGTTCATCTCGACGATCTGTTCGCCGCTGTCCTGCACCAGGATTTCGTTGTCGATGTTTTCTTCGCCGAATTCGTTTTCGATGACGGCGATGCGCAGGCCGTGCTCCTCGCGCAGGATGCGGTTGAGGAGGGTGGTCTTGCCGGCGCCGAGGAAGCCGGTGAGGATGGTGGTCGGGATCGGTGACATGGTCGTGTGCAGTGCGGGCAAGCCCGGAAAAGGCATAGGAAGCCGAAGATTATGCCGCAATTTGCAATCTGCCACCATCAACCGCGCCAGCCTTTGCGCCAGCTCAGGCGAACCTTTGTCTACTTCGCTTTCGCTCGCGGATGAGCTCGGTCATACACCGCGGCAAGATGCTGGAAGTCGAGCGCCGTATACACCTGGGTCGAGGTGATGCTGGCATGGCCCAGCAATTCCTGCACGGCGCGCAAGTCGCCCGAAGATTGCAGCAGGTGCGAGGCGAAGGAATGGCGCAGCACGTGCGGGTGCACGTGCACGGGTGAGCCGGCCTGCAGCGCATGGGTTTTGAGGCGCTGCTGGACCACGCGCGGCGTCACGCGCGTGCCGCGCTTCGATAGGAACAGGGCGGCGCTGCCGTCGAGCGCGGGCGGGCGCACCGCCAGCCAGGCGGCCAGGGCCTCGCGCGCCGGCCCGCCGACCGGGACCCGGCGCATTTTATTGCCTTTACCAGTGACTACGACTTCGGCGGCCGCCGCATCGTACCAGCCGAGCGAGGTGCTGCCCTCGCTCTGCGTATAGGCCAGATCCAGCCCGGCCAGTTCCGACACCCGCAGCCCGCTCGAATACAGCAGCTCGAACATGGCGCGGTTGCACAATTCCTCGGGTTCCGGATGGCCGTGGCGGTTCGCTTCCAGCAGCTGCACGGCGGCGTCGACCGCCAGGGCTTTCGGCAAGGTCTTGGGACGGCGCGGCGCGCGCACGCCTTCGACGGGATTGGCCGGCAGCGCGATCTGGCGCGACAGCCATCCATAAAAGCCGCGCCAGCCCGACAGTTTGCGGGCGATCGAGCGCGGCTCCTGTCCGCCGGCATGCAGGCGCGCGGCGAAGCGGCGCATGTCGGCGTGGCTCAAGGTCGCCCAGTCGTCGTGGCCGGCCAGTTCGCGCAATTGCGCAAGATCTCGCCGGTAGGCGGCAATCGTGTGCGAGGACAGCTGGCGCTGGGTTTCCAGTTCGCGCAGGTAGCGCCCGGCCCAGTCCTCGCGCGCCGCTTCCATCGGATCAGCCGCGCAGGTGGGCCAGTGCGGCGCTGGCGGACTGGCCCAGCTGGACCAGGAAATCGGTCGCCATCGCCGGGCTGAAGCGCTCGGCGTCGGGCGAGCCCATCACCAGCAGGCCGAAGGTGGCGCCCTCGCTGGTGAGCGGCAGCAGCACGGTCGAGCGCATGCCGGCGGCATCGTCGAGCCAGCGGACGGCTTCGAAATCCTTGTTCGGGCCGCAATATGGGGCGCGCAGGCTGGACGCGAACAGGCGCGCATCCTCCGCCACGCCGGCGGCGAACCAGGCATCGCGGTGTTCCGGGGCCACGTTCCACAGGCGCAGCGTTGCCTGCGGCACGCCGAAGTGGGTCACCAGGCCGTCGACCAGGTCACGGGCGATTGCCGCGCCGCCGCTGGATTTCAAGAGCGCCAGGTGCCAGGCGTGGAAGCGGTTCAGGATGACGGTGTTGTCGTTTGCTACGCGCATCAGTTCGGCCATGCGCAGTTCGAGCGCGTTGTACTTGGCGCGCATGACTTCCATTTGCCGCTCCTGCAGCGAGACGGCCTTTCCGGTCAGCGGGCTCGACAGTTTGACTTCGCCCAGCAGGCCGGCATGTTCTTCAAAAAAGCGCGGATGGTCGGCCAGGTATTGGGCGACGGCGGCGGAGTCCAGGGTCATCGTTAATCTTGCAAGAAATAGGGGGTGCGCAATTCTACCGCAGCGGGGAGTGCGCAGGCGGCTTGTGCCGGCCGATTTGCCGTTCGAGCCATCTCCAGCACGGGACGCGGCCATAAAAAAAGGCAGGTGCCGCGGACGGCCCTGCCTTTGATGATGCAAGCGAAGCGGGCGTGCGCCCGCCTCAGCTTAGAACGAGTGGTTCACGCCAACGGTGTAGAAGTTGACGGTCTCGTCGATGTTACGACGGTTCTGGTTCTGTGGGCCGTCCTTGCGCGATGCATCGACGTACAGGTAGGTACGCTTCGACAGGCTGTACTCGTAACCCAGCGAGAATTGCTTGGTCTTGAACGAGCCTTCTGGATCCTTCTGACCATAGCCGGCCAGGAACTTGCCTGGACCCATGGTGTAGTTGGCGCCCAGCACCCATGCCTTGGTCTTCGGACCCGAGGTGGTTGGCAGGGCCAGGCCTGGCAGGACGTGTTCCTGATCCTGCTGGGTGTAGAGGCCGGTCAGTTTCAGTTCCGGAGTTGCGTTGAATGCAGCACCGATCGACCAGACTTTCGATTCGACGGCGTTACGCTCGTAGCCCAGCATGACGGCTGCAGGACCGTTGTTGTAGGTTGCCGACACCGAGAACGGGTTGGCCGATGCCTGGGCGCCAGCTGGGTACAGGGTGCCGTATGCCGGGCCGCCGTTGTTTTCCTTCGAGGCGATCGCGGTGTTCAGCTGGAAGCCGCTGACGACCGGGCTGTTGTACCAGAAGGCGTTGGCCCAACGGTTGTTCGAGTTGGTGGTTGGGTCCAGCGGTGCCGAGTTGTAGCCGGCGACGGCCAGGTCGGTGTAGAAGCCAGCCTGGTGTGGCAGCGAGTGGAACGGCTCGAAGGCGCCGACGGTTTCCTGGTACGGGGTCAGGCCGCGACCGATACGGACCATACCGAAGTCGCCCTGCAGGCCGACGCGGCTCTGGCCCTGGAACAGCGGACGGCTGCCGTTTTCAACGGTACCGGTGTCCGGCTCGTAACGGATTTCCAGTTGGAACAGTGCCTTCAGGCCGTTGCCCAGATCTTCGGTGCCCTTGAAACCCAGGGTGTTCGAAGCGCGCTTGCCGATCGACAGGGTCTGGCCGCTGCGTTTTTGCAGGCCAGCATCGATGGTGCCGTAGATTTGAACGGCGGTCTGCGCGTGTGCCACACCGGCGAATGCGCCGACGAGTGCGACTGCCATCAGAGATTTTTTCATTTATTCGTATCCTTAGAAGATGAATCGGAATCCAAAGAGCGTTGAGACTTTGTTTGCTGAACACTCGGACGAGTGAACCTTAAATGCATAACGCGTCAAGATTGCCGGATTGGTTAATTATGACCGTTCGAATTGGTGGAAAGCCAATTTAACCAATCGTGCTGTTGTATTTTCGAAACGCCTGAACCCGGCAAATGCCCCGTTTTTGTGCTTGCTGCACCGCAAGGTAGCAGAGTTCCGTATCTCCACAAGCTGCTTGTTCGATATCAATCATCAGGCGGTTCGGGACGATTCGCCCCCAGTGCTGGCTTAGACTTTCCCTTGAACCGATGGGTGTGGGCGCGATTCAAGAACTTCTTGTATATTGGCAACTTTGCCTGCGACAGCCCGTCCGTCGCGGCCTTCCGCCGATCCCGCCCGCACCACGCCTGCCCACCAATTGATGAAGACTACCGATGGCTAATCGTGAAGAACTGGCGATCATCCGCGGCGCCCGCAGTGGCCGCGCCGACGCACAACTCGAGCTGGGCAAGCGCTATCTGTTCGGCAGCGCGGGCCTGCCGCGCAGCCTGCCGACGGCGCTGCACTGGCTCGACCGTGCGGCCCGCCAGGGCTGCGCCGAGTCATGCGAACTGATCGGTAGCCACATCCCGCTCGACCTCGCGCGCGCCCACGCTGCGCCGCTGGCGTCCTGGTACGAACGTGCCTACGACGGCGGCAATGTGCGCGCCGGCCTGGTGCTGGCCCAGCTGGTGCTGGACGGCGGCGCCACCGCGTCCGGTAGCCTGCATGCCAAGGCGGTACGCGCTCTGGAAGAGGCCGCGCGCGCCGGTTTTGCCGACGCCCAGTGGCTGCTGGCGCGCCGGCCGGAGATCGCCGCCGGAATCAATTCTGCAACAACAGGCACTGCCGCGGTGCAGCATCAGGCCGCGGTCGTTCGCGACCGGGCCGGACCAGCGGCCGAACGGCGCGCCGTTGCCCGTCCGCTTGCGCCAGGCGCCGACACGCCTGGGGCGGCGGGGCAACCCTGGCTGCGCCGGGCCGCCGACAACGGCCTGGCCGAAGCCCAGTTCGCGCTGCTCGAGCAGAGCTGGGCAGCCGGCGCCTGGCAAGATTATCTGTCTCGTGCGCTGCCGCTGGCGCGGGCCCTCGTGGACGGGAGCGGCGGTAAAGCCATCCGGCGCCTGGCGCCGGGCGAGGTGACCCTGCTGTCGCGTACCGCGCGCCTGCTGGCGGACGGAAAAGGCAAGCCGGAGATCGGCAACGACGAGATCCACGCCTTCTGGGAGCTGGCAGCGGCCGAGCACGACCGGCATGCCCAGCTGGCGATCGGCCTGTGGTACGCCCGCATGCAGGTCGACGGCACGCGCATCCAGGGCGGCACGGGCGCCGCGAATTTTAAAAAGGCGATCCGCTGGCTGCTGCTGGCGGGCGAGCAGGGCCTGGCCGAGGCCTGGTATGCGCTGTCGCGCATCTATTTAAAACCTGAGTTCTCGCAGCGCAATGTCGCCGACGCCCAGCGCTACCTGGAGCGGGCGGCGGAAATGGGTTACGAGGTCGCGCAGCTGGAATGCGGCCACAACGCCTGGCGCGCGCGTCGCGAAAACGAAAGCAATGATGTGCGCGCCGTGTTCTGGCTGCAGCAGGCGGCGGCGCAAGGCAATACCGAAGCCGGCATTGCGCTGGGCAAGATCGCGCCGCGCCTGATTGATGTGGCCCATACCGAAACCGGCGCGCTGCGCGATTGCCTGGGCGACCTGTCTCCCCATCCGCTGCTGGCCGCGCGGCTGGAGCTGGCTGCGCTGTTCAACCTGTCGCGCGCCGAAACCCTGCTGCTCGACGTCGCCAGCGCCGACCAGGGGCATTGCCTGGTGATCGATATCCGCGCCAGCTACGGGCGCAGCAAGCGCCGCCTGGTGATGGTGAACACGGCCGAGGAGCGCCAGGGGCTGGACCGCATCGTGCGCCTGTTCGAGAACGTGGATTGCGGACCGGGTGGACCGGAGGGTAATTACCGCCAGCGCCTGTACCGGCTGCGTACCCTGATGGCCGATGCGGCCATGTGTGGACGCTTGCTCGACGATGCAGAGGGCCGGCACACGCCGCCCGTGTCGCCGGAGCGCGGTAATTCTTCCTACGGCATGGCGGCGTGAACGGCGGGACTACCTGAGCAGTCGCCCAGCCTGGTACTCTCTTATATAGTGATTTCGCCTTCGAATACCGTGACGGCAGGTCCGCTCAGGTACACGGGTTGGCCTTCTCCAGTCCAGGCGATCGACAATTCTCCGCCGCGCGCGGACACCCGCACCGGCGAATCGAGCAGGCCGCGCCGGATGCCCGCCACGACCGCCGCACAGGCGCCGGTGCCGCAGGCCAGGGTTTCGCCGGCGCCGCGCTCGAACACGCGCAGCTTGATGTAGCGCCGGTCGACGACCTGCATGAATCCGGCGTTCACACGTTTCGGAAAGCGCGGATGGTATTCGACCTGCGGGCCGAGCTCCGCCACCGGTGCGGTATCGACATCGTCGACAATTTGCACGGCGTGCGGATTGCCCATCGAAACGACCGAGACCGGCACTTCCAGCGGCGCGCCCTGCAGCTGCAGCGTCAGGGGCCACAGGGTGTCGCGTCCTTGCGGCAGGCCCTGCATGCTGGCGCTGTCGAAGGGCACCGCCGCCGGCTCGAGCACGGGTGCGCCCATGTCCACCGTGACGCTGCCGTCCTCTTCCAGCGTCGGGGCAATGATGCCGCACATGGTTTGCACCCGGATGCTGCGTTCGCCGCTCAATCCCTTGTCGCTGACGAAGCGGGCAAAGGCGCGCGCGCCATTGCCGCATTGCTCGACTTCGCCGCCGTCGTGATTGAAGATGCGGTAGCGGAAATCGGCGCCCGGCACGGTGGGGCGTTCCACGATCAGGATCTGGTCGGCACCGACCCCGAAGCGGCGGTCGGCCAGGCGGCGCCATTCGTCGGCACTGAAATCGATCTGCTGGTGGATGGCGTCGATTACAACGAAATCGTTGCCGGCGCCCTGCATCTTGGTGAACTTGAGTTTCATAGGATCTAATGCGTCAATCGTAGAGCGAAGGCTCGCCCGCAGGACGGGTTTTAAAACGTTTATGGGTCCAGAAGTACTCGGCCGGCGTTTCGCGCACCCGGTCTTCAATGAAGGCGTTCATGCGCCGCGTCGCGGCAATCATGTCGTCGCCCGGATAGTTTTCCCAGGCCGGATAGAAGCGCACGCGCCAGCCTTGGTAATTCGGTAAGTAAGTGGCTACTACCGGGATCACCTTGGCGCCGGTGGTGTCGGCGATCCGTCCCAGCGCCGTCAGCGTCGCCGCCGGGACACCGAAGAAGGGGACGAATTCGGCATCCTTCTCACCGAAATCCATGTCCGGCAGCATAAAGTATGGCAGGCCGTCGCGCAGGGCGCGCAGGATCGGCTTGATGCCCTCTTTACGCGTTACCAGTCGCACCGGACCGTAGCGTTCGCGGCCGTGGCGCAGCAGCTTGTCGAAGGCAGCGTTCTTTTGCGGCACATACATGCTGCAGACCGGAATCACGCGCGAGGCGACCCCGGCCACGTCGAGGCAGACGAAATGGGGGCACAGCAAAATGGTCGGCCCCGCTTCCATTGCCGCCTGCGGCACCGCGCCGTCGACGTGAATCAGGCTGCGCACCCGTGCTTCGGGCGCCCACCACAGGATCGAGCGCTCGAAAATGCTGCGCGAATAGGCCTTGAAATGCTGGCGCGCGAGCGCGCGGCGCTGCGCTTCCGACAGTTCCGGCATGCACAAGCGCAGGTTGGTCAGGGTGATGTGGCGGCGCTTGCCGAGCACCAGGAACAGCAGGCTGCCCACCGCTTCGCCAAAACGGCCGAGGACGGGCAGTGGCAGCCAGTGGAGCAGCCACAGGAAGGCGATCAGGATCCTCATGCCACGGCCTCGGCCTGTGGCGCCGCCACTCCTTCGGGTTGTTTATAGCGGTTGTAGCTCCAGAAATACTGGGCCGGGCAACGTGCAATCAAGACTTCCATCGCCCGGTTGATGCTGGCGGCCTGCTCGGCCGGCGTGCCCGACAGGTCGCCGTCGAAGGGAACGAAGCGCACCACGTAGCCCCGGCCCTTCGGCAGGCGTTCGGCGTAGACCAGCAGGATGTCGGCCTTGCCCAATTGCGCCAGTTTCGCGGGCAGCGTCATCGTATAGGCGCTGCGTCCGAACCAGGGCGCCCAGACGCCTTCGCCTTCCTGCGGTACCTGGTCCGGCAGCAAGCCGATCGGCTGGCCACCCTTTAATGTTTTTGCGAGGATGCGCACGCCCGACAGGTTGGCCGGCGCCAGGTGCAGGTTGTGGCGCGCACGCGCCCCTTCGACCAGCGGTTTTAACGCGCTCTTGCGCGGTGGACGGTACATCACCGTGAGCGCCGTATGCAGCGCGATCTGCTGCGCCGTCATCTCGAAGCAGCCCAGGTGTGGCGTCAGGAACACAATGCCGCGGCCGGCGTCGAGCACGCGCTGCACCATGTCCCAGTTCTCGACCGTGGCATAACGATTGACACGTTCCGGCTTGCCGCACCATACGAATGCGAGTTCGACGATGGCCTTGCCTGCCTCGGCGACGGCGGCGCGACGCTGGGCGCTATAGCCTGCCTGGGCCAGATTGGCGTCGAGACGCCGGCGATAAGAAGGGGACAACAGGTACACCAGCCACCCCAGCGCCGCGCCCAGGGCGTGGAGCATGCGTAGTGGAAAAACGGACAAGACTCTGAATAAAATAACTAGCATGCGATTGATCGGCGTCGAGGGACAAAGCAGGCCCCTCCGCCAAAAATTTCTTAAAGGAGCGTAAAATACCACTTTACGCAGGATCCGCCGAGTTAATAGACAACTTGCGAAGCGGAATATAAATGTCGCTAAAGCGTCGCAGGCACAGGTTGCTGCGGCAGTTTTTTGAACACAGTAACTGGAGCCTTCATGTCCAACGATTATCTCTTTACTTCCGAATCCGTTTCGGAAGGCCACCCCGACAAAGTCGCCGACCAGATCTCGGATGCGATTCTCGACGCCATCCTCGAACAGGATCCGCGCGCGCGCGTCGCTGCCGAAACGCTGTGCAACACCGGTCTGGTGGTGCTCGCCGGCGAAATCACCACCCACGCCAACGTGGATTATATCGGCGTTGCGCGTAACACCATCAAGCGCATCGGCTACGACAACACCGATTTCGGCATCGACTACAAAGGTTGCGCCGTCATGGTCTGCTACGACAAGCAGTCGCCGGACATCGCGCAAGGCGTCGACGAAGGCGCCGGCCTCGACCTCGACCAGGGCGCGGGCGACCAGGGCCTGATGTTCGGCTATGCCTGCGACGAGACCGCTGAATTGATGCCGGCCGCCATCCACTACGCACACCGCCTGGTCGAGCGCCAGTCGCAACTGCGCAAGGACGGCCGCCTGCCATGGCTGCGTCCGGACGCGAAGAGCCAGGTCACGCTGCGCTACGTCGACGGCCGCCCGGTCTCGGTCGATACCGTCGTGCTCTCGACCCAGCACCATCCGGACGTGTCGCACTCGCAGATCGAAGAAGCGGTGATCGAAGAAATCATCAAGCCGATCCTGCCGCGCGAGTGGCTCAATAACACCAAATACCTGGTGAACCCGACCGGCCGCTTCGTCATCGGCGGTCCGCAGGGCGACTGCGGCCTGACCGGCCGCAAGATCATCGTCGACACCTACGGCGGCGCAGCCCCGCACGGCGGCGGCGCGTTCTCGGGCAAGGATCCCTCCAAGGTCGACCGCTCGGCCGCCTACGCCGCGCGCTATGTGGCGAAGAACATCGTCGCCGCGGGTCTCGCGCGCCAGTGCCAGGTGCAGGTCAGCTACGCCATCGGCGTCGCCCGTCCGATCAACATCACGGTCTACACCGAAGGTACCGGCGTCATCTCCGACGAGAAGATCGCCCAGCTGGTGATGGAACATTTCGACCTGCGCCCGAAAGGCATCGTGCAGATGCTCGACCTGCTGCGCCCGATCTACACGAAGTCGGCCGCCTACGGCCACTTCGGCCGCGAAGAGCCGGAGTTTACGTGGGAGCGCACCGACAAGGCTGCGCTGCTGCGCGCCGAAGCCGGCCTGTCGTAATGTCGTAAACAGCGGGGCTTGTGGTAAGGCAGCCCCGCTCAAGCGGGCAAAAAGGCATTCCATCGGAATGCCTTTTTCTTTATCGCCGCCGAGTTGTTGCAACCGCACAAATCCCTCCTGGCATAACCTCCGTCTGAGACGGCGCCGTCGCAGACGTGCTAAACTCCTTCGTTCCGAGGAGCGTTGCGACGAAAAGATTTCTTTTCGCCAGGCTCGGATATCAACACTGCGCTCACGTTACTTTTTTCTTAACTTGAAAGGAGGGCGTGATGAGCGCCGTACTGAAACCCACCCAAGACTTCCACATCGCCGACATCTCCCTGGCCGCCTGGGGCGAGAAGGAAATCCGCATCGCCGAAACCGAGATGCCGGGCCTGATGGCAATCCGCGAAGAATATGCCGCATCGCAGCCTTTGAAAGGCGCGCGCATCGCCGGCTCGCTGCACATGACCATCCAGACCGCCGTGCTGATCCGCACGCTGGAAGCGCTGGGCGCGCAAGTGCGCTGGGCGTCGTGCAATATCTATTCGACCCAGGACCATGCTGCCGCCGCGATCGCGTCGGTCGGCACGCCGGTGTTCGCGATCAAGGGCGAAACCCTGGACGAGTATTGGGAATATACCCACCGCATCTTCGAATGGCCGGGCGACGACCACGCCAACATGATCCTCGACGACGGCGGCGATGCGACCCTGCTGCTGCACCTGGGCGCCCGCGCCGAGACCGATGTGTCGGTGCTGGCCAATCCGGGTTCGGAAGAGGAAATCTGCCTGTTCAACGCCATCAAAGGCCGTCTGGCCCGTGATCCGCAGTGGTATTCGAAGCGCCTGCCGGAAATCCTGGGCGTGACCGAAGAGACCACCACCGGCGTGCATCGCCTGTACCAGATGCACCAGGAAGGCAAACTCGCTTTCCCGGCCATCAACGTCAACGATTCGGTGACGAAGTCGAAGTTCGACAACCTGTACGGCTGCCGCGAATCGCTGGTCGACGGCATCAAGCGCGCGACCGACGTCATGATCGCCGGTAAGATCGCCGTCATCGCCGGTTACGGCGACGTCGGCAAAGGTTCGGCCCAGGCCATGCGCGCCCTGTCGGCGCAAGTCTGGGTCACCGAGATCGACCCGATCTGCGCACTGCAGGCAGCCATGGAAGGCTACCGGGTCGTGACCATGGATTACGCTGCCGAACACGGCGACATTTTCGTCACCTGCACCGGCAACTACCACATCCTGACCGAACAGCACATGCTGGCCATGAAGGACCAGGCGATCGTCTGCAACATCGGTCACTTCGACAACGAGATCGATGTCGCCTCGCTGAAGAAATATCAGTGGGAAAACATCAAGCCGCAAGTCGACCACGTCATCTTCCCGGATGGCAAGCGTATCATCCTGCTGGCCGAAGGCCGCCTGGTGAACCTGGGCTGCGGCACCGGTCACCCGTCGTACGTGATGAGCTCCTCGTTCGCGAACCAGACCATCGCCCAGATCGAACTGTTCGCCAACACCGACAAGTACCCGGTCGGCGTCTACACGCTGCCGAAGCACCTGGACGAAAAGGTCGCGCGCCTGCAGCTGAAAAAGCTGAATGCCCAGCTGACCGAACTGACGGACGAGCAGGCTGCCTACATCTCGGTCAAGAAGGAAGGCCCATACAAGCCGGACCACTACCGTTATTAATCGATAACGCAGTCGTTCATCAAACGGCCGAGGCAACCTGCGGACGCGGCGCGTCCGCAGGTCCCATAACAAGAAATCGCATCACGAAAGCTGAACATGCGCCTGCTCCTGACCTGGCTGATCAATGCTGCCGCCTTGATGGCCCTGCCTTACCTCATGCATTCGGTGTCCGTCAGCAATGTCGGCACCGCCCTGATCGCCGCTCTCGTGCTGGGCCTGGTCAATACGCTGATCCGGCCCGTGCTGGTGTTGTTGACCTTGCCTGTCACGCTGCTGTCGATGGGGCTGTTTATCCTCGTCATCAATGCGATCCTGTTCTGGCTGGTGTCGCATTGGGTCGAAGGGTTCGAGGTCGCGGGATTCTGGTCGGCCTTCCTGGCAGCGATCCTGTACAGCGTGATTTCGTGGGCGCTTTCTACCTTGCTCCTGAATAAAGATGGAAACCCATAATTTCAGCATCGAGTTTTTCCCGCCCAAGACGCCTGAAGGCGCGGAAAAACTGCGCGTCACCCGCCGCAAGCTGGCCGAACTGAATCCGAAGTATTTTTCGGTCACCTTCGGCGCCGGCGGCTCCACCCAGCAGGGTACCCTCGACACCGTGCTCGACATCATGGCGGACGGCCACCTGGCCGCACCGCACCTGTCCTGCATCGGCGCCACCCGCGAGTCTATCCGCGCCATTCTCAAGCAGTTCCAGGACAAGGGCATCCGCCGCCTGGTGGCATTGCGCGGCGACCTGCCGAGTGGTTACGGCGGCGCGGGCGAGTTGCGCTACGCGAACGAACTCGTCGAGTTCATCCGCGCCGAGACGGGCGACTGGTTCCATATCGAAGTGGCCGCCTATCCGGAAGTGCATCCGCAAGCCCGTTCGCCGCAGGACGACCTGCTCAACTTCGAGCGCAAGATCAAGGCCGGCGCGAACTCTGCGATCACCCAGTATTTCTACAATGCCGACGCCTATTTCCAGTTCGTCGACAATGCGCAAAAACTGGGCATCGACGCACCGGTCGTGGCCGGCATCATGCCGATCACGAACTACACGCAACTGATGCGCTTTTCCGAGATGTGCGGCGCCGAGATCCCGCGCTGGGTCCGCTTGAAGCTGGCCAGCTTCGGCGACGACAGCGCCTCGATCAAGGCCTTCGGGCTCGACGTGGTCACAAGCCTGTGCGAACGCCTGCTGGCGGGCGGCGCACCCGGCTTGCACTTCTATAGCATGAACCAGGCGGTCGCAACCACGGCCATCTGGCAGCGCCTGACTGCAAAGTAAGCCAGTCCGCTCCATCAAAAATCCCGGTAGCGCTCAGGCGTCTGCCGGGATTTTTTTATGGCAAGGCGGTCTACTCGACCGCCGTCTCCTCCGTCACGATCAGATCGAGCGGTACGTCGTGCACGTCGGCTGCGAAGTCGGCGGTCTGGCAGGCGTAGGCGATGCCGAGGGTAGCCGGGCGGGTGCCGGCGGCCAGCGTGCGGTCATAAAAGCCGCCGCCATAACCGAGCCGGTAGCCATCTTCGTTGAAGCCGAGGCAGGGCACGAGCAGGGCCGGCGGACGCTCGACCGTGCGCAGCGCACCTGGGACCGCAATGCCCATCGGGTCGACGCTCATCGCCTCGCCCGGCGTCCAGGCGGCAAAGGCGAGTGGGGCATGGCGCTGCACCACCACCGGCAAGGCCAGGGCCGCGCCTTCTTGCGCCAGCCGGGCGTAGGTCTCCGATAAATCCGGTTCGCCAGCCAAGGGCCAGTACACGGCCAGCAGGGGTGGGCGGGTGCGTCGCCACCAGGCCAGCACCTGTTCTCCGATGCGGCGGTCGCGCTCACGTTTGCCGTCGCCGTCGAGGCGGGCGCGTGCCTCCTTGAGGCGGCGCCGCAAGGCCGCCTTGGCCGCTTTCGCTTGCTCGGCCGCGTCGCCGGATAAGGTCTCGTTCATCGTCGTTTGTTGTTTTGGCGCATCTTTTTGCGCAGATGCCGGCGCAGCCGCAGGGCCCCTCGCTGCATCCGTTTTTTCACTCGCGGCAGGGGGCGCGGAAGAGGAGGAATGGTGCTGTTCCGGCCCCGTCACGCCAGGCTCCGGTTCTGGTCGCGCCATGGATGCGCATGGTATTCTTGATTCGCCGGTCATGGTTCGATGAAGGGTTGTCATTCGTGTTTTTGCATCCGAAGAATTTCTTAGCCGGCGCCGTCCTGGCCGTCGCCAGTACCGTCGTGCTGGCCGAGGCACCCGGGGTGAATCCGCCGCCGGTGCCACTAGCGCCGCCGGTGCCGGGCGCCGCCACCGTTCCCGCAGCGCCCGGGGCTGCCCCCGCCAACGACGCCTCGCGTGCCGAGGACGATACCTTCCTGCTGCTGCGCGAAGCGGCGCGCCAGAACGACAGCGCGCGCGCCAACGCGCTGGCCTCGCGCCTGCCGAACTACGTGCTGGCTTCCTATGTCGACTATTATCGTCTGAAACCGCGCCTGCGCGAGGCGAGCGCGGACGAAATCCGCGCCGTCCTGCAGCGCCACCAGGGCACTGCCGTGGCCGAGCGCCTGCGCACCGACTGGCTGCTCGAACTCGGGCGCGCGCGCGATTGGAACAATTTTGACCAGGAACTGGCGCAAGCCACCCGCAGCGACGATTTGCAGGTGCGCTGCTACGCGCTGCTGGCGCGCGCCGCGCACGGCGAGCGTATCGTCCATGAAGCGCGTGGCCTGCTGGTCAATCCGCCGGCCTACGGCGAGGGTTGCGCCGCCCTGATGGCGCAACTGGCGCAGACCGGCCAGCTCAGCCAGGATGAGTTGCTGGCGCAATTGCGCCTGGCGGGCGAGATGGGCGCCACCGGTCCTTCGCGCCGCATCGCCCTGCTGCTGGGTGCATCCGATACGCGCGCGGCCCAAGCAGTCGACGTGCCGGCCGTGGCGATGGCGCGCGGCATCGGCACCACCCGCGCCGAGCGCGAGATCTACCTGGTGGCCCTGGGCCGCATGGCCCGTACCAGCTTGAAACTGGCCACGGTCGCCCTGGATAAGAACAGCAGCAAACTGACTGCCGACGAACGCGCGATCGGCTGGGCGAACGTGGCGCTGGCCGCCTCGATCGTCCTGGCGCCGGAAGCCTACGAATACTGGCGTCGCGCCGAAGGCGCCCCTTTGAGTAATTTCCAGCGTGAATGGAAAGCCCGCATCGCCCTGCGCCGCGGCGACTGGAAGCAGGTCGCCGCCACCATCGACGCCATGCCCTCGCCGCTGCGCGACGAATCGGGCTGGGTGTATTGGCTGGGCCGCGCCTATGCCCAGCAAGGCCGGCGCGAGGATGCCGACGCCTTGTACCGCCGCATTGCGACGCCAAACAATTTCTATGGCCAGCTCGCGCTCGAAGAGCTGGGCGATCTGGTCACGACCCCGCCGAGCGCGGCGCCGGTCACACCGATCGAGGTCAACCAGGTGGCCCAGCTGCCGGCGGTGCGCCAGGCGCTGAAATTCTACGAACTGCGCCTGCGCCCCGAAGGCAACCGCGAATGGAACTGGGCGACGCGCGCGATGAGCGAGCGCCAGTTGCTGGCCGCCGCCGAATATGCGCGCCGCAACGATCTGCTCGACCGCATGGTCGAAACTTCGCTGCGCACCCGTACCGAACTCGACTTCAACCAGCGCTTCCCGGCGCCGCACAACGACATCCTGCAGCCGACGGCGAGGAATTTGTCGCTCGACAGCGCCTGGGTGTATGGCCTGATCCGCCAGGAATCGCGCTTTGTCAGCGAAGCCCGTTCCGGCGTCGGTGCTTCCGGACTGATGCAGGTGATGCCGGCCACCGGCAAATGGGTGGCGGCGAAGATCGGATTGACCGACTTCGTGCACAGCATGCTGTCGGATGTGCGCACCAACATCACGCTGGGCGCCAACTACATGAACATGGTGCTCGAAAACAATGGCGGCTCGCAGGTACTGGCCACCGCCGCCTACAATGCCGGCCCGGCCCGTTCGCGCACCTGGCGGGGCACGCTGGAGGCGCCGATGGAAGGGGCGGTGTTCGTCGAGACGATTCCGTTCTCCGAGACCCGAACCTATGTACGGAATGTGATGTCGAACGCTACCAACTACGCGGCCCTGTTCGAGAAGCGTCCGCAGTCGCTGAAGGCGCGCCTCGGCACCATTACCCCACGCACCGGCGGAGCCGGCCTCCCGTAGAGCGAACAACTTACAAGAGGACCCCATGCGCGACCCGAATGTGGTGGTATTTGGCGGTTCCGGCTTCATCGGCAGTCATCTGCTCGCGCTGCTGGCGCAGGAAGGCATCCCGGCGCTGGCGCCCACGCGCCACGTCGAGAGCGCGCGCCACCTGACCACCTTGCCCGGGGTCGACGTGGTGGAAGCGAACATCCACGACGACGCTACCCTGCGCCGCCTGCTGGAAGGGCGCACGGCCGCCATCAACCTGGTCGGCATCCTGCACGCCAGCCGAGCTCACCCCTACGGGCCGGAATTCCGGCGCGCCCACGTCGACCTGCCGCGGCGCATCGTGGAAGCCTGCGCGGTCAGCAAGGTGCCGCGCTACCTGCACATGAGCGCGCTCGGCGCGAACGTCAACGGGCCCTCGATGTACACCCGCTCGAAGGCCGACGGCGAACTGGCCGCGCGCAGCCGTTCGGAAGTGGCGGCGACCATCTTCCGGCCCTCGGTCGTGTTCGGTCCCGGCGACCATTTGCTGACCCTGTTCGCCAGGCTCCAGCGCCGCCTGCCGGTGGTGCCGCTGGCCTGCGCTTCGGCCGCTTTTCAACCGGTGTACGTGGGCGACGTCGCCACCGCCTTCCTGCATGCGCTGGGCGACGCGCATGCCTCCCAGCACGTCTACCAGCTGGGCGGGCCGAACATCTATACGCTGGGCGAGCTGGTGCGCCTGGCGGGCCGCTACGCCGGCTGCGAGCGGCCGATCGTCGAATTGCCCTTGTCCCTGGCGCGGCTGCAGGCGCGCGTCTTCGAGCTGCTGCCGGGCCAACCCCTGCTCACGCGCGACAACATCGACACCATGAGCGTCGACAACGTGCTCGATCCGGCAATCGGGGACTTGACAGCGGCCGCGCTCGGAATCAAGCTCACCCCGCTCGAAGCGGTCGCGCCGCACTACCTGGCGCCGAACGAGCCGCTCGACCGCCTGCGCACCCGCGCCGGACGCTAATCGCTCTTTTACCAGGAACGCCATGCAGACCACGGAACTCGACCCGACCCTCTCGAATACGCTCGACAATGCGCGCAAGCCCGGCCTGACGCTCGTCATCGGCAACAAGAACATTTCGTCCTGGTCGATGCGGCCCTGGGTGGCGGCGGTCGCGTTCAACATTCCGTTCACCGAAGTGCGCTTGCTGCTCGACCAGCCCGACACCGCCGCAAAAATCGCCTCGTATTCGCACGCCGGCCGCGTGCCCGTGCTGCTGGCCGGAGAAATGACGATCTGGGACAGCCTCGCCATCTGCGAGTACCTGGCCGAGCAATTCCCCGATAAACACCTGTGGCCGCAGGACGTGGCGGCGCGCGCGATGGCGCGTTCCATCGTGTGCGAGATGCACTCGGGTTTTGCCGCCCTGCGCAACGACATGTCGATGAACATCCAGGCGAAGTTGCCGGGCCGGGGCCGCACGCCGGGCGCCCAGGCCGACATCGGCCGCATCTGCGAAATCTGGGAAGAGTGCCTGTCGCGCTACGGCCACCGCGGCTTCCTGTTCGGCGATTTTTCCATTGCCGACGCCTTCTATGCGCCGGTCGTGATGCGCTTCCGCACTTACGGCGTGGCGCTGGCGCCGGCCCTGCAGGCCTATTGCGACCGCATGCTGGCCCATCCGGCCGTCGCGCGCTGGGTCAACGAGGCGACGGCGGAGACCGACCCGACCCCGCTGCACGACGCGGACCTGCCGCGCGCATGACGATGCGGATCTATGTCGTCGGCGGCGCCGTGCGCGACGAATTGCTCGGCCTTCCCGTGCAGGACCACGACCACGTCGTCGTCGGCGCCACCCCGGACGCGATGCTGGCGGCGGGCTTTCGCCCGGTCGGCAAGGATTTTCCCGTGTTCCTGCATCCGCAGACGCAGGAGGAATATGCGCTGGCTCGCACCGAGCGCAAGACGGCGCGCGGCTACCACGGCTTCGTCTTCCACACCTCACCTGAGGTCACGCTGGAAGAAGACCTGATCCGGCGCGATTTGACCATCAACGCCATGGCGCGCGCCGAGGACGGCAGCATCGTCGACCCTTACGGCGGCCGGCGCGACCTGGAGGCGCGGATTTTCCGCCACGTCTCCGAGGCCTTCGCGGAAGACCCGGTGCGCATCCTGCGCCTGGCGCGCTTCGCCGCGCGCTTCCCGGAATTCAGGGTGGCCGACGACACCCTGGCCCTGATGAAGCAGATGGTGGAGGAGGGCGAGGTCGATGCCCTCGTGCCCGAGCGCGTCTGGCAGGAGGTCGCGCGCGGCCTGATGGAAAACACGCCGTCGCGCATGCTGGCCGTGCTGCGCGACTGTGGCGCGCTGGCGCGCATCATGCCCGAGCTCGACGCCTTATGGGGCGTGCCGCAGCCAGCGAAGCACCATCCGGAAGTGGACACCGGTGTCCACATGATGCTGGTGATCGACTACGCCGCCGAGCAGCGTCACACGCTGGCGGTGCGCTTCGCCGCACTCATGCACGACCTTGGCAAGGGCATCACGCCGGCCGACAAATGGCCGGCCCACCACGGCCACGAAGGCATGGGCGCCAAACTCATCGCCGCCCTGTGCAAGCGTTTAAAGGTGCCGAACGACTGCCGCGACCTGGCATTGATGACGGCGCGCGAGCACGGCAACGCCGCGCGCGCTTTCGAACTGCGCGCGAATACGGTCGTCACCCTGTTCGAGCGCTGCGACGCCTTCCGCAAGCCCGAGCGTTTCGCGGACATGCTGCTGGCCTGCGAATGCGATGCGCGCGGCCGCGGCGATCCGTCCCACGAGATGCGCAGCCGCGCCTACCCCCAGCGGCCCTACCTGCTCGGCGCCCTCGACGCGGCGCGCGCCGTGAATGCCGGTGAAGTGGCGGCGAGCTGCGGCGAGAACAAGGAGCGCATTCCCGAAGCGATCCACCGCGCCCGTGTGACGGCGGTGGCGCAATGGATCGGCAGCGCCGAGGGTGGACGGCCCTACCTGGCGGGCGATATCGGATCCAACTGAGGGCGCCCGGCTGACCGCTTCCTCAGCCTTATGCGCCATGACTGGACGGCGCCAGGGCACTCTCCTATAGTCGGGTTTTCAACTCGACAGGCCGGACCATGCAGCGGATCGACGTCAAACCCTTCTGGCATGCGCTCCCCTTCGGCATCGCCGGCCTGACGCTCGCCTTCGTGCTGGCCTCGTCGGCCGGCCGCGCCGCGGCGATGTTCGGCCCGGCCAGCTGGCGCGCGCTGATGGTAGTTCTCTGCATCGCCATGGCCACCTTGCCCTGGCTGGTGCTCAGCCGCACGGGGCGGCGCCAGATCGGCCTGCAGCGCCCGCGCAGTCTGCGCTGGGCAGCACTGGGCCTGATACTGGGCGCCCTCTCCGCCACCTTCTGCTACCTGTTCGGGACCGCGCTGTTCGGTTCGGGGCCCGACCATTGGTTCGTCAGCGTCGCCCGCAACTACCAGCTGCAGCCGAGCGCCGGCTGGAGCCTCTTGCGCCTGCACCTGACGTTTACGATTGCCGCCTGCCTGTTCAGCCCGATCGGCGAAGAGATTTTCTATCGCGGCTTCCTGCAGAAAGTGCTCGAGGACCGCTACGGCGCGCGGCGGGCGACCTTCACGGAAGCGAGCCTGTTCGCGCTGGTGCACCTGTGCCACCACGGCATATTGATGACGGGCGCCGGCTTGCAGGTGCTGCCGCTGTCGGGCGCCTTGTGGGTGGCGCAGATGTTCGCGCTGTCGCTGCTGTTCGCCTGGCTGCGCCGGCGCGGCGAGTCGATCGTTCCCGCCATCCTCGCCCATGCCGCCTTCAATGCCGCGATGAACGGCTGGATTTTTGCCCGCCTCTGGCCCTGATCAGGCTGAATTGTTACAAGACGTACCACGTGCGGCATCAGGCATGACAGGTTTGCTATGCTCGTCGCATTATGAGCAGACTGTTACAACAGACAGACCGGGTGTTTGCAGTGCTGATGGGGCGCCTGGAGGCGATGGGCCCGCGCCAGCGCATGCGCTATGGTGTGTTGGCGTCGCTGGCGCTGGTCGCCTTGCTCGCCTTTCTCTACACCCGCACCACGGGTGTGGATGTCGATACCCAGAACCGGGTGATGTTCGACCTGCACGAACTGCAGCAGCTCGACGCCGCCTGGGACACGAACCTGCTGCGCGCCCACATCGGCAGCAATGTCGCCGATGCCCAGCTGGCCGCGCCGGTGCCGCAGATCGAGGAATTGACGGTGCGCCTGGGCGAGGCGCTGCCGATGACGCAGGGGCGCGGCGCCCGCCAGGCCCATGCGGCGCTGGATAAGGCCTTGCGTACCAAGGTCGCCCTGGTGACCCAGTTTCGCACCCTGAACCCGCCGCTGCGCGCGGCCCTGCTGTCGCTGCCGCCGGCGCTGGCCGACCTCAAGACTGAACTCGGCGGCATCGAAGGCGCGCTGGCGCCGGGCCGCCTGGTGGTGCGCCTCGACTTGCTGCTGAACGATCTGCTGGCCGACACGCTGCGCTATAACCTGGTGCCCACGCCCGCGCTGGCGCACCGCATCGAAGCCAGCCTGATGCAGATCGAAGCGCAGAAGGAGCGCTTTTCGCTGGCCGTGAACGAGCAGATCGACGCCCTGGCGCGCGATACCCGTACCATCCTCGCCAACCGCCCGCGCGAAAACGAGATCGAAACGCAGATCGCGGCCCTCGATACGGGAGAAGCGCTGGCGCGCCTGGGGCGTGAACTCGACCGCTCGTTCCAGGCCGAGGTGCTCGAACGCCAGCGCTACCGCGGCTTCCTGTTCGCCTATTCGATCCTGCTGCTGGGCTTGCTTGCCTACGCCGGCTGGCGCCTGCGCCGCAGCTACCGCATCATCAACGACGTCAACCGGCGCCTGACGGCCGCCAACGACACCCTCGAGCACCGCGTGGCCGAACGCACCGCCGAGCTCGAAGCGCAGTCCGCCAAACTGGCGAGATTGGCCCAGCACGACAGCCTGACGGGCCTGGTCAACTATGGCCAGCTGACGCGCCTGCTGGAACTGGCCCTGGTGCGCGCGGCGCGGCGCGACAGCGTGGTGGTGACCATGTTCATCGACCTCGACGGTTTTAAAGGCGTGAACGACACCTGGGGCCATGCCACCGGCGACCTGGTGCTGCAGCTGGTCGCCCGCCGCGTGCAGAAGGTGCTGCGCGCCGAGGACATCCTGGCCCGCCTCGGCGGCGACGAATTCGTGGTCATGCTGGAGGGCGTCGGCATGCCGGACGGCGCACTGCGCGTGGCGCGCCTGGTGCTCGAGCAGATCGAGGGCATCAATGAGGCCGACGGCAATCCGGTGTCGATCTCGGCCAGCATCGGTATCGCCAGCGCACGCGGCCGCGCCGGTGCCGAGTGGGGCGCCGCCGCCCTGCTGGCCGATGCCGACAAGGCCATGTACGCCGCCAAACAGGCCGGCAAGGGCACGTTTATCATCAGTCCGAATGCGCACTGGAACGTGGACACAACACCGGACGTGCCCTGAACCGTGCGCGCGGCAGTATGAACATCATTCCGCTACAATGACGGGATGGTGCAGTGCACAAAAACGGACAAGCTCCCTCATGCGTGACAATTCGATCAAGAACTGGTTTGCCAGCCTGGCCGGCACCAGCGCGCGTCCGTCGGTGCTGGTCAAGGCGCTGGGCAAGCGCGACCGCCGGCGCATGCTGAAGCATTTCCTGGCGCTGGACGAGGCCGACCGCCTGCTGCGCTTCGGCACCGTCCTGCCGGACGAGCAGGTGCACGCCTATGTCAACAAGATCGATTTCAAGCGCGACATCGTGTTCGGCGTCGTCAGCCGCGGTTTTCAACTGGTCGGCGTCGGCCACCTGGCGTTTGCGCCGCCCGAGCCGGGCCGCGCCGCCAACACCGACAAGCTGCGCGTGGCCGAATTCGGCGTCTCGGTCTCGAAGTCGGCGCGCGGGCAGGGCGTCGGCTCGCGTCTCTTTGAACGCGCCGCCATCCACTGCCGCAACAACGACATCGACACCCTGTACATGCAGTGCCTGTCCAGCAACCGCACGATGATGCACATCGCGAAAAAGGCGGGGATGGAGATCAAGCGCGAATATGGCGAAGCGGACGCCTACCTGCACCTGCCGCCGCCCAGCCCGGGCAGCGTGATGCGCGAGGCGCTGGAAGAGCAGTTCGCCGTGATCGATTACACGGTCAAAGCCAATGCCCGCGCGGCCATGAAATGGTTCATGCCGCGTAAACGTCCGTAGGGTGGACGGCTCCGCCGTCCACGCGTTCCACGCACGGATGAATGTCGCGAGGTTTCCGGAGCCGGTTGAACGCGTGGACGGGAAACCCGTCCACCCTACCGGCCGGCGTCCCCGATCGGCAAGGCCGTCGTTTCCTTGATCCGCTGCAGCGCGAAACTCGACTTCACATCCAGCACCGAAGGGTGGCGCAGCAGCGTCGCCATCATGAAGCGCGAAAAGTGGTCCATGTCTTCCACGTGCACGCGCAGCAGGAAATCCATCTCTCCCGTCATTGCATAGCAGGCCACCACTTCCGGCCAGGCCGCCACCGCCTGCGCGAACTCGAAGCGCGGCGACGTGGCCGGCACGCGCGAATTGGCGGGACCTTCGCTGTGCTTTTCCAGGCGCACATTCACATAGGCCAGCAGGCCGAGACCGATCTTGTCCGGGTCGACCAGGGCCACGTACTGGCGGATCACCCCCGCCTCTTCGAGGCGCTTGATACGCCGCAGGCAGGGAGACGGCGACAGGTTGACGCGTTCGGCCACGTCCTGGTTCGACAGGCGGCCATCGGCTTGCAAGATCTCGAGGATCTTGCGGTCGGTCTTGTCCAATTCGATCTTTGACATAAATTTCCCTTCTACTCAGCACAGCCGCAATTTTATTGCGCAATGGGCGCGGCAGGGGGAATTGATTGGTATTTAATGCCGGGGGCAGAAGACTATACTGACGCCCAATACGGAGGAGACATCTCCGTCGCGGCGCCAACAATAACAACAAGGGCGCCGGCCCACCCCTACGGAGACACCCAATGAACGCACCCCTGGACCGTTCCCAGCTTCAGCCATCGGAGCCGCGACCGCAGCCGAACCACGAGATCACGCTCGACGACAAGTGGACGCTCGAGCGCGGCCGCGCCTTCATGACCGGCACCCAAGCCCTGATCCGCCTGCCGATGCTGCAGCGCGAGCGCGACCTGAAAGCGGGCCTGAACACTGCCGGCTACATCACCGGCTACCGCGGCTCGCCGGTCACCGCCGTCGACCAGACCGCGATGAAGGCGAAAAAACACCTGGACGCGCACCACGTCAAGTTCCACCCGGGCATGAACGAAGACCTGGCGGCGACCGCCGTCTGGGGCACCCAGCAAACGAATTTGTACAAGGACGCCAATTACGACGGCGTCTTCGCCATGTGGTACGGCAAGGGCCCGGGCGTGGACCGCTGCGGCGACGTTTTTAAACACGGTAACAACGCCGGCAGCGCGAAGCACGGCGGCGTGCTGGTGCTGGCCGGCGACGACCATGCGGCCAAATCGTCGTCGACGGCGCACCAGTCGGACCATATCCTGACCGCCTGCGGCATCCCGGTGCTGTATCCCTCGTCGGTGCAGGAATACATCGACTACGGCCTGCACGCCTGGGCGATGAGCCGCTACACGGGCCTGTGGGTGTCGATGAAGTGCGTCACCGACGTGATCGAGTCGGGCGCCGTGGTCGACCTCGACCCGGACCGCGTCCAGACTATCATCCCGACCGACTTCGAAGTCCCCGAGGGTGGCCTGAACATCCGCTGGCCGGACGCCGTGCTGGACCAGGAAGTCCGCATGAACAACCATAAATGGTATGCGGCCCTGGCCTATGCGCGCGCGAATAAATTAAACAAAATTATCTGGGACAGCCCGCAGCCGAAGATCGGCATCATCACGGCCGGTAAAAGCTATGTCGACACGCGCCAGGCGCTGGCCGACCTCGGCATCGACGAGCAGGCCGCCGCCGACATCGGTATTCGCCTGTACAAGATCGGCATGACCTGGCCGCTCGAATCGGAAGGCGTGCACGAATTCGCGCGCGGCCTCGACGAAATCCTGGTGGTCGAAGAAAAGCGGCAAGTGATGGAATACGCGCTCAAGGAAGCGCTGTACAACCTGCCGGACAGCGAGCGTCCGCGCGTGGTCGGCAAGTTCGACGACACGGGCGAATGGAGCAACAAGGACCGCAAGGGCCACGGCGACTGGCTGCTGCCGGCGACCTATGAACTCAATCCGGCGCAGATCGCACGCGCCATCGCCAGCCGCATTTCGCACTACTGCGCCGGCCATCCGGTCGAGCAACGTGTCAAAGAGCGCATCGCCTTCCTGGAAGCGAAGGAGCTGGTGCTGAAGGCGATTCCCGCCAAGGCCAATCCGGAAACCGACCGCATCCCGTACTTCTGCTCGGGCTGCCCGCACAACAGCTCGACCAAGGTGCCGGAAGGCTCGCGCGCCATGGCCGGCATCGGCTGCCACTACATGGTGTTGTGGATGGACCGCGAAACGTCCACGTTTACGCACATGGGCGCCGAAGGCACGACCTGGATCGGCCAGTCCCCGTTCACCAGCGAAAAGCACGTGTTCGTGAACCTGGGCGACGGCACCTATTTCCATTCCGGGATCCTGGCGATCCGCGCGGCGGTGGCGGCCAAGGTGAACATCACCTATAAAATCCTGTACAACGACGCGGTCGCCATGACGGGCGGCCAGAACGTCGACGGTCCGCTCGATCCGGGCATGATCACGCGCCAGATCGCCGCCGAAGGCGTCAAACCGATCATCGTCGTCACCGACGAGCCCGATAAATACCCGAGCGACTACGCCTGGGCGGCGGGCGTCACCGTGCGCCACCGTTCCGAACTGATGGACGTGCAAAAGGAACTGCGCGAAATGCCGGGCGTGTCGGCCGTGATCTACGACCAGACCTGCGCGTCTGAAAAACGCCGCCGCCGCAAGAAGGGCGAGTTCCCCGACCCGGCCAAGCGCGCCGTCATCAACGAAGCCGTCTGCGAAGGCTGCGGCGACTGCTCGGTGCAGTCGAACTGCCTGTCGGTCGAGCCGCTGGAAACGGAACTGGGCCGCAAGCGCCAGATCAACCAGTCCTCCTGCAACAAGGATTTCTCGTGCGTCTCCGGTTTCTGCCCGTCCTTCGTGACGGTCGAAGGCGGCGGCCTGAAAAAGCCGAAGAAGGCGGCGGTCGGTACCGATAATGCCTTGCCGGTCCTGCCGGCACCAGGCATCCCGGCGATCGACAATCCGTTCGGCATCCTGGTCGCCGGCGTCGGCGGCACCGGCGTCGTCACCGTCGGCCAGATCCTGGCGATGGCGGCCCACGTCGAGGGCAAAGGCGCCATTGTGCTCGACCAGAGCGGCCTGGCCCAGAAGGGTGGCCCGGTGATGTCGCACGTGCGCCTGGCGCAGCATCAAGCCGACCTGCACTCGACCCGCGTCGGCACCGGCAGCGCCGACCTCGTGATCGGCTGCGACCAGATCGTGGCTGCCAGCCGCGATGCCCTGAGCCGCATGGGCGAAGGCCGCACCTGGGCCGCCGTGAATGCGACCGGTGCCACCACCGCCGCTTTTGTCAAAAACCCGGACTGGCAATTCCCGGCCGAAGGCTCGCGCGGCGCCATCCTGCAGGCCTGCGGCGCCAACAACGTCGATTTCGTCGACGCCGGCCAGATGGCCACCGCCCTGATGGGCGACGCGATCGCGACCAATATGTTCATGCTCGGCTACGCCTTCCAGAAGGGCCATGTGCCGCTGCTGGAAAGCTCGCTCATGAAAGCGATCGAACTGAATGGCGTCTCGGTACCGTTCAACAAGGCCGCTTTCAATTGGGGCCGCACGGCCGCGCACGACCTGGCTGCGGTGAAGAAGCTGACGACGCCGGCCAAGGTGGTGGAATTCAAGCGCGCCCAAACCCTGGACGAACTGGTGAACCGCCGCGTCGAACTGCTGACGGCTTACCAGAACGCCGCTTACGCCGCGCAATATAAAACCTTCGTGGAGCAGGTGCGTGCCGAGGAAGCGAAGCTGGGTAAAGGTTCGCGCCTGACCGAAGCCGTGGCCCGCTACTTTTATAAGCTGATGGCGTATAAGGACGAGTACGAAGTCGCACGCCTGCACACCGATCCGGTGTTTAAAGAAAAGATCGCGGGCATGTTCGAAGGCGACATCAAGCTGAAATTCCACCTGGCGCCGCCGCTCCTGGCCAAGCACGACAAGGAAGGCCGCGCGCTCAAGAAGGAATACGGTCCCTGGATGATGAGCGCCTTCGGCATACTGGCGAAATTGAAAGGCTTGCGCGGCACCCCGTTCGACGTGTTCGGCTACACGGCCGAGCGCAAGACGGAGCGGGCGCTGGTTAAGCAGTACCGCGGGACCGTATCGGCGCTGCTGCCGAAGCTCTCGAGCGAGAACCTGGCGCAAGCCGTGGCGATCGCCAGCATCCCGGAAGACATCCGCGGCTACGGCCACGTGAAGGAGCGCCACCTTTCCGCGGCCAAGGCGAAGGAAGCCCAGCTGTTGTCGGCCTTCCACAATCCGGCAGGTGTTACGCGCGCCGCCTGATAGCCCGCAAATACTGTTGTTGCGCCAGGACCGGTTTGCGCCGGTCCTGGCGTTTTTGCTTTACGGAATCAAAGAAGGCTCCATAAAATGGGCGATTCAAGCGTGCAGCCTTCTCGGATCGGCCCGCTTGTCCTAAGCTTTCCTGACGAACTCGCCGACAGACACTGCTCATGACATCGCCAACTTCGCCCACTGGTCGCCTGACCGCCACGCTGCGCCTGCTCTCGACCTACTGCGCCGCCGCCCTGATGCTTGCGGCCTGCGGCGGTGGCGGCGGCAATCCCGGTACGCTCAGCAATCCGCCGTCGAGCACCACGCCGAATACGGGTACCGGCACCGGCACCGGCGCGCCTGACCCCGACCTCGCCACCCTGGGCGACGCCTTCGACAACTACTGGAACATGTGCGCCAAGCCGCGCACCGGCATCGATCCCTACACCGGCAAGCCGTATCCGGACAAGCAGGGCACGCTGCGCGACGAGCTGACTTTTCTGCGCGCCTGGTCGAACCAGTACTACCTCTGGTACAACGAGATCCCGACCAACTTCCGGATGGCCGATTTTACGAATCCGGTCGACTACTTCGAGCGCCTGATGTCCCCGCGCGACAAGGACATGTACCACTTCACCTATCCGTCGGCCGAATGGGACAAGCTGACCAATTCCGGCATCGAACTCGGTTACGGCCTGACCTGGAGCAGCGGCAGCGCGACCGCGCCGCGCACCTGGCGCGTCGCCATGGTCGAACCGGGCTCGCCGGCGGCAAGTGCCGGCCTGCGCCGCGGCGACCAGCTGCTCACGACCGACGGCGCCGACTTCGTCAACGGCAGCGATGCCGCCACGGTCGACAAGATCAATGCCGCCCTGTTCCCGGCGACGCCCGGCGAGTCGCACAGCCTCACCCTGCGGCGCGGCGTCGAGACGGTCGCGGTGACGATGCAGGCGCAGGAAGTGACGGCGCTGTCGGTGAAGAACACGAAGGTCATCGACACCCCGACCGGCAAGGTCGGCTACCTCAGCTTCGAGAACCATAACGCGGTGGCCGAGCGCCAGCTGATCGATTCCATCACGACCCTCAAAACGGCCGGCGTCAATGACCTGGTGCTGGACCTGCGCTACAACGGCGGCGGCCTGCTGCACGTGGCCAGCGAACTGGCCTACATGATCGCCGGACCTGCGACCCAGGGCCAAGTGTTCGAGCGCCTGCAGTACAACGACAAGATCGAAGCGGCGCAAACGCCGCAGATCATCCGCTTCAGCGACAAGGCCGTCGGTTTTTCGGTCGCGGAGGGCACGACCCTGCCGACTCTCGGCCTGAACCGTGTCACGATTCTGACCACCTCGGGCACCTGCTCGGCCAGCGAAGCGCTGATCAACGGCCTGCG
>Ga0308168_1000659_pt1 | contig 39153 bp, 39 predicted proteins | sample PhyCR2_FD_202133 | JGI IMG/M metagenome (GOLD analysis project Ga0308168, IMG submission 202133) | Phyllosphere microbial communities from UC Gill Tract Community Farm, Albany, California, United States - DLSLRC.R2 | ecosystem: Host-associated > Plants > Phyllosphere > Unclassified | place: USA...
AATACCTTTCGTTAGTGTAAGGCTATTGACCGCCACAGCGCTTCCTGGATACCATAGGAGACGCCTGTCCTGTACGGGGTAAACGACGTAGTTTGTACCAGCAAAACGAATGCCGCCCAAGTTGGGTTCCTGCATAAACGTTTTGGCCGGAATAACCGGGATCTTCACCAGGATGTTATCCATCAGATGTTTGTTCAGTTCGATCAACACTGAGTGGATAGTTAAACGACTCGCGTTACTTCCATCATCTGTCGGAATGATATTAAGCCCACCCATCAGACTTGAGCCCGGTTGGTGGAACATCATCGAACAGAATGAAGTATGGAACGGATCGTAGATTGTAGTAGGCTGACCGGGTAACAGCAGCGTACTGTATTCACGACTTAAGAAGCGAGCAATAAACGCCTGAGGGAATTGTTCCTCCAGCTGTTCGAGCTCCTGCCATATCCCCCAGTCCTCATCCGCAATTAACGGGTTGATACCCGCATCGATATTATCACGGACAAAGTGATACTCCGCAACAACGCCCTTCATCATCTCCTGCTCTAAAGCAGAAGACCACCACGCATACATCACGTATTCAAATTCATACGCAGCACGGTTGAAGATCTGTAACGGTTGAACGTTATCGCAGATCTGATAGATAGCCTGACGACCATCTGGCGTATCACCGATAATCATATCGCCAGGATTAGGGATGAACGTGTTAGGGTAAACACGAGCCGTTCCCTTAACAGTGGCTTCCTGGTTAGCATTATCGATGGATGGGTTATTAGGCGCAGCTGTCTGTACCTTAATCTCCATCTCATGAATAAGACGGTACTGTCGGTTGATCGGACGTAACTTGCCCTGGTAAGAACCAGTCTCCTCGTCTCGACCTTTTACCTGAGAGAATACCAGACGAGGAATCCAACGCATACCGCCGATATGCGTTAGTAACGTACCTACCGGTTGATCTTCGGTAGTAACACGAGCCGTCTGGAACTCTTGTACTTCTGGGATTGGGTTAACACGCTGCGCATTAGGCAACGCATCTTCATCAAAGAGCCCCATTCGAATTACTCCTTATTGATCTTTGAAATCATCGATCCCAACGCAGTAGGCCGCATTAAGAAATGCTTACGTCCGTACCACTTGGAACTCGTATGGATTTTAACCAACGTGTCCTGGAACTCGAACTCTGCGATGTACTTATCCGCCAGAACCTTAATAGTATCAGTGTCAATACTCGGCTCCAGTGTGTGCACCAGTTCTTTAAACATTGGAGGGTTGTACTTGAGACGCTTCTTCGCTTCAGGTACTAACGCCAACAGATCGTTCAGGACAAAGATAACGACGTGATAGACATTACGCATATCCATCGTTTCGCGAGTACGAACCACCAGGTCCTTCGTTACGTAATAGGCTGTCGAATCCAGGAGATCGTCGTTGATGTACACAGCGACGTGAATACCAGACATAGAGTGTCGGTTCAGATAGCGGTGTTCTGATTCAAGATACGCTCTCGTAGTGTCGGACATTTTAAGCCCCGCACCTTCGAGTTGCCGTAAATCAATCAACGCAGTAGGGTCGTTAGGATCAACCCGACATAACAGCTGTAGCAACGGAGAACAGTTATGGTAGCCTTTGTTCGGTGACCAATCATCAAACCACGGAACCAGATGTCCCCCCACGACAGATTCTTTCCTTCCACCTACTTGCTGGACGATAACGTCATAGCGAGACATGGACTGAGAAGAATTACCGAGGATCGCATGTGGATCGTAGCGATGTGGTTTATCAGGTCTACGGTTAGCCGGGACAAGCTGATTGTGGATAACCAGCGGGTACTTGAACATAAACCCTTTCGGGTGATCGAATCGGAACTTGTACGAGAAGTTAATCGAGTAACAAGAACCATCATCCAAACGTTCTTCCTTCGGCTCAGATGTGAACTCGAAGTTACCTAAGATATCAAGCTGAGTTTCATCCAGAGCAATCTCTGCATTCCGCCCAGCCTGGTCCACTAACTTAACCAGCTTCTGTAAGCGGTTACGCATGAAGTAATCAGACCACGTATCACCGTAGCCCGCAATACGTTCACGCATTTCCCAGAACTCTTTTAAGAACACGATGATGAGCTGAGGGATAATGATCTGGTAACGAGCGATCATCGACATGTCAGTGAACTTAAGTTTCATGCGGCGACGCATGTTAGTACGCCACTCAGTCGCTGTCCCTTTGTTCGGCGTTCTGTACGTAAAGTTAATCACGTATTCGGAACGCTCGTAGAATGGTGAAAGAGTAATACCGAGAATGCGATCTTCCCAAACCTTTTTGTTGTCTGGGTAATGGTAAGGAGTAGAAAGGATAAACTCTTCTAAGATGTTTTCTTCTACTTCTACCTGAACCTTCTCGATAAAGGGGGTCTTCGTATTGAAGTTAGCACCGTTGGGGTTCTTAGGGTCGAGGAAAGAACGCCAGGTAGGCACTTGACCTTGCTCGCCTTTATATTCGATAAAAGCATCTTCGCTGATACCCGTCCCTTCCATAATCTGTTTTACAACAGACACGATAACCGGTCGAGTTATCATCTGGTAGACATCTGGAACGGGGTAAGAAAGTTCAGGCATATCTCACTCCCTAGTCTGAATTCGTTGAAGTCATAGAAAGAGCCCTTCTCCTTTCGGAGAAGGGCTCTGTCGAGACGTTATTAAATCAGTCGAACCAGACGGTTTTCTTCGGACTCGTCTACACTGTTAGGCTCACGCGGAGTAACAGAGATAGGAATGATGCCATGGTCCTGCATGGATTCACGGACTTTCATCAGATAGCCTTTGGAGCTACTGAAGGTCAGGATACCGTTAGCGTTAATCGCTGCGCCTTCCAGTTTCTGCATGAGGGTAGTTACTACGCCTTCAGCCACAAACTGTTCGTGATCTTCGCTCGTCATCTGAATAAGTACCCAGACTGGTGAAGTACGATCTGCCGGATATACCGGAAGCAGGCCGAGAACTTCACTGGACGGCGTATGTTGCGCTTGCGCCTGCTGAACAGCATTATCTACGATAGCACGTACTTCGTGCTTCTGGATCGGCTCAGGCTGCGGAGCACGCACACGTTCAATACGTTTACCCAGACTGTCATCCGGCAGAGGTTGTTGCTTAACTGGTTGTACCGGCTGTTCAGGTGCAGCAGGTTCGATGCCCGACCACTCTTCTTGTTTCTCGCGCAGCTTCTCGACGATGAACTGCGTGCCCTGGGAGATGAGAGAAGAGATAGCCTGACTTGCTTCAACCAGCGAGTTGATATCGTCAACTACACAACCCAGCTTATCGGTGCCGCGGGTTACTGAATTATAGTCCAGGCCCAGAGTCAGAACGGTGACGTTATTGTCAGCACGACGAATAGTCAGAGAACTTTCGTAACCATCGCCTTCAGGTGAGAACTCGGCGGCAAGCGTAAACGCGCCGTAGCCGGTTTCCAGAACACCGTCGGACAGTAACAGACCATTGTTACGCAGAGTCGCTTTAATCAGGGAGTAGAATCCCTCTTCGTTAACCGACATACCCAGCATCGGCTTAACGGTAAATACGGAAGTTTCGCTGTGCGCAGTTTCTTCTACGCGGTGCGGTGCCAGGACAGATTTAATAACGGAGACTTCAGCAGAGTCGTCAACTTCGAGATTGCCACAGAAGTTTCCCTTGTCGTTGAATACAGTAAGCATCTTGTTCATTACATTTCCTTAACGTTAAGTGTTCATTGTCTTACAAATGATGATTCCCTTCTATTAAAAATGAAACAAAAAAAAAACAGGGCCCGAAGGCCCTGTTTCTCTTCGCCAGCAGGCCGGACAGATTAGAACTGAGCCAGAGACTTAGTACCAACGGTCAGGACAGCACGGCTAACGGTGCAGACGTGGTTAACCAGGGATGCAGTCGGGTTACGAGCCCAGTCGCTGAACGCGTGGCCCAGAGCAACCATGCGGCGCAGCGCAGCAGCGTCTTCGCCTTTCGCTTCGTCGGTATCGTTAGCGCGGTTCAGTTTCTCCAGCGCCTTCTCAACTTTACCAGAAGCTTTTTCGACTTTATCCAGGCCTTTGCCTTCGCCGTAGTACGCCATCGCGTCGCACAGGTTGATTACGTCGTCAGCCAGATCTGCCACGTTGGACGGGCTGATGGTGCTGATTTCGGTTTCGCTGTGATCTTTCACTTTGTCAGAAGACGCATCCAGCCATACGCGGGAAGAAGAGATCTGACGAGAGTTAGACGCTTTGTCGTTACCGCCGGTACGAGCGCGGCTGAACAGTTTCTTCTCACCCAGCAGGGTTTTGGTCGCGGAAACTTCGACTTTGTCGTCAGCGAAGCGTTTGTCGGTAGTTTTGCTCATGCCGCCAAAGACGCCTTTCAGGCCGTGAACTTTGGAGATGAACTTACCGGTGAACGCAGCTTCTTCAGCAGCAGCTTTGGACGCATCCAGATCGCTGATAGCGTCGGCAATGCCTTCGCCCACTTCTGCGATCTTAGCAGACCACTGACCAGCTTCGGTGATACGCTTGTCGAAGTCTTTCAGACCAGAGGTGATCTGACCGTACTCTTTCTGCACGGAACCGTCAACGGACAACAGGCCAGCGATGCTACCAGAGACTTTGACTTTCTTCTCTTTCGCAGTGCCGGTGGTTTTGTTGGCGCGCTCTTTCAGTTCCTGAGCAGATTTTTTCAGGGAGCTCAGGCGGCTCATGGTAGAACGCCAGAATTTTTTCAGGCGGACCCACAGCTTTTTGATCGCGTCGATAACGGCGCGGATGATACCACGGATGGTTTCTTTCAGGCCTTCACAGGAGATCTGCGAGCCAACGAAAGATTCAGAAGACGGCATGACAGTGTCAGCGTCTTCGCCGGTGCCGACGGTAGCCAGGTTAGCAACCTGCTCAGCCAGAGCAACTTCGTTCTGAGTTGCGCCTTCGCTGTTTTCCGGGGAGTTGATCTGAGTTTCGATGTAATCGACAGACTGTGCAGTCTGATCAGCGACGTCTTGCAGACGTTCGATTTCGCCAGACTCCGCTTCCGCGTTGTTCAGCTCATCCTGGGCTTCGCCCGCTGCGATTACTTCTTCTTCCAGGGAAACGTCCATCGCTTCGAAAGAAGGTGCGGAAACGTTAGTACCAAGTACACGACGAGTGATACTCATTGTTTATCTCCAAAATCAAATGATTAGCGGGGGCGGTCGTATCGTTTAACCGACCCCACAGAGTATTTCACAGTATAAGGAATTTACCTTAGTACTGGGCCAGGGAACGTTCGCAGACGCGCAGAGCGGACTGAGAAACTTTGAAGAAGTGACTACCGAACTGGGTTACCGGCTCGTTGATCATTTCGTTCAGCGCCTTCGGAATCTTCTTAACGAGGTTCTGTGCAGTAACAACGTCGCGGTTGTTATCGTCCGGCACCTGGTCAGCGATTTTCTTGAACTTGGCGATGTCTTCGTTCGCTTTCTCCTGCGCTTTGAAGTTGCGCTGGTAGTTTTCGACGATGGTCGCGAAGGTTTCGATTTCGCTACAGATTTCGATGATCGCAGTCGGCGTCAGAGTATCGATCTGAGTATCAGAATCTTCTTTCGCTTTCTTCGTGAAGTTGTCCAGCTTGAACACGCGGTTCGTCAGCCAGTCAACGGAGTTGGTCAGTTTACCGATCGCGCCATCTGCACCACCGCCCTGGTTCATGTTACCAGTCAGCTGTTTCAGATAGATTGCGCGCTGACCCGGCAGCTCAGGAGTACGGCTAACCGTATAGCGGCTGTCGTTGTTCTGCGAGTAGTCGTCCGGGATATCCGTACCACTTACATTGCTGAAGCCCGCAGGTTTGAAGCTGACGCTTTCCTGGATCTTAGACTGAAGAGCGGTCGCGAATGCTTCGATACCGTTTTCGTCCATGTTGGCAGAACCAACAACGTCCAGAATGCCTTCAGCAGACTTGATGCCTTCCGCCTGCCAGTCACCGAACAGGGACGAGCCGATGTCGGACATGGTTTTCAGCGCAGCAGGCAGCGTCTGGCCAGGGAATTTACCCTGCACAAAGAGAGTAGACTGAAGATTACCGAAGCTCAGTTTCTTCTCTTTCGGGTTGGAGGTCGTTACTTTCTTCGCACGGTCGGCGATGTTAGAAGCACGAGACTTCAGAGTCGCGGCGCTGGAGAAAGATTTGATCCACCACTTTTTCAGGCTCTCACGCATTTTGCGGAACCATTCCAGCAGGTTGTCCCACCAGGCGCGCAGAGTTTCTTTCAGGCCTTCCAGCGAAACGCGAGTTTCGTTCAGGCGGCGGGCGTTGTCGCCGATGTTTTCGACAGACACGCTTACTACGCCAGCGATACCGGCTTGTTCCAGGATGAAGTTAACGTACTTCGCAGACTCGGTGGAAATACCGCCGTTGTCTTCGATGTCGCGTTCGATCATCTCAACAACCTTCGGATAAGAACCAACCGCTTCAGACAGCACTTCGCCTTCGGCATTGTCAGCCATCAGGGCGCTATCGATCTGCTCCAGTTCTTCCAGTGCTTCGTTCTGTTCGATCTGAAGCTGTTGAGCCTGAGCCATATCTTCCGGCGAAATGCCATCTTCATAGTTCTCAAGAGAGACGTTGCGGACAGGAGCTGCCGCACGGCCCAATACACGTTTAGTAACGCTCATTACAATTCCCCTTAGCTAAGAGAGTTATTTGATACCGGCAACGTTTTTCTGGGTACTACCAAAAATAACGTTTAATGTACATACCATATCGGTAAAACCACGCGCGTGGCCAATCCAATGGTACATGTAATCTTCGCTCGGAAGGCCCAGCATATCGACCAGTGAACGAGTTGAACGACTCGGGGTGAAGATAGTCGGGTGCTTATGACCCATCTCCGCCATAAGGCACATGATACGTGTCTCAATGGACATGGAGCGTTTCCCGGTACGAATGAACTGTACCGTATCTTCCAGGAACCCGCGTTGATGCACAGTTAAGTTACCGTGCATATCTTGCGCTTTGAGGAACTGATGGAAATCCCCAAACAGGTCAAGACCACGGTTAATGATCTTGCGTTGGAAATCCCAGCTGTGCGTAAAGCCAGATGGGTCAGATGCCAGCAAAGCGCAGGACTCAACCACAAGGCTATCCGGACCGTCGCCGCGACGCTTGTCGTCATATAACGGAACACGGAAACCCTGAGGCGTAATATCGTAAGCGATAGGCCTCATTCATCGATCCCCATTTTCTTGCGCATTTCTTTCAGGTCGTAGTCCAGCTGTTTGAGCTCGTCTTCGGCCGCCAGGATCATTTTATCCGTAACAGCGTCAGGCTGGTTCAGTACAGCAGCACGATACTGAGAGATACGGAGTTCCAGTGCTTTCTTATCGGCTTCTGCTTTCAGATAACGCAGAGCACGCTTCTCTGCAAAGCGCAGACCGAAGAACATGATCACATCGGATACAACCGGGACGTAACCCATACGCAGCGGATCAAGGCGGTTACCCACCTGCGCCAGCACAGCAGCTTCTTTCGATGGATCGTAGACAATGTCCGGAACCGTTTCGATAGTAGCCATGATCTTAGCCATAGGCTGACTGAAGATCTGGAGGCAGCGAGCGTAGTTCTCAGCGTGCTTCTCCAGGTACTTGATTTCAGATGCAGAGAATGGCTCCGGCATACCCGACTGCGACTTGAAGTTCTTCACTTCTTTGCCGAAGGTATAAAGGAGGACTGAACGACTGTAATAACAGACGAAGTCCATCAGGCCCAGCAACTGAAGAATCGTGCCTTTACGATAGCTCATGCCGAGCTTGTCGATGACAGTACCTTTGATCGTGTGCTCAGCAAAACGTTCGAACTGATCGTAGCCAGCAGAAATATTCGACAACACCAACGTTACTGTTTCAACGAAGTTATTGTTTTTATAGTTCGGCAGAGTGCGAGCAATCAGGCTGTTGATCTTAACAACCTGAGAGGATTTGAACGGACGCGGGCCAACGAACAGTTTAGCTTCCACCGTAGTGCGGTACGGTGCCAGTGTTTCAGTTTCGAGGATCTTACGAGTGTTCGCAATCTCTTCACGAATCTGACGTGCTTCCAGGGTAGGAGCAAGAACTTCAACGATTTTATTAAGCATGACTGTTCCTTAGAAAGAAGGGGCCTTCATCTGACTGAAGTCCTGCATCAGGCGCAGTACGTCGGTTGACTTATCTTCTTTACCTTTCTGCTCCATCTGGCGGAAGGTAACGCGGCTGTGGTTCTTGCACTTACGGTAGTAAGCAGTAACCATCTCAGCTTCGCGGTCAAAGACGTAGAGTACCATCATTGAGGACTTCTCAAACAGACGGTTACGATCTGACGGGTTCGACAGGTCGATGTTCAGGCGACGTTCGATCTTCATCGCAGTCTCTTCCGAGATGTTATAGATGTTCGATGCCGTTGCGACAGAAGGACGACCGCTCAGCCAACCGGCCAGCTTATTACGACGAGCGTTTTCAATTGAACGCAAATACAGGCCGTTCGGATCTTTAACGATCGTTTTCATGTGGTTGTCAATAAGATCACCACAAGCAACGAAGTCTTGCAGGAAGCGAATAGCACCCGCTTTCAGCTTGATCTTACGTTCCTTCGGATCCGGCTTCAGGTTTTCAGCCAGTGCACACAGTTCACCAGAGATAACATCACCCGGAGACGGTAGTGTGTTCAGACGGGCAGTTACCGGCACGGTGAACGACTTATCGTCAACACGAATGTTCACTTCCAGCATTTTACCGATGTTCAGGTTCGCCTGATCGGCCATAGCCTTCAGCGTGTCCTTACCAATCGTTTGCTGGATAACTTCACCGTCTGCACCATCAGCTTCCATAGACACGAGGTTATGGAGGCTACCAATTGGCGGCAGACCGAACTTCAGCGCAGCAGATTCGGTAGAGATCGCACCGATCAAACCAGCAACGCTATCAGCAGCGGTGTTCATCGGATCACGGGTCGGGTTGAATTTACCCAGACGGCTAAGAATACTAACGCCGTTGATTTCACTCGCACCCAGCTGTACTGCTGTAAGATAAAGAGAAGAGAACATTGTCAGCTGAACTTGCAGGGCAGACTCAAGACATGAGAGGCCCATAAGTCCAGAATCGATCAGAGCGATTGGTTCCAGACGAGTGTCAGCGGTGTATTCAACCAGAGAATCGCCGCGAGAACGGACAAGCTCCGGTAAGCCGGTAATCAACTCCAATGGTGTGAGGGCACCGGCAGCGGCGTTTAACAAAACATTTCCAGTCATAATTCATTTCCTGTCGAGGAATAAAGATATGGGTTCGAGAGAAGAAGAATTCCGGCGCAGCCTAGACCAGCTTAGTCGGAGCATGGGTTACGGTACATATAAGGGCCAGGCCTACGATATGTTCCGTGGCTACAATTTCCGCGCTAACGGTTTGGCTACGCCCGCTAACACTGATCAGGTTGGTTACACTTTTATTACACGGCCAGAACTCAACCTGACGGACAAGAATCTATCACAAGATAGGTATCTCAGTCCTTTGCTCACTGGTAACCAATACACGATTCAGCGTGCAATACGTGCACTGCTAGATCCGCATTGTGTCAATAATGGTTACGGTACGCCGATAATTAATAATAACCATGCGTTCCTTACTATCCTCACCAATACCATCTCTGACGTATCAGGGTGGCCCGATAACACGATGGCTGACTATGTTGAGCCTGAAGGTATCATGGGTGAAGCGATTGCGATGGCGGATGGTTATTATCGTTTCCGCGGGGCTTTTGATCTTACGTGTTCATTCGTGAATACAGAAGGTGCCCCGGTACTTAAGATTTTGGATACGATGCTCATCTATATGGAGAACGTACTCGGGATCACTATGGTGCCGTATGCGGACAACAACATCGAGAACCGTATGGATTACACCATGCGCATGTATCGATTGATCATGGATCCATCACGTCGTTTCGTACAGCACATCATGGCTAACGGGTATATGTATCCGAAGACCAACCCGTGGGGTGCGATTGCCAACTTCAGTTCGGCTGAAAACTTTGACCGTAGCAATGAGAAGGTCAACATTCAGTTCCGTTCTGTTGGGGCCCAGTACAACGATCCTATTTTGCCGTGGGAGTTTAACCAGACAGTTGGCTTGTTCAACCGTGACCTGGAACTCATTGATAATGATGCTAGCGGTATTGCTGCATTATTAGACGGTAAGATGAAACTTGCTCGTGGTGAACGTTACGTACAGATTCCTAACGCTTACCTCGACTACTACAACTACGAGTGCTACCCGCTCATTCACCCAGTTACCTGGGAACTGATGTGGTTCATGGAGTCTGAGCGTTATAATGAAATCGCTCGTGAGCTCCAGCAGAACATCACCATCAGTCCAGAGAAGCTTAATGATGCTGCGGACGGTAGTGCAATGGCTAACCCTACCTACGGCTATAAGTCCGGGGCCTTAGACGAAGAGGTTGATATTAATGGCTGATTATGATATCTTAAAGCGCACACGTCTTGCGGTAAGAAACCCTTGGGCTTTTGTCCAGACAGGGATCGACTATATCGAAGCAAGACTTCAGGGTAAGGTCGTTCCTGATCCTTTATCGCCGATGGTTCAACAGTTGGAAATCTCGTCTGCACAAGCTTGTGTTCAGATTGAAGAATCAATGGCAGGTGATCGCCGTAACTATTCCGTGCTGTCACGTACCATGCGTGACTTGTACGCTAACGCATCTGACTACGACATGGTTGACCGCTGGTCACAGCCCGCAACGGTCAAGATGCACGTCATGTTCCCGCGTGAAGAACTTGTGGGACAGATGATTACCGTACCAGGTTCTCAATTACGTAAGGTTGTTATTCCCCGTAATACCGAGATCTTCATTGATAACCAAACCAGCTTGCTGTTGCTGTACCCGATCGAGATTCGCCAGCCTGTACATAAAGGTGTTACGAATACCAAAGCGCCGTTGATGATCGTATCTAACACCGACAAGAAATCTCCTCTGATGTCTCTTGACGACAACGTCGTTGACTGGTATATCACGCGCTCTCCGGAAGGACGTGAGTTCCTGGACATCACGATGGAAATGTTGCAGCTTACGCGCAGTGTCAGCAAAGACACTATCGAAGGTGGTACGTATGTCTTTAACCAGGCGTACTCGGACTACTTCCATAACAGTCGCGTATTCTTCGGTTCTGATGATGGCGGTTGGACTGAGTTTGCAACAACGTACTCTGAGTTCGTTTATTCTGCAACCAAGCCAACAGTTATCGTTACCGTGGAAGAAAACGTGGTTAACTACCGCATTCCTCCGGTATACATCAATAACGGTCTTGTACCGGCCGGTACGGGCATTCGCTTCGATGTCTATACTACCAAGGGACCAATGGAGCGCGACCTCTCTACGTTGCAGGCAGCGAGCTTTAAGGTTAACTGGAAAGAAGATCTCGACGATCCTTCTCTGGAACCTTACGCAGCCCCAATTCGTAGCCTGGAGCATTCTCTGTACTCAGCCGAATCTCTCAGTGGCGGTTCATTAGGCTTGACGTTCAATGAGATGCAGAACCTGATCATCAATAACGTTTCTATCATCGACGTTCCTATTACTCCGGCACAGATCGAATCTCGCCTGGGGACGATGGGCTTCGACGTGATTAAGAACCGTGATGACCTGACTGACCGTGTGTACCTGGCATCCAAAACACTTTCTCCTGCCACTGCGTCTAACTTCACTGCTGCACCTAGCTGTGGGATTATGGCACTCCAGGTTAAAGCGGATGACTTGGTTAAATACCCAGGCGTCTACGACAACGGTAATCGTGTTACTATCAGCCCAGCTACACTGTTCCGTATTAATGATGGTATTCTGTCATTGGTCGAAGCAGACAAGTACCCTGAGCTCGTAGCTAATACGACTGAGACACTGATCAACACGATCAACTCTGCTCACTATGTCTTCAGTCCTTTCCATTACGTACTGGACACGAACGACAATAACTTCGCACTGCGTCCGTACCGTTTGGAGAATCCTCGCCAAACAACTCGTGAGTTTATTCACGAGAACGAAACAACGCAGCTTGAGATCTCCACTACGGCATTTGACCTTCAGCGAACTGATGATGGTTACATGTTAACGATTGTGGCTCAGGTGGGTGCGAACTGGCAGGCGTTACGTGAAGACCAGCGCTTTGCGCAGATTGGCTTCATTCCTTACGGTGAAGTTAACTACGCATACCTGAACGGACGTTACGTCGGTAGGATTGAACAGAACCAGGCTGTGTACGATACCTGGGAGTTCCCAATCCACTGTACGTTTGACCTGGACGGCAATGACAACTTAATCGTTGACAACTTTGCTATCTTTACGTCAGTTCCTCGTTCCCTTCCTTTACCTCTGTCAACTGACTTTGTCCTGACTTACTCCGTGACTGATTACATCGTTGACGGTTTAGACTACAGCGACGTAGACGGTTACCTGGGTAAAACCTTACTGCCGTTGGATATCTACGGCGTTACGGTTGAGAAGGTTGGACTGGAGTTAGGTACAGCGCTGAAGAGTCTCTGGGCTAACTGTCGTTCTCTTGGCGGAGCAACTGAGTTTAAGAAATACGCTCAGGATGTCTTGGCCGTTTGGGAAGACGATGTCTACGAAATGGATCCGGTCACCAAAGCCCGTAAGTTTACCATTGGTGCTGATGGGAAAGTAATCTTTAACAAGTTACATTCCAAAGGCGATCCGGTAATGGTCGATGGCAAGCAGAAAGTTCTTTATCCGAAGAACAGTCTGATCATCGATGAGGCGACCAAGGAACCTATCCCGGTTAGCGAGCGTCCTATTCTCCGTCTCTCTGAGATCTTCATGGTAGACGGCGTTTACTACTACGCTAACGACACAACGTCTAAGACGGATCTTAAGTTCTTGTCTGACAGCATTGTGGATACGTACATCCCTGCCCTGGAAACACTCTCGAAGCGTAAGCTTGAGAAGACGAACATCTTCCTGTATCCGAAGAAGACACTGAGTAACATCCCAGTGTTGATTGACGATGCAGTGGAGGTTAATATCCAATCACAGCTGACGTTCCAGTTTATCCTGTACGCCACCGAAACCGGTTATCGCGATAACGACTTCCGCGGTATGGTTGAGAGTCTCTGTAATTCTTCTATTTCAGCAGTACTCAAAAACCGTACAGTGTCGACAGCAGCGATTACGTCCAAGATCGTACAGAACGTAGATGATCGTCTGAGTGGCTTTAAGATGACAATGCTTAGCGACGGTAAAGAAATCGCCACCTTTACAACGGCGGATGATGCTTACCGTGCAACAGTACGTCGCCTGGCTGCTTTAAACGACGATGGTAAAATCATCGTTAAAGAAGACATCAAGTTCGAGTGGGATCTTCACCTCCCTGAAAAGTAACAGCACAATCCTCCCTCTCCCCGCAAGGGGAGAGGGAGTTGTGTCAGCTACGAGTAACTACGACGTATTTACTGCCAAATTCACGTGCCACGTTCAGGAACTTACGATGTTCTTTACCGATAAGTTCGTTGATCATGATAGGGAAGTTGATCAGGGTATTACGTTGACCCAACTGGCCGATGATGGTGGTCATCATCTGCATCGCTTTAACAGCGGTAGCGCCGTAAGACTCCTTATGCTTCTCTCTGAACGATTCGCCGATCTTCTTGATCTCTTCAGCAGTCTTGTCCAACTCATCGATACCCTTGTCCAGATCTTCCTGGGGGATATAGAAGTAGTGGTTAGTGAAGCCGCCAGAATCTTCCTGGTCATCAAGACAATTGATCGAGTTAACGATATCGTCATTAACGCGCTTCAGTCGCTGTCCTTTGATATCCGCAGGACGTAGCTTAGAAGGTTTCTCCATTTCCTTCTTGAAGCGTTCCATGAGCTCTGCGGTTGCTTCTTTAAGGGTCTTAGCCCCGCCGGAAGAAACGCCACATGCTTTCATGAATACCTGGTACTGATCCCACTTGTGCATGGAGAAGCCAGACTCTTCCATGGACTGAGAGATTGCAGCCAGCGAGTTGAGATCTTTCTCAGTCACTTCACCTGCTTCGATGTCACTGAAGTCTTTCAGCTTATCAATAACAGATTCCAGCAACTGACGCTCTTTCGCGTAGCGATCCATGAACGCAGGTACAAACTGAGAGAACGCACGAGAGTACGAAGGGTTACCGTACATTATCTTTTCAACAAAGATAGTACGGGCATCCAGGTAACGAGCAACATCGTCATCGTACTTCTTCTTACCGTCTGCGTCTAAGCCTGCTTCCGGGTCAAGACCCTTCTGAGCTTTTTCTGCTTCGGCAATATCCGATTCGAGTTGTTCGATTTCCTTTTTGTAGTCTTCGTCGCTTTTCCCGCCATTGAACTTGGCAGAGCCACCGCCACCGCCTCCACCCGCAGTACTACGTACGCGGCCAATGAACCACTTGACGACTTTATAAAGAAGCGCCAAGCCCGCAACGATACCCGCAGCAATAAAACCAGCACGACGAACGTCGATCTCTTCAAGAGCAACGGTCAGACCAGTTTTGGATTTACGCTCAGTGAACGCGCCGATTGGATAAGATTCGATAGCAACGCCACTGGTCGCTTCTACTTCTTCCATGTCACGGCGATTTACTTGACCGGAGTCAGTAATGTTATCACGGATACGCTCAAGTTCGGAAACCAGTTTCTCACCGGTGTTCTTACGAACTTCTTCATCTGCATGGGCACGGTTAAGTTCCATGAGATGAGTGTGGAGATCTTCCCCGTTAGGATCGATCAGCGTGAACATCGGGTTCGACTGACCGTTAACAGGAAGTACAATAGAACGTGTCATTGTACAGGTTCCTTAAACAGAGTTTGTTGGCACATGACGACAACGGATTCCAGAACTTCGAATTCTTCAAGCTCTTCTAACTTGCCCAGCTGGAAGAATAAGAACTCCCAGATGCACTTCATCGTTGCATCGAGTAACGACACAAAGATCTTAGTGAGGCTCAGTAACGTCACCATCCCATTACGGATAATTAACGCCCACTCAGCCAGGCAGGTTAAGCCAGGTATTCCGTCTTCATCAAAGTTAAGTTCGCTCACCGCAGTGATTTGTCGCGTTATACGCTCCAGAGCGTCCGTAGGAGAGTCTCCAGCCTTCGCCAGTAGTCGTACAGGCAGATCAACGTAAGAACGCGACATAGACCAGCACAGGACGTTTGACTCGGTTTCTACCCGAGCGTAATTACTAGCCTGGTCTTTGAGATCATTTAAGATCTTAACTTGCTGATCGAAGACGTTAGCTTCATCAGAACCAATAACAAGAGCCAGCAGTGCACCGGGACTTGTTTCATTGAAAGAACTTTTGTAGTCTTCCAGTGTCTGTTCATCCAGCGGCCCTTCCTGAATATTTAAGGAAGAGATATATTCGCCGAAGTAACGGAGGAACTGATCGAAGTTCTGGATCTCAGTGAATACGCCAGAGGCTGCTGCTACTGTACGACTACTCACCATGTCATCGTTAACTAACGACTCTACGAAGAGTGTACGTAATGCACAGAGCGTTTCACGTGCAGCCATTACCTTAGCGTCATCACGGGCCAGTTTGAAAGGTACGATCTGATCCAGGTAAGAACTATAACGAGCAACCTCGAGAATAATATCCTGGATCTCAGCACACTCTAACGCAATGGATTCAAATGCCGACATTGCGCTAGTCGCGATGGAGAGTTGTTCAGTTGCAAACTTGCGCTTAGCTCCGGGATCTTCCGGGATCAAATCTGCCGAAACGGCGTCACAGGACGCCATCTCAGAAAGCTTAGCTCTTTTGGCGATACTGAACAATCTCTTCTCATCGTAGAACTTTCTAAGACGCGAAGAGAGTTCCATAACTACACGCCTGAGGAGGCACTAGGCTCTTCCAAAAGAATACGCTCAATGCGATCCATGGACGCAATGCCAGCGGAGATCACTGTACCAGCCACTTCATCGTCGAACGAGAACCCAGCCAGGTAATCTTTGATCGGGCAGCTGCCGCGAGCAATAGACATTAGTTTCTGCGGGTCACGACTGTAGACCATATCGTAACGAGTACAGAAGATGGTCTTGGTCGCCTGCGCGATTTCCGTTACGTCGATCAGGAAACGTTCGTTGAAATCGGAGATAAAGCGGTTAACGCGGTTCATCTGATGCTGAATATAATACAGCTCAGGAGTCGCGCCCTTTTCCAGGCGCTGCGTCGGTAAAGGAAGAGAGAAAGCCAGGGCGATAGCAAGTGCCATGGAGATACGGGTTTTGTCAGAGCCCAGAGCAGAGGTCAGGGGCTGAACTACATCATCAACAACAGAGCGTTTCATGTAAGTCTCCTACGCTAATTTCTTAAGTTTGGCGGCTTCAACGAAAATCTCGTTGTTTACCAACTGTTCAAGTTCCTGGATCTCTTTACCCATCTTCACCTGACGGCGAGTATAAGGAGAGACGACCAGCCAGAATTTCTCAAAGAACGAATGACGATCTTTCACGTTATCCAGCGCACGGTTGATGGCTTCAATATCGGCCAGCAGCGATGCACTACGTTCTTTATTGATGCCTTTGTCTTTCAGTTGAGCAATGAGTTCATTACGCAACTTAACCAGGCGCTCATGCGGGTTATCGTACTCGCGCTGATGCGGGGACGCGGACAGGTAAACGAAGATGATCACCAGACCGATGATGTTCAACAGCAATGCGTTAGCCGTAATCAACAGGAACACGCCGAGGAACTTACCGATCTCTACCATCAGGTATTTGAACGTCCCGCGGTAATACATCGGTTCGTAGATACCGTAGAGCTTGTCCAGCGCAGAAGCCAGTTCACCAGCGCAGCCCATACGAGCAGCATACTGATCACTGAGTGCTTCCCAGCTACGCATGTCGTACAGCGTCGTACCGTACTGAGAGCGGCTGGATTCGATGATGTCGGACAGCACAACAGTTGCAATAGAACCTTCGTTCTCAGATTCAGCAACGCGCACTTTGTCGGAGATGGTAACACCGGTTTCGGATTCGAAGTCGCGGATCAGTTTGTAACGAGCTTCTTTCTCGTTAACCTTCATCGTCTCACGCACAAACCCGTCAAGGATATACGCCGTACGGAAGGTCTGGCCAAGTGTCGCGAAGTACGTAATCACGTGACCGATTTCATGGATGATCATGCCGGTGATCTCACCGCTCGTCAGACGAATCTGACCGTAGCCGTCGATAGCACCTTTAGTGATCCAGATCTCGGAAGTCAACTTACTGAACACGCCAGAGACTTTGCCCGTTTCAAAGTCTACACCACCAAACGCCGCACCGTTGGTAAAGTTGATAGAGTTGATACCATCCGTGTTTGCATTGAACGCACGACGCCATTCATTGACAAGGGGGTGGTTCTTATCGACCTTAGGAGGGATCACATAAGCGTTAGGCACGAGAGTCGTGTCCAGACCAACCTGAACGCTGAGGTTGGTGTGTTTCTTTATTACAGCGGCAATACGGGCGATGTCTAACTTGCCAGTACCGCGAGATTCTTCAATGGCGTTGGTAAGCTCCATTCGAAAAATATTGGAGACTTGAAAGGCTACGGCAGCCTCAAGACTCACTTCGGGGGTTGAAAAGATGCGCGTCATTTTAGTTCCTTAGTAACCGTGCGGAATGATGTACACAAAAAATGACCAGGTACAGTGATTTCATAATAGAAGTCAATGTTTATTCCTATAGAACACATTTTACTTTTACTAACGGATTGGAGCGAATCGTGAGCAAGAAGATCATTGGCTACGAATTCAAACATAGCTCTTACGTCGTCTCCCAAGCGAACCAGACCGACGATGCTGTAATCATCAAAGAACGAATTCATTACGACGATAATACAACTGAACCGAACATTCGTATTATTCGAAACTTCCAGAAACCTTTTTACGTTGTGCGTGATAGCTACCGAACCTTTAAGCAAAAACGTGCATGGATACCTTTAGAATGGTGTCGTGAGTACAAGTCTAACCAGCGTCAACTTAAAGATGCTGCTGCTCGTGCATTGAAAATGGGAACAAACGGTGGGATGAAGATCATCAACCGTAACCCGTTTATTGCCGGTACTGACGTTTCACCCCAGGTACTGTTAAAACACAAGTACCGTACAAAATACCCTGACCTGGTTACCTATAACACAACCTGTCACCTCGATATCGAGACTGACATGAATACAAAGGAAAGGGCGATCAACATGGTTTCAGTATCCATGGGCGATCGTTTATTCCAGGCAGTGGTACAGAGTTTCCTGGGAACAATCCAGAACCCTGTTGAAAAGATCATGAAAAAACAGGAAGAGGAGATCATTCCTTTATTACTCGAAGGCAAGTTAAAGAAATGCTGGAAGAAGTATTGTAAAGAGAATGGTGTCAGTGAGAAAGATCTTCCTTACGAAAAGTGGTATCAGCTCAACTCTGTGACATTACCGGTTAAGCGTCAAGATATTAAGCTCGAGACAGAAGTGATTGTTGTTAACACTCCTGCTAAAGCTGTTGTTGAAACGTTCAAACGCGTACACGAATGGAAACCAGACATCCTGTCTATTTGGAACCTTCCCTTCGACTTGGGTAACATGACCAAAGCGTTGGAGAAAGAAGGATACGATCCAAAAGACATTTACTGCGATCCATGTATTCCACGTGACCTGCGTTACTTCAACTTCCGTGAAGGTGCGGCTAAGATTGAAGATGCGAATGGCAAAGCAGAATCTAAAGACCCGTGGGATCGCTGGCACGCTGTTACAGCACCGTCTGCATTCTTCTGGGCTGACCAGATGTCAGTACGTCGTTTCGTACGCCGTCACTTGTCTAAAGAACCTTCTTACTCTCTGGGTAGTATTCTGGAGAAAGAGCTGGGACACGGTAAGTTAAAAGGTGATGACCTGACGAACTCCACCGGCGCAGACTGGCACCGTGATATGCAGGCCAACCATAAGATCTTCTACTGCGTTTATAACCAGTGGGATAACTTAGGGGCCCAGCAGCTTGATGAAGCTACGTTAGACTTATGCTTCACCTTCCCTAACCAATGTCAGTTCTCAGAACTGCAATCATACGGTTCACAGGGGAGAAAGTTAGGGGATGACTTGTACTTCTTCTTGCTGGAACAAGGATTCGTCTTGAGCGGTGTATCCGACCAGATGGAAACGGAGATGGATAAACATTCCGTTAGTCTTGAAGGTTGGATCTGTACATTGGCAGCTCACCTTATACACCACGAGATGGGAAGGAAGGTACTTACTGAATCAGGTGGCGTGTTTACGAAGATTGTTAAACTCGTACTTGATATTGACGTTAAGTCTTCTTATCCGTCAACAGGTGTATGGATGAACATTGCTCGTGATACGATCTACCGTGTCATGTGCTCAATGGCTGGTATTGACTTCGAACAACAACGGCGTGCAGGTATTAACTTACCTTCTGGTCGCGTCAACGCAATTGATATCGGTACTACGATTTGTAACATGCCTCGTCCAGTTGAATGGATGCGCAGTTACGAACGTAAGATCGGTTATAAACGTGAGGTAGCATAATGGCTGATTTGAAAACAACCGAAGTAACCCACGAAATAACTTTCAGTGGTCATATCGTCCATGGCCCCGAAGCACGTGAGCTCGCTAAGAAGATTTTTGGCGAGCAACTTCGACGGTTCCAGGAAGTGGGTGTCGGTAACAATAACTCTATCGACATCATGAAGATCGCTACGCGAAAGGTGGGCGATCCGCTATGAATGAATTTGAATCTTCCACCGAGGAAACAAACATAGCTGAGGGAATGGAGCAGGCATTGCTAATAGGGAGAGGAATGACTCGACCCTCTGCTCTTTTCCCTTGGATCGATCCTTTTCCCTTTGTATTAAGGGAGGAAGAAGCCATCGCCAGACCATCTTATCAGCTTCGGCGTGAAGAGACTTACTCTCGTCGTATCCGAAGTCAAAGCCGCGTTAAGAAAGGTCCAGGTAAAGGCCGTTACCGCCATCTGCACCGGAAATACGACAGGATATATATTGCGTATTACGGGATAAGAAATTAGCTCCAATTCTATTGAGGGTAAATAGTTTTTGGAGGCTTCATGTTAGAAGCGATACTATCAGGGAAGAACCTAATTGCGGGAAATGTCGATTATGGTTCTTTCGTCAAAGCTGTCTCTGGTTTCACGGATCTTGGAGCTACCGTAAGGCCTAATGGAACGGAAGGGTATTGTAGAACTACGTTGGATAATCTTTCCGGGAGCATGTGGGGAACTCCATGGGGAAATAGATTTACCTACGACTCCGCAATGAGTAGGATAGCACAACACTGTTTTCCTACCGTTGATTTGCTTAACGAAAACATCACTGGTAAAAGGGTCGTCGCTTTTAAGCTACACTATTTGGGTTCTAATCCCTCGTACGTATCCCTCACTCGAAATGGTTATGCTTCTTACAGCTACGGAACCTTCAATGGTTCACAGGTGTTAGACTTCCTCTATTTCGATAGTACAGCTGGTAAAGTAATGCGAGTCAATCCCCTGGGCATGTCTGCACCGGTAGCATGGGATGGAAAATTCATTTAAGTGACGGCACATGGCCCCTCTCTCCCGCAAGGGAGAGAGGGGTTTATGCTGCTACGAACAGATTTTGCTCATGTAGGTTTCCAGACGTTGACGCAACTCTGACTGACCTTGCAGGAAGTCCAGTGCCTGACGCTTGTTAAAGCGTGCCCATTGGACTTTGCGGCCTTTCGGATCGCTGAACACTTGCAGCAGATCGATAAACGCGGTGTAGGCTTTGAACGCCTGTTCGCCAGAAGGCTTCTTCATGAAGTTGATACGACGACGGACAGTAGAGCCATTGAATGCGCCGAACTTGTCTTCATGGAACTTACGGAACAGGAATTCCATACCGCCCATGAACTCGGAGCTTTCTTCGACAGTCACGATAGCGCGGATAGCGTTATACAGGCGAGACTGTTGTGCGTCGATGTACTCCGGCGTTACGCGAACGTTATCGGCCATCTTGACTTCATAGTCGTTGATGGTTGCGATAGCAGAGGAAACGATCGGACCGAATTTCTGATCACGTTCACGGGTCTGCGGGACAACCGGGGCAACATCACGTGCTGCGCCAGTCAGGCCTGCGTTTTCCTGACGAGTGTCAGTAGGATCAACTACCGATACTTTGTCGATACTGGCGTTCTGTGCGGCAGCGTTTGCGGTAGACAGTTCTTTGTCTTCCTGACCAGCCGCTTTCTCGCCACCTGCTGCCAACATAGCAGCAATGTTATCTGGATTGCTCATCTCAAACCTCTCAGTTAAAGTTACATAGTATTAACTAATCTTGCGAATGTCGAAATAATAGATCTTCGCTACTAAAGGCATTGTCCCACCAACTGCGGAGAAGGCATGTCGACCTAAACCTAACTCTTCGCCGTAAAACTTAGTAATACCTGCGTTATAGGACTTGACCAATTTATCATTGAAGTAAATAGAGGTCTTGTTGATCTGACAAACAATCTTTATCTTACCAATAGTTTTTCGTGGTATTACCGTTCCTGGATAGAAAGGGTTCTGCCCAACGTTAACCGCAAGTTCACGGTAGTGTCCTTCTAAAGCGTTTGGGGTAGCCACTACGGTAAACAAAACATAATCACCGTTCTGTCTTACCGGACGGCCATCAAAAATACACGGGCCGTAACCACCGCCAGTATCTTCTATATCGCCTATTGTTATATTTATTTCTACTTCATTACACGATAGCTTAGCGTTACCGAATGTAACAACGTCAGCCCAACTTGTACCGGGCATTTGAATAAAGCTACCATTAGCATCGCTCCCTACGGAAACATTCCCTCCCCGCGCTACAGGGATTGATAACGGACCTCTATCAACTATGTCATTCACCGTATTAAAATCTTTAAGCTGGAATATCACAGTCGATGAGACAGGAGATACCCCTGATAATAGATTCTCTAACATATCCCTGCCCTTGTTGAATTGATTGTCATACAAAAAAATAAAAGGGACCCGAAGGTCCCTCTATTAAGTGCCGTTACCGAACTTAGCTGCTACGTGAACTTCTACGAGTTCTTCTAATAATGCACCAAGCTCAGCTTCTTGCTCGGAATTATCTTCTTCATCTAACTGAGTCAGATCAATTTTTCTTTCCACCGAAATCCACCTTGACAACATTATCGCTATCATTACCAGGAACTATCGTCGCTTTTAAGTTACGATAGAACTCTGCCACAAAACTATCAGGTAACCCTAGCACTAATTCACCGTAGGGTGTTTTGAGAGTAGGGGTGTTGATCGGTCCAGCGAACGCCATCCCCTGAATCTGGATGTAGTTGATTTCCAGATCATCGAATTCGGGGAAAGACTCGAGGAAGCGTTTAGTCAGTTCCTTATAATGGAAAGCGAGTTCATTGTAATTCTTTTCAAAAAGAACAATGTGCATAACGCTTTTGATCAGGCCTACGCCGTTACATTGGAGAAGCTCGTAAGGCATAAGTGCCTTTTCGTTGATCCGGGCTACCTTAAGCTGTTTAGCCTCGTAGTCCAGCATAGTTAACCCGTCAACAAGTCTAGCGCGTAAGAATTCAGAAACTTCCATAGTGACCTCAGCGTTCAAAGACGCGGTAGAAGTATAGGTTATCGCGTACGCCAACCGACAGCTTTTCAGAGTTGTCATTAACCGCGCGTTCGATCATTGCCGCAAGTGCATCATCGATCTTGATCTTTTCTTTCAGCGGTGCTTTAACGCCAAAAGAGTTAACGAATGCCTGGAGCCGAGTCCGTAATTCTTCTTTGGTTTTAACAGAGAACGTGTCCGATACATTTTCTACTTCTTTTCTGGACTTGTTTACTACGATCCTGTTAGTTCCGGTAACACTAACCGTTACAATAATTTCCATCCTAATAGTCCTCAGGGTTGGGTTTCATTATAAGGGAGAAAGGATTAATATTTTACAAAAAAAAAAGAAGGGCCGAAGCCCTTACTTTTTAGTCTATCACAAAAGGATCTGTCGGTGGAGTAAACGCTGCTGTATACCGAGCTATGTTCGAGATACGGATTTGATCAAGGTGAGCTCCGGAGTGAATCTCGCCCGAACCAATGACCATTCGCTGGTTGATGTTTCCCCACCCCTTGGGAAGGAACGGTATACCAATAATCTTACCGTCCACAAACAACCTTACTTTATCGTTGGCTGTTCCCGTAATCGCGACGTGAGTCCACTTACCGGTCGTCATAAAGGAAGAAGGCGCAGAAAGACTACCGCCCTCATCCTGAACATAGACATTACCGCCATACACTTTCAAGTCACTCTGAGAACTGCGACCAGAGTATAACCACCACACATTGTTAAGACTTGTGTTGTAGGTCCAGAACTCAATTGTGTAAGGTTGGTCAGGAGAGAATACGAGATCCTTTTTACTGGTAGCTGGAATAAGAATTCCCCCGGCGGTGCAGTTAAAGGAAAGTCCCCCGAACTTGGACTGCGTTGATCCTATTGACAGGTTAGAGTAATTCTCTATCAAGCGGGAAGGATTAGCCAGGTCGTTTAAACCTTTATCTGCCTGCATCAACAACAGAGTATTTGTCCCAATACCTCCCCCGGTCTTTCTAGAGGGGATTGTCTCTAACATCTTCACCTCACTCGGCGGTTCCCCGCCAATCCCACTTCTTAGTCTTCAGTGCTACACCGTGCATTTTCTTCATGAAGATATACATCAGCACTGAACCGATTACTGACGCCAAAGCGGCAGGCGAGTTAGGTTTGCCACGATAACGCGCGCCCAAACACTTCACACAGAAGTTAGGGCGTTTTGTCTTACAGTACTGCGGTGAGAAGACTTGTAGGATTTTACCTGAGTATGAATCGTAGTTATCTTCGGTGAGTTCAATGCGTGAACCACCGGGCCCCACTACAGAAGCACCAAGGTAGTCATCCTTATCCCTTGGTTTCAGGATTGTTGTCTTACCGTACTTAACCCCACAGTCTTCTTCGATGATGTTCGTGTTCAAGAAGAAGCGCTGAATGAACTTCGCACCTTCACCACCGAGTGCGGTCATTGCACCACGATAGAAAGAACCTTCGATCAATGCGTTGACCATGTAAGGGAGTTTGGTAATATCCCAACCTTCGGACAGAGGGCGGTCGATGAGAACGATCTTGTTCGGGTCGTTGAAGTCACGTTCGATACCGTACATCAAGAACGCCTTCGCACGAACAACGTCGAATGACTTACCTGGCTGGAGGTAACCACCTTCCGGATCATCTGCCTGGAACGCCACGTCCATGTCGATGAGTTCCTGCATGATCTTAGCAATAATTGCTGGATCATCGAGTTGGTCTTTATACTCGTTCAGAAGCTCTATACGACGTTTACGGATTTTAGGATCCGTGATTAGCGTGTGAGGCGATGCGGCCGGTACAGCGAGCTGCGTCCATCCAGAAAGCGAGTATGCAGCATCGTAGTAATAGTTCTCTAACGTATCAACGTAAATCTTAGTTTCATCACGTGCTTGGCCTACGTCTGGCAGAGATTCTAACTTAGATGCAATGATCGCTTCTACTTTCTTGATGGAGAACTGCCCCATCTGGAAAGGTATCAGGTCACCGAACGGATAACAGAGGACGCACTGGTTGACGAGGAGGTTTCCAATCCAGGTGGTAATGGGTTCTTTGACGTTCGCAATATCACCCGGTTCCAGATTAATCTCTTCCTTGAAGCGGAAGAAAGGCGTGCCTTTCTTGTAGCCATCGACAGGCTCCCACTCATTCGTCGTAGGGTTAAGGAATACAGGCGTACCTTTGAAATCAAACAATTGGTACGGATGCTCTTCGTGAGGATAACGTGGCGGTTCATCCTTGCGCAGACCCGGTGACGGGTTAATCGTCGCGTCTACCGTTTCCGGCTTAGGTGGTAAATCCACGATCCCCATAGAGTCAATAAGCCAGGTCTTGTAGTAGCAAGCTCCAGCCTTGACCGCAAGTTTAAGGTATTGAATACGATCCATTTAAGACCCCGTTGTAAATTCGACCATGTCCTCAGATGTTAAGTAGATAGTCGGGATGGTTTTCTTTTTGTCCATGTAGGCTTTAGCGAGTCGATGGATACCGTCGAGGACACGCATCTTACCGTTCTCTTTAAGAACAATAATTGGCTTGGACGTATCTGCATCTTTGACCCGCTTAACCTGCCGCGCGATTTCAATCACGGTAGGGGAAGTGATCTTACCTGTAGAATCGTTGAGGATAGTCCAGAGATCATCCATTGTTCCGCCTTTACCTAACTGACGGAAAGTGGAGAGTTTGACTTCCTCGACAGGCTTATCTTTACAGAACGCTACCAAATCGCTGATAGCGTATTCTTTTTCTTTATAGATAAACGTGTCGCCTTTCGAACCACCTAATATTCTTTTGGTAATGCTCATTATACTACCTCGAGGTCAATTCGGTTTAAGGCACGACCGATCCCCATCATGAGATCAGCTTTGTCGTCGAAACGAGATTGTACGTACTCGCCCACGACTTCCTTGATCTTTTTAATCGGCGTGTTAGCCATAACAGCAGCCAAACATAATAGAGCAGCAACGTGACTGGGTTCTTTGACCTCATCCGCCGGAACTAAAGCTAAGGCGTATTTACCGAGATCGTCACCGAACTTCCAACCCTGGGCCAGCATGTCATAAGCTGCGCGAGTTTGGAACTTGTCAGAAAGCTTAGCCAAGTACGCAATACGCTCGAGCTCTTCCTGACTGTACGTTGGTTCCAGCTCCATTGCTTTGATGGTTTCCTGGCTAGTCAGACGCATCTTCTTAATAATAGCAGTCGACACGTCAGAGATAATCTCCATGACAGCTTCTACTTTATTATACGACGTAATAGATGCAACCATCTCGCCGATGAGTTCAGTTGCAGGAACTTCCTGCTCAAGCATTAATAGTAGCTCGTTCTGATCATCGTAACGATCATAGTCGTACAGCATCTTAGCCAGATACGTCATGGGTTCAACTGAACGAGCATCTACCATATCCATCGACAGATAGATACCAAACTCTTCAATTGTACCGCGCAGGTTTCCGATTAAGAGGTTGTCGAAATCAGCCAGGTTAGAGACTGTATCTGATTCAAACATACTGTCATGGAAATTGTCAAAAATCAGATCGTAGATCGAAAGGTCTTTGAGTAATAAAATACTCACTGATTCTTTATATATGACCATACGTTCTGGAGTGGTAATATTCGCAAGTGCATCAAGGATTTTATGGTGCATGATAAATTCTCCGTCCATTCACATATAACTACCTACTATTTTCATTAAAGAGGATTCTTAAGATGCCGGTTTCTAAAAATAAGCGCAAGAACCAGAAAAACGTTGACCAACGTGCTCAGAAACGTGCTCAGCGTTTGAAGAAAGAAAACTCAGGTCTGAACATCCTGGGCAAAGCCCTTGTTCAGTTTAACGAGATTCGTAACAACGTCCGCAAGCTTGCCCGCATGTACGTCGACGTTACGCAGGCTATTCCGGGTTACCAGGAAACTAACCCTGATGTAATGCCGGGCCTGCAACTGGCTATCGCTGCGCTGAAAGATGTTAACGCTCAGTATGATGCGTTGTCTGCACGTGTTGCTGAACTGGCGAAGAACCCGCCACGCAGCGAAATGGAGTACCTGCCGGAGATGTCTGCTTTCGAGCACATGAACATCACCTTCACTCAGGACTTCATGAACAACTTCATGCCGGTTATCGAAGTCCTGGAAAAACTGGGCGATGTTAAAGGTAACGACGTTGCCCTGATCAAAGAAACCCGTGAGGCGATGGCAGAAGCTAAGCCTCAGTTCGAAACCAAAGTAGACTAAGGTAAAACGATGTCTGAACAAGATAAAGAAGTCGGTTTGGGGGCAATCCCCGAACCAATTCAACCGCCGGAACCGCTCGCTGCTCTGCCTGAGAGCAACCCTACTCCTCCTCCGGTCGATATCTTAGCGGATGAAGCTCCGGTAGATGAGCTGGACTTACCTACTCAGGTTAAAGAGCCAGAACCCGAGCCTGTACCGGTGCAGCCAGTAGTAGAGGAACAAGCATCTACTACTATCGAAGAAGGTTCTGAGGAAGAGCCTGCGCAGGAAAAGTCTATCTGGGATGATTGCGAAGACTACGAAGTCGATCCAGAAAACCTGCGTAACCTGCAACCAGTGTTCCAGTACGAAGATGCACCGTATGGTGCAGACATCGCGCTGCCGCCTACTACTGACCCTAACATGACTGTTCTGGCCGGTAGTAAGGATATTCAGTCCGAGCGTGACTTCATCTGGATGGTTAACAGCCAACAAGCTGCTCGTGTATCGCCTAAAGACGATATCATGATGCGCCGCATTCAGCGTGAAGGTTCTGACTGGGGTCAGGCATTCCCGTATAACGATGCTGCCGGTAAACCGCAGAAGTTGGCTATGTTGCCTTCTGGTAAAAAGCTGGCAGTCGGTCCGGGTCAACGTCTTGAAGGTGGTGATGCACTTGACCGCTTCATGTACGGTACGACCATGGGTAGCCCGGTAACTGTCCCGCTGACTAACACGGGTATCTGGGTTAAGATCAGTCCTGCTGGCGCAAGCTTCTTGGCTGAGCTCGATCGTAGCCTGGCGTACGCCCGCATGCAAGTCGGTCTGGATACTAACGGCATGACCGGTTCTGTTGACGACCTCATCTTCCGTGAGATCATTAACGAAGCTGCGTTGAAGTTGGTTACTGCAACTAACTTCCCGGTGCGTAACCCAATGGACCTGCGTGAAATCATCGATGATGAAGATCACAAAACCTTGTCCTGGGCACTGGCTAAAGTTATCTATCCGAAAGGCGTCATGGTTTCTATTCCGTGTATCGACCCGACGTGTGGTGAAGTCAGTACGTTCCGTGCTAACCCTGCTCGTATGCACCTCATCGATCGCAGTAAGCTGAACGATAAGCAGATGCAATACCTGAGCCGCGGTATCTCTACGCCGATGTCTGCCGAAGACGTGGCGGATTACAAAGCGCAATTCAAGAAGAGCAGTAAGTACTCTGTTCGTATTGAAAACCGTGAGTTTATCTTCCGCTCTCCGACTGTTGCTCAGAAGCTGCAAATCGGTCGCGCTTGGTTGTCGACTGTTAACCAGGCTGTTGACGTTGCGATGGCAACCAACCCGGATGACGATAATAAACGTAACGAAGTGATTCAGTCTATCACTTCTATCGAACAGATCTGTCGCTGGGGTCATTACGTTGGCGAAATTCGCATCTACAACGACGATGACGATACCGAGAACTATTACTCGGTAGATGGTGAGGATGAGATTCGTACCATCCTTAAAACGCTTTCTACGGCCCCTGAGATCCTCGATGCACTTATCGGTGGGATTGAAGAGTTCCTCGTGGAAATCGGTACAACCATCATTGGTTATCCTAACACGCCGTGTAAAGCTTGCGAGCACAAGAACGTTCCTGATCGTCTGAAGAACAAGCTCATCCTGCCATTTGATCCTGATACGGGTTTTTTTATCCTAGCCCAACGCAAGATCTCACAAGCGGGGGGCATGCCTCTCACCGACCTGTCGACGTTCGGAGTCGGGAATTTGGGAGCAATGGCCCAGGCCCAAGAGCAAATGGACTACTCCAATCTCGACATGTCCTAACTAACTTGCAGGCGCAGGTGATGCTACGCCGCGCCTACGATTTAGATAATGGGATATACGATGAGAGATACGAGAAGGAACATCCGTACGCATTGATAGAAGCTCACAAGGCGGAGACAAATGCGTATCACAGCATCCTATACTTATACGCTGAGCGTTATGAACGCTTTGGGGTGTGGGACAGGTTCCATATGGATTTCGATACTTTCATGAAGTATGAACCTGAGGACTGCGAGTGGATGATCAAGTATTGCGAACTGCGTCAAGCCGAGGAAAGAAAGACGGCGGAAGATGCAACGAAGCATGCTAAAGGAAAGATCATTACGGATAAGGATACGGTTGCCGCTGACATGGCAGCTATCAAGCAAGGTCAGATCAAAGGCTAAACCAAAAAAAAAAAGAAGGGCCTTCGGGCCCTTCTTTTTGCTGTCTGATTAGCTCGCCTTAGGCAGAGCTACCATACGTACTGTTTCTACCATCAGAGCAGATTCAGCATACTGACCGATCTGTTTGACGTGCGCTTCTGATACATCGTTACCGATTACCAGCATTCCGTTTTCACGGCGTGCTTTGTTAACCAGGGAGATGTAGTCATCGTTCCCAGCTTCTTTCGGAGAGACGATTGTAACCGGTGGGTTCATTGACATTGCTTCGCGAGCACGACCTTCGTTGAAGAGACGGGTTGCTTTTGAAACTGTTGAGATGGTGCTGTATGCAGTACCGATTACGACTGCATTGTTCAGGCCCAGGGAAACTGTTGTGGTATCCCAGCAGATTACTGAGTTAGCCATCTCTGGTACGTAGAACGCCAGATCTTTCATGTTGACGTAAACCAGCGGTTTACCTTCGTTCATGCAAACCATGCCGAACTGACGAACCAGATCTTTGCTGAAGCCGAGGTCAGCTACAGCCCAAAGGATTTTGCCAGCGTCTACTGATTGTACAACCCAACCAAATACCATTGCATCAACACCGCTAAAACGTTTCTGGGCGCGTTTGATTACTTCTGCTTCTACGTTAGCTGCGGCCAGGTCTTTAGAATCTTTGATAAATTTGAACATGGTAAACTCCATTAGATTAAATGATTAAGTGAACAGGATATTCTATTCACTATAGTTATATATATCTGAGATTCTTTTAGATGTCAATATGCGAGACAAAAAAAAGAAGGGCTAATGCCCTTCTTTCTGTTCAGTAAATAGTTTAAGGAACAACGATTCTTCTATTACCCATATCTGTCCAGGCGGTAGATCAGTCTCTTCCAGGTTAGTATAGACAATCATCGGGCAAGAACAGTTTTGTCCATGTTTCCCGATATGAAGAACCTTGAACGGTTTACGACTTGGACTGAGGTATGTTTTACCTTCTTCCACTTCGTAGATCATTCAGAGATTCCCCTTAAAGGAAAAGTTGATTTCCCACTGATGGAACTTGAATGTCACCGCGGATGCTGTCCAGAGGTTGTAGCACTTCTTAACGAACCCTGCGAGTTCCTTAACGATATCATTACGGCGAGCAACAATCTCGTCTGCCTCTTCACGACTAAGACCTGAAGCCATTCCATGGAAAGGGCGGAGTTCAGTTAAGAACTCATTGAGGCGATAATTAAGATCGTCCTGATCTTTTGCGATAATTTCAGTCCCGACATTGGTTAACCGTACAGTTGAACCTTCGAGAGTGATGAAGTCGATGTTGGTGCGCACTGATACTTCGAACCGTTTCATTCTTTTCTTTTCCTTATTAGTAAATGAGATAACAAAAAATAAAAGGGACCCGAAGGTCCCAGTTACCGCAAATCATGCTAGACCCGCTTTGATAGATACTCGCTGCGGAATCCAAGCACCCTAGGCTTGAGGACATCTCTTTTCCTCTTACCGTAGTCGACTTGCTTCTGAATCGATAAACACGTATACCAGTGAAACTCCGGTGTTATGTTCGGGAACCGCTTGACTAAATCACGCAGTCGCCCGAAGGCCTGAACATAAGCATTCGCCGAGTCAATAGCTGTGGTGAGATGGACCTGCTCTAAATCGGGAATGTCAACCGCAGTACCAGCTTTGCCAAGAGTAGCAAATATAACGTCGTTATCAATCAGATAATCGTAAGGGTCCCCAGCTTTGTACTGGATAACCCGTAGGTCAGGCATACGTCTGGCGAAGTACTCCGCCATCTTACCCCCAAGTTCGATCGTCGCCGCGAAGAGTATGATCTTCGTTTCTTCGACCCGGTTAGCTGCCCAAACTGACACGATGTAGTCATATACACCGCTAAGCCAGTTCTTGAGCCTCACTTCGTCCTTCATAATCCACTGCTCGTAAGTAGTGTGACTATAGGAACCTTGGGAACCGGTGTACCGGGCGTCGTCTGGGTTATTGAGGTAATAGAACACCTCAACCGCTTTGACGTAGACGTTGAACTTGTCTTCTGACTTACGTATCTTCTCGGGGAGGAAAGTTTCGTAACGCCTCGCCATGAATTCATCTCGAGGTATCAGCGTGCCTGTAAGGTACAGGCTATGCTTGATGTTGGTGTACAGGTCAGCAATGTAGTGCGCGTGAATTTCTTCGTGCGCCTCATCGACAATCCTGAACCCAATCCCCAGAAACTCATAGAGCTTCTCTGGCGGAACGTCTTCACAAATCCTTCCTTCGTATAACCCTGCCTCGTAGTTCTTGATGTAGTCTCGTATCCCGCCAATCGAGAAGAAGACAGCTTTCACTGCCTCAATCCCTTTTTTCTTGCACTCACCTATCAAGTTAACGATAGCTTTCGCGCCGCAGCAGGAACGGACCTCCTCAGGCTTAAGTCCCAGCGTATTGTACAACGCCGGAACCCATCGACCTTCATACCCGCCTTTGGTGACGACGGCAAATCGTACACCAAATATAGAAGCCACGAACAATGCGATAATGGTCTTACCACCACCAGGCTGTAGCGTTACCGCGTACTGGTGATGATCTCCCTTGGCATGATCTATCAGCGGGACCTGTTCAGCCCATGGTTCGAAACCTTCAACCTTTAGATCTACCTTATCAGCTTCGGGGATTATAGCCTCGACGACGTTAAAGTCCTCAGACGTAAATCCCCACTTGCGCATGAACTCCATAAAAGCATCGAATTCGTTTATGTTGAACGCACGCTCCCCATTGCGAAGACTACGTCTCCACCAGAAGCGTTTGTTCTCCATCCGAAAGCGTCCGCGTTTCTTCGTGAGCTGCTTTTCAATAAGAAACTCAGTCTGATAGCTTTGCATCGCGATTCGTAAGCGGGCCTCATGAGCATTAACCGAAAAGTAGTGAGAGTACTTTCGGATCGTCCCCTGTAACATGATAGGCCCTCTCTCAGCTTATTGTTAGACCCGCATTACTGCGAGCCTTTGGCACAATAAGTTCACGATTTTTCAATCGGAGCTCTAGGACGCCATTTCGACGAACGTCTTCCTAGGGGAACCAGGAGTTCATCCATCGGGTGGTCAGGACGGTCTTCGTTAAGGTACGAATCCGGACTAACTACCATTTCATACTGGCGTTCATATGGTGCCTTGCCGCCAAGAGAGCGGCCGTTCATTATAGCACGTTGCGGTGCAAAGCGAGCGCCTGTACCTTTACGTGGGAGACGGAAGTCACCGTTCTCTGGATCCCGAGCCATCATGGCCAGCATTACCAATTCAATAATCGGTAGCGACACATGGAAGCGTGCGTTGGTCAACTCTGCGATATCGCGGATTGCCTTCGACATTAGCATCGGGTCACGTAAGTTCATGCGCAGCCGCACACGTGCTTCTTTGGCTTCGTCGCCGATAGCAAAGATCTCCTTCTTCAACATGATCGCTGCTTCCAGGACAGTGGAGCGACGTTCAGGAAGACGGAAGATAACTTCGCCCTCAGGCCAGTGAGCCAATGATACCTCGATATTCCCGTCCACGATATCGTAACCGTAATCGCGGATGTAGGCGAGGAATTCTGCCGTCAGGAACGGCATATAGGAACCGTGGTTCAAAGGGACGGAATGAACTTCAGGATCCTTTTTGTGGTCATCCTGGTAAACAAGAGTGACCGTACGGATCTTCGCAAACGTCGAGACGTCATGCTGGCTAAAATCATCAGTGCTAATCACATCAGACAGTCGCATGATATCACGGCGGTCGAAGACCAGTTTTACTCCGTGCTTCAGCCAGACACCGCTCGCAAGCGAGATGTCCTTATCGTTCGAACTGTTATCGAACAAGTTGGTGTAGAACGGATCGATTGTATAAGAATCAGATTCCGCTGACATCAACAAGTGCTTAACCGAGATCGTACTTTGCGAAACAGTTTCGTTCTGTTGCACCGTTGCCTGGTACTGAACGTTACCATCACGCTGGAACGATTCGGCTACTTCACCTAAACAATACTTACAAACGACAGCATCGTCTTGGTGATGACAGTACGCCGGTGTGCGAAGCTCAATCGTCTTCCCGATAAGATGACGATCTTTCTTACGGATTTCTACTGGGACGCCATCGTACATGTAGTACTTACCAGCCAACAGCGAATCCAGGTCAGAGTCAGTAACCGTCCACGGCATCGTCTCATCGGAACCACAGTCTTCGAAATCGATTTCTGTAATCCCGTAGTTTAACAGTTGCAGCTCACGGTTATAGTACTCTGTCATCTTAACCGGGTCGTCGGTACTTAACATTGCTGTAGAACCACTACGTGATTCCATACCGAAGAAGGACGGACGATTAAGCCCGTGCATGAACCCGACCGGAATGATGTTCCGGAAGATCTTTTGGTTAATCTCAGAACAGTAACCACGCATGCCAATGATTTGGAGTAACTGGCCTACTTTGATTGTGCCCTGGTTCAACGAGATTGTTATCGGGTTATTCCGATAATCTTTATCGTACATCAGAATGTCTTTGATGCGGCCGTAAATCTTGTTTACTGTTCGCTTAGACGGATTCTCGATAACCTCGTTACGGATATCATTAATCCGTTCGTCTTTATGCACCTGGAGGAAAGCCAGAGCATCAAGGGTCCCAACATAAGGTTCTAAGTCGCCTACCGCAAAGTTATGATTTTGGTTGGTGATTTGATACGCGATTAAGTTGAGGTCTTCGTCGTTGACATTAGGGTAGGCAGAGCGCACATCTTCTTTCCCACGTTCCAACAACTTACATTGCAGTGTAGGGGAGAGGAACTCCCCCATCACGTGCATATGGCAGAGCAACGGTGTATCAGGATATTCGATGTGGAATCGCCAATACATCCAAGACACCATTGTCTGTTGCCATGAGGTTTCGATCTGTTCATCATCGAACTCCAGGAGAATAGGTTCGTAGTCTTCCTCTTTCTCCCAGAGCTCATCGAATGACCAGTGGAGTAGTTCGCGCGCATACACCTTTTGCATTTAGCGCTTACCTCCCTTCTTATCGGCTATAATACGGTTGAATCGAGCACCTGCGGTATAGATCGCATTGTTGAGATACTGGTGGGTAACCGAGCTACCAACTGGCAGCTTCTTACGATCGAGTACGAACGGCATGTCGGATGGGCGATCCGCTTCCATGATACGTTCGTATATTTCCTCGATCGCTTTAGGGTTATTACTACGATCCAGTAAGTCGGCTGCGAAGTCTTCACCTGCCAGTGCAATTAATGGACGGATCTCTGCCTCGCCGTAACGATATGGCTGTTTACGATAAGGACGAGCATGACGATCTCGGTGGCTGATCTTAGCAGCAATGCCATGCGCTTGACGACTAGGTGAATCAACTGCACCCCAGTCGTGACCTGTTTTCTCCAGAACACGGATATAACTGGTCCCGATCATGACCGGTACTTTGGTCTTACGGCGAACGCCTCGAGTATCAGTAAACAGAACAGGACCTTTTTCATAAGGCCATTCTGCTTCCAATGCTTCCGTTAGGTAAATATGGTTCGGGAAGTCATTGTGTTTCAACTCGAGCATGATGTGACCATTGACGACGGACTCAACGTGACGTTTGCGTCGCTCTGGTGTTGTCATGTATGGAATGAACTTCTCTTTGAAAGCTCGTGGTGTTGCTACTTCGTAGAATCTGGAAATGATCTTGAAGGCATCTTCCCAGCGACCAGCATTATACAGTTCGCGAATCTCTTTCTCACGAAGGATACATTGCGCGCCCAGATAGTTATCGTCAAGACGTACGGAAATCATACGGTTGATTGTTGCGTTTGCGTGTGAGACAAGTTCAGCCTGAGTACCGTACATGTCTAACGGCATGTGGGAACCAGGAGTCTTACGACACAGTACGCCTTTATCACCGAAGTCCCCTGCGATCTTGGAACCGATCTCTGGGATGATATCGTACTTATAAGTGATGCGAATGGTAGCAGTAGGAATACTAGTACCATGGTTCTGATAGCGAATTGGCTTAGGGTTCTTATAAGCCATGATGTGCAGTGCACGTTCGATCTCTTCAGATAACCGGCCTGAATAATTCGGGCGACGGTTAGGAGGACATTCGGCCTCAATCTGTTCAGCGATCTTCACGATGTCTGCGCTGTAGCGTTTGTGCTCCTGCCAGATCTGCATAAGCTGGTTAGGGATCTCCTGACCATACTGATCCAGCATCACTGGTTGCACCTGCGACATCTCTTGCTCGTTCAGGTACACTTCGAGGTTGATGACGGTTGCATTACGACAACTGCCTTCGATGTATTTAGGTTCATCGAACGTAAGATCAACTTCACGCATACCTTCAGGCGTGAGGTTCCACAGATCAAGAATCGGATCTGCTTCACGAGTACAGAGCACCATTCCATCAGGACGGATAGGTTCGCCTAATGAAGGAAGGAACTTAGGATTATCTGGCGTACCATTAATAGGTAGCAGATAATGGCCTTTCGGTACGGTTACGAAGATCTCGCCGATACCGGTAGCAGCCGCACGGTCACACCATTCGTATGATGCCCAGAATCCATCTTCAGTCACGTAAGGTGACGTTAGATAGCAAAGCTTTGTGAGCAACCCACGGCGATAGAATCCTTCAGGCCCAACCCCAGGACTGTCGACAAGCACTTCTCCTTTATTAAGGTGTGGTCTGCCTGGGCGACGGATCTTGGATAAAGCAGGCTTCTTAACCGTCATGTATCCGAAGTTATTGTGATAAGAATAATAGCTCGGGATATCGATGAGGTCGAAATGGTTACCTCGTTTTTCCAGGTTACGGACGATTGCTACTGAGTACGGGTTGCTTATGAATGAATCACGTGTCATCCCCGTATGGAATCTGTTGACTACTCCTATGACTTCGGCATCGAAACGCGCTCGGGCAGCGAACGTGTATTTTGCCATCTCTTGCTCTACGCAAGTATAAGTACGAGGATAGTCTGGATTATTCAGCACAAGAGTCTGAGCAGCTTGTCCACCTTCCATCTGACCACGTGATGCTGAAACACCCGTTGCCATTGAAACCATGTTGGTGGATAACCCCATTAATTCGGGTGTAAGTAACCGCTCATTTTCGAGTGCCCTTTTCTTATTTGATACAACCGCTTCTTGTACTGAAGAAGCCACTCGTGTCTTTTCCATCTTTTCCCCTTTAAATGGATCGTTCTCCATTTAATGATATATATTCGAGAGGTTCTTTGTTATGGCGATAAAAGATCTGATGAACTATCCGGGCGAGAATAGCTGGTTCGATCAGCTCTGGCTTACCACCGTAGAGGATAACCTGAGTTACCTGATGACAATCAATAACGTACAAGCATTGAATGTCGATCCAATAGCTCATGAACACTTCAAGCACAACTTCCACGGCTACTTGCGTGAGAACGTAACAGAACAGCGCAAGTACTGGTACGTAATTATGCGTTGTAACAACATGCGTTCGCCGCTGGAATTTGATGATAAATTCGACTATATCATCTGGCCGAAACTAGATGTTATAGATAGGTTGCATGATATCTATTTAGCATCATTACCTAATACAAACTAAGTGAAACAGGCGTAGAAAAAGAGGGAGAGGCCATTAGGCCTCTCCCTCTAGTTTAACTGTTTCTTTTTCATGGAGCGCTTAATGATGTTCAGAATACGTTCGCGTTCTCCCATTCGAGCTTTGGTAAAGTCCCAAGCAGGATCGAACCACTTAATCACTTCTTCCGCTTTTACATCGTAGGATTGAAGTTGATTGAAAATCACGAAGCAACAGCCCGCAACAAATTCATCGCTCAGGTCTGAACGTTCTGTTTCACTGATATTGATGTTTGCTGCGTTTGCACGATCGATAATAGAATTAAAGAACATGCTGTTTACCATGACATCTGTTACAAACTCATCACGGCTGCGGAGATCCTGTAGAATATAATCTACAGCGTCGTTATCCATTCCTAACTCTTTAGCGCGTTTACTTAATACGCCCCGCAACCATTGTTCGCCGATGAAATGACCTTTCTTCATTCCCTTCTCCGTCTTATACTTTCAATAAGGTCATCAATGTCATCACCATAGTGCGCCTCACGTGCTTCATCCAAAGCCTGACTTATTACTTCAGGCGGAATGATTTCGTTAGGTAGACAGGTGACGCCATCTAATATACGTAAGATACGTGCATACTTCCAGTACTGAGGAGATGATACGTATTCAATCGTCTTCTCGACCCATCTTCTAGCAGTAGTAGGATCGATATCTAAGACAACCTGGTGAGTGAAGTCTGCCAGGAACTCGATATCTTTCTCCGTTACGAATGATAGGTCGAAATCTTCATTTCTGAAAGAATAGCCTTTGGACCATAACCAGGTATCGATTACACGGACGAGCTTATTGTTATTCTCTAACTCCAGGTAGATCTCATCATGTTTAGCAAGGCGAATGAGACTTTCCTTTACTTCGTCTAGAGTATAACCGTAGGACAGCAGCGCATCTTCCAAACATTCAACTAATGGTAAAGCTCTCTTAGCCATAAAAAATAAAAGAGGGGCATTTGCCCCTCTCTCCGTTAACGACGTCCGCGGCGCGAGTAGCGACGGTCGTCGTAATAGTCATCATCATCGTAGTCATCGTCATAACGAGATGAACTGCGACGCCCATTGCCGATAGTTACACCGTTTTCATCACGATCCGGTTCACCACGGCGACGTGAAGAACGACGATCATCATCTTCATAATCATCATCACGGTCGCGTCCGCGGCCACGTGAGGTACGACGGCTACGGCGGTCGTCGTCATAATCGTCATCGTAATCATCACGATCGCGGCCACGTCCGCCGGAAAGGAACGGATTGTCACTACCACGACGATCATCTCGATCACGATCTCGCCCACGGCGGCTATCACGGTCATCACGATCGCGACGCGAGCGAGTGCTGCGGCGATCATCATCTTCGTCTTCGTCACGACGGCGACCCATTGTAAACGGATTACCACCACGGGAAGAAGTTGAAGTTACCGGGCGACGGCTGTTAGAACGATCGTCACGTGCTTTACGCTCATCACGACGTTCCTGATTACGACGCTCTTTATCAACGTCATCCTGCTGCGGTTCGCCATCGTTGCCATCCAGTACCGGAATAACATCTTTGTATTCGAACAGCGTAGGCATCTGAGCAGACCAGGTGGTCACGATCAGGTTGCGCTTCAGGAAGTCTTTGTCGATACCGCCAATCAACTTCGTTACACGGTTAAGGTCAACCGCGACGGAATGATACGCCATCATCAGGCTATGGAACATCGGCGCGATTTCAGAACGAGTACCGTAGCAATATGCTTCCGGATCATCGATCTTAGGCAGGATGTAACGCAGCACTTTGTACAGGATTTCCTTATCGCGTACAGTGATGTTGGTGCCGAATACTTTACCGGACTCAGCAAACTCTTCATCCATAATCGGGAAAGAGATTGTGGTCAGACGTGCGTATTCTTCGCCTTTCCAGCTACCGCCACGACGAACACCGATCGCAATCAGTTCTGCTTCACCGGGAGATGAGGTCAGGACTTTCTGGAACAGTGTAGAGAAGTTCTTCAACGTTTTCTCGTTGGCCTTCTCAAAGATCGTCAGGAACTCACGTTGGTCAGCCGTCAGTTTATCGTGGCCGTCGGAGTTAACTGCGATTTCGGTCATGGTTGCAATGATCTCAACCAGCACCGTCTTCAGTCGGTTACTAGCATACGCCTGAATCTTCTCCATAACCGGAGACTTCTTACGGCGGATGTTTTCACACAGCGGGTGGAACGGCTGATAGCGATCCCAGTCTGCTTGCTTCAGTACTTCAGGAGTCGGGGTAATGACCTGCTTACCTTTGATGGTAAGGGGGATGTCTCCCCCTGGTCCCTTAATTACCCAACCGCCTTCTTCATCCTTTCCGAAACCAAAAGATGCACTGATCTCATCGTACACCTTATCTAATGCTTTAGTAGACATTTATTTTTCTCTCTTTATTAACTATCTGTTAACGTTGTCAACGATCT
>Ga0308168_1000660_pt1 | contig 39126 bp, 28 predicted proteins | sample PhyCR2_FD_202133 | JGI IMG/M metagenome (GOLD analysis project Ga0308168, IMG submission 202133) | Phyllosphere microbial communities from UC Gill Tract Community Farm, Albany, California, United States - DLSLRC.R2 | ecosystem: Host-associated > Plants > Phyllosphere > Unclassified | place: USA...
CTCGCAAAAGTTTCTACCAAACTCAGGCCGGTTTGCATGCAAATCTGTTAACGAACACCGTAAAAATTCCGCATTGTTTTTAGCAAACCCCTTACTCTAAATAACGAAAGCCTGGCGCATGACAGTGCGTTTTTATCTTTCTGCGTCCATCATTGAGTGACAGTGTCACTAACAGGAAATCATTGATATGAAAGTACAAAAAATAGAACAACCTGCCACCATTAAGACAATGGAATCCTGGGGTACGGTTGAGGGGCTGCCTGGTACCGGCACCATTGCGCTATCCGGCATTCAAACAGTCATCCCGGGCAAAGAGCATATTGATACCGGTATTTTTGAGTGCGGAGCGGGCAGCTATCGCCGGGGCGTAAAGCAGGCTGAAGTGATGCATTTTCTCAGCGGCACGGGCTCCTTTACCCCGGACGGAGAAGCCACATTATCCTTTAAAGGGGGCGACAGCTTCTTCTTTGCCGCTAACACCGAAGGCACCTGGGTGGTCGATACGCCGATGCGCAAGCTGTACGTTATTTTTGATGCAGTAGTCTGATACCCCTTTATTGTGATGTCCCTCCCCTTGCCTGCTTGAGGATCAAAGGGACGTCTTATTTAAGTGATAAGATATTGTTAACATCGAAAAATTTTACCAGGTCACGCTGCATTTTACTCCAGGGACGCTGCAGAATTTGGCTCCCTGAAAATACCAGGCCAAAATCAGCAATACGCTCTTTTAACCGATCTCTATCACGGTCAGAACAAGGGCTGTCTTGTTCAATGAAATAGCGATAGTCTGCCAGGATGCTGATAAGTCTGTTAATATTGGCGTACTCTATGTTTGTCTTATACCTCTCTTCGAGTTCTAAATCGGTACACAGTGCATCATCGAAGGCTGAATTTTTGATTATTTTGACGTCATCAACGCTGTGGCCTCTCAACGCGTCGTGGCTGTATGAAAAAGAATAAAGCTCATCAAAATTACGGTCCCAGGGATGGATATGACTGTCCACAGAAAATAATTTATCGCCTTTATGCAGACTATTACAATATTTACAGCATGGGATGTGATTGTAAAAGGACAGTGCCAGATAGGGGTATCTGTTTTTAGGGTAAAAATGGTCCAGGTCAAAATGAAGTGTCGGTTTAGTACCGGGTTTATTCTTCCGCTCAATGATTTTTACAGGGTATTCATTACAGTATGGACATGTCATCTGAACGAAATTCAAACCGATATATAAAGAAGAACAAAAAACTGAGTCACGATAAAGCGCGTATTTAAAGACATTATTAAGAAGGAGATCCGAAAAAGAAGGAATTTTTAATGCATTATAATAAACCGTGTTATAATCTTCATCATCTAATATCTTATTCATTTGATTGATAATGGATTGAAATTGGGAAGGTTTGGCAATGATGATTTGCTTAAGATTATCTGAGGTAAGGATATGATTCATAAATTCCTGATGTCTTTTCGCCGCCTGTTTTCCATACTTAGCAGAATGCGAATCCTCAAACATTGTCACTTTAAACTTTTCCGCGTTTCTTTTAATGCTCTTTTCTGCTGGCTGTTTTTTCTGAGAAAGAAAATTGAGATGCGCCCAAAGGGCTTCGACGGTATCATCAAGAACTTGATCGATACTGGCGTTGGCGTTGGATAAGTGATGTTTGAGATTAATCATTTACCTTCCCCGCTGATACAGCGTCCATCTCCACACTGTCTATCCTTTTTTTAATATGATAGCTCAATAACTTATCACCGATGACCGTCAGGGACTCTTTCAGTTTATCTAACTCTTCACCTGACAACATCCTTTTGTCGAGTATTGCAATAATGGTATTCATATAACTATCAGATACGTTCCCCGTTCTTTGCGTGACCACTTCGAAGGAATGCCGATAGATGTCGTATATGTTGGCGCCGAATGTATGTTTACCTGGAACAGTAATAATATTATCATCCTTGTCTTTCGTTAAGACAGTCACGCATTGAGCAGGTAAGTCTGTGATCAACAGAGGAGAGTGCGTGGTAATGATCAACTGTATTCTACCGTATGAAAGCTGAGGCAATACGTTGATTAACTTCTCTATAAACTCTAACTGAAGTTGAGGGTGTAAATAAAGATCACCTTCATCAATGCAGATTAATATATCCTCGTCGTAACTGCTCCTTCTCTTATTTTTAATTTTATGAATTGCACACCATATTGAACTAAAGAGGTTGATATAAGCGCGCTGACCAGAACTTAACTCAGCCCAGTCTATATCAGCAGAGTCAATGTAATAGATTAAGTTAGCCAGTCTTGACAGGTTGTCTTTGTTGGCTTTGTCAAAGCCCACGGTAAAATGAGCTTTACCACCCCTGTAATTCTTCATTTCTTTGAAACCCATCACTTCCAGATCATTTTCTAGCAGTATTAAACAGGAAACAATCTGATAAAAATGCTCATCTCTGGATGTGTAATTATCTGTGTCTCCGCGTTTTAAAACCACGGCAAGTTCCGCAATAAGTTTATCGACATCGATAGTTTCATTATTATCATTCATTAATATTCGATGGAATATCTCCGTCACTATGGATTCGGTACGTTTGGCATATTCAGAATACAACGCCATCAGTAGTGTGCATTGTATAGTTAAACGCGTTAATGCTATCGGCTCCAGTTGAGATCTACGATGAAAAATACTCCTCATCAATCTTAATATTTCTTTATGATTATCGTTATAAGTGGAGGTTTCTTTCTGCCAGAAGCGTGTATCTATTCTAATCGATACTTTCTCAGGTGCCGGATATGCCAGAGCGGCAAACCTGTCTGAAGTTAAAAACTCCAACTCCTCAATAAATTTGCCTCGGTTTTTATCACCGAAACCCCCTCGCCGTTCTGAGATCACCCTGTTATTAACCGAAACATCCTCAACATCGTCACCCAGATCGAGCCAGGACTCATCATAGATATTTGAAAAATACACCACACCGAGATCATCCAGAGTCAACCTTGAATGGGCAAGATAAACATCTAACTGGGTTTTTAACGGCGGGAAGTTATCGGAACTCTGATAAAAAAGAGAGCCCTTTTTTTCATACAGGATGAAGTACCTGCTGCAAATCTCTGCTTTCCCTTTTATCGCCAGGCACAGAAGTTCAAGCAGCGTCGTCTTCCCTGCCCCATTCGTACCCAGAATTCCGGTTACCTCCGAGACAGACTCGCCCCAAAAAGAGACGGGCAGTACGGCTTTCTTTTCGCGGGTCAGACTGTTTGTTGTCTCATCATAGTGGTACTGATAGTCACTGGATAAATTAATTGAAAAATCATCCAATTTTTTGAATCGGTCCACCCACAGAAAACAGATTTTCATATTATTGATTGTCCTTATTACTGATCATCTTCCTTACTCCTCCCCTCACTGACGGTAGCGTCAATTAAATCAGCCTTAACCCCGCCAGCACCGCAATCCCTACGCTTATTATTGCCAGCCCACAGTAGTGCAGCCGGTGGGTTTTACGGGTACTGGCCGTGACGTAATGTTGCAGCGCGTTCAGTTGCTCATTCAGAACCTGATGTTGCCGGGTTGTCGTGGCGTGATAGTCGCTTTGCCGGTCGACGAAACTGGCCACCTTCTGCCCCAGTTGTCCGATCTCTTCCAGGCTCCGGTTTAACAACCCAATCTGAATCTGGTGTTTCTCATCATTCCGTCGCCAGGAGTCTGTCAGTTGTCGGAGCAGGTTGTCATGTAATACGCTGACATCCCCATGACTCTCTTTCAGCGAACGGATCAGTTCATGTTGGTGTTTACAATATGCGTCCTGGAAATCATGCAGTTCCTGCTGATAAGTTTCCAGGTTTTCCTTAACGGTGCCGAACTCTGATTCAATACTGCGGTTAGCTTTACCAATAGTCTTATTCAGGTTAAACAGGGCATCACCGGTTATCGTCTCATAATCCTCTTTTTGCTTATCCAGTTCCTGTCTCAGCGTCACGAGAAAAAGCGCCTGGACTAAATCATCAAGCAGCCGCTCTTCGTTGGCGGTCTCAGATGCTACACTCGGGTTATTCAACGTCACGGGTCTCCTCATCCAGGGATTTTACAAACTCGAAATCATTCCTCAGTGCCTTATACATCAATAGCCAGGCCAGACGTTCGCTATGAGTGATCTGTGGCTTCATCATGTGGTGCTTAATTTCGCTTGCACGATGTTGTTTAGCCTCAAGAATAACCTCACGAAATTTTTTACTATCGCTGTAGTGGGTTTTAAACCGTGCTATCTGTTCCTCATGATGCTGCGTAAGGACCGATTTCTGACATTCCGCAGTGATTTTTTTCCTCTCCAGGATGCTTAAAATCAGTGCTATTCTGCGGGACTGCCGAAGATAACGACGCTGTTGCCGCAGTAACGCATCAACGTTCCGCTTAATTTTCTCTGCCTGCAGGCCAGCTGCTCTCTGGTTCAGGGTTTCGGACGTCGTCCGGCAGGCTGAATGCATCGACGCTTTATCTTTCATGAAATTGTCAGAGCGAAAATATTTCTTGAAAAGATAACTATCAAGATGATTTTCAACGCCATTTATTCGATTAAATGGCGGCGGTGAAGTCACAGGTATTGCATTTTCAGCGCACCAGTCGCGCCATACGGAGATGCAATGGAGTTTGTAATCAGTGATAGCGTCTTTCAGGTATTTCGTGGTTTCTGTCAGAGGTTGGGACGGCAGTCGTCGGCCGATTTCTGTGTGAAAATCATACTCACGTCCCACTGCACTTTGGTCCTGCATTGCGGTCAACTGCTGCTGTAAACGCTCCAGATCATATTTATTTTTCTTCTCCCGTTTCTGATATTTTTTTATTGGGTTTACAAGGTATGCCAGCGCGTTATCAATCCGTGATTTCTCTGCAATATAGGCCTCATTCTCCGCAGTTATCCGCTGTTGGATCATCTGCGGCAAAGCATAGCCGGTACGCAGTCGTGAAAGTGGGTGAGAGGATTGTTGCAGCGACGTCTGGAGATCCGCCAGTATTTCCTGACGTAAGCGCAGACACTGTTGGGCATAGTCATCCTTTTCCGTGATGATGGCCTGCCAGGAATGTCCGCATTCAACAGGATAAATCAGCTGACTGATGCTATCCGGCAGCGCCAGTTCCAGCGTGTTGATCTGCCCAAGCAGGTATTGTTGCAGCGCCACTTTCCCGGGCTTAGTGTTTTTTAAGCGGTGGCAAAGCGTGGCATCGGAATAGCTCCGGGTGAGAATGATTCTGTAACGGTGGGGTTGCCAGTGCCAGTCATTAAGTAGTGCATTGCCCAGTTCTTCCGGTTTCAAAAAATAGAGCGCATCGACCCGTCCTGTCAGCAACACCACATCCGCAGAGGAAAGATAACGGCTGGCAAGATCGTTAACGTATTCCTGCTCATTTTTACTGGTCGAATGGGTACCAGGCAGATCGCGAATCAACAGCCGGTGATTAATCTGGTTTTCAAGATTAAAAAAATAGCGCGGTATAAACACGTCAATGCTGTCAAAAACACTGCAGCCCTGCTCAACCTTCTGACGCAAACGGGTAAATTCTGCCCTGGCTTGTTCATTGCCAAGTGGTTGTTTGCCCTCTCTGATATGGCTGAAATACCAGCTATCGTCTTCCGCAATGCGGTAGCGGTACGAACGCGCAGTAGACATCGTTCCAAGAAGTTGATCACCGCGAAGCAAGCTATTGAGCAGATTAAAATGTTCATCACGCACACCCAGCAGGGTGAGAATAAAGGAAGTTTTGCCCACCTGAGCGGGGCCGTAAACAATCACCGATACCTGATGCGAAGCGTTTTCGTCCGTCTGGATAAGCCTTCCTGCATCAACCCGCTGCAGAATGGCGCTGTAACTTTGTTCAGCCCAGCGATAGCGTTCGCGGCACAGATCAGGCCAGGATTTGTCGGACGTTAGCTTCATATAATTTAGCTTCTTTCTGTACGGCAGCCAGTTTTTTGATAGCAAGCGTGATAGTGCTTCTGTGACTCAGAGAGTCCTCAACACCGTAAATCCGCTTGATATTGCCCTCAATATGCTGGCGCAGATCGGCCATCGTCTCCAGATAATGTGTGACAATGGATTGTTCATTAAAGAAAGCCAGTTCATTCATCAGCCGGTCAATATAATAAAACTGAGCCTTATCACTTTCGCGAATAATCCCAGTCAACTGATAGAGACCATAAGCAAGGCTGGCCACCAGCGCGGCCTTGCCCACCAGCGCCAGCGGTGTAAAGGCACCGCCAGGGTTTTCGGCCGTCGGTTCACCCGGCGTTCCGTCTGACAAATCAGCACCAATAAAGGCCATCATCGCGGTTTTTATCGGATGATAGTTTTCACTGCTGGAAAAAAGCGTGTCTAAAAAGACCTGCGGTAATATTTCGTCAGCGAGTTGGGTGGTACAGGTCGGGTCCTGACGCATGACGATGGCGGCACGGCTGTACTCCAGCGTTAAAGCGGGTAACACGTGCATGACGGCCTGGAGCTCCGTCGGGTCTGAGGGGAGTTGCCCTCGGGGAACTTTGTGAAGTAATACGCTTATCCCCTGCGCCAGTTCCTGATTGACCACTTCTGGTGCTTGCTCTTGCACTTGATAGCCCATCTTATCTGCAAGCGTAATGGCTTTAACCGGCGTTTGCTCAATCTCTGGCAGCAGGCCAGCTCGTGACAGGATAGGATGGTTTAACGCGGTTAAGGCGCTGAAGTTTCTGCTATTAATATCCTGCTCATCAAAAGTCTGGTTCCAGGCCTGAATGACGCGCTGGCGGCGCTCTTCATCAACATCGATCCCGCGCAGGGCGAAACGACGTCCGAGGATCTTCGCATTATTTATGAAGCCCACTTCTTCTTTTTTATAGTGCTCTTTACAGCTGGCCACTGCTTTAATCAGATGCTCATGGGTCTGGCTTTTAATGGCCTTGCGTAATTTATTCTCATAAGCCGTCACCGACTTATCAAACTCGCTAAGGATATCGTCGATAATGCCATCGTGATCCTCTTGGTTACTGCACAGCAAGTGCAGATCATCAATGATCTCAGCGACATCACTTTTTATCAGGTGCATAAAACGGTCGATCGCGACAGCCTCAGAGGCATAACTACTGGCCAGATTATCGATTACAGTTTCGCGTAAGTCACTGATCCAGCGATCGCGATTGCCCGCCCCCGTTGCCACCACATTATTGCGCACAGCGCCAGAGACCGATGAAAAACGTGCCCTCGCGCTGGCTTTGAGCTGATCAATGTCCTCGTCGGTCAGCGCTTCCGTTTTCGATATCACAATCACCGGTGAATGATGATTGAAGTTTTCCCGCAGATCATCGAGTACGGTGGTTTTACCGTCATTCGCCAGCAGCGTCTGATCGGTGACAAATAATACACCGCGCGCATTGACCAGCACATGGCGCATCATCTCCTGCCACTGATGATTACGGCTGGTGATCAGCTCATAGCCAGGCAGCAAGGCCCAGGTGACGTTTTCATTAATAAATGACTGCTGCTGACTGATACGAAGTTTGGGATAAAGTAATTTCAGATGGGCTTTTTCAAAACGTTGTACGCTGCTCCAGTCGCGCAGCACGCTTTTCAACTCCTCTGCGGAAGCGGGCAGGTCTTCAACCTTTCCGCTATCGCGATTAAGGCAGACGAAAACTATTTCTGGTTCACCTGCAGCCATCTCTGCACACTGTTCTATAAACAGTGGAACCTGCTCGCCACGACCGGGATTCCCCGCAAGCCAGCGATCGTCAATATTCAGGATCTCTTTTGCCAGGGTGGTTTTACCCGCTCCCTGCGTTCCGGCGATAGCATAGATGTTGCTTTCCTGAAGCAAGGTAGTCAGTTCGACCTGGCGCAGAACATCAATGATTTTATCTGTATTTTGATGGCCATTCTGGCCTTCTGCGTGCTTTAAGGAGAGGTGAAGTGCGGATAAAAGAGCGGAGCGAAGATTTTCCAGCGTGTGAATATTCATCGACATATGAACACCATCCTTATGATGAGCTTTGGCAAATTCCTGGGCATTGATCTCTTTTAAGTTATCGGCCCGGACCGCGTTTCCTTTACGCTTTTCTCCTCACCCTTGTCTGACATCAGCATTTTCCGCATCCGGTAGTTAATAAACGGCTGACCGCGCACTCCGACCTGCTGTGCCTCAATCATCCGGAAGCCCTGCCGGCTGAAAAACGGTCTGGCGGTGATACTGGCCTCAGTGAAAATGGCCGTTAGCGCCCTGTCGGCCACCGCCTGCTCCAGCCGTTGCAGCAGCGCGGTCGCCACGCCGCAGCGCTGATGCCCGGGATGGGTAAATAACATATCCAGATGCCCGTCAAATTCCACGTTGCCAAAACCGGCAATCTCGTTATGGCGAACCGCCAGCCAGCAGCAGCTTTGCTGAAATCGCTTCTCCCAGCTTATCCGGTCTACCTGTGACCAGGCCGCTATCTGTGCAGGACGGTAATCCTGTGACGCGATCTGTCGGACGGACGCCTGAAACAGCGTAATCACGGCATCGAGGTCACTCACCTGGAATGCTCTGATAGTGATGCTCATCTTCCCCCTCATTTCCTTCTGGCCTGCGGGTCGTAATATCCTGGTCTATGATTGTAATGCCCTGACCGCTATCCATATCCTGAAGACACCTTTACCCGACTGATATCTTACCCCCTTTGCCGGGGTGCCGTCCTGATGTCAGCGATTTTTGCGTACTGGACTAAACGAGGAGACCGAATGGAAACCCGATCATTCCCGAAAAGTTGGGGTGCCGAATTTGTGGCTGCCGACACCGTGCGTTTTCGTCTCTGGGCCTCTGGCCAGAGCGAAGTCACCCTGCGACTTTCCGCGAAAGACATTGAGATGACGCCAACCGGCAACGGCTGGTTTGAAGTTGAGGTCGCTGGCGTCAAGCCCGGCGAGGAGTACCAGTATGTGCTTGCCGACGGCAAGACGGTTGCAGACCCCGCCTCCCGCGCGCAGCGTGATGATGTCGGCGGGCCGTCGCTGGTTATCGACCCTGCCCGCTATGCCTGGCAGAATACCGGCTGGGCAGGCCGTGCCTGGGAAGAAACGGTGGTATACGAGCTGCATATCGGCACCTTTACGCCGCAGGGGACGTTCCGTGCCGCTATCGATAAACTGCCGCACCTCGCCGGACTGGGTATCACCATGATCGAGGTCTTACCCCTCGCCCAGTTTGGTGGCCGTCGCGGCTGGGGCTATGACGGCGTGCTGCTGTATGCCCCTCATGCCGCGTACGGTTCGCCGGAGGACTTTAAAGCCTTTGTCGACGCCGCGCACGGCTACGGTATCTCGGTGGTGCTGGACATTGTCCTGAACCATTTTGGCCCTGAGGGCAATTATCTGCCCCTGCTGTCTCCCGACTTTTTCCATCCGGAGCGGACAACGCCCTGGGGAGCCGCGATTGCCTGGGATGTGGATGCAGTGCGCCGCTACATCGTTGAAGCGCCGCTGTACTGGCTACAGGAATACAATCTGGACGGGCTGCGCTTCGATGCCATTGACCAGATTGAGGACAGCCAGCAGCCGCACGTGCTGATCGAGATCGCGCAACGCATCCGGGCAGAGATACCGCAGCGCCCGATACATCTCACTACCGAAGACTGCCGCAACGTGATCTTCCTGCATCCCCGCGATGCCGATGGCAGTGCCCCGCTGTTTACCGGCGAGTGGAACGACGACTTTCATAATGCGGTACACGTGTTCGCCACCGGTGAAACACATGCCTATTATCAGGACTTCGCTGATCAGCCCGAAAAAGGCGTGGCCCGGGCGCTGACGGAAGGCTTTATCTATCAGGGCCAGGTATCTCCGCAGTCCGGCGAAGCGCGTGGCGTGGACAGCCGGGGGCAGCCGCCGGTGACCTTTGTCGATTTTATCCAGAACCACGATCAGGTCGGCAACCGGGCGCAGGGAGAAAGGCTGATCTCCCTGGCCGGGGCCGACCGCAGCAAAGTGATGCTCGCCATGCTGCTGCTGTCCCCGCACATTCCGCTGCTGTTTATGGGGGAAGAGTACGGTGAGACCCATCCTTTCCTGTTCTTCACCGACTTCCACGGCGACCTCGCCCGGGCGGTTCGCGAAGGCCGGGCCAGGGAGTTTGCCGGCCACGCCGGGCATGAAGGTGAAAGCGTGCCCGACCCGAATGCGGAGCAAACCTTTATTGCCTCCAGGCTCGACTGGCACAAACCGGAAACCCCGGAAGGTCAGGCGTGGATGGCACTGACCCGCCAGCTGCTGACGCTGCGTCAGCAGTATATTGTGCCGCTGCTGGCCCGCGCGGGCGGCCATAGCGGAAACGTGGTGAAAACGGCACCCGGCTTCCTCGCCGTCAGCTGGACGTTCCCGCAGGGGACGCTGTCGATGGCGGTGAATATCGCTGCCACTCCGCAGCCGCTGCCCGATTTGCCCGGCGAGACGATCTTTGCCTGGCCGGATCGGGGCGGGGATCTGCCGCCGCATTCCATTCTTGTTCGCCTTCTACCGGGAGATGCAACGTGACTATACCTGTCGCCACTTACCGTATTCAGTTTCGCAACGGCATGACCTTTGACCGGGCGGCGGCCCTGGTGCCGTACCTGCAGCAGTTGGGTATCTCGCATCTGTATGCCTCGCCGATCTTTACCGCCACAAACGGTTCCACGCATGGCTATGATGTGACCGACGCCAACGAGATTGAGCCGTCCATCGGGGGCCGGGCGGGCTTCGACCGCATGGTCAGCGCGCTGAAACAGGCGGGGATTGGCCTGATCCTCGATATTGTGCCCAACCACATGGCCGCCTCGCTGGAAAATGCCTGGTGGCATGACGTGGTTGAACATGGCGAAAAAAGCCGTTATGCCCGGCATTTTGATATCGACTGGTCGCGCCGTCTGACGCTGCCGTTCCTCGGTGATGATTTTGAAACCGTGCTGGACAACGGGGATATTGCGGTTAAAGCCGACCCGGTAACGGGCAGGCCCGCCCTCGCCTGCTATGACGCCTTTTACCCGCTGACGCCTGACAGCTGGCAGGGCCGCGAGGCGGACGTGCTGGCCATCACCGATAAAGCAGACATCATCGCGCTGCACCAGCAGCAGCCGTGGCGGCTGATGTGCTGGCGGGACGCCGCACAGGATCTCTCCTACCGGCGCTTCTTTGAAATCACCGGACTGGTGGGGGTTCGCGTGGAAGACGAAGGGGTCTTCGAAGATACCCACCGTCTGATCCTTGAGCTGGTGCATTCCGGCGCGGTTGACGGCCTGCGGGTGGATCATGTCGACGGGCTGGCCGATCCACAGGGCTATCTTGACCGTCTGCGTCAGCAGGCCGGAGCGGACTGTTATATCACCGTGGAAAAAATCCTCGGCGAGGATGAACACCTGCCTGACGACTGGCCGGTCTCGGGTACCACGGGCTATGAATTTATGGCCGCGCTCTCCGATGCGCTGGTTGACGGCAGTCAGCTGGCTAACCTGCGTAAAATCTATAATGAGGTGGTCGATCGCCCGGTGAATATGACCGCCGAGCTGCGCGCTGCCAAGCTGCTGATGGCCGATAAGAACTTCGCCGGAGAGTTCTCCACCCTGCTCTCTCTCGCCGTCGATCTGGCCGGGACTGAACGCGCCACGCCGGATGCAAATGCCCTGCGTCAGGCGCTGCGCGAACTGCTGGTTGCCTTCCCGGTGTACCGGACTTACGGTACGGCCAGCGGCATGCCGGACGCCGATCGGCAAAGGCTGCACACCGTGGCCAGCAGAGTCAAAAGCAGCGCCAGCGCGCCCGATCCTGCGGCGCTGGATTTTCTTCTGCGTATCCTGACCGGCGAGATATCTGACGCATCCCGCCAGCAGGCCACAACGTTCCGTACCCGCTTCCAGCAGCTGACAGGGCCGCTGATGGCAAAATCCGTCGAAGATACGCTGTTCTTCCGGCAGCACATGTCGCTGGCGCTGAATGAAGTGGGTGCTGAACCGCTGCCGCGTTCGTTCTCTCCGGCGCGTTTTCACCGGGAAATGGCCACACGTCTGGAGCGCCAGCCGGATGCGCTCTCCGGCACCACGACCCATGATACTAAGCGCGGAGAGGATGCCCGTGCGCGGCTGTATACGCTGTCGGAAGCGCCGGAACACTGGGCGGCCTGCGTAACGCGCTGGCGCGAGATGAATCAGGAAAAAGTGGCCCATCTGGATGATGGCCCGGCACCCCGGCCCGCCGTCGAGTGGATGCTCTATCAGGCGCTGGCCGGCGTCTGGCCCGCCACGCTGCAACCGGGGGACACGGCGGGTCTGGCCGCGCTGGAAGAACGCTTTCTCACCTACGTGCAGAAGGCGCTGCGGGAGGCCAAACAGCGCACCAACTGGACCGCCGTGAACGACGATTATGAGAATGCGGTGCTCGACTATGCCGCTCACCTGCTCGCGCCGTCAAATCAGGCTTTTCTGCGTGACTTTACCGCCGCGCTTCAGCCATTTATTCGCGCCGGGCTGATCAACAGCCTGACCCAGACCGTGGTCAAGCTGACCGCGCCGGGCGTGCCGGATATCTACCAGGGCAGTGAGACGCTGGACTTCAGCCTGATCGACCCCGACAACCGTCGTGAACCTGACTTTGCCGCGCTGCAACAGATGCTGGCAGAGCACCGGATCCCGCCCGATACCTCTGCGCCGCGCTGGCTGAACGGTCAGCTTAACCAGCATGTGATCGCCAGCCTGCTGCGTTTACGTCAGGCCCGCCCTCAGCTGTTTCGACGGGGAAATTACCTGCCGCTGCACGCGGAAGGCCAGGGCGAAGAGCACATCATCGCCTTTGCCCGCTGTGACAGCGCGGACGCGCTGATCGTGGTCGCTCCCCGTCTGATGCTCAGTCTCAGCGGGAAGCCGGCGACCGCTGGCGATGGCACAATCGCGCTGGATGCGCCTCTCGCCCGGCGTCGTTACCGTAATATTCTTAACGGGGAAGTCACTTTCCTGACGGACCACCTCAGCCTGCCGCCGGACAGTCAGGGCGTACCGCTGATACTGGCCAGTGAATAATGATTTTGAACCATGGACGTCATGCCTTACCGCTGGCGAATCATTCTGCAACAGGATAAAAGAACACCATGTCAGATAATCAACCTTTTGCAATAGAACCGGGACTAAGCCACCAGCTGGGGGCCAACTTTGATGGTGAAGGGGTGAACTTTGCCCTGTTCACCGCGCACGCCGAGCGCGTGGAGCTGTGCCTGTACGATGAGAGCGGTACGCAGGAAATTGCCAGACTGACGCTGCCTGAGTACACCCATGAGGTGTGGCATGGCTATGTACCAGGCCTGCGGCCGGGGGCGCTGTACGGCTACCGGGTTTATGGCCCGTACGATCCGGAAAACGGACACCGGTTTAACCCGAACAAGCTGCTGATTGATCCCTATGCGCGCGAGCTGTCGGGCGACATCGAGTGGAACGAAGCCCACTTTGCCTATGACCTGTACGATGATGATAAAGATCTGACCTTTGATACGCGTGACAGCGGGCCGTTTACGCCCAAATGCCGCGTTATCGACCCGGATGAATTTCACTGGCATGATGAAAACCGCCCTGTCATCCCCTGGTCCCACACGGTGATTTATGAAACCCACCTGAAAGGGTTTACCCAGATGAATACGGCGGTGCCGGAGGCGCTGCGCGGTACCTATGAAGGCATGGGGCATCCGGCGTCCGTGGAGTATATAAAGAGCCTCGGCGTTACTTCGGTCGAACTGTTGCCCGTTCACTGGTTCCCGGACGATCAGCACCTGCTGGACAAAGGGTTGAAAAATTTCTGGGGGTACAACACCCTGGCCTTCTTCTCACCCGCGTCGCGCTATTTCGGCCCCAACGGTATTCAGGGGTTCCGTGATATGGTGCGCGCCTTCCACGATGCCGGGATCGAGGTGATCCTTGATGTGGTTTACAACCACACCGCTGAGGGTAATGAGCTGGGTCCTACGCTCTCTTTTAAGGGCATCGATAACTTCTCTTATTACCGCACCCTGCCCGATCAGCACCGTTACTATATTAACGACACCGGCACCGGTAATACCGTCAACACCTCCCACCCGCGCGTACTGCAGATGGTGATGGACTCCCTGCGTTACTGGGCGCAATCGATGCATATCGATGGTTTTCGCTTCGACCTGGGTACCATTCTCGGCCGTGAACCGGGCGGCTTCGATCCGCGCGGCGGCTTTTTTGACGCCATCATGCAGGATCCGGTGCTGTCCAAACTGAAACTGATCGGAGAACCCTGGGATATTGGTCCGGGCGGCTATCAGGTGGGCGCTTTCCCGCCGGGCTGGGCCGAGTGGAACGACAAGTATCGTGATACGGTGCGGGAATACTGGAAGGGAGACAACGTGTCGACCGAATTTGCCGCGCGCCTGCTGGGGTCGGGCGATCTGTACGATCAGCGCGGCCGGCGGCCCTGGGAGAGCGTGAACTTTATTACCGCACATGACGGCTTTACGCTGAATGATCTGGTCTCTTACAACGAAAAGCATAACGATGCCAACGGTGAGGACAATAACGACGGGCATAATGATAACCGGTCATATAACTATGGCGCGGAAGGCCCTACTGAGGATGAAGGCATTAATGCGGTGCGTGAACGTCAGAAACGTAATTTTCTCGCCACCCTGCTATTCTCTCACGGTACACCAATGCTGCTGGCCGGGGATGAGTTTGGCCGCAGCCAGGTCGGCAATAACAATGGTTACTGTCAGGATAACGAAATCTCGTGGATCCACTGGGACGCGGTGCCGGAAAGTGGTGAAGCGCTGCGCGAGTTTACCCGACAGGTGATTGCGCTGCGCGCTGCACAACCGCTGCTGCGCCGTGAAAGCTGGCGTGATGATATGGAGATCAAGTGGTTCAACGCAGGCGGTGGTTTTCAGCAGCCAGAGCAGTGGGATGAAGGGTCAACTCTCGGGGTCTATATTGGCCGGGCGGATCTGGCCGACCAGGAAGGGATATGGCATGACGTGCTAATGCTGTTTAACCCGTATGAGGGCAATGTGCCCTTCCTGATCCCACAGTTTGGTGAAGGTGGCTGGGTGCTGGAACTCAGCACCTCAGACCGGGCTAAGCCCGGTAAAATCATCACCAAAGAGAAGAACGTCGAACTGGAAGGGCGCAGCATTGCCCTGTACCGCAGGCCATAACGCGTCAGTCGTTTCAATGCACAGGTCAGCTTAGCGGCTGACCTGATGCCCGATCACCCCGCCGATAGCCGCCCCACCCAGGGTACCCCAGGTACTGCCCCCGGTCAGAACAGCCCCGCCCACTGCGCCCACACCCGCACCGATGGCCGTATTTCTGCCACGGTGAGACATGCCACAGGCCGTGACCGAAAGCGTAATCAGTAATACCATGGCTATTGTACCGCTGCGTTTTAAAAGCATCAAAAACCTCGCCACCATCATAGTGATGGAATGCAAAAAAGTGAGTCTTATTGGTTTTTTACCCTTCCCCGGGTAACAACGGGCGTCCTTCGCAGCAGAATATAATCGTTGCCCCGCACATCCGGCAGGTAAATATTCTTATAAAATAGCGCTATTTTTTCAGGCCGCACCGTTCTGCTTTACGTGACGTCACCGCGCTGATGTTCACCAGCCCTGCCAGACGCAACAAAATGAAGCGTGTTTCACCTGGCTATCTTCGCTGTGAAACAGCTCACGCTCTGATATGAAACCGGTTGCAGAAATGGATCGCACTGATAGCATGAAATCGGTTTCACCCTCTGTTACATCTCTCTCTACCCATATAAAAAGGTCGAAATAAATGGCAGTTATCAGGGATTACAATAAGTTAGCAACTGATATACTTCACGAGGTCGGTGGCGAAAATAATATTAATACCTTCTCACGCTGCGCCACCCGCCTGCGGCTGGTGTTAAATGAAACGCCGGATGGCGCGAAAGAAAAAGTACAGCGTCTGCCCGGCGTTATCGCCGTAGTGGAGAGCGGTGGCCAGTTTCAGGTGGTCATCGGTACGCACGTGGCCGACGTCTTTAATGCCCTCTCTTCGCTGATTGGCGAGCAGCACGGCGGCGGGCAGGCGAAACAGAAAACGCGCTGGCTGGATGCCGTGATTGGCACCATGTCGGCGGTGTTTGCCCCGATTGTTTATATTCTGGCGGCAGCGGGGATCCTGCAGGGAATATTAATCGTCATCGCCCTGATTGATGCGGATATTAAAACCACCGGCACCTTTGCCATCTTCAACTTTATGTCATGGACGCCCTTCGCTTTCCTGCCGGTATTTATCGCCATTACCGCCGCACGACACTTTAAATGCAATCCGTTTATTGCCGTGCTCTGCTGCTGTGCCCTGATCAACCCGGAGTGGACCGCGATGGCAGGCCGCATCGCCGGGGGAGAAACCATCAGCTTCCTGTTTATTCCGCTGGCAAAAACGGTCTATACCTCCTCGGTGCTGCCACCGCTGTTCCTCGTCTGGGCACTGTCATGGCTTGAAAAGCGCGTTGAACGGCGGCTGCCCGAGGTGGTCAGCGCGCTGTTTACGCCGCTGATTTGCTTTGTGATCATCGTACCGCTCACGCTTATCGTCATTGGCCCCCTCACCACCTGGGCGGCGATGGGCGTGGCCAGCGGTTATAACGCGCTGTTCGCCTTTGCCCCGGCCGTCGCCGCCGCCGTGATTGGTGGGGTATGGCAGATCATTGTCATTTTTGGTGTTCACTGGGGGATCACTCCGGTGATTATGGCCAACTTCGATACCCAGGGTTATGACTCTTTCCAGGCCTATCAGACCATTGCGGTGATCGGACAGATGGCTGCGGTGTTCGGGGTCTTCCTGAAAACGCGCAACAAAGCGCTCAAGGCGACCTCGCTGTCGGCAGGCGTGACCGCGATTTTCGGTATTACTGAACCGGCAATATACGGGGTGACGCTGCGCTTTAAAAAGCCCTTTATCTGTGGCTGTATTGGCGGGGCGATCGGCGCGGTCGTCGCCAGCCTGTTTGGCTCACTTTACTATGCCTACGCCGCCCTGCCGGGCCTGTTCACCCTGGTCAATGCCATCAGCCCGGATGCGCCCATGTCGTTTATCGGTGAACTGGCAGGCAGTGCGACGGCCATTATCCTGACCATTGTGATGGTACAGTTTGTGGGCTTCGACGATCCGGTGGCTGAAGAGACACTGGCCGAAACGACGACGTCCCCGTCCCCGGCTCCGGCTCCGGCCGCCGCCGTTCCGGCCCAGGCCCGCAGCCTGGAGCTGATGAGCCCGCTGCCGGGTACGGTAATGTCACTGGAAAGCGTTGCCGACGAAACGTTCGCAGGCAAACTGCTGGGCGACGGCATCGCCATTCGTCCCAGTGAAGGCCAGGTGGTGGCACCGTGCGACGCCGTGGTCGCCACGCTGATCGACTCTCACCATGCAATTGGCTTACTCTGCGATAACGGCGCTGAGCTGCTGATCCACGTCGGGCTGAATACCGTTGCGCTGGAGGGCAGGCACTTCCGCCCGCTTGTGAAAGAAGGCGACAGAGTGACTGCCGGCACGCCGCTGCTGGCCTTCGACAGGGCTGAAATTGAAGCGGAGGGCTACGATCTGACCACGCCCGTCCTGGTGGTGAACAGCGATGAATTCCGGCTAAAAAAACACCAGTCGCAGGGCGAAATAGAACCGCTGATGCCGCTGATGAGCCTTTCCTGATGACTTCACGGCAGAGCGCACCCGCTCTGCCGTTTCCTGCCCCCTGCCGGACGCGTCGCGCACGCTTTCTGCTCCTCCCCCTTTATTTTCTCTCACCCTCAGATTTACCATGATCGCGTAAAAGAAAATGCTTATGATAATGATTACCATTGAACTTTAGCTGAGCCGCCCTGTCCCTCCGCGCTTCTCGCCGCCGGAGGACATGATAAAAACGGCCATGCTGCATACCCACCTTATTGAAGGGATTTTTTTATGCCTCTCCGCTCCAGGCTTTCTTCGCCCCGTGAAAGCCGTACCCCGCTGCGCGCTCCGGGTCGCCAGACAGCCCTGTCCGTTTCACTGCTGGCGCTGACGATCCACGCCCTGCTTACACCGGCTCAGGCCCGCGAGACTCCGCTGTCAGAGGACCTGGTGGTCGATGCTGCCGTGGACGACACGGCAACGGAGAATCAGCAGGACTATGCGGTGCAGACCACCCGGGCAGGGACAAAAATGCTGCTCACGCCGCGCGACGTGCCACAGTCATTAAGCGTCGTCACTGAGCAGCGGATGCTGGACCAGAATCTTCAAACCGTGGGCGAGGTGCTGGATAACACCACCGGGATCGCCTCCCAACTGGTCGACAGCGAACGTTCCAGCTATTTCTCACGCGGTTTCCAGATCACCAACTACACCTTTGATGATATCCCGACGTCGGCGGCAGATAACTGGAACTACGGTGATGCCGGGGAAGACACCGCCATCTATGACCGCATCGAAGTCGTGCGCGGCGCCACCGGCCTGATGAGCGGTGCGGGCAGCCCGTCGGCATCGGTCAATATGGTACGCAAACATGCCGACAGCAAGACGGTGACCGGCAATCTCAGCGCCAGCTATGGCCGCTGGAATACCCAGCGGTACGTGGCCGACCTCTCTGCCCCGCTGAACGAAGCAGGCACCGTACGTGGCCGCGTTATCGCCGGTTACCAGGATCAGGACGGCTGGCTGGATCGCTACCATAAAAGCAAAAAGTTCTTCTACGGCGTGCTGGATGCCGATGTGACCGACAACACCACGGTGTCGCTCGGCTACGACTATCAGGAGAGCAACACCGGCAACCCGACCTGGGGCGGATTGCCGACCTGGTACAGTAACGGTTCGCGCACCCATTACAACCGCAACCTCAATCCGTCGGCCGACTGGGCGCGTTACAGCCTCGATTCGCGTAAGGTTTTTGCCAACGTCAAACATGACTTTGATAACGGCTGGACCTTCCGCGTCAATGCCACGCATGCTGAACAGACTTTTGCTGACAAGCTGCTCTATGTGATGGAGTTCCCCGATGCGGTGACCGGCACCGGAGTCAGCGGCTATGGCAGTCTGGATCGCGGTAAGCGCACGCAGGAATCCATTGATACCTATGCCAGCGGTCCGTTTGAACTGCTGGGGCGTCATCATGAGTTGATGGCCGGCGTCAGCTACAGCCGCCAGCATAACCAGACCTACAGCGTGGACGGTGCGCTGGATTATGCGCAGATGGGCAGTTTTGATAACAACTGGAACGGCAACGTTCAGGAGCCGGAATGGGGTGACTGGTATCTGAATGCCGATGACGTGATCCGCCAGAAATCGGCCTACACCGCCGCCCGCTTCTCGCTGGCCGACCCGCTGTCGATGATCCTCGGTGCACGTTACACCCAGTGGAGCACCGTTGGCAGCAGTGGCAACATGAACAAAAATAACATCACGCCATACGGCGGCCTGGTGTACGACATTGATGATACCTGGTCCGCTTACGCCAGCTACACCTCTGTCTTCCAGCCGCAGACCTACCGTGGCACTAATGGAGCCTATCTGTCGCCAGTGACCGGAAAAAACTATGAAACCGGCCTGAAGTCTGACTGGTTTGATGGGCGTCTGACCGCCACCTTTGCGGTATTCCGTATTGAGCAGGAGAACGTGGGTCAGGAACTCAGCGGCACCTTTGTGAATGGTTCCAGCGAGCAGGCGTATGTTGCGGCTAAAGGCGCGGTGAGTAAAGGCGCGGAGTTTGAGCTGAACGGTGCCGTCACCGACAACCTGCAAATGACCTTCGGGGCAACGCGCTATGTGGCGCGAGATACCTCCGGCCGCTTCAACAGCAATATGCCGCAGACCTCATTTAAACTCTTCTCCCGCTACCGTTTACCCATGTTGCAGGACCTGACCCTCGGCGGCGGGCTTAACTGGCAGAACCGCACCTTCCAGGACGCCACTGGCCCGGATGGAGAAGTCCAGCGCGTTTACCAGGGAAGCTATCCACTGGCCAGCCTGTTTGCCCGCTATGAGGTCACGAAACAGCTGGCGGTGCAGGCGAACGTCGATAACCTGTTTGACCGCTCTTATTACTCATGGGGCAGCGATTATGTGGTTTACGGCGAACCGCGTAGCTACTCGGTCAACCTGTCGTACGCCTTCTGATAAAAAAGCCCCGGCACGATGTCGGGGCTGATCATGCAGACAGCGCGATGACTGCATATGAGTTGATCATTGTAATCCCTTTTCTCGTTTACCAGGCCGCGCCTTATCAGCGTGGTAACAATCGATGCGCTGAATCCTTATAACCGACGTGAACACAGTGTGACAGGATGGTGTTATCCGCGCCAATGCGCCCTGTCACCGTCATTAAGGAGTGCCTGTGTCTGCTATCGAATCCCTGGCCGAGGCCACTGAATTTTATGTTAACTCCCCGGAACACTTCGCTCCGCTGCCGCGACCGTCACAGCCTGCGCATATCATTACCAGTGATGCTGAAGCAATTAGTGTCGCGGAACGGCTGGCGCAACAGTTTGCACCGGGCGCTGCCCGCCGCGACCGTGACGGTATTTTACCGGTGGCCGAGCTGGACGCGTTCTCCCAAAGCGGCCTGTGGGGCATCAATATCCCACGGGAATACGGTGGCGCAGGTGTTTCCTATGCCACGGTCGCGAAGGTGATTGCCATTATCTCCGCTGCGGACTCGGCGCTGGGGCAGATCCCGCAAAACCATCTGGCGGGGGTGGCTCATCTGCTGGAGGACGGTACGGAAAGCCAGAAGCAGACGCTGCTGGCCGGCGTCTTGTCCGGATTACGCTGGGGCAACGCCTTCTCAGAAAAAGGCACCGCCACGGTGGCCGATTTCAAAACAACGGTGCGCCAGCATAACGGTGAACTGGTGGTGAATGGCGAGAAGTTCTACGCCACGGGCGCGTTGCTGGCGCATCTGGTGCATACCGTGGCAATAGATGAAGAAGGTCGCGCCAATCTGGTGGTGCTGGATCGCGATGCAGCGGGTCTGACAGTGATCAATAACTGGTCGAGCTTCGGCCAGCGCACTACTGCGTCCGGCACCGTGCTGCTGGACAATGTTCATGCACCGCAGGAACGACTGATTCCCGTCTGGCAGGCATTTGAACGCCCTACTGCCGCTGGCCCGATTTCACAAATTATTCAGGCGGCGGTGGATACCGGCATCGCACGCGGCACGCTGGCCGATACGCTGGCGTTTGTGCGCGAGAAATCACGCCCGTGGATCGACAGCGGCCAGGAGCGCGCCAGCGACGATCCGTTCACCATTGCAGCCATCGGCGACCTGCAAATCCGTCTGCATGCCGCCGAAGCGCTGCTGTGGCGCGCCGGAGAGCTGATCGATGTTGCTATCACCACACCCAGTGAAGAAACGGTGGCCGCCGCTACCGTCGCCACAGCCGAAGCCAAAGTGCTGTGCACCGAGATCGCCATTCTTGCAGGTAACAAGCTGTTTGAACTGGCCGGCACGCGCTCCACGCTGGCGGAATATCAGCTTGATCGCCACTGGCGCAATGCCCGCACGCACACGCTGCACGATCCAGTGCGCTGGAAGTATTTCCATGTCGGGAACTACTATCTGAACGGCGTTAACCCACCGCGCCATGCGTGGAGTTAATGCAGAAAAAAGCCCGCATCAGCGGGCTTGATGATCAGACGGCGCGTTTCTGACGCAGGGCATTAAGATGTTGCTGTATCCCCTCCTCAAGACAAAACACGCAATTCAGATGTGAGCAGTCTTCCAGTATCTGGAAGCGCAGATGAGTGTTGCCATGCTGTTTAGCAAATACCGCCATCGCCTGCGCACTGAACAGCTCATCGTCGCCAGCGGCAAACCACGAGGTGGACAACGGTAGCGCCGCCAGCTGTTTTGCCGGATGACGAGGGGTCAGCGCATTCGCCATATTAACACTGTAGTGCTGCACGAAATCCAGCGCGGTAGCCTTCACTTTATCCGGGAAATTCAGCCGCACCGCCGGGTAGTTGCCCAGCAGCCAGCCACCACTTAACGCGTTGATGATAAAAGGCCACTGGCTTACCCTGGCAAAGGGCGCTGAGGTCGTGCGCTGACGTACTTCCGGGGCAAAAGGACCCAGTTCCGGGGCCAGAAAAATCAGGCTGTCAGTTTTTTGTTGCGGAAGGTGCCGCGTAAAATAGTTAATCAGCATACCCGCCCCGCTGGAGTGCCCAAGCAAATGCATCGCGGTATGTGGAAAAAGGGTTCGCATCCAGCTCACCAGCGTATCGACATCACGCCAGACCGAGGCAACGTTCGCCAACTGGCCTTTCGCCCCTGTCGATCCGCCGTGGCCGCGAATATCCACCAGACAAACTGCGATGCTTTCATCCTGTGTTATCTGCCGGGCAAGAATGTCATAGCCAGCATCCAGATGAACGCCGCCACCATGATAAACAATGATCAGATCATTGGGCGTCTTTAATGACTGATAAAGGCGGTAGTGCAATCCCTCTCTGTTAGTCGTGGTAATCTGCGCAGGGCGCGGTAGCACCGCGTCAAAGTGTGACGCCTGTTCAGTGAAACGGTCAAAGTTAATCACATCAATCCTTCCCTGAGAGTAGGGGCTGAGGGCAGCAAAATCTCGTTCGCCATCGTCCGGTCAGCATGACGACAGGTATGCGCCGTTCACCCTGCCAGGGCCGCCCTGCTGGCAGGCGATTAAACTCACCGGCGTGTGGATGTTTCGCGCACGGATGGTATTATCCCTGCGCCGCTAAAAAGTTCAATGGAGTCAAGCATGTCCACACTGCGTTTACTGGTATCTGATTCGTACGACCCCTGGTTCAATCTGGCGGTAGAGGAGTGCATTTTCCGCCAGATGCCTGCGACCCAGCGGGTCTTATTCCTGTGGCGTAACGCAGAAACCGTGGTGATTGGCCGTTCGCAGAATCCGTGGAAAGAGTGCAATACCCGGCGCATGGAAGAGGACGGCATCCGGCTGGCGCGGCGCAGCAGTGGCGGTGGCGCGGTGTTCCATGACCTCGGCAATGTCTGCTTTACTTTTATGGCCGGGAAGCCGGAATACAATAAGAGCGTCTCCACCGGCATTATTCTGCGGGCCCTCGCCTCGCTGGGCGTACCGGCCGAAGCCTCCGGGCGCAACGATCTGGTGGTCAGCACCGCCGACGGGGTGCGTAAAATTTCCGGTTCCGCCTATCATGAAACCCACGATCGCGGTTTCCACCACGGCACCATCCTGCTTGATGCCGATCTCTCCCGCCTGGCCGATTACCTCAACCCGGATATGAAGAAACTGCAGGCCAAAGGCATTACCTCCGTACGTTCGCGCGTGGCGAATCTGGAAGAGCTGGTACCGGGGATTACCTTTGAAGCGATTTGCAGCGCGGTAACGGCGGCCTTCTTCGACCATTTTGGCGAAGCATGCCAGCCCGAGCATATCTCCCCGACGTCCCTGCCCGACCTGCCCGGCTTCGAGGCGCAGTTCGCCAAACAGAGCAGCTGGCAGTGGAATTTCGGCCAGGCCCCGCAGTTTCAGCATCTGCTGGATCACCGCTTCAGCTGGGGCGGTGTGGAGATCCACGTTGACGTGGATCGCGGTAAAATCAGCCGCTGCCAGATTTTCAGCGACAGTTTGAACCTGACACCGTTAGAACAACTGGCAGAGCAGCTGCCCGGCACCGAATATCGGCCGGAGGCGCTGGCAGCCCGGGTGGCACGGCTGAGGGAGCCGTTCCCTGAGCAGGCGTTGGAACTGACGGAGCTGGAGTTGTGGCTGGCAGAAAGTGTGCGGTGATGAGGCGTCTGGTTAAGATTTTAAGGGCAAGGTCAAGGACGTTGACCTTACCCAGGCCAGCACCACGCTTCTCAACGTTAAACGCCCATCACCACCACACACTGTCCGGCACGGACCGTCGACCCGGGCTCTACCCTGACTTCCTCGATCACACCATCGCACGGCGCCAGCAGCGGTATCTCCATTTTCATCGCTTCAATAATCACCAGCACATCCCCTTTCGTGACACTGTCACCTGCTGCGCACTTCACCTGCCACAGATTGCCGGCGATCGCACTCTCCACGGCCAGCAGCCCGGCGGCTAACGGGGCGTCCTCGCTCAACCCGGCGGCGGCCTCCTGGCTGTCAAAATGCGCCTGGCCGCTGGCGATCCAGCGTTCACGTTCGGCGTTGAACGCCGCGCGCTGATGCTGACGGAAATCGCTGATGCCTGTCGCTTCTGCCGTCAGAAACTGCTGGTAGTCTGACAGGGCCAGTTCGGTCTGCTCAATGCGTAACGGATAGCGCCCCAGCGGGAAATCGCGGCGAATGCGCAGCAGCTCCTCTGCGGAAACCGGGTAAAACCGGATCTGGTCGAAGAAGCGCAGCAGCCACGGCTTGCCGCCGAAGTCGGCCACCTCACGGTAGCGGTTCCACATCTGCAGCGTGCGTCCGACAAACTGGTAGCCTCCCGGCCCTTCCATCCCGTACACGCACAGATACGCCCCACCAATCCCTACCGAGTTTTCCGCCGTCCAGGTGCGTGCCGGGTTATATTTGGTGGTCACCAGCCGGTGGCGCGGGTCAAGGGGAGTGGCGACCGGCGCGCCAAGATAGACATCCCCCAGCCCCATCACCAGATAGCTGGCGGCAAACACCGTGTCGAAGACCGCGTCGATATCCGGCAGATCGTTAATGCGGCGGATAAACTCCAGATTACTCGGGCACCATGGGGCATCCCGGCGCACCGTGGTCATATATTTATCAATCGCCTGCTGGCAGGCGGGATCGTCCCACGACAGCGGCAGCCAGACGACCCGTGACGGTACGCGCAGATCCTGCAGACCGGTTACCTTCTGCCACAGCCCGTCGATAATGCCGAGCAGTTCCTCCTGCGGCAGACGATCGGGTTGATAGTGGATTTGCAGTGACCGGATACCCGGCGTCAGGTCAATAACAGCCGGATGATTCAGGGCTTCCAGCGCCTGCATCAGCGCGTGGCCGCGAAAGCGCAGCACCAGATCCAGCTCCGGCGCGCCGATTTCCAGCAGCAGGTGGGTATCGCCGGACAGGCGTGCCACCAGGCGAGCGTCCTTTTCCCCCCGATCCAGCACCACCGGCGAGGTCAGCGCCGCCGGCTGCCACGCGGGTTCTGACGGAATAAGATCGGCCAGCTCCGCCTGACGCCCGGCGTAAAGCTGCCGGGCAGTGGCGATATCGACCGGTACAAAGCGCAGCCGGTCGCCAGCCTTAAGCTGGCCAATCTGCCACAGGTCGGCTTCGATCACCGTCACCGGGCAGACAAACCCGCCGAGGCTCGGGCCGTCCGGGCCGAGGATCACCGGCATGTCGCCGGTAAAGTCCACCGCGCCCACCGCATAGGGATTGTCATGAATATTGGACGGATGCAGCCCGGCCTCGCCGCCGCTGTCGCGGACCCACTCGGGTTTCGGGCCGATCAGGCGCACCCCGGTGCGGCTCGAGTTAAAGTGAACCTCCCAGTCGGTCGCAAAAAAGGTACTGATGTAATCCGCAGTGAAATACTCCGGTGACGCGTGGGGGCCGTAGATCACCCGCAGTATCCGGCATGCCGGCAAATGTGGCACCAGCGCCGGTGGCAGCGTAACGCCAGCACCGGAGTCAGTCAGGGTAGTGAGGTGCAGGATGTCCCCGGTGCGCAGTGCCCGCCCCGCATGGCCGCCAAACTGACCCAGGGTAAAGGTGCTTTTACTGCCGAGGTAGTCCGGTACCACAATTCCACCGCGCAGGCAGAGATAGCTGCGCACCCCGGCGTCTTCCATACTACCCAGCGTTAAGGTTGCGCCCGCCGGAATGGCGAACGTGCAGTTCATCGGCAGGGTTTTCCCCTCGAGCATCGGCGTCACCGGCGCGCCGCAGACCACCGCCACGCTGGCGGTATTGAAGCGCAGCGTCGGGCCAGTCAGCGTGATCTCCAGCGCGGCGGCGTCGGGGGGGTTATTCAGCAGGCGGTTGCCAAAGCGCAGCGCCCGGTCATCCATCGGGCCGGACGGCGGCACGCCCACGGCCCAGTAGCCGAGACGACCGGGATAATCCTGTACCGTTGTCTGCGTCCCGGCACTCAGCACCTCGACCGTGGTAGCCTGGTAGCTTAACCCGTCAAGGAAACGCGTCCAGGGTTCGCCGCGGGCAAAAGGCGCTGAGTGGAGGATCTGCCGCAGATACTGACGATTGACCTCCACCCCGTACAGCCGCGTTTCACTGAGTGCGTCATCCAGCGCGGCCATCGCCAGCTCACGGGTAGCGCAGCAGGTGATGATTTTCGCCAGCAGGGGGTCGAAGAACGGCGGGATTTCGCAGCCGGACTCTACCCAGGTATCGATGCGCAGCCGTCTGCCGTCGGCGGGCGGAAAACTGACGTCGGTCAGCAGCCCCGGTGAGGGCTGGAACTGGCGACCGGGATCTTCGGCATAGACCCGGGCCTGAATGGCATGACCCTGAGGTGACAACGTCACTTCCAGCCCCGCCAGCGGCGGCAGTTCCCCCGCGGCCAGGGCAATCATCCAGCGTACCAGATCCACGCCCCACACCTGTTCCGTGACGCCGTGCTCCACCTGCAGGCGGGTATTCACCTCCAGGAACCAGAACTGCTCTGCGGCCGCGTCGTAAACGAACTCTACCGTTCCGGCGCTGCGGTAGCGGACGGCTTTGCCCAGCGTGATGGCGGCGGCACAGAGGGCCTCCGCCATGCCATCGGGCAGGTTCGGGGCGGGGGTTTCTTCCATCACCTTCTGATTGCGCCGCTGCACCGAGCAGTCGCGTACGCCCAAGGCTATCACCTCGCCCTGCCCGTCGCCAAAAATCTGCACTTCAAGATGGCGGGCGCGCGCAATGTATTTTTCAATAAATACCCCGGCATCGCTGAAGTTGTTCTGGCCCAGACGCTTTACCGCGTCAAAGGCCTGCAGCAGGCTGTCGTCATCATGGCAGACGCGCATACCGATGCCGCCGCCGCCGGCGGTACTTTTCAGCATCACCGGATACCCCACCACGCGGGCCGCTGCCAGCGCAGCATCCACGTCATCCAGCAGGTCCGTCCCTTCCAGCAGCGGCACCTGCTGCTGTTTCGCCAGCGCCCGGGCGGTATGCTTCAGGCCAAACAGGCGCAGCTGTTCGGCCGTCGGGCCGATAAAGGCGATGCCCGCCGCTTCACAGGCGTCGGCAAACGCGGCGTTTTCCGAAAGAAAACCGTACCCCGGATGGATGGCCTCTGCGCCACTCTCCCGCGCGGCGGCGATAATCTTTTCCACGTCCAGATAGGTCTGCGCCGCCGGGCCTTCTCCCAGACTGATGGCGCTGCCGGCCTCGCGGATGTGCAGGCTGCTGGCATCCGATTCGGAAAATACGGCAATCCCCGTCACATCCATCTCACGCAGGGTACGTAAAATACGGCACGCAATCGCGCCACGGTTAGCAATCAGCAGTTTTTTGAACATCAGGAAGACTCACACCAGGGCGGGCCGTCCCGCCAGAATCATGGCCGCCTGAGGTCGTCCTCAGGGGATAACAGCGTTTAATCAGCCGATCAGTTCCACACCAGCACTTCGGCAGCGGTCGGGTTCCAGCCGTTGCAGGGATTATTGAGCTGAGGACAGTTGGAGATCAGCACAATGACATCGCATTCAGCGCGCAGCTCGACGTACTTACCGGCGGCGGAAATACCGTCTTCGAAAGTCAGCCCCCCCTCCGGCGTTACCGGTACGTTCATAAAGAAGTTGATGTTGGCGGTAATATCCCGCTTATTCAGCCGCCCGTCGTGCAGGCAGGCGCAGAGAAAATTGTCGCGGCAGCTGTGCATATGCCGGGTCCCGGCGTGGTAACGCACGGTGTTGCTTTCCTGAGAACAGGCACCGCCAAGCGTGTCGTGACGGCCACAGGTATCGGCAACAAGGGTCAGCAGCGGGTTGCCCAGATTGGAATAGAGCACGCTGCCGGTCGTCAGGTAGGCATTGTTCTGGCGGCGCAGGGTACGCTGGGCGTCATAGCGCTCACGCGGGCTGGCCGCGCTGTAGAACAGCGTATCCACCGCCTGGTTACCCTCCAGATCGTGCAGCCGGACGGTCTGGCCTTTTTTCACCTCAAACAGAAAAGGCTCCCCGGCCGGGATGGTGTGGCGATATACCGCCTCAGCGGGCTGTTTTTCACTGGCAGTTAATGTCATCGGGGGGCTCCTTAAAGGGCAAAGCGCGTGATGTTGTCGAAGGCGCGCTGGTTTTCCGGGCGGGACGTTTTGCACCCTGCGGTCACCGCATCGCTGGCATCGCGCAGGCTTATCTGCACCGGGCACGGGCGGTATGCCGGGTTCGGATCCATCGGGTGTGGCAGCGCGGTCAGTACCACCAGCACGTCCATCGGGGCATACAGTTCTACCGTGCTGCCCGGCGCGGAGTGACCGTCGTGGAAGGTGAAGGCGCCCTGCGCATCAACGGTGACCTTGCTGAACAGATTGAGCACCATGTGCAGATCCTCCAGACCGAGGTTCCATTTGCCCATTTCCACCAGCAGGTTATCCAGCCCGTTGCGATGGAAGTCGTTGCGCCGCTCCTGATAGCGCCCCTGGCCGTATTTTTCTGCCGTTTCACTGGCGTTCAGCACGCCGCCGAAGCTGTCATGCCAGCCGCAGGTGTCGGTGACAATCGCCGCCAGCACGCGGCCCATATCAGAATAGAGACAGTGCCCGGCCGTCAGTCTGGCGGTGTGCTGCCCTTTCAGCGTGTCCGGCAGATTCAGCCGTTCGCTTTTCTCATGGGCGTTAAACAGCATCAGGCTGACGTTGGCCCCGCCGTCGGTATCAGTGAGGCGCAGAAGCTGGCCTTTTTTTATCACCAGCGAGGTGTGACCGCCGCCGGGTAACGTTTCTTCACAGGGATGGGTCATGGGATATCTCCTGATTCAGGGAAAGGGTCGCCAGTGCCGGGTGTGGGATCACCGTACCGGGCGACTGACGCTGCCGCAGTCGGGTTTCATTCAGCGGCAGATCGTAGGTAATGCGGGCCCCCCAGGCGTTCGGCTCGTGCGGGTCAATACGCACTTTGTCGAACACCAGCAGCCGGGTACCGAGGTTGAACCCCTCTGACAGGTCGTGGGTGACCATAAACACCGTCAGCTGAGTTTCCTGCCACAGCGACAGCAGCAGCGCATGCATATCTTTGCGGATGCCGGGGTCGAGCGCGCCGAAGGGTTCGTCCAGCAGCAGGATGCGCGGGCGCATAATAAATGCCTGCGCAATCGCCAGCCGCTGCTGCATCCCGCCGGACAGCTGGGCAGGGTATTTTTCCAGAGCGTGACCTAATCCCACGCGCACCAGCATATCCGCCGCCTGCTCGCGCGCCGCTTTTTTGCGCCGGCCAAAAAGACGCCCGATCAGCGGTGCCTGCGACAGTTCCAGACCGATGGCGACGTTATCCAGCACGTTCAGATGCGGAAACACCGAGTAGCGCTGGAAGACCACGCCCCGGCTGGGGTCCGGTTCGGCCTTCAGCGGCTGCCCCTCCAGCAGAAGGCGGCCACGGCTGGGTTTTTCCTGCCCCAGCAGCAGGCGCAGAAAGGTGGATTTACCGCAGCCGGAGGCACCGACAAGGGTACAGAACTCCCCTTCACGGATGCTCAGATTGAGGTTTTCCAGCACCACATGGTTGCCGTACTCCTGCCACAGCTGTCTGACTTCGATAAAACTCATGATTTTTCTCCCTGAGCCCAGGGGAAGCACAGCCGGTTAAGGCGGCGCAGCCCGAGATCCATCAGCCAGGCCAGCAGCGTGATCCAGATGACGTACGGCAGGATCACGTCCATCGCCATATAGCGGCGCACCAGAAAGATGCGGTATCCCAGTCCGGCGGTGGCAGAGATCGCTTCGGCAGAGATCAGAAACAGCCAGGCGGAGCCCAGCAGCAGGCGCAGCGAGGTCAGCAGCCGGGTCAGTAACTGCGGTAACACCACCCGCAGTACCACCGTCCAACTGCTGGCACCGAGGGTCTGTGCCTTGATCAGGATCTCTGCCGGGATCTCCCGCGCCCGCTGCTCCAGGTCACGTGCCAGCACCGGCGTGATGCCAATGACGATCAGCATGATTTTCGACAGCTCATCCAGTCCGAAGACGATAAACAGCACCGGGAGAATGGCCAGCGGCGGCACCATGGAAACCACCGTCATAAACGACGACAGCGGCGATCGCCACAGCGGAAAAACCCCGGAGGCAATGCCGAAGACCAGCCCCAGAACGGAAGCGATCCCCAGCCCGATCAACAGCCGGCCCAGGCTGACGGCAGTATCCATCCACAGCAGATAGTCGCCGCTGCGTTTATCCGGTGTGAACGCCATACGCTGTACCGCATCAATCATCTGCCCCAGCCCGGGCAGCAGCTTGTCGTGCGGATTGGCGTCCAGCCGCACTGCCGAGCCGATAAAGTACGCCGCGATGACCAGCACGAACGGCAGCAGGACCAGCATCACGTGCATGCCCCGGTCAGGGTGTCGGTTAATTTGCCGCATGGTGCAGGCTCCTCAGGGATGAATTACAGGGTGCCGGCCGCCGCCATTTTCAGGTAGCTGTCGTCAAAGCGCAGTTTGATGTTGCCGCTGTCGCCCTGCGTGACGTTGCCGGGGAAGCTCATGCCAATAAAGTCAGCGCTCTGTGCGCCGTCACCCAGCAGCCCTTTTTCAAAAGAGAAGTCCGCCACGCGCTGCATGGTTTTCACCAGCGCTGCGCCACTGACAAACGCAAGATTATCGGCCGGGGTGTAAAACAGGTGGGTGGTTTTTAACTGCGCCTGGTAGCCGCTGAGGTCAGTGCCGGAGGCAGAGGCCATGGCACTGAGCGCGGCATGATCGCCCGCTTTCATTTGCGCCATCATTTCATACCACGCGCCGGTCAGGGCTTTACCGAGGGCCGGGTTATCTTTCAGCACCGCGCTGTTGACCACCATCATGTCGATCAGCTCGCCGGGCACCTGGGAAGACTCAAAGACCTCGGTGGTATCGGGGGTGTTTTTGATCACCGACAGCTGCGGATTCCAGGCCACGGCGGCCTGCACGCTGTTGGTAGCAAAGGCAGAGACAATATCGGCATCCGAGGTGTTTACCACGGTGACATCTTTTTCCTGCAACCCGGCTTTTTCCAGCCCGCGCACCAGCAGATAGTGGGACACCGACAGCGCCGGCAGGTAGACTTTCATCCCTTTCAGATCCTTCAGGGTTTTACCTTTTCCCTTCAGTACCACGCCGTCGTTGCCTTCGGAATAGCTGCCGAGGATCAGCGCGGTAGAGTCCACGCCCCCGGCCGCCGGAATGGTCAGCGCATCCATATTGGTCATGGTACAGCCGTCAAACTGGCCGGCGGTGTACTGGTTAATGGATTCGATATAGTCGTTAAGCTGGGTGACGTGAATTTTAATGCCGTATCTGGCCGCCCATTTGTCGATGATGCCGGCGCTGGCAATCTGGCCCCAGGGCATCCATCCGGCATAAATGGTCCAGCAGACGTTAAATTCTTTTTTTGCGGCGGCCTGGGAAGGCAGGCTGACCAGCGCCGTCGCGCTGAGAAGGCAAATGCTGAGGATGCGGGCAAGTTTCATTGTAACCTCGGTGTTGGCGGAAAATACGGGGCAGCGCGACACCAGAGGTGTTGCTGTCTCCCGGGCTTTTATCCCGCCGTGTAACCCCAACCGAGGTCGCCAGCTCTCGGACCAGTCATCCACCGTGTGGACCGGAACCCTAGCCTGCTATTGTGATCAGTTATCGGTGTAACGCTGCTGCTGTCAGTAACAGAGCAAAAGTTGTGCCAGAATGCTTTTAGCAGTAAAACAGTGAGTTACCGTTAACGCTTTGCGTAAAACGATCGTCGATGGGGCATCATTTTCTGGCAGAGTGCATCAGAAGTGTGCAGTGTGGAAATAAACGCCCGTCTCATCTTACCTGCAGGCCGGAGAACCATGACACAGTCTCAACAGTTACGAAAAAAAGCGCTGATTGCCGGTGCCGTCGGCAACTTTATTGAGTGGTATGAATTCGCGGTTTACGGTTTTCTTGCCACGGTCATTGCCCGCAACTTTTTCACCCTGCAGGGCGAATCAGCCCTGACGGGCATTATCCTGACCTGGGCCGCCTTCGCCATTGCCTTTTTCTTCCGCCCGCTGGGCGCGATGGTGTTTGGCCGTATCGGTGACAGGATAGGCCGCAAGCCCACGCTGGTGGCGGTGCTGATCCTGATGACGCTGACCACCGCGGCGATTGGTCTGGTACCGGTTTATGCCTCTATCGGCCTGGCCGCCCCGCTGATCCTCACTCTGCTGCGCATTCTTCAGGGGCTGTTTGCCGGCGGGGAGTACGGCGGTGCGGTTTCCCTGATGACCGAGTTCGCCCCGAAAGGCAAACGCGGCCTGTATGGCGCCTGGCAGTCGCTGACTGTCGCCTTTGGCCTGCTGGCCGGGGCGGCGATGGTCGCGGTGCTGACAGCGACCCTGAGCGACGAGGCGCTGCATAGCTGGGGCTGGCGCATACCTTTTCTGACGGCGCTGCCGCTGGGCCTGGTGGCCCTGTGGCTGCGTATGCAGCTGGAAGAAACCCCGACCTTTAATCAGGCAAAAGCGCAGCCTGATGCGCCGCGCGGTGGGCTGGTGTTCCGGGTGATCCTGCTGGGCATTGGCCGGGTGATGGTCTGGTCGGCGGCGGGGTATACCTATCTGGTGGTGATGCCGACCTACTTACAGTCGGTGCTGCACACCGGGCTGAACCAGGCGCTGGTGATTGCCGTGCTCTCGAATGTGGGCTTTGCCCTCACCATCCTGCCTGCGGGGATGCTCAGCGACCGCCTCGGCCGCCGTAACGTGATGGTATTTGCCAGCGTGATGCTGCTGATCTTTGCCTGGCCGCTGCTGAAGGTGCTGCAGATGCCCGACATCAGTTTGCTGGTGAAGTGCCTGGTGGTGATGTTTGCGGGAGGGCTGGTGGGCCTGCTGGCTGGCCCGGGGCCCGCCATGTTGTCTGAGATGTTCCCCACGCACGTTCGCTATACCGGGCTGGGGCTGGCCTATTCCCTTTCTAACGCCCTGTTCTCTGGCTGCGCAGGGTTAATTATCAGCGGGCTGATCAAACAAACCGGTAATAATGATATTCCGGCGTTTTACGTGATGGCGACCGCCGTTGTCAGCATCGCCGCCCTGATGACGCTGCGGGCTGACGACCACCGCCGGTCGCTGGATGAGTGATGGCAGCCGTTCGTTCAGGCAGGCTCTGGCGAACGGCAACATCATTACACCTTTAACCGCCACCGGAGTGCCGTTAACAGCAGAGCGCTGCCAAGGGTGCAGGCGGCCATGCCGAGCACCCGCAGCGGATGATAGGGAAACCACAAGAAAAAGAGGACACTGAGGACGGATACACAGACCACACTGCCCCAGCGCCAGGGAACAAAAGCCATTATCAGCAATGCCGGGCAGGCAAGGTAATAAAAATAAAAAGAGACAAACATTAATCCCACGCTGCGGTGAGAAACGATCTGATAATGGCTGGCATACCCCATATGTAATGTCTGATAGCCCGCCACCATTAGCACCGCACAGGCAATAAACAGCCCCACCCTGATCGCATGACGTTTCATGACGTAATCCATTTTTCATTCACTGCCGTCAACGCCAGCCGCCGACAGACACCGTGCCGGATTATGCCGGACTTTACCCGGCGAGATCACGCCTGTTTTTTTAACTCAGCGCCGCCGCCGGGACAATATGCTGCCCCGGCGGTGCGTTCAGCGCAGAGGCCAGCAGCGCCCGGGCAATATTTTCCGCCGGGTTAAGCCGCAGGCTTTTGGGCAGGACAGGCCCCGCCACGCTCAGTATGCGCATCATCAGCGATTCCACCGGACGAGGCGCCTGACGCTCACCGCCAATCAGGCCCGGCCGGACCAGCGTCAGCGAGGCAAACCCCAACCGGGCCAGATCGCGCTCCAGTTCCCCCTTAACCCGGTTGTAGAAAAAGCGCGAGTCCACACTGGCGCCAGCCGCTGAGTTCAGCACGCAGGTCGCGGTGCCCTGCGCTCTGACCCGCCGGGCGAAGGCCAGCGGATAGTGGTAGTCGACGCGTGTAAACGCTTCACGGCTTTTAGCCTGCTTCATGGTGGTGCCGAGCGTACAAATCATCGCATCAACCTGCCACCAGTCCGCCGCCTCGGGTAAATGGTCGAAATCCACGACCGGGGCCAGCAGCCTGGGGTGCGCCGGCAGCGTACGCCGCACCGGGGCCACCACCGAGGTGACCCGGGCATCCGCCAGCGCCAGCCGCAACAGGTGCCCGCCCACCAGTCCACTGGCCCCGACCAGCAGCAGTTTCATCTCAGGCTCTCCCGGCGAACTGGCCAATCGCCTGCGCCACCGGGGTGCTGCCATCGGTCAGTTCGATGATTTTGTGCGTCACCTGCGGCTGTCCGACCAGGGTTGCCAGGGCGGCAGCAACGTTATCACGGGAAATGTTGCCATAGGGGATGGCCAGTCCGGCGGTGACGTTGCCGTTTCCGGCATCGTCCACCAGCGTGCCGGGGCGCAGGATCACCCAGTCCAGATCGCTGGCAGCCAGATGCACATCGGCCTGCTTCTTCACCGCCATATAGTTTTCAAAGGTGTCCGACCCGGCTTTACCCCGCCCGGCTTCCGGGAAGGCAGACACCAGCAGAAAACGTGCAACACCGGCCTGTGCGGCCGCGGCGACCGCCAGCTCCAGCCCTTTGCCATCGATAGCATTGGTGGTTTCCATACCGCCTTTACCGCCCGCACCGGCGGTGAAGACCACACAGTCGCAGCCGCGCATCAGCCCGGCAAAGTCAGCCACGCTGAGGGCCGTCAGGTCTCCCTGCACGGTATCCGCGCCCAGACTTTTCAGTTGCTCACCCTGTTCGCTATGACGATGAAGCCCCACCGGCTGATGGCCCTGCTCTGCCAGCTGGCTCACCAGACGGCGGCCAATCTGGCCTGCTGCACCAATAATAAATACCTTACTCATCACGATCTCCGGAAAATGAACTTGTCTTACATCTTAGCTTATTCACTGTGACCCGCCTCGCAGTTCGGGGCAATGTAAGCTGGAATGTATCGGCGATCGGCGCTCTGGGTGCCGCAGGATGGAGTGGTGATCGGATTTGATGGCACCGGGGGCACAGGATCTCGCCACCGCTGTCGATAGTTGAGCCGAGGTCGCAGGAGATTAGACGCGAGGCAGTGAGCCTGCTGCTGAAGAAGATGAATGACCCACTGAGTACAGCGCAGAAAACCACCCTACAGTGGCGCTATGTGACTTCCAGATAACAGATGACAAATAAGGCGGCACCGAAACCCGTCCGGCGCCGCTCAGGCAGGTCAGAGGTGTTTTTTCAGCAGTTCGGCCAGCGCCGTCATGCCCTTGATGATTTTTTCATCACCGTGGGTGGAGTAGCTGAAGCGGGCAAAGTTGTCGCGCTGCACGGTCGGGAAGAAGGTGGCACCCGGCACCCAGACCACTTTCGCCTCTGGCACCGCATGCTCCAGCATAAATTTCGCCGTATCAAAACCTTCCGGGAACTCCATCCAGGTAAACAGGCCACCGTCAGGATCGGTCCAGCTGATCCCCTGCGGGAATTCGCTTCTGACCACCGACAGCATGGTTTCTTTCTTACGCAGATACTGCGCCTTGATGGTCTGGATATGATCGTCGATATTGTGCCTTTCCAGATACATCGAGACTGCAGCCATGTTCAGGGTGCTGCACTGCGTATCCGCCGCCAGCTTCAGCAGGCCCAGCTTCTCGGTGATTTCAGCAGAGGCCACTGACCAGCCAAGGCGCAGGCCCGGGGCGAGGATTTTGGAAAAGCTGCCGAAGTAAATCACCCGTCCTTGCGTATCCATGCTTTTCAGCGTGGGCACTTTATCCCCCTGATAGCGGACTTCGCGGTACGGCGAGTCTTCCAGAATAATAAAGTCATACTGGTTGGCCAGCTGGATCAGATGCTGTCGACGCGCCAGCGACAGCGTTATTCCGGTCGGGTTATGGAAGTCCGGGACGGTATACAGCAGCTTAATGCGTTGCCCTTCTTTCAGCTTCTGTTCCAGTACGTCGGTCATCAGCCCCTGCTCGTCCATAGGAATAGCCAGATAGCCCGGCTGGCAGGTATTAAAGGCGATCAACGCGCCGAGAAAGGTCGGGGCTTCGGTGGCGATCAGGTCACCGGGGTTGATCAGCAGCCTGGCCGCCAGATCGAGCCCCTGCTGGCTGCCCTGCAGGATCAGCACCTGATCTTCTTCACAGACGATACCGTCCGCAGCCATACGCTGCGCGATTTGCTGGCGCAGCTTCGGCATCCCGGTGGAATGAGTATATTGCAACGAGACTTCACCAGGGCCTGCAAGCAGCTCGCCAAAAATAGCCTGAAGTTCCCGCGCCGGAAACAGGCTGGAATCCGGATAACCGCCGCCGAAGGAAATAATCGTGGGATCTGCACCGAACTGCAGCAGTTGCCTGATGGCCGAAGGCTTCACACCCTCCATTCTGTCCGCGTAACGCGTGGTCATGTTCCGTATTCTCTTTAAGGGTATTGGGCTGGAATAACGTTATGAGAAATCAGTATAAGCTGTCAATTAATTAACTTTTTATTTCAGTTTGATGGCGTTTTTTAACCTTCACACAGGATCCTGATCATCGCATCTTGATGCTTAGCGATCGACTCTGGATGTTCTGGCCCCCACTGCGGATAACTCATCATCAACACCTGCTTCAGGCTCTCGGCATTTTTAGACTGACGGTAGTGCTCTTTTTTCGCATTCGGAAGATAGTTGCTCAATTTCGAGTTGGTGCTCCGGCTAATAAGGCAAAGGTTGCCAAAACTGTCCACACCTTCGGGAAGACGTTTACTCGCCTTCAGCGGTTGGCCGCTCAAAGGGTTGCGAGGGTAGTAATGTTCCACCGAAGTACGAAAAGTGAAAGAGAACTTCTTAAAACGTGGGAGAACATAGTGCATATTCCCACATTCGGGCATTTCCCCCTCAGTCAGCCTTCGCCACAAGAGGTAGTCCAGCCTGTTAAAGATAAAGTTGGGGATATGGGTATGCTGCCTTAGCACCTGAGTATCCAGTTCTGCGGGAACCATCGCCTCCTTGTAAATGATTTCATAGAAATCGAGCGGATCACCAGTGCGCGTGACGCCATAGCGGCCAAAAAAGATACGGTTGCTGAGATTTTCAAGAAACTCCAGATAACGGGTATCATCAATTTCTCCCTCTTCATCCCAGCATGATACCAAATAGTAAAGGGCTGCATTGAGCCAGTGCTTATAAACCTGAGCAGGGAATGAAACGTGCAGCATGGCCAACAGCATCGTTAATTGCTTATTTAGCTTGTCATTTTTGCTACTGTTCACGTAATTGAAATTATTCTGCTCGTTCAAATAACGTTTTAACGTTTTCAGGCTCCAATCCTCATCGTTTTCGCGCTTGATAATGTAGCGGTCAAACAGGATTCGAGCCTGAAGAAGAGAAACAATAAACCATTCAGGATCGTCATACTCGCCGATCATGAATTCATTGAATGATTCCAGCAGGCGCTTATCATCCAGTGGAACGTCTTTTTCCGTCATCAGGCGCAACACATGTAACAGAAAATTGGGAAACGTAATAATAGTGCTGAAGGTTCCATTTTGTTCAGCCACCATCGATGAGACTGTTTTAAATCGCGGTGTCGCGATGATTTGTGCTAAAGTCTGTTCTTTATCTATTTGATTTTTTTTGGCTAAGACCTCACTTAGCTGGTCGAAGTCATCTGGAATTTTATCCCATTTTTTACCAAAGACCTCATTTCTCACGCGGGTGTCTATACCCATTTGTACATAGCGATTCATATCGGAGCAGGCTTCCCACACACAGGCAAACGCATGACGTTGTTTGTCGCTCTCCAGCTTTTCCATCAACCGTGCCTTCAGCACTTCGTGCTTTTCTAACTGTTCACCACGGTTATTCATGATTTCAAAGTAGTGGTTAAGCTCGGTATCAGCTGGGACGACAACGCGTAAGATTTTTACTCGTTGCAACAGATAACGGGTAAAAATACCTACAGTGGTCCGTTTTTTGAAGGAGGCAAGTGTCCGGTTCACTACCTCATACGCTGCAATAATATTGCGTTCTTCTGGTTCATCACTTTTACGTCCAGGATCAGTAAATAACTTCCTTAAAGTCCTGTCGGACACTTTTCGACTGTCGAAACCCAGATTACTGTGATCAATGCCGTTAATGGCCTGACTGTACTCATTTTTTAGCACCGACAGCAAAATGCTTAAGGTCGTATGACGCTGCTGGCCATCAATGGTTTCGAAGTAACCATCAGCGCGGCGATAGACAACCAGACTTCCTATATAATAATCTTCGGTTTTTTTCAGCATTGCTACATCCATGACGTCCTGAATGAGCTGAATAATCTCCGCCTCTCCCCACGCGTAATTTCGCTGATAAGCAGGAATGGTATAGTGATCACTCTGGAATAGTTGCGCCACCGATAGCTCGCGGAGATCGTCATGTTCTGTTAGTCGTTGACCAGTCATTTTTATTGCCATTAGTTTACGTACCCTTGCTGCCGAAATTGCTCAATTAACCCGTCAATATGGGTTCCTTTAATCTCATGCTCTTCCACCGGAGCAATGGGAAAAGCCAGAACGGCAAGCGGGGTTAAAGCACAGGCGATAACTTGCAACAGCCCCCCCTGCTCCCGGCCAACATTATCTATGGATTCAATGACCACACGCTGCTGCAGCAGGCGAATGCGATAACTCCACAAAAAACATAACATGGCAGCCTTTTCCAGGTGTGCATCACCAAAGCGATCGTAATAGAACATCACCGAACAAAAGAACAAATTACGGACATAATGGTCACCGCGACGGCTACGGCCCGTATAAGTATTTAGGGTATTGATCAGTTCCCTTATTTGCGGTTTATCATCAATAAACAAGGACTGATACATATCGGTGTAATACTGAATATATTCAAAAAAGCGTTGTCCATTTATCAGTACCTGACCAACCTGAAAGGGATAACTCATATGCTGCCGATCCCATTGCCTTACCGGGTCGTGGTTATAATGATTAACATGATAATCAATGGCGCGCATAGA
>Ga0308168_1000662_pt1 | contig 39107 bp, 23 predicted proteins | sample PhyCR2_FD_202133 | JGI IMG/M metagenome (GOLD analysis project Ga0308168, IMG submission 202133) | Phyllosphere microbial communities from UC Gill Tract Community Farm, Albany, California, United States - DLSLRC.R2 | ecosystem: Host-associated > Plants > Phyllosphere > Unclassified | place: USA...
TGCTGCTGCCGCTGTACTACCGGATGAAGCTGACCTCCATTTATCACTATCTCGAGGTGCGCCTGGGCCGGCGCGCCTACCAGAGCGGCGCCGGCTTCTTCATCCTGTCGCGCCTGTTCGGCGCCACCGCGCGCCTGTACCTGGTGGTGGCGGTGCTGCAGTCGATCATCCTCGACAGCCTCGGCATCCCGTTCTGGCTGACCACCTTCGTCATCCTCGGCATGATCCTGCTGTACACCTACCAGGGCGGCGTCAAGACCATCGTCTGGACCGACACCCTGCAGACCAGCTGCATGCTGTTCGGCCTGTTCGCCTGTGCCGCCTTCCTGCTCGGCCAGCTCGATTTGTCGGTGCCGCAGGCGCTGGCGCAGATGCAGGAGCGCGGCCTGGCGCGCGTGTTCACGCTCGACGCGAATGCGCCCGGCTTCTGGCTCAAGCAGATCGTGGCCGGCGCCTTCATCACCATCACCATGACCGGCATGGACCAGGAAATGATGCAGAAGACGATTTCGGTGAAGACCCTGAAGGATTCGCAGAAGAACCTGCTGAGCCTGACCGCGGTGCTGGTGGTGGTGCTATGTGCCTTCCTGTTCCTGGGCGGCCTGCTGTACCTGTATGCGCCGCTGGCGGGCGTGAGCGCGACCGGCGATAAAATCTTCCCGGCGACCGTCATGGGCCACCTGCCGGCGGCGGTGCAGATCATCTTTTTGATCGCGCTGATCTCGGCGCTGTTCCCGAGCGCGGACGGCGCCATCACGGCGCTGACCTCGACCTTCTGCATCGACATCCTCGGCATCCAGCGCCGCCCGGGCATGACCGAAGCCGCCCGCATGCGCCTGCGCCGCCACGTGCACCTGGCGTTCGCGCTGCTGTTCCTGGCGATGGTGATGGTCTTCAAATGGCTGAACGATCCGAGCATGATCGGCGTGGTGCTGAAGGTGGCGGGCTACACCTATGGTCCGCTGCTCGGCCTGTTCGCCTTCGGCATGGTCACCACGCGGACCCTGAACGACCGCCTGGTGCCGGTCGTGACCATCGGTGCGCCGATCCTGTGCGCATTGCTCGAACATTACCAACAACTTGTGTTGGGCAGCTATCGCCTTGGCCTGGAATTGCTTATCCTGAACGGTGCGCTCGTATTTGCCGGGCTGTTCGCGATTTCGCACCGCGCCACGGCACGCCCGGCGGGCGGCGCCGTCGCCGCCAACACCCAGTTCTGAAAACCTAACCGGAGTCCAGATGTCCTTCAAGCCCTTGTCCACCCTGCGCCGCGGTATCGGCTCGCTCTGGCGCGGCCTCGACGCCACGCGCCGCTTCGTGCTGAACCTGATCTTCCTGCTGGTCGTGATCGTGCTGTTGATGGCGATCTTCGGCAGCGGTCTGAAGCCGCTGTCGCCCAAGACCGCGCTGGTGCTCGACCTCAAGGGCGAGCTGGTCGAGGAGCGCGCCGGCAGCGTGCGCGATTCCGTCGTGGCCGGCCTGAGCGGCAACGCGCGCCGCGTGGTCCAGCTGCGCGACGTTCTCTCGGCGCTGGACCACGCCGGCAAGGACGACCATATCAATACCGTCGTCCTGCTGCTCGACCAGCTGGATGGCGGCGGCCTGGCCTCGCTGCGCGAGATCGGCGCCGCCATCGACCGCGTCAAGGCCAGGGGCAAGACCGTGGTCGCCTGGGGCGGCAGCTACGACCAGAAACGCTACCTGGTGGCGTCCCACGCCAGCGAGGTCTACCTGCACCCGATGGGCATGGTGATGATCGAAGGCTTCGGCCGCCACCGCAACTACTACCGCGACGCGCTCGACAAGGTCGGCGTCACGGTCAACCTGATGAAGGTCGGCACCTATAAAAGCTTTGCCGAGCCGTATATCGGCAACGGCCCGTCGCAGGCGGCGCAAGAGGCCGACAGCTTCCTGTACAACTCGCTGTGGGCCAACTACACGGGCGAGGTTGAAAAGGCGCGCAAGCTGGCGGCGGGCAGCCTGGCCAAGGGCATCGACGAACTGCCGCAGCGCATGGCCGCGGCCAACGGCAACGCCGCCAAGGTGGCGCTCGACTGGAAGCTGGTCGACGGCCTGAAAACCCGCGACGAAGTGCGCGCCATGCTGATCAAGCGCGGCGTCTATGACGACAGCAATAAAACCTTCCGCCAGATCGGCTTCGACGACTACGTGGCGCACTACCCGGACAAGAAGCTGGGCGATGCGGTGGCGGTGGTGGTCGCCGCCGGCGACATCACCGAAGGCATGGGCGGTCCCGGCATGGTCGGCGGCCTGTCGACCTCGAACCTGATCCGCGCAGCGCGCGAGGACAAGGACGTCAAGGCGCTGGTGCTGCGCGTGAATTCGCCGGGCGGCAGCGCCTTCGGCTCGGAACTGATCCGGCGCGAGCTGGAACTGACGCGCGCCGCCGGCAAGCCGGTGGTGGTGTCGATGGGCGACGTGGCGGCTTCCGGCGGCTACTGGATCTCGATGGCGGCCGACGAAGTGATCGCCGACCCGTCCACCGTGACCGGTTCGATCGGCGTGTTCGCGATCCTGCCGACCGCCGACAAGGTGGTCGACAAGCTGGGCATCCACACCGCCGGCGTGACCACCACCTGGCTGGCCGACGCCTACAATCCGCTGCGCCCGCTCGATCCGCGCTTCGGCCAGCTGATCCAGTCCAGCATCAATCATATTTATGACGAATTCACGACCAAGGCCGCGATCGCGCGTCGCACCTCGCCGGAAAAGATCGACGCGGTGGGGCAGGGCCGGGTCTGGACCGGCGCCCAGGCCAAGGAACGCGGCCTGGTCGACCGCCTCGGCAGCTACGGCGATGCGCTGCGCTCCGCCGCCAGCCGCGCCAAGCTAGGCGACGATTACCGCGTCGTCTATGCCGAGCCGCCGGCGTCGCTGGCGGAGCGCTTCCTGGCAAGCCTCGGCCTGTCCGACGTGCAGGCGCTGAACGTGCAGGTGAAACTGGGCCTGCTGCCGGATCCGGTGAGCGCGGCGGCCCTGGCCACCGCGGCCTCGACGATGAACGCGGCCGGCATCACGCGCGACCTCGGCTGGCTGTCGCAGGTGGCCGAGCGCCGCCAGCCGTTCGCGGCGGTGACGCACTGCCTGTGCGAAGCGCCTTGAATTTGTAACGACGAGTTTGTAACGTCTTGTAGGCCGGCATGCAGATGCCGGCGCGACGGGCGCGGAATCTTCCGCGCCCGTTTTGTTTTGCATTTCCGCCCTATGTGGCGCGATCGGTGTTCAACGGTGTAAAGACGTGGGCCGGCTTTGTATCCGGATGTTTCGAACGGCGCCGATGTTGCCGTCTTCTGTACGATCTGAAACATAAACACGGCGCGACGCATGGTAAAGTCGAGGGAACTTTTATTGTGCTTTTGCACACTCGGCCGTCAAGGACAAGAATGAATTCGACCGTTACCCCGGACAAGGACCAGACCACCACCACCCCACGGCGTTCACGCCGCTCGCGCATCATCGGCACCATCATCGCGCTCCTGGCGATGGCCGGGCTCGGGTGGCTGGCCTGGCACCTGACGCACCAGGACCCGCAGGCCGGTCCCGGCGGCGCGCCCGGTGCGGGCGGGCAGGGCCGCGGCGGTGCCGGCGGCGGCGGTGGTGGCCGCGGCGGTCCCGGCGGACGCGGCATGCCGGCCACCACGGTCGGCACCGGCAAGGCCGAGCGCGCCGACATCCCGATCCTGCTCGACGCCCTCGGTACCGTGACCCCGGCCGCGGTGGCGACCGTGCGTCCGCAGGTCGGCGGCGTACTGCAGAAGATCAACTTCACCGAAGGCCAGCTGGTCAAGGAAGGCCAGCTGCTGGCCACCATCGATGCGCGGCCGTCGCAGATGGCCCTGCTGCAGGCGACCGGCCAGCGCCAGCGCGACGAGGCGCAGCTGGAAAGCGCGCGCGTGCTGCTCAAGCGCTACCAGACCCTGCTCGAGCAGGACTCGATCGCGCGCCAGGACGTCGACACCCAGGCGGCGCTGGTCAAGCAGCTGGAAGGCACCGTCACCACCGACAAGGCGGCCGAAGGCATCGCCCGCATCAATCTCGGCTACACCCAGGTGAGGGCGCCGATCAGCGGCCGCGTCGGCCTGCGCACGGTCGACATCGGCAACCTGGTGAATTCGGGCGACACCAACGGCATCGCCGTGATCACCCAGCAGTCGCCGATCGACGTCGAATTCGCGGTCCCGCAGGACAACCTGCCGATGCTGCAGCAGCGCATCAACGACAACGCGACGCTGCCTGCGACCGCACTCGACCGCACCCGCACCGACACCCTGGCCAGCGGCCGCTTCATGGCGCTGGACAACCAGGTCGATACCCAGACCGGCACCGTGCGGGCCAAGGCGCGCTTCACGAACGATGCGCTGAAACTGTTCCCGAGCCAGTTCGTGAACATCCGCCTGCAGGTCAACCTGATCAAGAATGCGGTCACGGTGCCGGTGACGGCGCTGCGCCACGGTTCGGGCGGCGACTTCGTCTACGTGCTGAATCCGCAGGACCGCACGGTGGCGCTGCGCACCGTCAAGCGCGGCCAGGCGACCGCCGAGCGCGTCGAGATCACCAGCGGCCTGCAGGGCGGCGAGACCGTGATCACCGAAGGCGCCGACCGCCTCAAGGATGGCGCCAAGGTGACGCTGCCGGGCGACCGTCCGCAGGGCGCGGGTGCCGGCGGCCGCCGCGGCCAGCATGGCGGCGCTGCCGGTACGAGCGCACAGGGCGGTGCGGCACCGGCAGCGCCCGGCGCCACCCCGGCCGCCGCGGAAGGTGCGCAGCCGCGGGGCCAGCAAGTGCAGGGCCAGCAGGGTGGCGAGCGCCGCCAGCGCCGCCAGCAGCAGGAGGGTGCAGCGCAATGAGTGTAATCCGTACGGAGGTGCGCGCATGAGCCCATCCGCACCCTTCATCCGGCGTCCGGTCGCCACCTCGCTGCTGATGCTGGCGATTATCCTGGCCGGCCTGGTCGGGTATAAATTCCTGCCGCTGTCGGCGCTGCCGCAGGTCGATTTCCCGACCATCCAGGTGCAGACGCTGTACCCGGGCGCCAGTCCGGAAGTGATGGCGCGCACCGTGACGGCGCCGCTGGAACGCCAGTTCGGCCAGATGTCCGGCCTGTCGCGCATGAGTTCCACCAGCGCGGCCGGCGTCTCCGTCATCACCCTGCAGTTCGGTCTGGGCGAGACGCTCGACGTCGCCGAGCAGGAAGTGCAGGCCGCGATCAACGCCGGCGGCTCGCTGCTGCCGACCGACCTGCCGGCGCCGCCGGTGTACGCCAAGGTGAATCCGGCCGATGCGCCGGTGCTGACGCTGGCGATCACCTCGGACACGATGCCCCTGACCGAGGTGCAGAACCTGGTCAATACGCGCCTGGCGCTGAAGATCAGCCAGGTCGGCGGCGTCGGCCTGGTCACGCTGCAGGGCGGCCAGCGCCCGGCGGTGCGGATCCAGGCGAATACCGAGGCGCTGGCCTCGTACGGCCTCGGGCTGGATACGCTGCGCACCGCGATCACCAATGCCAACGCCAACAGCGCCAAGGGGAGCTTCGACGGCCCGGCGCGCGCCTACACCATCAACGCCAACGACCAGCTGGTCACGGTGCCCGATTACAAGGGCCTGATCGTCGCCTACCGCAACGGTGCCCCGGTGCGCCTGTCCGACGTCGCGCGCGTGGTCGACAGCGCCGAAAACGTCAAGCTCGGCGCCTGGGCCAACATGAAGCCGGCGATCATCCTCAACGTGCAGCGCCAGCCGGGTGCCAACGTGATCGCCACCGTAGACGCCATCAAGGAGCGCCTGCCCGAACTGCAGGCCAGCCTGCCGGCCAACATCAGCCTGACCGTGCTGTCCGACCGCACCACCGGCATCCGCGCCTCGGTCGAGCACGTGCAGATCGAGCTGGTACTGGCGGTTGTGCTGGTGGTGCTGGTGATCTTCGCTTTCCTGCACAGCCTGCGCGCCACCATCATCGCCAGCCTGTCGGTGCCGATCTCGCTGATCGGTACCTTCGGCGTGATGTACCTGCTCGGCTACTCGCTCAACAATTTGTCGCTGATGGCGCTGACGATCGCCACCGGCTTCGTGGTCGACGACGCGATCGTCATGATCGAGAACATCGCGCGCTATATCGAAGAAGGCGAAAAGCCGATGGCGGCGGCGCTCAAGGGCGCGACCCAGATCGGCTTCACCATCATCTCGCTGACGGTGTCCTTGATTGCGGTCTTGATCCCGCTACTGTTCATGGGCGACGTGGTCGGCCGCCTGTTTCGCGAATTCGCGGTGACGCTGGCGATCACCATCCTGATTTCCGCCGTCGTGTCGCTGACGCTGGTGCCGATGATGTCGGGACGCTGGCTGAAGGCGGAAGACAAGTCGCATGAAAGCAAATTCGCCCGCAAGTTCCAGGGCGGTTTCGACTGGGTCATCAAGCACTACGACACCAGTTTGAACTGGGTCCTGGCGCGCCAGGGCCTGACCCTGCTGGTGGCGCTGGGCACGCTGGTGCTGACCGCGCTGCTATGGACCTTCATCCCGAAAAGCCTGTTCCCGACGCAGGACACCGGCCAGCTGCAGGCGCGCGTGGAAGCGCGCCAGGCGATCTCCTACCAGGCGATGGCCGAGATGCAGCAGGCCGTGGCGCGCGAAGTGCTGGCCGACCCGGACGTGCTGTCGCTCAGTTCGACCGTCGGCGTGGATGCGGCCAACAACACCATGCTGCACACCGGCACCATGCTGATCAACCTGAAGGAAGACCGCAGCAACCAGGAAGACCTGATGGAGCGTTTGCGCCGCCGCGTAGCGCAGAACGTGGCCGGCGCCACGCTGTACCTGCAGCCGACCCAGGACCTGACGATCGATGCCGAGAGCGGCCCGACCCAGTACCGGCTGTCGATCGAAGGCGCGGACACCAAGACCGTGACCGAGTGGGCCAACAAGCTGACCCAGGCGATGGCGCAGAGGAAGGAATTGCGCAACGTGGTCACCGACGCCGGCGCCACCGGCGCCGCAGCCTACGTCAACATCGACCGCGACAGCGCCTCGCGCCTGTCGGTCACGGCGTCGAACGTCGACGACGCCTTGTACAGCGCCTTCGGCCAGCGCATCGTGTCGACCATCTTTACCGAGACCAACCAGTATCGCGTGATCCTGGAAGCCCAGCAGGAACAGCAGATGTCGCTCGACTCGCTGTCCAACCTGCAGCTGCGCACCGGTTCCGGCTCGCCGACGCCGCTGTCCAGCATCGCCTCGATCACCGAGCAGGCGGCGCCGCTGCAGATCACCCACGTGGCGCAGTACCCGGCCACCACCGTCGGCTTCGACACCGCGGCCGGCGTCAAGCTGGGCACCGCGGTCAGCGCGATCCGCGAAACCGCCGAGCAGATCAAGCTGCCGGCCTCGGTGACGCTGACCTTCCTCGGCGCTTCCGGCGCGTACCAGAACTCGCTGTCGAACCAGCTGTGGCTGATCCTGGCGGCGGTGGTGTGCGTGTACATCGTGCTCGGCGTGCTGTACGAAAGCTATATCCACCCGCTGACCATCCTGTCGACGCTGCCGTCGGCCGGCGTCGGCGCGCTGCTGGCGCTGATGGTGACCGGGCAGGGCCTGGGCGTGATCGGCATCATCGGCATCATCCTGCTGATCGGCATCGTCAAGAAGAACGCGATCATGATGATCGACTTCGCCATCGAAGCCGAGCGCGACGAAGGCAAGGACCCGCGCACCGCGATCCACCAGGCGGCGATGCTGCGCTTCCGCCCGATCATCATGACCACGCTGGCCGCGCTGTTCGCCGCCATCCCGCTGATGTTCGGCTGGGGCGAGGGCGCCGAGCTGCGCCGTCCCCTGGGCCTGGCCATCTTCGGCGGCCTGATCGTGAGCCAGGCGCTGACCCTGTTCACCACGCCGGTGATCTACCTCGCTTTTGATCGCCTGGCACGCCGCTGGGGCGGCCAGGAACCGGCCAAGCCGTCGGGTCCGGGATCGGCGACCACGCCGCCGCCCAGGGCGCCGGCGGGACAAGGCCATGAAGCCGCGCTGCTGAAGCCGCCGGTGAATGCGCGCGAGGCCGACGCATGAATTTGTCGAAGCCCTTCGTCCAGCGGCCGATCGCGACCGTGCTCCTGACCCTGGGGCTGGCGCTGGCTGGCATCGGCGCCTTCTTCGTGCTGCCGGTGTCGCCGCTGCCCCAGGTCGACTTCCCGTCGATCTCGGTCAGCGCCAACCTGCCGGGCGCCAGCCCGGACACCATGGCCAGTTCGGTGGCGACGCCGCTGGAACGCAGGCTGGGCGTGATCGCCGGCGTTAACGAGATCACCTCGAACAGCGGCAACGGCTCGACCCGCGTCAGCCTGCAGTTCGACCTGAACCGCCAGATCGACTCGGCCGCGCGCGAAGTGCAGGCCGCGATCAGCGCCTCGCGCGCCGACCTGCCGTCGACGCTGCGCAGCAACCCGACCTACCGCAAGGCCAATCCCTCGGATGCGCCGGTGATCATCCTGGCGCTGACCTCGAAAACGCGCAGCCCGGGCCAGATCTACGACGAAGTCTCGAACCTGGTGCAGCAGAAGCTGGCGCAGGTGAAGGGCGTCGGCGACGTCGAGATCGGCGGTGGCTCGCTGCCGGCGGTGCGCATCGACCTGAACCCGTACCAGCTGAACCACCACGGCGTGTCCAGTGAAGACGTGCGCGCCGCGATCCAGGCCAGCAATCCGAACCGCCCGAAAGGCGCGCTGGAAGGCAGCGGCATGCGCCTGCAGATCTATTCGCAGGCGAACACCCCGACCAACGGCCGTACCGCGGCCGACTACCGCGGCCTGGTGGTCGCCTGGCGCAACGGCGCCGCGATCCGCCTGCAGGACATCGCCGAGGTCACCGACAGCGTCGAGAACATCAATACCCTCGGCCTGTTCAACGGCCAGCCGGCGGTGATCGTGCTGGTCACGCGCCAGCCGGGCGCCAACATCATCGAGACCGTGGACGGCGTGCGCGCACTGATGCCGTCGCTGCAGGCCCAGTTGCCGCAGGACGTGAGCCTGCAGGTGGCGTCGGATTCGACCAACTCGATCCGTTCGTCGCTGCATGAGATCGAGCTGACGCTGATGATCTCGATCCTGCTGGTGGTGCTGGTCGTGAGCGTCTTCCTGCGCAGCGTGCGCGCCACCGTGGTGCCGGCGGTGGCCACCGTCGTTTCCCTGCTGGGCACCTTCGGCGTAATGTACCTGCTCGGCTTCAGCCTGAACAATCTGTCGCTGATGGCGCTGACCGTGGCCACCGGCTTCGTGGTCGACGACGCCATCGTCGTGCTGGAAAACACCAGCCGCCACGTGGAAGAGGGCATGGACCGCATGAAGGCGGCCTTGCTCGGCGCCCAGGAAGTCGGCTTCACGGTGCTGTCGATCAGCCTGTCGCTGGTGGCGGTGTTCATCCCGCTGCTGTTCATGGGCGGCCAGGTCGGACGCCTGTTCCGCGAATTCGCCGTCACCCTGTCGGTGGCGGTGATGATCTCGCTGGTGATCTCGCTGACCACCACGCCGATGCTGTGCGCGCTGCTGCTGAAACCCGGCCAGAAGCCGGAGCGCAAGCCGGGCGTGCTGGCGCGCTGGTCGGAAGCCGGCTTCGACAAGGTATTGAAAGGGTACGAGCACGCGCTCGACTGGGCGCTGGACGCCAAGCTGCTGGTGATGCTGATCCTGGCCTTCGTGGTCGGCCTCAACGTGTTCCTGTTCTCGGCTGCGCCCAAGGGCTTCTTCCCGCAGCAGGATACTGGGCAAATCAACGGCGGCATGCGCGCCGACCAGAGCATCTCGTTCCAGGCCATGCAGGGCAAGCTGTACCAGCTGGTGAACACGATCAAGAAGGATCCGGCGGTGGACACCGTGGTCGGCTTCACCGGCGGTTCGCGCGCCGGCGGCGGCTTCATGTTCGTCAACCTGAAGCCGGCCAGCCAGCGTGCCAAGGGCGAGAGCGGCCAGGCAGTGATCGCGCGCCTGCGCCCGCAACTGGCGAAGATCACCGGCGTGCAGCTGTTCCTGAATCCGGTGCAGGACTTGCGCATGGGCGGACGCCAGAGCAACTCCACTTACCAGTACACGCTCAAGAGCGACAACCGCAACGACCTGAAATCCTGGGCGACCAAGCTGGCCGATGCCATGAAGGCGCAGAAGGCCTTGACCGACGTCGACACCGACCAGGCCGAGAACGGCGTCGAGACTTATGTCGAGATCGACAAGGACAGCGCGGCGCGCCTGGGCATCAGTGCCAAGGATGTCGACAATGCGCTGTACAACGCCTTTGGCCAGCGCCAGGTCGCCAACATCTACGACGAGTTGAACCAGTACCACGTGATCATGGGCGTGGCGCAGAAGTATGCGCAGTCGCCGGAGGCGCTGGACGACGTGTACGTGCCGGCGGGGTCGACCGCGTCCTCGGCCACCACCAACACCACCGCCGGCGCCAGTGCGGCCAGCGGCACCGGCAGCACCACCGGCACCGCCACTGCATCCACCAGCGTCGCCTCGAGCACCGGCAGCAGCGGCGGCACGCCGACCAGCCCGAGCAACCTGACCGCGGCGCGCGACCCGTCCAGCGGTACGGCGCTGGCCACCAGCGTGCGCAACATGGTGCCGCTGTCGGCCATTGCCAGCTTTGCCGAGCGCTCGACCCCGAGCTCGGTCAACCACCAGGACGGCGAACTGGCGACCACGATCTCGTTCAACCTGGCCCAAGGTTCCTCGCTGTCGGACGGCCAGGCCGCGGTGCGCCAGGCCGAAGCCGACATCGGCATGCCGGTGAATGTGCGCGGCAGTTTCCAGGGCCAGGCCAAGCAGGCGCAGGAATCGAACAAGCAGCAGCCGCTGCTGATCCTGGCGGCCATCGTCGTCATCTACATCGTGCTGGGCATCCTGTACGAGAGCCTGATCCACCCGATCACGGTGCTGTCGACGCTGCCGTCGGCCGGCGTCGGCGCGGTGCTGGCGCTGCTGATGTTCCATATGGAGTTCTCGATCATCGCCCTGATCGGCGTGTTCCTCCTGATCGGTATCGTGAAAAAGAACGCGATCCTGATCATCGACTTCGCGCTGGAAGCGGAGCGGGCGCGCGGCTTGAGCGCCACCGAGGCGGTGCGCGAAGCCTGCCTGCTGCGCTTCCGCCCGATCCTGATGACGACGCTGGCGGCGGCCCTGGGCGCCTTGCCGCTGGCGATCGGCTTCGGCGAAGGCTCGGAACTGCGCCAGCCCCTCGGCATCGCCATCATCGGCGGCCTGCTGGCGAGCCAGCTGCTGACGCTGCTGACGACGCCGGTGGTCTACGTCTACATGGACAAGCTGCGCAGCAGGAAGCCGGACGAACACGAGCTGGTGCGCCACCCAATGGATCACCAGCCTTCGATCACCACGAATTCATGAACAAGAACAGACCAAGCATGCGTGTAACCCGATTTGTCTTACCCTTCCATCCGTCCGTGCTGGCGCTGGCGGCGTCCGTGTTCGTCGCCGGCTGCTCGGTGAGCCCGACCTACCAGGTGCCCACCACGCCGGCACCGCCGCAATTCAAGGAAATCCAGGGTTGGGTGCCGGCGGCGCCCGCCGATGCGCTCGAGCGCGGGCCGTGGTGGACCCTGTTCGGCGATCCGGTGCTGAACGACCTGGTGTCGCAGGTCGAGGTCTCGAACCAGAACGTGGCGGCGGCGGTCGCGGCGTACGCCCAGGCGCGCGCGCTGGTGGCCGAGCAGCGCGCGTCGCTGTTCCCGACCGTCACGCTGAACGGCTCCGGCACCCGCTCGGGATCGCGCGGCGGCGGTGGCGCGGCTACCGTCGACGCCAACGGCAACATCATCGGCGGCAGCAGCGGCGGCGACGTCCGCAACAACTTCCGCATGTCGATCGGCGGCAGCTGGGAGCCGGACGTGTGGGGCCGCCTGCGCGCCGGCGTCACCGCGGCCGGCGCCCAGGCCCAGGCCAGCGCCGCCGAGCTGGCGACCGCGCGCCTGTCGGCCCAGGGCGAGCTGGCCCTCGACTACGTGTCGCTGCGCTCGGTCGACGCCCAGCGCGCACTGCTGAAGACCACCATCGAAGGCTATGAGCGCGAACTGCGCATCACCCAGAACCGCTACAACGTCGGCATCATCGCGCATTCGGACGTTTACCAGGCCGAGACCCAGCTGGCCACCGCGCGCAGCGACGAGCTGTCGCTGAGCAGCCAGCGCGCCCAGCTCGAGCATGCGATCGCGGTGTTGGTGGGCAAGGCGCCGGCCGAGTTCGCGCTGCCGGCGGCGCCGTGGAACGTGACCGTCCCGGACGTCCCCGTCGGGGTGCCGGCCACGCTGCTGCAGCGCCGTCCGGACATCGCCAGCGCCGAACGGCGCGTCGCCGCGGCCAACGAGCAGATCGGCATCGCGCGCTCGGCCTACTTCCCGGACGTCGGCCTGAGCGCCAACTACGCGACGGCGGCGAGCCGCATCGGCGACCTGCTGAACGCGTCGGCGGCGACCTGGTCGTTCGGCCTGTCGGCGGCCCAGACCTTGTTCGACGCAGGGGCGACGCGTGCCCGTGTCGAAAGCGCGCGCGCCGCACACGAGCAGGCGGCGGCGAACTACCGCCAGACCGTGCTGAGCGCCTTTGCCGACGTCGAAAACCAGCTGGCCGCCACCCGCGTGCTGGCCCAGCAGCAGGACCTGCGCCGCCAGGCATCCGAAGCCGCCGACAAGGTCGAGCAGCAGGTGCTGAACCGTTACCGCGCCGGCCAGGTGAGCTACACCGACGTGGTGACGGCCCAGATCACGGCACTCAACGCGCGCCGCAACCTGATCCAGTCCCAGGCCGACCGCCAGACCACGGCCATTGCGCTGATCCAGTCGCTCGGCGGCGGCTGGCACGCGCAACCCTGATCCAACGCAAACCGGGGTCAGAGCCCGGTTTTTGGCAATTTCTTGCAAGCGCAAAAAAACGTCGGGGTCAGCGCACAATCAGTACAAGATTGCGCGCTGACCCCGAATTCATTTACTTCAAAGATATTTCCAAAAATCGGGCTCTGACCCCGGTTTGATGTTTGTCAGCCCGGGCGCCTGGCCCAGCGCGCAGCCAGGATCGCGCACACCATCAACTGGATCTGGTGGAACAGCATCACCGGCAGGATCACCATGCCCAGCGCGCTCGGGGCGAACAGGACTTTCGCCATCGGCACCCCGCTGGCCAGGCTCTTCTTCGAGCCGCAGAACACGATCGTGATTTCGTCTTCCTTGCTGAAGCCCAGGCGGCGGCTGGTCCAGGCCGCCAGCAGCAGCGCCACCGCCAGCATCGCGCCGCACACCAGGCCGAGCGTGACCAGCGCCGACAGCGACAGCTTGTGCCACAGTCCCTCGTTCACCGATTCGCTGAAGGCCGTGTATACGACCAGCAGGATCGAGCCCTGGTCGACGATCTTCAGCATCGGCTTGTGGCGATCGACCCAGGCGCCGATCCACGGCCGCATGAACTGGCCGGCCAGGAAGGGCAGCAGCAGCTGTTCGACGATGGTGAGGATGGCATCCAGCTGCGAGCCGCCGCCGGCGCCGCGCGCGATCAGCGTGCCGACCAGCAGCGGTGTGACGAAGATGCCGACGAAGTTCGAGGCCGACGCGCTGCACACCGCGGCCGCCACATTGCCGCGCGCCACCGAGGTGAAGGCGATCGACGATTGCACGGTCGAGGGCAGGGTGCACAAGAACAGGATGCCGACGTAGAGATCGGGCTGGAGCACGGTCCCGGACAGCGGCTTCATGACGAGGCCCAGCAGCGGGAACATGACGAAGGTCGACGCCAGCACCAGCAGGTGCAGGCGCCAGTGCGTCAGGCCGTCTACCATCGCCTCGCGCGACAGCTTGGCGCCGTGCAGGAAGAACAGCAGACCGATGGCGAAGCTGGTGATCTTGCCGAGGGCGACGGCGGTCGGGCCGCTGCAAGGCAGGAGGCTGGCCAGGGCGATGGTGCCGAGCAGCCACATGGTGAAAGTGTCGGGCGCCAGGCGGCGCAGGGTGGCGGTGGTCTGTTCTAGGAAGCGGGGCATGGAGTTCCGGCGGGGCTGCTGGCGTGTCGAACCCGTCATTTTATCTGCATTCGCTCGCCGTCGCAGGAAGGCGGCCACCCCGGGGCCGCCCGCCGCCGCGTTCCCGATTCGCTCACGTCCGTGAGTCTTTTCGTTTGTCGTCTCCAAGCAATTGACCCCTGTGTATTTGGATTCAATACTGGAATGCGAAACCAACAAGAACCAGGAGATGACAATGCGGAAACCTCAATTGAAACCCATGCTGCGGGCGTGCGCACTGTTCGCCATGCTCGCCGGCGCCACCCTGCACGCCCAGGCGGCCTTCAGCGTCACCGCAACGAAGGACGCCAGTGACAAAGTTGTCAGCTACACCATCGATACCAATGCCGGCCTGGTGTTCAAGGTGCGCGGCTTCCCGACCGACACCAGCACGACCTCGCCGGGCGACCTGTCGAGCCTGGTGTACAACGGCGTCGAATACCAGGATGCGGGCAGGGGCACCCAGGTCAATACCGGCTACGACTATATTTATACGGACCAGACCGGCGTCAGCGTGAAAGCGGAAGTGGTGGATGCCAACGGCAATGCGACGCCGGTCGCCCTGCCGGCCGCGGGCCAGAGCGCGGTCACGGCGGCCAGCGATTACATCAAGGTCACGGTGACGACGGTGGGCGGCGCGACCGGCGTCCTGACCCACTACTACCTGGTGAAAAAGGGCGACGCCAGGATCTACATGGGCACCTATTTCACCGCCGAGCCGACCGGTTCGGCGCTGGTGCGTTTCATCGCCCGCATGCGCATCGCCGCGCTGCCGAATGGTACGCCGGCTGGCACGCCGGGCGGGCTGGTGGTGAATGCCGACCCGAACCGGCCGCCGTCCTGGCCCGACGATTTGCGCAGCACCAACGGCGCCATCGAGTCGGGCGACATCTTCGGCATCCCCAGCGGCCCGAATGCCGGCGAAACGCGCTCCAAGCACTATTCCAACATGCGCCTGAAGGACTGGGCATATATCGGCGGCACCGGCCCGAATGTCGGCGTGTGGATCGTGCGCGACAACAACGAGGGCGGCTCCGGCGGTCCCTTCTATCGCAGCCTGCTCAACCAGATCACCAGCACCAATAACGAAATCACCTACATCGTCAACTACGGCGAAGGCCAGACCGAAGGCTTCCGCCTGAACCGCCTGAACGCCTACACCATGAGCTTTACCAATGGTGCGGCGCCCGGCCCGGTCGACACTGCCTGGTTTTCGAAGATGAACCTGCTCGGCTACGTGCCACCGAACGCGCGCGGCAACGTGTTCGTCCCGGCGATCTACGGCCGCAATACCGCCTATCCTTATACCGTCGGGTTTGCCAACGCCGGTGCCCAGTACTGGGCCGACGCCGCCAGCAACGATGGCCACGTCAATGCCGATGGCATGATTCCCGGCACCTACACGATGACGGTGTACAAGAACGAGCTGGCCGTCGCCAGCGCGCAGGTCAGCGTCACGGCGGGCACCACCAACATCGTGCCGGCCGTGACCATCGGTGCCGATGCGCTGGCCAACAGCGACGATCCGCGCGGCAAATGGCACCTCGCGAAAGGCGATCCGAGCCTGACCCAGGCCCTGTTCCGCATCGGCGAGTGGGACGGTACCCCGCGGGAATTCCTGAACGGCGACAAGATCACGGTCATGCACCCGTCCGACGTGCGCATGAGCCCGTGGTTCGACACGGCCAGCGTGGCCAACCCCTACCAGGTCGGCGTCGCGACTCCGCGCGCGCAGATGCCGGCTTACCAGTGGAAGGGATTGACGAGCGCGCCGAACGGCCCGGTCACGGTGAATTTTACGATGAAGCCGAGCCAGATCTCGGCAAGCTCCACCTATCGCTTCCGCATCGGCGTGACGACCGCCCAGGCCGGCGGCCGGCCGCAGATCGCCGTCAACAACTGGACCTCGCCTTTCGTCGGCTCGCAGTCCGGCGACGTGTTCCCGCCGGCCCAGCCGTCCACCCGCACCATGACGGTCGGCAGCTATCGTGCGCGCAACATCACGTATGACTACACGATTCCGGCGAGCGCCCTGGTGGCCGGCCAGAACACGCTGAAAGTCTGGGTCGTCAGCGGTTCAACCAGCACTTCCAGCTGGCTGACGCCCGGCTATGCGTTCGACGCCCTCGACCTGATCAAGATGAACTGAGCGCGCTTGCCTGAGCACACCCCGGCTCTCCCGCAATCCCGGGAGAGCATTTTTTCCTTACCCATCCTTTCAGCAGAGTCCATCGTGCACCTCACATCCCTTCGCCTGGCCGCGGCCGCCGTCTGCGCCCTCGGCATCGCCGCCACCACCCAGGCTGCCGTCGTCACCACCTTCACCAGTGCCCAGGTCCCCGTCGCCATCTGCGATACGTGCACCGTCACCTCGACGCTGAACGTCGGCAGCCACGGCCGCATCCTGGACGTCGACGCGCTGCTCGATATCACCCACAGCTACGATGCCGACCTGGTGCTGAGCCTGAGCCATGGCGCCACCACCGTGCTGCTCGCCAACCGCCAGGGCGGGTCGGGCGGCGCCAACTATACCGGCACCGTATTCGACGACCAGGCCGACATCGGCATCGACGCCGGCTATGCGTATGCGCCCTACACCGGGTCGTTCCGGCCCGAGCAGGCGCTCGCCGCCTTCATCGGCCAGGATATCTTCGGCGACTGGACGCTGACGGTGACGGACAGCGAAGCGGGCGACGCTGGCACCATCGACGCCTGGGGCATCAGCGCCGCCGTGCCGGAGCCTGCCAGCCTGGCGCTGGTCGGCCTCGGCCTGCTGGGATTGGCCGCACGGCGCCGCCGCAAGGCTTGACCGGCTCGGTCGGGCAGGGCTGGCCATGGCGGCGCGGCGCCGTGGTTTTGTGTGACAAATGTATTTCCCGGCCAGGCGAGAGCCGATATACTCGACCTCGCTTTTTACTCAACCGGGGTACAACCTTGTTCAAATCGATCGTCCTGCCCGTCGCTCTGATGGGCGCGTTTTCCGCCGCCCATGCCGACGAGGGCCAGTGGCAGCCGCACCAGCTGCCGCAATTGAAATCCGAACTGAAGCGCATCGGCATCACCATCCCGGCTGAGAAGCTGGCCGACCTGTCGAAGCACCCGATGAGCGCGATGGTGTCGCTGGGCGGCTGCTCGGCCTCGTTCGTGTCGCCGGATGGCCTGATCGTCACCAACCACCATTGCGCCTACGGTGCCGTGCAGCGCAACTCGACCCCGGAACACAATTACATCGTCAATGGCTACCTGGCGAAGACCCGCGACGCCGAACTGGCCGGCGGTCCCAACACGCTGGTGTACGTGACCGAGAAGGTCGAGAACGTGACCGAGCGCGTATTGAAGGGCCTGGCGCCCAACCTGTCGGGCAAGGAACGCCACGAGCAGGTCGAGTCGCGCATCAAGGCGCTGATCGCCGAATGCGAAAGCGACAAGGCCTACCGCTGCTCGGTGCCGGCCTTCCACCGCGGCGGCGAGTACTACCGCATCCGCCAGCTGATGATCCGCGACGTGCGCCTGGTGTACGCGCCGGCCGACAGCGTCGGCAACTTCGGCGGCGACATCGACAACTACGAATTCCCGCGCCAGGCCGGCGACTTTTCCTTCCTGCGCGCCTATGTCGGCAAGGATGGCCGCCCGGCCGATCCGTCGCCGGACAACGTGCCGTATCACTCCAAGGACTTCCTGGTCGTCTCCGCCGAAGGCCTGAAGAACGGCGACCCGATCCTGCTGGCCGGCTACCCGGGCCGCACCAGCCGCTACAAGCTGCCGTCCGAAGTGCGCTTCGCGCGCGACGTCGACTATCCGGCCAAGGTCGCATCGATCACCGCCGACCTGTCGGTGATCGCGGCAAGCACCATGGGCAACCCGAACTACGACGTGCGCTACGCCAGCGTGGCCAAGAGCCTGAACAACGTGCTGAAGAAGACGCAGGGCCTGCTCGACGGCTTCGCACGCACCGACATTGCCGCCATCAAGGACGTGCAGGACGGCCAGTTCCGCAACTGGTACAAGCAGCACGGTAAAGGCGGCACCCTGCTGGCCGACCTCGATGCCGCCATCGGCGCCGACATGGCGGCCAGCCGCCAGGAAGCCGCATGGGCGGAAGCGACGCACAGCGACCTCCTGAAAAGCGCGCGCACCCTGTACCGCCTGTCGCTGGAACGCCAGAAGCCTGACGCCCAGCGCGAAGCCGGCTATCAGGAGCGCGACCTCTCCTTCATCAAGGCGCGCCTGAACCGCCTCGAGCAATCCTTCGTCGCCAGCGTCGACCAGGCCCGCTACACCGCGGCGCTGAACCGCTACGCCAAGATCGATCCGAAAGCGCGTCCGCAGGGCCTCGACGGGCTGCTGCCGGCGCCGGCCGCCGTCCCGGCGCTGTACAAATCGACCGAACTGGCCGATACCGCCAAGCGCCTGGCCTGGATCGGCAAGGACCCGGCCGCCTTCCGCAACGCGCAGGACCCGTTCATCCAGCTCGCCGTGCGCCTGCAGGACGTCGCGATGGCGCTGGAAGACCGCCGCAAGGAAGTCGACGGCAACCTGGAACGCGTGATCCCGCAATACATGGAAGCGGTGATCGCCTGGAAGAAGTCGCAGGGCAAGCCGGTCTACCCGGACGCCAACTCGACCCTGCGCGTGACCTACGGCACCGTGGGCGCCTACCAGGCGCGCGACGGCGTCATCAAGGGGCCGTTCTCGACCGTGCAGGGCATCCTCGAGAAGAACACGGGTAAAGAACCGTTCAACGCGCCGGCCAAGCTGCTGCAGGCGATCCGCGACAAGCGCTGGGGCGTGTTCAAGGATCCAGTGCTGGGCACGGTGCCGGTCGACTTCCTGTCGAGCGCGGACACCACCGGCGGCAATTCGGGTTCGGCGGTGATGAACAGGCGCGGCGAACTGGTGGGCCTGAACTTCGATTCGACCTATGAATCGATCACCAAGGACTGGTACTTCGACCCCGCCATCACGCGCGCGATCCATGTCGATATCCGCTACATGCTGTGGGTGATGAAGGAGGTCGATCATGCCGACAACCTGCTGAAGGAAATGACGATCAAGTATCCGAAGCAGTAACCGGCGTCGTGGTGTGGAAATGGCCGCGCCATAAACCAACGTCGTCCCCGCGAAGGCGGGGACCCAAGTTCTGCGTGCGCTAACGAAATGCGTGCAACTTGGATCCCCGCCTGCGCGGGGACGACGTTTTTGGGCAGGTACTTAAGGAGGCGCTGTGTATCAGCTCACCGGAAACCAGATATCGAACCGCGTCTCCCCAGCCCCGCCGGCCGCCAGCGACCACGTACACCCATGCCGGCTGAGCACCTCGCGCACGAACATCAGGCCGATGCCCTGGCCGCCTTTCTTGGTACTAAAGAAGGGCGTGAACAGCTGCCGCACCGGCGTCGCTTCCAGCAAGCCGCCCGAATCCACCACTGATAACCTGACGCGCCGGCCTTCGTCGGCCAGCTCGAGCCGGATCGCACCGCCCGCCGTGCCGTGCGCCGCATTCGCGGCATCGATCGCTTCCACCGCATTCTTGACGATGTTGAGCAGCGCCTGCTCGACCAGCTGCACGTCCAGCGCAAGCGGCGGCACGGCGTCGCACCGGGCCCAGCCGAGCTGGATGCCGCGGCTGGCGCAGGCGTCCCGGTTCAGCCACAGGATGTCGTCCATGACGTCGCGCAGCGCCGCCGGGCGCAGCACCGGCGGCGGCATCTTGACCACCGTGGTGAAGCGGTCGATGAATTCGCCCAGGCTCACGTTACGGCGCTTGACCGCCAGGATCGCGGTGGCGAAATCGTCGGCGTCGGACGCCGCCAGCTGGTTGCGGTAGTTCAGCAGCGAGTCCAGCACCGAGCGCGTGGCGGCGACCGTGTTGTTGACTTCATGCGCCAGCACGCGGACCAGGCGCGCGTAGGTGGCGCGCTCGGAGTCTTCCAGTTCGGCGGTCAGCTCCTCGACCATCAGGAAGTGGCGCGCAAAGCCGCGGTCGAAGAACTGGCCGCGCTGGGCGCGGTAGCGGCGGCCTTCGAGATCGGTCAGCAGGCGGCTGTCGCCCAGCGGCAGCGCATCGAGCTGGGCGACCAGCTGGCGGCTGCGCTCGCGGGCGCGCGCGTCGAGCGTGGCCGTCCAGGCGCCGCAATCCTCCAGCCAATGACGCAGCGGCCGGCCGAGCGGGCGCTCCAGGCCGAGCAGGCCGGCCGCGCTTGCGTTCAGCAGGCTGATGGCGCCGTCGAAGTCGAACACCAGCACCGCGCCCGGCGTCGCTTCCAGCAGGCGGTCGAGGAAGCCCTGCTGTTCGCCGATCGCCAGGCGCTCGCGGTGCAGCGCCGCGAGCATGGTATTGAAGATGCCGACCAGGTCGTCGAGTTCGTGGGTGCCGGGCGCCGCCAGCCGGTTGGCGTATTGCTGGTCCTGCAGCAGGTCGTGGAAGCGGCGCGTGTAGCCGAGCGGTTCCAGCGCGCGACGCACCAGCCGCCAGCCCAGCGCCAGGCTGGCCAGCAGCGCGGCTTCGGCCAGCACGAACCACAGCGGCTGCGCCGGCAGCAGCAGGATGGCGCAGCCGAACAGCGGCAGGTGCAGCGCCACCAGGTAGAGTCCCAGCCGCTTGCCCAGTCCGATCTCGAGCGTGGTGCCGAGCATGCGTCCCCGCTTCATTCGTCCTCGTCCACGCCGCCCAGGCCGTGGCGCTCGAGACGCCGGTACAGCGCCGTGCGCGACAGTCCGAGGGCCTTGGCCACGCGCGAGATGTTGCGGCCATGCTGCTGCAAGGCCTGTTCGATCATGTGGCGCTCGACCTGTTCCAGGGTCATGCCGTCGACGCCGAAACGGGCGCCGGACACGCCCTCGTCGACCGCGCTGGTGGCCAGGAAGTCGGCCTGGCCCAGCTGGTCTTTGCCGGACAGGAGCACGGTGCGCTCCAGGGTCTGCTTGAGCTGGCGGATGTTGCCCGGCCAGGGCTGGGCCGCCAGCCAGTCCAGTGCCGCCGGCGCCAGCACGATCCCGCCCAGGCCGTAGCTTTCGGCCACGCCGGCCACGATGTGGCGCGCCAGCAGCGGGATGTCGCTGCGCCGTTCGCGCAGGGCAGGCAGGCGGATGGTGATCAGGTTCAGGCGGTAGAACAGGTCTTCGCGGAAGTCGCCGCCGGCCACCAGTTCCGCCAGTTCGCGGTTGGTGGCCGAGACCACGCGCAGGTCGGCCTGGGACGTAGCGCTGGCGCCGACCGGCTGGTAGCGCTGGTCCTGCAGCACGCGCAGCAGCTTGACCTGGTCGCCGCGCTGCAATTCGCCGATCTCGTCGAGGAACAGGGTGCCGCCGGAGGCCGCGGCGACGTGGCCCTTGCGGTCGCTGCGGGCATCGGTAAAGGCGCCGCGCACGTGGCCGAACATCTCGCTCTCGAACAGCGAAGACGTGATCGCCCCCATGTTGATCTTGACGATGGGCTGGGCCGCGCGCGGGCTGTTGCGGTGGATGGCATCGGCCACCAGTTCCTTGCCGGTGCCGCTCTCGCCCAGGATCAGCACCGGCGCGCGCGTGCGCGCGACCTGGCCGATGGTCTCCAGCACCTTGAGCAGTTTCGGATGCTCGCCGACGATGGCGCCGAAGTCGAAGCGGGCGTCGAGCGCCTGCCGGGTCGACTGCGCCGCCGGCGGTGGTGCCACCTGCAGCGTCGCCTCCGCCAGCGCCACCAGCTGGGCGTTGTCCCAGGGCTTGGTGAAGAAGTTGGCGGCGCCGGCCTTGACGCCGCGCACCGCCAGCCCGATCGAGCCCCAGGCCGTCATCAGGAGCACCGGCAGCGCCGGATGGCGTTCCTTGATGCGCGCCAGCAGCGCCAGGCCTTCCTCGCCACTGGTCTGCAGCGAAAAATTCATGTCCTGCAGGACCAGGTCGAACGGGCCGTCCTCGAGCAGTTGCAGCGCCTGGCGCGGGTCGTCGGCGCAGCGCGCATCGAAGCCGGCCTGCTTGAGCAGCAGGGCGAGCGACACCTGGACGGCGCTGTCGTCGTCGACCACCAGCACGCGCTGCCTGCGCCTGGATTCCATATGAACGGTATTCAATCTCGAAGTGCGTCTTATTCGTGGTGCAGTGCTTCGGCCGGGCTGAGACGGCTCGCGCGCCAGCCCGGGTACAGGGAACACAGCAAGGATAGCAGATAGATCACGGCCATCGACAGCCCGGCGGCCCCCAGGAACACCGGCCAGTTCATCATCTGGCCCAGCGCGCCGGTGAGCGGCAGCTGCACCAGCAACACCAGGCCGAGCACGATGGCGATGGAACTGAGCAGCAGCTGCTCGGCGACGATCTGGCGGTAGATGTCGGCGGCGCGCGCACCGATCGCGCGGCGCAGGCCGATCTCGGGAATGCGGCGCGCGGTGTTCTGCCACAGGACCCCGAACAGGCCGAACGCCACCATGGCCAGCATGAAGGCGGCGATTACGCCGAGCACCGCCAGCGGGATCAGGAGCTCCTTCATCTGCGAAGCGCGCATGGCCGCCAGCGGCGCGATCGTGTACGACCAGTCGTTGCGCACCCCCTTCAGTTGCCGGTTCAGGCTAGCCTCGAAGCCGCGCGGCGTGCCCGGCGCGACCTTCAGCACGATGGTGCGCACGCGCGACTCGCTGGAGAGCGGCGCGAAGCGGGTCATGATGAAATTCACCGGGACCATCAGCGGGCTGCGGTGCCGGAATTCGTCGACGATGCCGACCACCCTGATCGTGCGTTTGCTGTCCTTGTCGGTGAACTCGCGGCCGAGCGCTTCCTGGCCCGGGAACATGGCCGCCGCCAGGCGCCGGTTCATGACCGCCGGGACGACCGGGGAACCTTCGTCGGCGGCGGAAAACCAGCGCCCGCGCACCACCGGGATCGCCAGCGCGGCGGCCACGCCGTCGCTGGCTTCCAGGATGTTGGTGGATACCTCGGCGCCGGTCTGCGGCGATCGGTAGGCGTTCATCCAGGTCGAGTTGGTGTAGGGCGAGTACGAGACAAAGCCGACCTCGCGCACCTCCGGCAGCGCCTTGAGGTTGCGGCGCAGCGTGTCGTAGACCTCGGCCGGGATCGCGGACGACTTGCTGTCACCGGCGACAATGGCCACCGACCAGACGTCGGTGCCGTCGAAGCCGGCCGGCTCGCGGTACAGCTGGATGTAGCGCAGCGCGAAGGCGGCAATGCCGAACACGACGGCGAAGGCGAGCAGGATCTCGAGGCTCAGCATCAGGTGCCTGGACTTGCGCTTCCAGGTCAGTTTCAACAGGTGGCGCAGCATCATGCGGCTCCTTTCAGGGCGTGGACGGGGTCGAGGCGCGACATCTTCCAGGCGGGGATCACGCCGGAGAGCAGGCCGAAGATAAAGGCCAGCAGCATGCCGCAGCCGAACACGGTGGCGTTCAGGTGGACTTCCAGGTAAGGGATCAGTTGCGAGGCTTCCAGCCACCACAGCGCGAGGCGGGTGCAGGCCAGGCCGAGCAGGCCGCCCACGAGGCACAGCAGCACGTTCTCGACCACCAGCTGGCCGACCAGCTGCAGGCTGGTGGCGCCGAAGGCCTTGCGCACGCCGATCTCGGCGCTGCGCTCGAGGATGCGGCCGGTGTTCAGGTTGACCAGGTTGAGTGCCGGTAGCAGCATGAACAGCAGCATGCCGCCGCCGATCGTCGCGAGCAGTTGGCCGGCGCCGGAGTCGGCCACGCCCTGGTTGCTCAGCAGGGCGCGCGCGAACACATCGAGCTTGCTGTCGGCCCAGAACTGGGTGATGGAATAGACATGCGGGTCTTCCGTCACGAAGGCCTTAGCGGCGCGCTCGACCGCCTGGCGGATGCGCGGCAGGTCGGCCGGGTCGTGCGCCAGCAGCATGGCGGCGAAGTTGCCGGTGATCTCGTTGCGGTAGTCGCTCGAGGGGAAGGTGGTGAGCGGCGCCCACATGTCGGCATAGGCATTGATCTGGAGCGCATCCTCGACCACGCCGATGACCTGGAACTGCTGGCCGCTGGCGGCAACCATCTGGCCAACCGCGTGGCCGACTGCGCCGGCCGTGCCGAACAGCCTGCGCGCGGTGCTGGCGTTGATCACCGCCACCATGCGCCCGGCCTGTTCGTCGCCGGCGTCCGGCAGGCGCCCGGCCAGCAGCTTGAAGTCGAGGATCTTCCAGTAATCGGCGTCGACGCGCCGCAGATCCAGTTCGCTGACGCGGTCGCCCTGGTAGACCGATACCGAGGCCGGCACCGTGAAGGCGGACATGCGTTCCACGCCCGAATGTGGATCGCGACCCAGCGGTTTCAAGGCTTGCTCTATCGCCTTGTAGCCCATCAGGGTGGTGCGCCAGGTCTCGCTCTTGGCGCCCTCGCTGCGGATGCCGTACACCTGCAGCATGCGCGCGCTCCTGCCTTCGACGCCGGAGGGGAAGAACGCGGTCTCCAGCAGCGCCGTGATCACCATCAGCACCACCAGCGTGAGCACGATGCAGGCCAGGTTGATCGCCGTGAACAGCTTGCGGCGCATGAATACTTTATAGGCGGTGAGCAGGTAGTTACGCAGCATGGAGGGGCTCCGGCCGAGTTACGGATCCATCGACGAGCTGGCCGTCGAACACGCGCACGATGCGATTCACGCGGCGCGCTTCCTGCTCGTCGTGGGTGACCATCACCACCGTCGTGCCCTCGGCATTCAGCTTGAGCAGGATGTCCATCACCTCGGCGCCCATCTTGCTGTCCAGGTTACCGGTCGGCTCGTCGGCCAGCAGCACCTGCGGCCGGCCGACGATGGCGCGCGCGATCGCCACGCGCTGCTGCTGGCCGCCCGACAGCTGGTTCGGGTAGTGGTCCATGCGCGCGGAGAGTCCCACCCGTTCCAGCGCTTCGCGCGCCAGCCGGCGGCGCTCGCTGCTTTTTCCATCGCTGCCGCTGCGGTAGAGCAGGGGCAGCTCGACGTTGTCGATCACGCGCAGGTCCGGGATCAGGTGGAAGCTCTGGAAGATGAAGCCGAAGGTCTGGTTGCGCAGCTTGGCCAGCTGGCGGTCGCGGTAGCGGGTGATGGCGACGCCGTCGATCTCGATGCTGCCCTGGCCAGGCCGGTCGAGCAGACCGATGAGGTTCAGCAGCGTGCTCTTGCCGCAGCCGCTCGGCCCCATCATGGCCACGAATTCGCCGCGTGCAACCTGCAGGTCGATGTCCTTCAGTGCCAGTGTCTCCACCTTGTCGGTGCGGTAGGTCTTGCTGACCTGGTTCAATCTGATCATGTGAATCTCCTAGTTGGCGATGCGAATGCTGTCCAGGTCCTTGAAGGCACCCGTGTCGGATACGATGAAGCGTTCCCCCGGCCGGGCCCCGGCCGCCACTTCGATGACTTTGCCGTCGCTGGCGCCGAGTTCCAGCGTGGTCTTGCGCGCCACGCCGTCCCGTACCGCAAAGGCCGGCTGGCGCCCGCGGCCGTTGAAGGCGGCACCGTTGTCGAGCACCAGCACCTGCGCGCGGTGCGCGGTGACGACGTTGACGTCCACCCGCATCTTGTTGCGCAGGTTCGGGTTGCGCGGGCTGGCCAGGTCGACCAGCAGCTTGATGCTGCCGTTCTGGATTTCGGGGAGGATGGTATGCACGGTGCCGGCCAGGATCTCGCCGTTCTGCTCGACGCGCACCGGCTGGCCGGCCGCCAGCAGGCGCGCGTGGAAGTCCGACAAACTGGCTTCGACCCGGTAGTTGTTCAATTCCGAAACCCGCGCCACCAGCTGGCCGGCGGCGACGCTGGCGCCTTCTTCTTCCAGCACCCAGGTCAGCATGCCGGCGAAGGGCGCGCACACGCGGGTCTGGGCCAGCAGCTGCTCCTGCTGCGCGATCTGCTTGTGCAGGATGGCCTGCTGCAGCTTGGCCGCGGCGACGGCGCCAGCGGTGGCGCGGCGCGTGTCGTCCACCAGTTCGCGCTGCTGGCGCAGCTGGATCTCGGTGCGCTTGACGTTCAGCTCCGCGGTGAGCAGGTCTTCGCCGGAGACCAGGCCGCTGGCGCGCAGCTTCTGGTTGCGCTCGTGGCGCACGCGCGCCGCCTGCAGGTCGATTTCCAGCAGCTCGATGCTGCTTCTGGTCTGCTTCAGTTTCTGGTCCATCTCGACGCCGAGGGTGGCGACGCGGTTGTCCTGCTGCGCCAGCTGTTCCTTCAGGGCTTCCAGTGCCAGCCGGATCGCGCGGTCATCGAGTTCGAGCAGCAGGTCGCCCTGGCGCACCTGCTGGCCCGGCTTGGCGTGCACGCGCGCGACCCGGCTCGCGCCCGGGCTGGCCACCACTTCCTCGTGCACCGGGATGACCACGCCGGCGGCGTTGATCGTGTTGTCGACGTCGCCGCGCCGGACTTCGGACACCACGATCGCGCCCGCATCCACGCTCGGGCGCAGCACGCGGTTCAGGCCCCAGGCGCCGGCGCAAAGAAACGCGAACACGCAGGCGGCGCCGGCGAGGTGGTGCAGACGGCGGCGGCGCAGGGTCTCGATCGGGATGGCATGGTCCATGGGGCGGTACGTCGAAGTGGCTATGCTTCCTGTATTGCAAGCGGCGTGCCAGGCCGTGTTCCCCCGTGAAACGGCGCGTTTGCGCGGTCTGCGCTGCCCGGTGCCGGGCAAGGGTGTCCGTAAGTGGACAGCGGCGCGGATACCAGTGCGCGCTGCGGCGCCTTGCATAAAGCCGCCGCAGCTCGGATAATCGCTGACCCATCCGATACGGCGCCCGCATGAACGACAGCCTCCTCATCCTTGGATTCAAGACCACGCCGCTGGAACTGATTTCCTTCGTCCTGTCGATCGCGACGGTGCTGCTGAACATCCGCCGCCTGCACTGGGCCTGGCTGTTCGCGATCGTCTCGTCGGCCATGTACGGCATCGTGTTCTTCGATGCGCGCCTGTACGGCGACGCCGGCCTGCAGGGCGTGTTCATCGCAGCCTCGCTATGGGGCTGGTACCAGTGGTTAAATGGCGGCCGGCTCGCCGCCGGCGAGCCGGCAGGTGCGCCGCTGCTCGTGTCGCGCCTGGACCGTACCGGCTGGACCCGGGCCCTGGCCGGCTGGGCGCTCGGCTACCTGCTGCTGTGGGCCTTCCTGCGCCATGCCACCGACACCGACGTGCCGGGTACGGACGCCTTCCTGACCGCCGGCAGCCTGCTCGGCACGCTGCTCACGGCGCGCAAGAAGGTCGAGAACTGGCACGTCTGGATCGTGGTCGACGTCATCTACGTCGGCCTGTACGTGCACAAGCACCTGTACCTGACGGCCGTGCTGTACGCGCTGTTCGTGGCGATGGCGGCAGTCGGCCTGCGCACCTGGCGCAGGGCGGCGCGCGAGGGCGTGCAATGACGGCGCCGGCCGCGCCGCGGCGCATCGCCATCCTCGGCGCCGAATCGACCGGCAAGTCGACCCTGGCCGGCGCGCTGGCGCGCCGTTACGGCACGCTGTGGGTGCCCGAGTACCTGCGCGAGTTCGTCGACGTGCACGGCCGCGTGCCCCACGAAGACGACCAGCCCGGCATCGCGCGTACCCAGTTGGCGCGCGAGGATGCGATGGCGGCGCAGCCGGCCGCGCGCGGTTTCCTGTTCTGCGACACCACGCCGCTGATGACGGCGGTCTACAGCCGCATCTACTGGGGCCGCGTCCCGCCCGCGCTGCTGGCGCTGGAAGCGGCGCACGACTACGCGCTGACGCTGGTGGCGGCGCCGGACCTGCCGTGGGTGCCGGATGGGCTGATGCGCGATTCGGACGAAGTGCGGCAGCGGGTGCATGCGCAGCTGGTGGCGGTGCTGGCGGCGCGGGGGATACCGTATGTGCTGGTGGAGGGGGAGCTGGAAGAGCGGGTGGCGCGGGTTGAGGTATTGCTCGATACGTGTTGAAAACCGATAGCGCATCGTTTCCACGTGAACTCAAGACCGTCATCCCCGCGCAGGCGGGGATCCAAGTTTGTTCGTGTCTCGATAACGCTTGCAGAACTTGGGTCCCCGCCTACGCGGGGACGACGTTTCAAGCTGACGCGAGAGCATACCCTCGCGTACCGCCTGCAATTTACAAATCAAACTGCGCCGACAACCTGAACGTCCGCGGCGCCCCGGCCAGCAGGTAGCCGCCCAGCGACGGCGTCACGTCGCGCCAGTAGAACTTGTCGAACAGGTTGTCCACGCGCGCGCGCACGGTCACCTGGGTCGCGCCCAGCTTCAGCCCGTACGAGGCGCCGGCGCCGAACACGTGGTAGTCCGGCACGAACACGGTGTTCTGGACGTCGAAGGCCTTCTTGCCCGCGTACTGCCAGATGCCGTCCACCTTCAGGCCCGGCACCGCCGGCACCGCGTATTGCAGCCACGCGGTCGACTTGAATGCCGGGACGTCGGTGACGCGCTTGCCGTCGATGCCGGCCTGGCCGGTGCCGTCCTGGCGCGTGTTCAGCGCCATCAGCGACACGCCGTAGTCGAAGGCGCCGGTCCGGCCATCGGCCGAGACCTCGAGGCCGCGATGGGTCTCGCGCCCGCCGCGCACGAAGGGATGCAGTTCCTTCTGCTCGCCGTCCACGATCACGGTAAAGGTCTGGAACGGATCTTCGTACTCGAGGCCCTGGCGGATCTGGAACAGCGCGGCCGACAAATTCAGGCCGTTCGACAGCGCGCCCTTGAGGCCGAATTCGGCCTGGCGCGAACGGGCCGGCGGCAGCACCTGGTATTGATTACTGGTCATCATCGGTGCGATGCCGCCATGCTGCAGGCCATGGCTGAACGAACCGTAGGCATTCCAGTCGCGGTTGATGCGGTAGACCAGGGCCACACTCGGCAGCGTGAAGCTGTTGTCGGCATGGACGTAGTCGCCGTTGTCGCCGATGTCCTCGTCGAACTCGCTGCGCTTGATCTGCACGTGGCGCAGGCCGCCGTGCAGGGTGAAACCCTGGCCCAGGGTCACGATGTCCTGGGCGAACAGCGCGCTTTCCTGGTCGCTGCGGCGCTCGGACACCGGGCCCGTGCTGAATTTCGAGGGATCGGCCTGCGGCGTCACACGCGGCGTCCAGATGTTGCTGGAGCCGACCAGTTCGTAGACGTAGTCGCCGAAGCTGTCGTGGCGCTCGTTGTACGAAGCGCCGACGGTCAGCGCATGGCGCAGCGTGCCGGTGGCGAACTTGCCCTGGACCATTGCCTGCACGCCCCACGGGCTCTTGCGTTCGCCCACGCTCTGGTAGTCGTACACGTCGTAGTCGCCATTCGAGCAGTAGCCCGGGTAGTAGCCGTCGCCCTCGTTGCTGCAGCCGTAGGGGAAGGCGGTGTAGTCGTCGCGCTTGAACCAGTGCTTGTTGGCCGAGGCGGTGGCGGTCCAGCCCGGCGCCAGCTTGACTTCGAAGCGCAGGCCGAGGTTGGTGTCGCGCGTCTCGACCGGCTTGGTCCAGGGCTGGTCGTTCAGCAGCGTCTTGGCGGACACGTTGGTCGGCAGCACCTCGCCGCGGATCAGCTGGTAGCCGGGCGCCGTGATCTGGGACTTGCGCTGGTAATCCATGTCGAGCTGCAGCAGGGCGTCCGGGGTGATCTGCCAGTCGAAGGCACCGGAGACGAACTGGCGGTCACCGTTGGCGCCGCGCACGTAGGGATGCAGGTCGGCGGCGGCGGCGTTGATGCGGTAGCCGAAGCGGCGGTCCTCGAAGCGGCCGCCGATGTCGGCGCTGCCGTACAGCGTGCCGCGCTCGCTGACTTCCACCGTGGCCGAGCGCAATGGCTTGTCGGTGGGACGCTTGGTCACGTAGTTGACGATGCCGCCCGGGGCGGCGATGCCGGCGGTCAGGCCAGCCAGGCCCTTCAGGATTTCGATGCGTTCCTTGTTCTCGATCGGGATCTGGGTGTCGCCCGGGATCGCGAAGCCGTCCTTGCGGTAGCTGTAGTTGTTGTCGAGCGTGAAGCCGCGGATCGAGAACTGTTCGGCGTAGCCGACCGCGTTGTAGGCGTCGCTGACCGAGGCGTCGAAGCGCACGGCTTCGGTGGTCGAGCGAATCGACAGGTCTTGCATCTGGGTGCGGCCGATCGAGATGATCGAGGCCGGGGTCTCGAACAGCGAGGCTTCGCCGAAGCCGCCGACGCTAGCGCGGTCGAGGGCGATGAAACGGTTACCGGTGACGACGACTTCGTTGACCGGCTGGCTGGCGTCGGCCTGGGCCGTGGTTTGGGCCGCAGTTTGTGCCGCAGTTTGCGCAGACACGGCAAAGGCCTGCATCAAAGCGCAAGCCAGGATCGAATGCTTCAGTGGATGGTTCATGTGTTTGCTCGTTTCGCGCGCCGTCCGGCTGCGCTGCTTTATCAAAAGCCGGAGCCAACGGGGGAAGGGCAAACAAGATGGGAACTGCGTTGCGCTTTCCTTCGCTGGCATTATCCAGATCAGGTACGAAGGGTATCTCTCACCCGGAAGCGAACTTCCAGGACCCCTAGCGAAGGCGCGAGTGTGCGCCGCTTTGGTATTTATGTCAATGTGCTTATGTCGATAGACGCCCGAGCGGCGGATTGCTTCCTACGCCGTTTCCAGCACCGGCGCCGGATGCTCGACGTGCACGCGCGCATGCAGCAGGTGGCGCTGCAGCGTGGCGCGCGCCGCATCGCCGATCACGCGCCAGTGCTCGCGGCGCTGGGCCGCGCGCTTGCGGTGCTTGGACGGCATGTCGGCCAGCGGCTTGACGTAGAAGGGCAGGTCGATGACGTAGCCGCTGCCGGCCTCGACGCCACCGAGGATCTTCCAGAAGCCGTCGTAGGCGTTGGCGAAGTGCTTGTCCGGGTCCGGGTCGTAGGCGATGTGGGCGTCGCTGCGGATCGCCATCACCTTGTCCATGCCGAGCGCCATGGCAATGCCCTGCATCGCGGCAAAGCAGAAGAAGCTGGGCGAGTTGTTGGGGAACACGCGCTCGAAGGCGTCGAAGGCGGCACCGGAATCGGCCCAGCGTCCCTGGTTGCGGGCGATGAAGGGCACCACCGGCATGTCCAGCCCGACCATCTGGCCGTCGAGCCAGCTGAAGGACAGGCGGTGCAGGCACCGGCCGTCCGCCACCAGGGCCACGGTGAGGTCGCCCTCGGCATTGCTGCGCGAGGCCATCTCGAGCTGGATCATGAAGCTGCTCAGCTGGCCATCCACCTCGGCCTCGTGCTGCCACAGCGGCAGGCCGCGCGCACCGTACACAGCCTGCAGGTAGGCGTCGTTGAAAGTGGTTTCCTCGAAGCGGTAATGGCTCAGCACGGCCTGCACGCGGCGGCGCGGCGACAGGCCCTTGATCAGGTAGTCGCGATGGCTGAGATGGTGGAAGGGGGCGTCGTTGGACGGACCGGCCACGTGGCGGCGGTAGACGCCGAGCCGGCACAGGTCGCGGTGGTCGCGGTAATAGGCCAGTACGCGTGCGCTGCGCGCGATGCACAGCAGCCAGGAGGCAAGGCCGGCCTCGCGGCGGTGGGCCATCCAGTGCTTGGTGAGATGAGCGAAAATCATGGGCGCTCCGGAATCGCTTTCGTTATCGGGTGTGTTTATCTTGTCGCACCGGTGGCGTAGCCACGGTGAGATTGCTCAACGGAAACAATGCGTTCAGCAGGTCAAGATCGGCACCATCGATGGTGGATTCCGTGCGTAATGTTTGTTGTGGACATGTCTCTTGTTATTAATTTTTTGTCAGGCGTCGTTGCCAAGCCGAAGACTAGCACGATTGCCGCGCCGAACATTCGGAATCATGCTCAATAATTGAGTCAGACCGAACAACACGAGGAGGCAGCGATGGCGTATGAACTTTTTTACTGGCCCACGATCCAGGGCCGCGGGGAATTCGTGCGCCTGGCACTAGAGGAGGCCGGTGTCCCCTATGTCGACGTGGCGCGCGGACCCGGCGGCATGGCGCGCATGATGGCGGCCATGGACGGCCCCGACCACCCGTCCTTCGCCCCGCCTTTCCTGAAGGCGGGCGGGCTGCTGATCGGCCAGGCCGCCAACATCCTGCTGTTCCTGGGGCAGCGCCACGGGCTGGCGCCGGAGGACGAGCAGGGCCGGCTGTGGGTCAACCAGATCCAGCTGACCATCGCCGACCTGGTGGCCGAGGCCCACGACACCCACCACCCGATTGCGACCTCGCTGTATTACGAAGACCAGCGCCCGGAAGCCAAGCGCCGCGCGGCCGATTTCATCGAGACCCGCATCCCCAAATTCTTCGACTGGTTCGAAGGCATCCTGGGCCGCCCCGAACCGAAGGATTATTTGCTGGGCGCGCGCGTGAGCTATGCCGACCTGTCGCTGTTCCAGCTGGTGGCGGGCCTGCGCTACGCCTTTCCGCAGGCGCTGGCGCGGATCGACGCCGGCTATCCGCTGCTGAGCGCCCTGCACGACCGGGTGGCGCAGCGGCCGCGCATCGCGGCCTACCTGGCGTCGAAACGGCGCCTGCCTTTCAACGAGGAGGGCATCTTCCGCCACTACGATGAGCTGGACCAGGTCGCGCGGCCCGGGGCGGGGCGTAGCGGCGGCTGAGCGCGCACGATGAGGCGGGCGCGCCCGGGGGCGGCGCGCCAGCCCGATGTTGTTTCGATCACGGCGCTACGGTAGGATCGTCGGGTTGCAATCGCGCCATCCATTTATCGATCACCACCGAGGGTCCATGAAACAACGCCGCCAATTCCTGATCAACGCCCCGCTCGGCCTGCTGGCCGTGGCCGAAGCCGTCCGTGCCGAACCGCTGCCGCAAGACGGCGCCACGCCTGCCCCTGCTGCACCTGCAAGCACTCCCGACGTGGCGACGCCCGGCGTAGCGACGCCCGGCGTAGCGACGCCCGGCGCCCCGCCGACCTTCGGCGCCACTCCCGGCTTCGGCCCGGCCGTCACGCCGGCGACCTTCGCCGAAGCCGAAAAACTGATGCAGGTGACGAACACGCCGGCGCAGCGCGCGATGATGGCGGGCAGCTGGCGCGTGTCGCTGGCATCGACGGTGGAACGGCGCACCGGGCCGCGCAAGGTGGCGCTGGCGCCGGACCTGGCCCCGGCCACGGTGTGGAAGCCGCTTGATGCCGCCGGTGGCAGCGGCGCAGGCATCAATAAAGGCGGGCGCTTCGTGCGCAGCCGCGTCAACCCCGGCCCGCTGCCGGCGCGCGACGACGACATCGCCCATTCTCCGGTGACGAAGCTGGCGCGCTGGGTAGAGACCCGTGCCATCACGTCCGAGCGCCTGACCCGCATCTACATCGCGCGCATCAAGCGCCTCGATCCCAAGCTGCGCAGCGTGATCACGCTGACCGAGGACCACGCGCTGGCGCAGGCGCGCCAGGCCGACCGCGAGATCGCCGCCGGCAAGTACCGCGGCCCGCTGCACGGCATTCCCTACGGCGTGAAGGACCTGCTGGACACCGCCGGCATCCGCACCACCTGGGGCGCCGAATTCTACCGCGACCGGGTGCCGCAGCAGGATGCGGCCGTGGTGGCGAAGCTGAACGCCGCCGGCGCCGTGCTGGTCGCCAAGCTGAGCCTCGGCGCGCTGGCCCTGAACGACATCTGGTTCGGCGGCCAGACCATGAATCCGTGGCTGCCGGAAGAGGGCGCGTCCGGATCGAGTGCGGGCCCGGGTGCCGCCACCGCCGCCGCGCTGGTGGCGTTCTCGATCGGCAGCGAGACCGGCGGCAGCATCATCAGCCCGGCGATGCGCTGCGGGGTGACCGGCCTGCGCCCGACCTACGGCCGGGTGCCGCGCACCGGCGCCATGACGCTGTGCTGGTCGCTCGACAAGCTGGGGCCGATGACGCGCAGCGTCGAGGATGCGATGCTGGTGCTGCAGGCGATTTCGGGCACGGACGCCGGCGACGTCGCCGGCGTGCCCGCGACACTCGATTTCGACGCCGGCGCCGGCGTCAGGGGCCTGAAGGTCGGCTACTTCGCCGACTGGATGAAGGAAGCCCCGGCCACCGACGTCGACCGCGCCGCGCTGGAGACCATGGAGCGTCTCGGATTGAGTCCGGTGCCGGTGACGCTGCCTGACTGGCCGTATCAATCGCTGAACACCGTGCTGTTCGCCGAAGCCGCCGCCGCTTTTGAAGAGATCACGCTGGACGGCCGCGTCGACCAGCTCAAGGCGCAGGTGCCGGATGCCTGGCCCAACCTGTTCCGCGAGGCGCGCTTCCTGTCGGCGGTGGACTTCGTGCAGGCCGACCGCCTGCGGCGCAAGGTGGCGCTGGAGATGGCGCGCATCTTCCGGCAGGTCGACCTGCTGCTGGTGCCGTCGCTGCGCGACGAGATGCTGACCATCTCGAACAACACCGGCCACCCGTCGCTGACGCTGCGCACCGGCAGCGTGGAAGTGGGGCAGGCGCGCAGCGACTGGGCGCCGAATCCGGCCCAGCCGCTGCCGACCTTTTCGCCGCCGCGCCGGGTGCCGCACGGCGTGACCCTGATCGGCCGCCTGTTCGACGAAGGCACCATCGCCCGGGTCGGCCTGGCGCTGGAAAAGGAAGCCGGCGTGGCGGGCGAGCGCCCGCCGGGTTTCTGAACATGTTTTTCTGTCTATATTGTCGAGGAGTCCAGCGTGACTGAACATCAAGATCCGATCCTGCGCATCGCCGCCTTTTCCGATGGCGCCGTGGGCGGCAACCCGGCCGGCGTCTGGACCGGCGCCGCCTTGCCGCCGGCGGACGTCATGCAGCGCCTGGCGCACGACGTCGGCTTTTCCGAAACCGCCTTCGCCGCGCCAAGCGACGGCGGCTGGCGCGTGCGCTACTTTTCGCCCGCGTCCGAGGTGCCGTTCTGCGGCCACGCCACCATCGCGCTGGGCGCGGCGCTGGCCGGCGCCCACGGCGACGGCGTGTATGCCTTGACCCTGAACGCGGCCACGATCACGGTCGAGGGGCGACGCGACACCGGTGGCCTGGTGAGCGCGGCGCTGCAATCGCCGCCCACCTTCAGCCGCGCCGCCGATCCGGCACTGGTGCAGGCCGCGCTGGCGCTGTTCGGCTATGGCGAAGCCGATCTCGATCCGCGCATCGCGCCCGGCTTCGCGCATGCCGGCGCCGACCACCTGGTGCTGGCGCTGGCCAGCCGCGCCAAGCTGGCCGCGATGCGCTACGACTTCGAGGCCGGCCGCGCGCTGATGGCGGCGTATGGGCTGACCACGATCGTGCTGGCCTGGGCCGAAACCGATCGCCTGTTCCACACCCGCAATCCGTTCGCGATCGGCGGCGTGTATGAAGACCCTGCCACCGGCGCCGGCACCGCCGCGCTGGCCGGCTACCTGCGCGATATCGGCTGGCCGCACGGCGGCGCCATCGACGTGGTGCAGGGCGAGGACATGGGCATGCGCTCGCGTTTGCATGCCGACATCGGCGCGCTGCCCGGCAGTTCGATCCGGGTGTCCGGAACGGCGCGTTTCATGGGCTGATGCGCACCGAAGCGGTGCAGTAGGCTGCAGTTCGTTGAATAGAAGGCAAAAGGGATGTCTTTTCGACCTTTAAGATTTATTTGAAAGGTTGATAATTATCAACACACCTCTCTGTTGTCATCTTATTCAAGGACTGCCCCGCCATGGAAATGAGCACCGCACACATTCTGTCTTCGCTTCCCACGGAGCGCCTGCCGTTCACGATTCGCCGGGTCGATACCGAAGACAGCCTGCGGAAGGCGATCGGCATCCGCCATGCTGCCTATGCACGCCATGTGCCGGAATTCGCGCGCACCCTCGCCGCGCCCGAAGCCTGCGACTACGAAGACGACGTCGTCGTGCTGCTAGCCGAATCGAAGCTGGATGGCACGGCGCTCGGTACCGCGCGCATCCAGACCAACGCCTACCGTCCGCTGCACCTCGAGCAATCGATCGAACTGCCGGATTGGCTGCAGGGGCGCCGCCTGGCCGAAGTCACGCGCCTGGGCGTGTCCGAAGGCCGTATCGGCCACGTGGTCAAGGTCGCGCTGATGAAAGCCTTCTTCCAGTACTGGGAGCTGAGCGGCACCGAGTACGCGATCGCCACCGGCCGCGCGCCGATCGACCGCCAGTACGAGCAGCTGTTGTTCAGCGACGTGTTCGGACCGGGCGAGCGGATCCCGCTGCGCCACGTCGGCAACATTCCGCACCGTGTGATGTCCTTCGAAGTCGCTACCGCGGAAGCGCGCTGGAGCGAGGCGCGCCACCCTCTGATGAAGTACGTGTTCCACACCAACCACCCGGACATCCAGATCGGCGAGTTGCGGCCACGCCACAAGATCGTGCCGGCGGCGCGTCCGAATGGAGTTATGGAACGGGTTCCAGGCTTCGCTATGGCCTGACGCCAATATATTGCATGACGGAATTATTGTGAGCCTGTATCCTTTAGGTCGATGCTGCCGGCGGTTCGCCGGCGCCTGACAGCCTGATCGATACCCATGTTCCAGCCCTTCCAGCCGTCCCCGACCACGCACAAGCCGATGCTCCTGATGGCGATCCACCGGGGCATCGAAACCACGATGCGCCTGTTGTCGGTGTATTGCGTGCCGGCCGGGGTGGCGCTGGCGTCGGTGCTGGTGCTGATGCTGTGGAACAGCCATTTCACCGGCGGCGGCGGCCAGCCGCTGAGCTTCCGCGCTGTTGCCGACCACGGCGCCACCTTCACCCCGTCGGCTGCGCTGCGCGAACTGGCGCAGTCGCATCCGGTCGATGCCTACGACACCCACCTGGCCGAGGCGCCGGTCTGGTTCGCCTTCCATCCGCGTGAGCTCGGCGGCATCCCCGATGCGGCCGAATTCCCGTCGCGCCACATGGTGGCGCTGCGCTGCTGGGATGTCGCAACGCTGAAGATGCTGGGCAGCGCCACCCGCGGTGGCGCCGATGGCGCCCTGACCGACGCCAAGGCGGGCTTTGCGCTGAACCTGCCGAAGGCGCGTGGGGAGGTGCTGTGCCGCGCCGGCTTTTCCGGCCCGGCCCACCTGACGCTGCTGCAATGGCCGGCCGACCGGCTGGCGCTGTCGACCCAGCAGTTCCACCGCCAGTCCGGCCTGCTGGACGGCGGCATGATCGTCCTGAGCCTGTTCATCCTGGTCACCGCCGTCATCAACCGCCAGGTGCTGTACCTGCAGTTCGCGGGCTGGCTGATCCTGAACCTGCGCGTGGCGGCGCTTTCGGCCGGCTGGGACACCCAGTGGCTGGGCCAGCAGGTGCCGGTCGAGTGGCTGCTGCCGAGCCGCGCGCTGACCATGGCGCTGTATGCGATCGCCACGCTCACTCTCTACATGACGCTGTTCGGCGCCGACCTGCTGCGCACCCGCTTCGCGCCGCTGCTGCGCGTGGTCCAGTGGCTGGTGCTGGCGCTGCTGCCGTGCGCGATCTGGCTCCCCTACGGCAGCTTCCTGCCGGTGATGTGGATTATCGTGGCCGGCAGCCTGTCGCTGATGATCCTGGGCCTGGTCAGCGTCATGCTGCGCTCGCAGTCGCACGTGGCGATGTGGTTCGCGGCCTCGTTCACGGTCACTTTCCTGTCCAGCCTGACCGAGGTGTTCGCGGCGGCGCTGGGCGTGCGCGAGCTGCTCGGCGTGGCCAACAGCGTGACCGCGGCGCTGACCTCGAGCATGCTGGCGGCGCTCGCCGTGGCCGAGCAGATGCGGGTCGAGACCGAGAAGCGCCTGGAAGCGCAGGACAAGCTGCAGCACGCCTACGAGGCGATGCCGGTCGGCCTGTTCACGCTCGACATGTACGGCCACTTCCTGAGCGCCAATCCGGCCATGCTGAAGATGCTCGACGTCGCCGACGGCAGCAAGTTCGCACCCGGTCGCACCGCCTGGAAACAGTTCTTCGCCGAGAGCTTCTGGGTCGCGCTGCACGAACAGGTGCACATGCAGAGCGACGCCGAGATGCAGGTCACCAGCCGCGACGGCAACCGCTGCTTCATGGTCAGCGCCACGCTGGCGCACGGCCGCATCGAAGCGGTGATGCAGGACGTGACGGAAAAGGTGAAAGCCACCGAGCAACTGCGCTTCATGGCCGACAACGACGCCTTGACCAAGGTCTACAACAGGCGCGGCATCGAGAAAGTGTTCGAGGACGCGGTCCAGCCGCTCGCCGGCGGCAAGCCGCTGAGCCTCGCCTACATCGACCTCGACCGGTTCAAGCTGATCAACGACCTGTTCGGCCACGCCGCCGGCGACGAAGTCCTGAAGCAGGTGTGCGAGCGGATCGAAATGATGCTGGGCGGCGGCCAGAAGATCGGCCGCGTCGGCGGTGACGAATTCGTGATCGTCCTGCCCGACACAGCGGTGCCGCTGGCGACCCTGATCTGCCGCGGCATCGTCGACCGCATCGGCGGCACCCCGTACCGGGTCGGCGACAAGGCTTTCCATGTGCGCAGCTCGGTCGGCCTGATCGAAGTCGCGCCGGGGATGCCGATGAAGGATGCGGTGTCGACCGCCGACCGTGCCTGCCGCGAAGCCAAGGATGGCCACAGTGACGGCCTGGTGGTCTACAAGCGCGGCTCGACCGCCTTCCAGGAACGCGAGGCCGAGCTGAACCTGGTCGAGCGCCTGGCCGGCCCGAATGCCACCGAAGGCATGTTCCTGGAAATGCAACCGATCATGTCGCTGAGCGCACCGATGGAATCGCTGAACTTCGAGGTGCTGCTGCGCATGCGCGAGCTTGATGGCCGTGTGTCGCCGGCCGGTCCGCTGATCGCTGCGGCCGAGAAGAGCGGCCGCGCCGGCGTGATCGACCGCTGGGTCTTGAATACGACCCTCGGCTGGATCGAGGACAACGTCGAGGGCCTGAAGAACACGCGCTTCGTCTGCATGAACCTGTCCGGCGCCTCGCTCAACGACGAGCGCTTCGTGCAGGACACGCTGGAAATCCTGTCGCGCTACACGCACGTGGCGTCGCGCCTGTGCATGGAGATCACCGAGAGCGTGGCGCTGCACGACCTCGACAACACCCGCCGCTTCATCGACCAGGTGCGCAACTTCGGCGTCAAGGTCGCACTCGACGACTTCGGCGCCGGCTACACCTCGTTCTCCTACCTGAAGGAACTGCCGGCCGACGTGCTGAAAATCGACGGCAACTTCATCGTCAACATCAATGCCCATCCGGCCAATGTCGCGATCGTCGAGGCGATCGTCAA
>Ga0308168_1000664_pt1 | contig 38765 bp, 36 predicted proteins | sample PhyCR2_FD_202133 | JGI IMG/M metagenome (GOLD analysis project Ga0308168, IMG submission 202133) | Phyllosphere microbial communities from UC Gill Tract Community Farm, Albany, California, United States - DLSLRC.R2 | ecosystem: Host-associated > Plants > Phyllosphere > Unclassified | place: USA...
ACCATCCTCCGTGAAAGTCGAGCAGCACTAGGCTTTGGAGGAGCCACCAACCCCGTACGAGGTGTTGACTCAACACGAACGACTTACCATCTGACTCAGTTACGATACGCACAAGGCAGTGAGACATATTCCAAACTTACGGATATATTCCACAACAGTGTTGCATGGGGCAAGAGTCCGTTCGCCAGCTTGTCGTCAAACTACCCGTACGATATGACTGCCGGCCCGACTGCTGTGCTTTGGCCTAGCGCCTTAGATACTATTGCCAGTCAGGACTTATCAGCACCGTCATTCGGTATCAAGAACACAACTCCTATCCTCGGGTTGCTTCCTGCTATCTCAATGACCTATGTTGGTTGGCAGGCATACAATGATGGAACGTTCAGCACAAAGCAGACCTACTCAAAGTCGTGGCCGGGCATTAGTGCCTTGCTTACCACTGTGACGGTTAACCCTGTGTTGACGATAACCAATACAAAGAAAGTAGACTATGTTGCAGCTCCTTACTCTCCAACAGTTGGTCCATCAAACTTTGTTGCTGACAGCTCCGTTTCTGTGCCCGGCAAATATTCTGCCACATTGGCCGCAGCTAGGACCGCTGAGAAAGTAACGCTCCAGTTTGCTCTGGGCTATGCTTCGAGTAAAGGACTGTACGTTAGATTAGCTCGTGGTACGGACTACAATGTTACCGCTAGTGTTGATCCCGGCACCAGACAGACCATAACGTTCCTGAAAAGCCAACAAAAGGTAACACTGTAAATCTATAAGGATGAACATCGGATTTACGGGCCACAGACCGAATCGCCTCGGTGGCTACGATCAACAGGCACATCAGTGCTTGTATAAGTTCGCGTCAAGGCATATGTTGCGCATTGACGAGGACAACACGGTCTATCACGGCTGTGCTTTGGGATGGGATATGGCAATTGCAACGGCAGCAATACAACAGGGCCACCGAGTGATTAGCTGTGTACCTTTTCTCGGCTTTAATAAACGTTGGCCAGTCACCAGCGTTCTGGAACTCGACACGATATTAAACAAGAGTCATGAAGTGATAGTCGTCGTGTCGGAAAAAGAGTGGGCGCAGGAAAACGCCTCTTTAGCGCTGAACCAACGCAACAACTTCATTGTCGATCATGTCAGTGAATTACGGGCGTTGGCTTGCGGCGCACCCTCTGGTACTCAAAACTGTGTGGACTATGCAGTCCGACAGAACAAATCGGTAGTTCATTTATGGCGCGATTGGTTGAGATTTAAAACTAATTTTGTGCATCGCTAACCAAGATAGAGAACACTATGGAAATCGCAGTCAGCCTCAGCGCACTTCCACCATCGCTGTATCGCAAGTACGTGAAAGGGTGGAAAGCAAATCCCGTGCTGCTCAAGTTGTTTGAACAACTGAGTGGTAAGAAAGGCCGCAAGGCAATGCGTATCTATATCGATGCCAAGACCGACCGCGTAATGAAAAACATCGCGCAGGATGTGAAAGCACCGTCCGTTGTCGAAGAAGCCTTGCGTGCCAAGAACATCGAGATCGTTGACTACATTGCTGGTACAGGCAAAGACAGTCAAGGTCGTATTGTGCGTATCGGTCGCGCTCTGAAAGACCCTGATGTAAAGCGTGCGTTTGACTCAGACCCAAACAGAAAGTCTCTGACCAACGCAACGCGCAACAACCAACTGATCTGCATTTCCATGCATCCGTATGATATTGCTGGTATGTCAACTGATCGTGGTTGGACAAGCTGCATGAACATCAAAGATGGCAGCAACAGAAAGTATGTCAAGCAGGACGTGACCAGTGGCACATTGATTGCGTACCTGATTGATCCCCGAGACCGCAACATCAACAAGCCGATTGCGCGTGCTCTAGCCAAGCCTTACTTTGAGCGTCAGGGCAATGCTAAAAACCAAGTTGGTGATGGTAAAGTCAATGCCCTGTATCTGGTAGACTACGCTTACCCTGATGCAACCATGCCTTTTGTTCATGTGCTGCAAGAATGGTTTGACGAACACATCAACCCGCACTTGACCACAACTGAGCGTAACGGCGTATACTTCCTCAAAGATAGACTGTACAACGACAAACGCAGCGAAGTCCATCATTGGGATCTTGCAGGTCTGGCGCGTGCGGGCAAGTATCAGGAGTTTGGTCAGCTTGCTGTGGAAGAACGCAGCAATCCACGAATGGACCCTAATGTATTGCGCACCGTCGTAGTGAACAATGTGATTGACCATCCAAAAGCATTGATACCATTGTTGGACGCTGGCTACACAAACGTCGCTGCCTACAAAAGCATTGTGCGCGGTCTAGTCACGGCCAACAACTTTGACTTGATTCGTGAGTTCTGGCAGTACGTGCTTGACCACAATGGCACAACTGTAATGAAGACCAAAATCCTTGAAGCTGTGTACGATACCAAGCTGCTGTATGTATCGCTGATCAAGATGTTGCCTCGAAATGAACGCACCGAGAAAGTCGGTGACCTGCTGGAACGCGGCGGCTTCTATGATGCGGACTACAATGCGCGAGTAAACGGCGGACACCCTAATGCTCTTGCCGAGATCTGGGAGTTTGCTCAAATGACTCCGCAGCCTGAGCGTGTGTTCTGGGCATGGGCCTCAACAATCAACCCTTCCGCTATCTCTCCCAGCGATGCTGAGGAAGAATATGATGTTGGTACGCGACGTTGGGAAGAGGTTGTGCTAACTTTGAGTATCGCCAGCCTTGCGATGCGCGAAGGGTCAACGCCTGTATCTCTTGAGAGCCTTCGCGCCCACAAAAAGATACTTAACAAAACATACTACCACCTGGCTGAAATGCTGTTGAGTGGTGCTGTGTTTGTTCGTCTTGACTCTCAGGATGCTCGTCAACAGATCGTTGATCGCTTTGTTGAGCGCACTGGCGTTAACCCTGTGTTTGCCTCACGCAGTCTGTATCACATGGACTTTGATTATGGCGATGTGACACGCATGTCTATGGAGCGCATGGACCTGAACGTGGTACATGACTTCACGCCACGCAAAGACACAGAAGCCTTGTTGCTTGACACTGATCGTACATGGCAGGAAGTCCGTGAGGAGTTCATTGCGCACTGTGCTGACGAGGCTCAAATGCTTCTCGACGATGTGCTGGACGAAGCACTGGCTAAACTGGCCAACGGCAAGACCTCATACGATCCGATGCAACCTCATGAAGAACCGCCAGAAGATGCCGAGCACGATGAAGATGGTATTCCTTACATGGATGGCGATGAAGAGGACGAAGACGATTGGGACGACGAGGACGACGATGAGATTGATCAACTTACCGAGGAAGACGAGAACGATCGTCCTATAACTCCTGACATGTTGGAACAGCGTCTGCGTGCTGCCCGTCTTGCTTTGCGCGAGGACGATGGTAAAGAAGACGATGAAGACCCTGAGGAGGAAGATGAAGACGATGAGCACTTCGACGACTCTGATTGGGATCGTGAGTTTGACGACAACGGCGTTCCATTCATGGACGCGGATGATGAAGAAAGTGAAGAAGCCGAATACGCGCAGTTCCTTGCACGTCAGGCCAGATTAAATAAATAAACCAAAAGGGATGGCTTCGGCTGTCCCTTTTCTGTAAATATCGACCATCATCCAACATTAAGAATAATCGCAAATGTTAGAAGCCCTGGTTACAGCCGACTGGCACTTAGAAGCAATGGCCAAGCATTTCCCACAGGACCATATCGAGCGTCAGTTAGAAACAATCGAACGCATCTATCAGTATGCTGTTGAGCACGGCATCAGTACCATCATTGTCCCAGGAGATATCACCGACAGCTACCGCATGTCCGACGATACCAAAGAGAAACTGTTAGCGCACTTCCGTAAGTATGAAGGCATCATTGATACGCATTACTGCGGCGGCAACCATGACCGTGCAGACGAAAAGAAAACTTCCATGGACTTGATCAATCAGTTCACCAAGTGGAGCTTCCTCAAGTCGCTGCATGTTTACATGACGCCAACACAGATTGAACTGGAAGGCATTGTGGTAAACTTCCTACCGCACCCTGCCAAGAAGAGCATCAAGAACAAACGTCCGTGCTTAAACTTCTGTCACGTTGAAGCTGTTGGCGCATTGGGCGATAATGGTCGTCCTCTTCATGCCAAGAAGGATATCGCTGTAGACCCCCGTGACTACACGTTTAGCGGCCATATCCACCTGCATCAGATTCTTGAAGCCAAGCGCTTCACGTACTGTGGCAGCCCTTATCAAAAGACATTTGGCGAAGGCTTGCCAAAGGGTTTCATGCACATCCGTGTTCAGTACAAAAAGAAACAGCTGGTGGTCAAGCAGAAGTTTATCGACAGCAAGCCCGGCTTTCGTTTGGAGACTGTGGTAATTACCAGCCAAAAGGATTGGTCAAAGCTGGAAGCAAACAAAGCAATTCGTTACCGTGTTATAGTCCGAGAAGGTGTCTCAATACCCGCAGATATTCGCATTCGCGTCCCTAATATTTCCCAGCTAAATACCTCGAATAAAAAGGTAGATCTCGATAATATAGATCACATCGATGTTTCAGAATTGGAACTCGCCGAGATTAATCCTAAAGACGGCCTTAAAGATTACCTTAAGGAAGCTGGACTGGATAAGGCTTTGCGCAAACGCGCAGAGAAAGAAATAGACGCAGTGCTTTCAGAAATAGGGTATGCGTCAGCGTAAAAAGATTTTGGAATAATCCCCAAACAATCCTTGGGTATTATACTAATTTTTCTATGCTTATTTTTGAGAATAACTTCTCGTGCCCACACTAACAGGGCGCTAACCTGTAATGAGGATATAACCATGGCTGTGAATCGTAAAATCACTTCCGCTACCGACCCTGTTAAAGGCGGTTCGAAAGCTAAGAAAGCTGCTGCTGGCGCTAAAGGTGGTAAAGCCACTGCTGCTAAAACTACCCGTAAGCCACGTGCTGCCAAAGCAACCACCAAGCCTGCGACCACTCGTAAGCCGCGTGCTGCTAAAGCCGGTGCCGCTAAGCCTGCGTCAACTCGTAAGCCGCGCGCTGCCGCTAAAACTTCTGCGGACAAGAAACTGGATAAAGACCGCGCCAAGGTCATGGCAACTCGCCGTGGTCAGGCTAAAGGTAAATCAATCCAGGCTCGTCTGAAAGCTCGCCTGCAGAAATACTCTGCTGGCCTGAAAGCTGCCAAGAAGTCTCAGGCACAGGTTCGTAGCCTGCTGATCTCTCGCCAGAAAGTTGCTCGTAGCAACCTGATCGCGAAACAGAAAGCTGCTAAGACCAACCTGCTGGCTAAACAGAAAGCGCGTATGGCTTCACGTATCGCACGCAAGCCTGCGCTGCAGGGTAACAAAATCGTTACTCCTAAAGCCAAGCCGGCCAAAGTGAATCTGGTTAAACCTACCCTGAAGCCGCTGCCGCGTCTGAAAGGTGGTAAGCAGACTACTGCTAAAGTAACCACTCACAAGAAAGGCACCGCTGCTCAGAAAGCTGGCGCGAAAAAAGCAACACGTACCAAGAAAGCTGGTAAAGTGACTGTTTAATTCTGCGGGCTTCTGCCAGTAGTTGCACGAAACAAAAAGGGCTGCCTTCGGGTGGCCCTTTTTGCATCTTGATCAGAAATTTTTGTAAATACGCATGCGGGGTATTTCCCAAGATTACCTGACCTAAACGCTAATTTTTATCAGTATTCATATTCTCAAACCCCGAGAGGACGATCATGCCTAAGATGGCTAAAAAACAAGAGGTCGCATCACTGAGCGCCTCCATCGATTACAAGTCAGAGAATATGCAGGGTTTACGCCAGGCGCGTACTGCTACCGAATTCCGCAATATTCTTGAACGCGTAATCTCTACCGCTTCCGGCTTTGCCATCCCTCGTGAACTTGCTAGTCTCAGCGCCAAAGCAGTTGACCTCGCAGACATTGAAGGGTCCGTTACACGCAAGCAGGCCAAAGCGATTAACCTCAACCAAGTTATCGACGTTAGCAAAATCGACATCGGTGACGTGCAGAAAAAGGCAGAGTACAACAACCAAGTTGCTGAACTCAATCAGGCACTCAGTGAGCTGGGTGTTGCCTATCAGATTCTTGCCAGCCGTACCTTTAGTGCTTTCAAAGACCAAAAGACCGCTGCTGATAATCTGCTGAAAGTGATCAAAGAAGCTCGCACCGTGCAGAGCCGTATGGTCAAGTTGATGAGTCTTAACAACAAAGAAGGTACGCCTGTTGAGCACCGTAAGCTGGTGGCAACAATGGCCAACTACCTGTCTAAGATTCTCAACAAAGAACAGTATTCACGTCTGCGTCAGCGTACCTTCATCGCGCATGGCAGTGACCCGATTGTGTTCCAGACCTACATCTACGTTGACGATTTTGTTAACTCAGAAGGCGAACACTATCAGAATTATGCCCTGGTGCTGAGTACCAAGATTGCTGTTGCTACAGGCATCAGTGAGAACTTTGTTACCACGTTGGTGGATGAGAAAGTTCCTGGCAGCTTCCCGATGGGTACTCTGGTTGAGACTGCGCCTACGTTGAAGAAAACAATCAACAACATGTTGGCTATCGACGGCTTCCTTAACTATTCAGAGCGCAAGCCACTCAACAAGACTACCGGCTTCCTGAAACGCAACACGCAGTTCGGTTCAGAAGTCCACAACGTCAAAGGCAAAGACACTGAGATCTTTGATGACGTGCGTATCCAGAACGACAACCTGTATGTTCGCCTCGTACGTGGCTTAACGCCAACTGAGAAGCGCGATGCTGTGCAGGAAATCGTAGCGATGACCAGTGCCCTGTTCCGCGGCGGCAGTGCTGGACGTAACTCAGTAATCCACCGTGTTGCTAAAGGCCGCACAGGACGTGAGTACGTTATCCTCAGCGTAACCACCAGCCAAGGTACTGAGAAGGGCATCCTGACTGTTGCGAAGATTGATCAAATCGCACAGGTCATGGGTCTTAACCCACAACAGAAACGTCTGTTGAAACAGTCCGTCAAGTAATGGCTGTTCGCCACTTCAAAGTAGATCGCAATTTCAAAGAGAACACGTATGGCGGGCAGTACCGTCCTAATCAGATGCGTACTGCAAACCAATATGTGGTGGATGCGATTCTCGAACAGGTTCTCAATGGCATGATCAGCGCTCAAATGCCATTCACCAAAGCACAGCAATTCTGCTTGGTGAATGTGTATAGCCCAGATGCGAATATGAGCATGGGCTTTGCTGGTCAGCCTGACCCAAGCACTATCATGGTAGACAGCGGGCTGGTGTTTACATTCAGCCTCAAGCCTCGTCCAGTTAAGAACTTGCCCAAGCCGCTTGTGATTAACGGTCGTGGTCGCTACTTCCGTATGTGGGGAGAGTCTGATATAAACGAATACCTGACGATTGGTGTTCCACGCCAGTTCTCGTTTGCTCTTAACGGGAGTGGTCTCGATTTCCTCAACGTCTTGTACAACGTTGTTGGTACAGTGACTCGTAACTTTGTTACCGTTGACCCTGTGCCTGTTGTCGGACCAAGATACGTTAGTCAGGACATGAACGTATTGCGCGATCAAGATGGCAACTTGAGTGTGAGTCAGGCGATGCGCAGCCTGCCTTATACCTCGTGGCACAACTCGATTGAAATGTGGAAACGCAACAGTCAAGCGCTTAGTCCTAAGCTGTTTGACCGGCAGTTCCCGCAATACTTCTGCACTTACATCCTGACTGAGTTGTATCTTCCTGATTTAAGTCCAAGCGCTGCCACCTACATTGATACGACTGTGGTCGATTTCGTTGCGAGGGGGCTTATGAAGATCAGCGCTGCCCTTGCAACTGGAATTCCAGACGTGGGCCCTGAACTTCAAGCCGCCCTGTATTTGCTGTTGAATTCACAGCTGGACGCAAGCCCTCTTGAATCTACGGCAACAAATCGTATCAACTTTGTACGCCAGTTCTTTGATACACTGAGTCAGAACATGCAACGCCTGCCTGAGTATCAGTCCAAGATTGTTGTGGCTGCTAGTTCAAACCACTTGTCTATGGCGCGTAGCTTGATCGTTGGAACGTACAACACTCAACTGCGTACCTTGGCCGAGTATCTTGCCTTGACCGAGGTGTAAAATGTTTGCTGTTGAAGGCACTATCCTCTCGGTAGAGGAAACGTTTCTCGATGAATTCGGTGAGCCCCTATTTCCTCGCGTAGATGAGATGGGGCCCATCGTTCGAATGATTGACCCACAGGACAAATCGATTGTAGCAGAGATTGTTGCCACAGTCGGTGAGATACCTGGACAGTGGGTTGCTGACTTCGGCATCCCTGAAATGGGTCTGGATGATGACCGTGAGTTCCTGATAACGTGGACGTATGACTCTGAGAAAGGTACGGAGCGTAGTCGTCAGTCACTCACGGTTACTCCCACGCTTGATGTTCGTGCCAGCAACAATATCATTACGCTGGTGGGAGAGGCAGAAACGTTTGACGTTAACCTGCCTTTCAACTACGACATTCAACGTGACACGGTATCGTTTCAGATCTCGATTAACAACAGAGTGTTTGTCGATGGCATAACTGCTGAGGAAAACGGCGTGAGACTTATGTCCAATCGCCGTGATAGCTGCACGTTCCGTCTACCGTTGTGGGTAGCCAGCACCAGACTCGAACCTCTGGCTCTTGTTGTTCGCCATGATGACAAGCGACGTAAGGCACAACGCTTTTACTCGTTTAGCATTTGGCCCGTCACTCCACAGATGACGATTGCTATCGGTATGGTTGAGGGCTACATCAACAAAGCACAGATGCAGAACGTTATTCCACAGTTGGAGTATACGCAGAGTGATATCGTCACCTATCTGTATCGTGGCCTTGCGCTGTTCAATCAGATTGGTAGTCGTGTTACTGGCTTTACTGGTACAAACATGCAGGGCACCATTCTCAACGGCTGGGTTGTGTGCGCGTGTTACTACGCACTTGCCGCACAGCTACAGGCAGAAGGTGCTCTTGCGTTTGACTTCACAGGCCAGGTAGTAAACTTGAATATGGACCGAACGCCTGCAATCGAGGCTGCTTTGGGACGTATTGAAACTGAGATTCAGGGGCCTGTGACCAATCTCAAAAACAAGCTGTCCAAAGCTGGCATCAATAGTGGTGATGGTAGTGCTGGTGGCAAAGCAATTGACGGTGCCCGTGCCATGGGTCGTCTTGGTGTTATCAACGCACCTACCACCAAGTGGGCTACGTTCGGCAACCGCAGTATCTGGGTTAATGCTCGTTATAACGTTGCACGCTAACCTCATTATACTAATTTCACAAAGTCTATATTCAGGAGATAATCATGAAGGCTTACATCAAACAGCTTGAACCTATTGGTACCAATCAGGCTCTGGCTCTCGTTCAACTCATCCATGCGCCAGGCGAAGATGTTACCCAGAACTTCGGCGCATCTGTTAGTGCTGCAACTGATCGTGAATATATGTCGGTCAGCGGCTCGGCTGCTATCATCCAAGATGGTCGCACCCACACCTACGCTCGTGTTATCCTGAACCGTATGCAGGACGTCAAAGACGTTGCTGAGGTTACTGAAATGCGTGCCCTGTCCAAGAACATGTACCTCGATCAAAACGAGCGCATGTGGACTATTCGCAAATCAGAATCCGGTCAGGACGTTCTGGTCCGCAATCAGGATATCAACGACAACGCCGAGCTGCTGGAAATGCTGCGTAGCGTGTCAAGTGCGACTCCTGAGCAACTGCGTAGCCAGAACCCAGAAGTGGCTCATCTGTATGCCAACCACAACATGCAACTGGCAGGCGCACAGGGCGGCGACATGATCAGCTATGTCTCTTCTGAGTCAGGCCAGGTTAAAGTTGGCTTTGTTGCAGCTCAGGTAACCGACGATGGTTCGTTCCTGGTTGTTGACCGCGAAGGCAACGAAGAACAGATCACCAGCATGTCGATGGTCGCTCTGGTTGACGGCAATGAGCTGGACGAGAAGCAGTTCCCACAGCTGGACAGCCTGTCAGCCGCTGGTGGTGTTGATACTCAGAAGCTGCTGGACTACTATGCGCAGGTGTTCCGTTATGCGCCTCAGTATTATGAGGAATTGGCTGCTCGTATTATGGCGCACAACTTCTAAGCAGAAAACCCTAAAGGGAGCCTCACGGGGTTCCCTTTTCTGTTTCCACAGAGGATTTTCCTATGGCCACGTCATTAAGCCTTGACGATCTAGACGCTATTGGCAGTGCGGCGCAGAAGTCAAAGAAAAAGAAATCTGGCATCAAAGCCAAATCAACTGCTAAACGGGCCAAGTCTGCAAAGGTAGTTAGCTCAGTTAAAGTTAAGAAGAAAAAGAAGACTGGTGACCTGCTCAACTCAGAGCCTAGTCTTGTCGATCTTCTGCCTGAGGCTGCACCAGCAAAAAAGTCTAAAGCTGCCAAGCCTGAAAAGGTTGATAAGCCCAAGAAGAAAAAGAAGATAAACGCCGCTCAGCACGAAATCGGAAAGAAAGTCAAAAAGAAAGCAGGTGTCCCAACAGGCACAGAGCTTGTCATGATGGAGGCGCAGGTTGGCGAACTCATGGCTGACATTCCTGACGTTATCAAACAGGAAAACGAACAGATTGGCGAGTACCTGATCATGTTCGATAAGCTGCGAGATATGGCGCGTGAGTGTGAGAACAAATATCTCGACAAGAAAGAAAGCCGTGATATTTATGCCTTGATGCAAATCTACAACCAGATGCGTGAAGTGATTGCTGACCTGCGTGCCCTGCGTGACGTTGGGCAGCTGGGTGAAATTCTTAATCAGGAGGTGCTTGGACCGCTTGTTGAGTCTAGTGCTAACAGCATTGTTAAGATTCGCCAAGAACTTCTCGCATGGTCCAACGGCCACCTCAATCCTGACGATCTCGCTAACTTTACTGCGGCCGTGGACAAAATCGTTCGACGCAACGCCAAAGACATTCAGACAGCCTACGAGGGCAGCCTGAATAAAACGGTGCAGATATTCAGCTCAAGCGCCTAACAATACTGTAAATATCTGTGTTACCTTTGTGAGAGACACAATATGGCTTATAGACCTCGTGGTGGCATTGCTGCCCGCAAGAACAATAGCTGGGGAAAGCCCAGCACCTCACAGCGTCTTGCTGGCGTGTCCGGCCTTGATCGCAATCGTGCTGGAACGCACAGTCGTATGGAACGTGGTGATTGGTCTGCGTACAAGGCCCAGCTGATCATCGAACGTGGTGAATGCTGCGAACGTTGTGGCGTCAGAACGTCCAGTCTTATTCTCAACCATAAAGTTGCTCACGCCAATGGTGGTTCGAATCTGAAACACAACCTCGAACTCCTGTGCCATGCGTGTGACAAGAATCAGATTGGTTCAGCTAACCGCAGAGGCAGTCGATTGTTGCATGGAGGTCGATAGTGGCAACGCTGAAAACGTATGGCAGCGAACCGACGCTGGACATTCACGGCTTTCCTGACTGCGTAGACCCTGAGTACCTTGAGTCGTGGGCAGCCTATATCTCAACGCAAACAGTGCAGGACCTCTACAACTCAGCGCCGCAGCCTCTTGGTATGCAGCGTGTAATCATGGGCTTCCTGTCAAGTGTTAGTCGTTACAGCAACAAGTTCCTGATTCGCACCGTGCCTGGTCCAATGTCTGACAGCATCAAACATGCCAGACAGTCGATTCAGTCAATGCAATACAGCTACAAGTTCTGGCTGGACAGAATCAAGTTCTTTGACCTGTTGCGTGTTGCTGATGTTCGTGTTACTCTGGACAGCTCGTTCAACCCAATCGGTAACTGTATCAATACAACGGCTACCGTTTATCTTGTGTATGTGCCCAAGCCGGTCAAGGGTAAAGTGCCCAAGATTGGGCAAGTGCTGCACAGTCGAGTTCCTTACTGGTTTAACAACAAAGAGCCTCGTGCATTGTTCAAAACTGATAATTTGACCAAGAAGCTGGCTAAGTCTCCACTTCCCGTTGTGCCTGATACTTATCCCACTGTGGAGCATGTGATGGCTCAACCGAGACTGTGGCACGAGTGGAACACCGAACAGGGCATTAGCTGCATCAGAACGAAAGGCGATAGCATGGTACTCAAGCTGTCTAGTCCTCGCCTGTTGCTGTTCCTCGGACGTCACACTAAAAATGAAGTGGAACGCAAACTGATTAGCATTGTACGCAGCACATTTGTTTAGGAGAGAAACGTGTCTGAAACCAATCCAAAGCTGAGACAAGTCTTGGCTGATGCGGCGCGAGGTGATACAGCGTATTCCCGTGCCGCTCAGTCACTGCTTGAAAGTGTCAGCGCCGATCAACGCACACCGATTGAACTGCCCAAATCGGTGTTGGACGTACTGGGTAAAGGCGGTCTGCCTAGCTTTGTTGCGTACACACAAGAAGACCTGTTGCGCCTGATCGACGTACTGGCTAAAACCATTGGCTATACCCAGCAAAGCGCTGAACTTGATCAAGACGACAATGACGGTGATATCAGCAAGATGATTGCCGACTACCGTGACATTTACAAGCTCCGTACCAACGAAGATATTCGTGGCATGGATACTCGTGATGTGTTCCGTCGCTTGACTCGCAATCAGTCCTACGCCCTTGCGGCAGCTCTGCTGGACCTGGCCACTGATCGTAAAATCCCTGCGTCTCCACTGTGGCAGACCATTGTTGATAATCATGGAAAAGTAGGTGACGCATAATGATTATTAGTATGTCCAAAACTGGCTCCAGTCAGATCGCTGAATCGGTTGAGAAGGCACTTGCCCTACATCCGATTGACGACCAAGTCAAACAGCGTATGGAGCAGATGTACCCTGCAGGTAAGCAGCGTGGTGCATTCGATACATTGGGCCGCTTTATTGCTGCAACTGTTTCTCGCCTGTATGCAACCTACAACATTCTCGGCTACATCGCAGAGAACGGTGCTCAGTTCGAAGATATCCTCGACGCTGGCTCCGATGAGTTTGCACAGCGTGTTGGACAACAGTTCCGCACTGAGGGCGAAAAAATCAACGTGTTGTTGAACTCGCCTAAGATGCCTAAGGAGATCAAGTCTCTGCTGGCAGCTCATATGTCCAGCCGTGCCAACGCAGTAATCGAGCGTTACACTGACGGCTTCCATGTTGTGATGGGCGGCATCCCTTGCGCCAGCACTCCTGTAGCTGCAATGGGTAACTTCAACCTGTTCAACGATCAGGGCAGCAACCGTCCTCGCTTAGACGACGATGAGCAGTTCCGTTCCAAGAACGTTGCTGTGTATCAGTCTGAGATTGCGCAGAACGCTATCCGTGCAGCCAATCAGATTCACCAGTATGTGTTTGGTGATGTTCGTCGTGGCGGCCAGAGCCTGTTCTATGCAATGACCGACAAGCTGCCTCTGGACTTTGATTGGGAAGCGATCAACAACATCCTGACAAGCGTGCATTCATCGCTGAACGGTCAAAACATCGACCTGTTCCAGAATCTGGATAAAGACTGCGTAGCAACACTGGGCGATTTCATGCGCATCGGTCTGCGTAGCGTGCCTGGCCAGAACCTGCTGCAACGCAAGATGCAGGCAATGAAGATCAGCGCTGACACTCCAGTTGAAGTCAACCCTGTTAACCTCGCACTGGACGTTCGTGTTGAAGGCGCGCTGGTCCTTCAGATTGAGCAGCCAATCGTTGACTACATCTGTCAGGGTGCAACTGACCTTGCTACCATGTGCGTGTATCGCTGGTTCCAGAGCTGGGCAGAATATTATTGCCGTGTCACTGGTACTTCACGTGGCGGTAACGTAACTCGTCGTGCTGCAATCCCACGCTATGTCACATCGGCCACAATGATCCCGATGCTGAAACAACTGCGTGAGAAGTTCGGCTACTCTGTGCACCAGAGCGTTGCGGATGAGCGTGGTCTGACTATCATGCCTAATGGTATGATGAGCGTCCTGCCGAGCCGTGATGACATTGATGTGCAGACCGTCAGCAAGTATGAGCATGATCTCAACGATGTGCTCAACAAACTGTTTTCTCGCGGCATTCCACTGTCAGTTGACCACGATACGTTGCGTAGTTCGTTGTTTGCAGCGCGTGAAAACGACTTGGACATTGACCGCAAGTCACAGGAGATTGCCAAGAGTCTGTCTAAGTACAGCAACATCTGTATCGGCATCGACCCTGACTTTGCTATCGTGGTTGAAACGTCCTCGTCTGGCGGTATCAGCGTAAGCTCGACCCGTACTGTTGGTGCCAAGATTCCAACAGCACTGGACACGGCTGACATGCTGGGCTATGACTTTGCTGAGCCTGGTGAAAGCCCTAACTTCCGTAATGCTGAGGACATGCTTGAAAGCATTGCCAGTTCTTCGCGTGCTGGTAAATATCAATCAGCAAGTGACTTGGCAGTGAGTGCAGCTCTGTCAGAATCAGGCAACGGCCGTTACGTCAGCAAGGTAGTTGATAAAAACATTGAGTTCAGTCCAGGCGCCAACAAAGACCTGTATGAAATCATCAGCCAGATCTGTGCAACGTATGGTCACATGCTGCGTCAGAAACTGGTACCAGATTTAAAGAGTCTGGTACAGGCAAGCCGCGATGAAATGGGATTCACTGGTGAGGACTCAAGCCTCAGCGATTCAAGCTATGATGACAACCTGTATCAGGGCCTGATTGAGAACAACTTCACGGTCAACGAAGGCATTCAGCCAGACGTTGCCTTGATGCGTATCATGACCCGTGTCCTGAATGATGCTGCTGGTATGCGTAGCTCCAACCTGACCACCACACTGATGCGTGAGATGGGCGGCGATATCAGTGCTGTATTGGAAGCACAACAAGACCACACGCACTTCTTCCAAGCGACCAAAGCCAACAAGCTGGGTGACATGGCGCGACTCAACAACTACTTCGGTGGTACGTTGTTCCGTCAAGCGTGTGCCGCTATCAAAGGTGGTGACCGCAAGAAACTGTTCTCCAGCCTCAGCGAAAGTCCAGATGCTCCTCAGTCAAACCGTTTGATGAACATTGTGCTGCCATTCGCAACGATGTACAGCGACGTTATCCCTAACACGCTGGAAATCTTCGAACAGGCAGAGCAGGAAGTTGACCGCCTCAAGCCAGATACTGGTATTCAGGCAAGCGACATTCAGATCCCTGGCCTCAAGCCTGGTACGCAGTTGATGCCCCACCAGCTGGGTGCGCACCAAACGCTGCGCCGTCGTCCACGCTATGCTGTGCTGTTTGTTGCACCAGGTGGTGGTAAGACGATCATCGGTATCACCGATATCGCAGCGATGATGAAAGAACTGAACGACCTCGGCGAAGAGAACATCAAGCCGCTGGTGGTGTGTCCGTCTAACCTTGCAACTACCTGGGCAGACGATACGCACAAGTTCCTCGACGGTTGGAACGTTGTACCAATCACCAGTGACACTGTGAACACTTGGGGTGAGCAGCGTCTGTATGACGTTATCTCTCAGGCTCCACAGAACACCATCTTTGTTGTTGGCCTGAGCTTCCTCCAGACTGGTGTGCTCAACGTTGATATCGGTGGTGTGCGTGTTCGTATTCGTGGTGCTGTTGAGTTCGTCAACCGCTTCGGGTTCAGCTATGCCCTGATTGATGAATCGCATAAGGTCAAGAACTACAGCGGTGGTCAGAGTGGTTCACAGGTGCACTTCAACGCCAAAGCTATCTTCACAGCGCCTTCAATCCGCTACGCACGTATCGCTACCGGTACTCTGGTAACCGACCGTGTGAGTGACGTTGTTGGTCAGGCAGCTCTGCTGACGCCAGCAATCTTTGGTGACAACCTTGAAGTTGCTGATCAAGGTGACGGTACCACAGCGATGATTCGCCGTACTCACAGCCGCTTGTCCAACCACACTGCGTTTATCTCGTTCAAACGTAAAGCGTGGGCGTTCATGCTGCCTAACCCAATCGACACCTTCCTGCAGGTTGACATTGCTGACCCAACTGTTCCTAACTCGGAACTGCACAAGCAATTGTATGACGCCATGTATATGGAAGTGTTGGAGCTGTTGGACAAAGCTGCGTCCGATGCCAAGCGTAAAGCCACGGGCGGTGAAGACGACGAAGATGGTGAAGAAGCTGACGCAGAGGGCGAAGATGCAGGCATTGACGAAGGCGAACTGGATGAAGGCGATATCCTGGGCAGCCTGTTAGCGTCTAACTCTGACCTCAATCTGTATTTCCAGCGTATGGAAATGCTGCTTACTGACCCAATGGGCGATGACATTGGCCGTGAGACTTTCGAACGTGCTGGTGTTAAGAACTTTGTCAGCGCTAAGGTTCTGACCATCATCGACCGAATCAAGAAGCACTTCGAGATTCAGGCTGACCGTGACTCAGAAGTTGATGAGCAACAGATCTTCCAGTGGAAGCCAGGCGTTACTCCTAAGGAACTCGACATTGCTGTGTTCAACGGCGTCAAGTACCTTGCGCGTAAGCAGACCGACACGTATCAACGTCAGATGCTGCCGCCGTCAATGACTCCACCTTCTGACGATCCAGACTACTGGAAAGAAGAGGTGCAAGGCAAGCTGATTGTGTTTACTCGTTACACCCGTAGCGCCAACGCAATCTACGAAGCCCTGCCAGAGCAATACAAGCGCGTTGCTGTGTTGTTCCACGGTGAAGTCGGCAAGCTGGGTCAGGACAAAGTCGCTAACCTTGATGCGTTCAAGACCAACAAAGATGTGCAAATCATTATTGCCAACGAACAGGCAATCAGTGAAGGGCACAACATGCAGATGGGTAGCCGTATCATTCGTTGTGATACCCCGTGGTCTCCTGGTGTTTATGACCAGTCTACTGCGCGTATCTTCCGCCCAGATGTTGCTGCTGCCGAGTTCGATGAGAACGGCCGCCCAGGTGACATGAAGCGTGAAGTGGTATTCATCGACTGGGTGATGACACTGCACACGTTGGAAGTTGGTAAGGTTGCACGTCTGATGTGGAAGACGTTGGAGAAGACGCAGTTCGATGAGAAAGGCAATGAGCGTTATGCCGATCTCGATAAGTACGAGCTGGCTCCAATCAAGATGAACCGCGAGCTGTTGATCAACAACAACACCATCGAGGATTTCATCGACTACTTCCTGGCGAAGAAGCAACTCAACGATATTGAAACGTCTGAGTTCACGGAGATGCGTCGTACCACGGCTGCTGCAATGGTTCCACTTGAGCCATCCGCGCCACTGAAAGACTTCCGTGTTATCGACCAGTTCCCTATCGTTGCCAACCAGAAGATTCCTGACCGTTACGGCTGGGGCTTAGAGCGACTGCTGGATTGGGCGCGTGGTCATAACTTCGCAAGTGGTGAAATGCTGAAAAATGCCTGCCACCTCATGCCTGTTGTGACTGAGTTCGGCAACGGTGTTATCGTTGGCGTCAACGTGCGTAATCAAGACGGTAAGCTGAAAGCAGACAACCCAATCTCAACTGTGCGCGTGCGTCTCAGCGGCAGTGAAGAACTGGTCAGCATCCCAGCGTCCAAAGTTCACGTAGCGACTAAGGTCAGCAAGAAGGACCTGTCAGCCTTCTTCAAAGTTCGCAAGCCATGGGCAACCGAACAGGAACGTAAGCGTGCCACAGCCGAAGCGTCCGCCGTTGAAGTGGAAGACACTATCAAAGACGAAACGCAGACAGCTAACACCGAAGAGACCCGTAAAAAGGTTGAAGTGGTTGAGCGCACTGCCGTACGTGCCAAGAAGCGTACTGAGAACATCGAGAAGAAAAAGCCGGTCAACGAAGGCGTCAAAGAAGCTGTGCGTGCTCGTCGCGTTGCCTCTCTGCCTAAGTTGAGCAACACTGTCACCAAAGTGGCCAAGAAGGCTGGTGGTGCTGTGTCGCTGGACGATCTTCCCGAAGGCCGTGATATGAGTCTGGAACTCACGCCAACTGTGTACAATGGCTTTATCGCGTTGTATGCCGATGCAGCGGACCCAGATGCAGCGGACATGAAACAGTTTGATTTTGTGCAGTTCGGTGATTACGTTTACATCGACCTGTACTACTACGAAGATTTCGAGAAGTTCCTGGACTACATCGAGATCAAACGCAAACTGGACTTCGATTCAATGAGTACCAAGCGCCTGGAGTTTATTCAGGATGTGTTCGCTGGCAAGAACTTGAACTTCAATGTGGCGCAGGCAACACACATGCAGTCCACGCTGAAACAGTTCTTCCAGATTCGCCACCGTGCTGCAACTGACAAGAAACACGTCAAGTGCTATCCGATGGTGATGCAGGACCGCTTGCGTATCATGTTCGACCTCGCGACCAACCCTCAGATGCGCCGTGCTGTTGGACAGAAGCTGCCTAACAGCCGTAAGTTCGGTACGTTTGAACAAAGCCCTGGCATGTGGATTGCGTTCACTGAAACTGTCGCCCGCGCCAAAGCTCGTGTAATCAAGATTGCCAAAGCCGGTTACAAGGTGACTAACATCAAACGTTGCACAGCGGCTCTGGACAAGTTAAAGACTACCAAGTCAACGTCTAAGGACGTGTAATCAAGTTGGGGCTTCGGCCCCACTTACTTTGGAGCAGTTATGGAAATCACAATCAGCCTTGTAGAAAGCACCAGCGCTGCTAAAATCACGCCTTCCGGTGTGCGTGTCTATCTTCAGGGTAAGTTAGCTCAAAAGCTGATCACTGCCCGTGAGTTACAGCGTGTTGTTGATTGGATGAAAGAGAATCCAATGAACTTCCAGCAGCAATCGCGTATGGCTCAGACCGAAGCCGTTATGGCACTCCGCCTGTTCAAGCGTATTGTCGGCAAAGACGTTCCACGTCCGGAGAAAAAACAAGATGCTTAATCGTTTCTATCAAAAGCAGCAACTGATCATGACCATGCTGGGTTATTACGACGGCGTGTGTGATGGCGTTTGGGGTCCCAAGTGCATTGCAGCTAAAGCCAAGTGGGAAACAGAAGACAACTTTGAGCCTGCCGTACCTTCTAACGGTCTGCCGTTTGTTGGTCGTGGTAAGCTGCCTCGTGGCATGAACTACACCCACAAGGGTCTCGACATTATGTGGGACGGGTGGGATCAGGCGCGTGCCGATGAGATTCTTGCCAGCGAACAAGGCACCATGCTTACTGCACAGCATGTTCATGACCATGTGATGCAGGCTCAAGAACAGCAGCAGGACGTTACCCAGGAGCCTGAGTACAAAGCTGCGGGCCCACGCGCTGAACCTGAACCTGCTGTTGGAACGCTCAAACCTTTTGCCGAGCCTGAACCTGAACCTAAGTCAGAGCAAGATGAAGAAGCCATTGAGGACGAGAACATCGACCCTCAGCCCGAAGTCAAACAGCAGGAAGCCACCAGCGATCAAGCTGAGAAGCGTGGCGACTGGATTCATAAAAGAAGGAAGTAATCAATGTCCCTGATTAAGCTAGACCTCAATGGTGGTACTGTAGAATCCAACTCTGCAACCAAAGCTGTACTCGCCAGCGCAAAGATTGTGTTTGGCGCAAAAGGCGAAGCAATCGTTAAGCGCATGGAAGAGATGGTCAAAGTAAAAGAGCTGGACACGTCCAAGATCGATTACATCCTCGACCAGATCAAAACCAGCAGCGACGAAGAACTCCTTAAGTGGAAAAAGACTGCCTCAGGCAAAGCAACAATCACCTCAGCCCGTGCTCTGGTAAGTGCTAAGTCTCTGATTCAGGTTATCAACGCTCTGCGCAGCATCAAGGTGCCGCGCGTTGCAACACAGACTGGCCTGAAAGGTACCTCTGCTCCTACTGCCAAGACACGCACTCCTGTTAAGGCTGAGCACGCAAGCCGTACCAACACGCAGAAAGCACTGCCTAAAGTTAACATCGCGTCGATCACTCCGAAAGCAATGAACACTGTTAGTCAGGCGCAGGTCGATAGCATTGCAGCACAGCTTACGGCAGCTATCGGTATTCCATTTCGTGGTGAACCTGTAGAAGCTCCTGGTCTGAGTTCTAGCCCTTGGCACTTTGTTGCACTTCGGATGCACGGTCGCGCCAACCCAGGGTTTGGTAAGTTCCATGCTATCTACATCAACCCTCCGTATTACTACAACAAAGAGCAGTCTACCGCAGGTTGGTCCGTGACGGCTGAGACTAAAGACGACCAGCTGGCGTTTGGTAAGTCTATGCTTAAACCGACCGCCGCTGCAATCGCAAAAGAAGTGAAGCGTGTTCTCAAGCTGGCACCTAATACCAAGGTCAAGCAAGTTGACATGCCGAAGACGTACAAGATTACCGAACTGCGCCGTATGACGCATACCCAGCGTGTTGCTTTCACCAAGAAACTGAATCTGGTTCTGGGTCTCGACAGTCTGGTGTACGGTATCTCGAACAACGGTGAGTCGTTCAAGTCCGAGCCAGGCGAAGAGTGGGAAATGCAGGGCCATCTGGGCGCTCGTAACGTGTTCATCACCTTTGATGGTCCGTACGATAACGAGCAGACTGGCAAGTGGTCTGTCAGCATGGACGATCTGGATGACGGTGTTCAAGAATCGTTTACTGCCAACGATTTCGACGCCATGCGCTCGTTCATTCACAACAGCAAGAAGTAACATAGAGGGTGGCCTTAGGGCTGCCCTTTTTCTTTTCCTTGCCTGAGGAATCTGTAAATACAAATGTGATTCATACCTCACACTGAGCATAAGGGTACCGTGTGAAGACTAAACATTTGGCTCTCGAATTTGATCTGCCCAAGTCATTCAGTGACGTGCAGAGTTATGACTTTGTTCGTGTCCTCAAGGGCACAAGCAAAACGAATAAAGGCGGTAAGGTACTGTTTGTCGTTGACCACATGCCTTCCGAAGATTTAGAAAACGGTAAGATGTTCAGCGGTACAACAGGTGAAGTGTTCCTCAACCAGATGCAGTATCTGGAAGACACCTTCCCGCTCAAGACTAACATTGATGACTGGAACTTCTTGGTCGTCAGCTACAACATGTTCAAGACTTACGAAAAGTCTGAGCAGTACAAGACAGACGCCAACGAGGTGTTTGCTCAACGTATCCGTGAACTGATTGTTGATTACAAGCCTGACTATGTAATGACTTTTGGTACACAGCCGTTCCGAGCACTGAATGCAGAGCGCATCGACTACTCCGGTGGCATGTATCATCATTGGTTTGGTGTTGAGATCCCTACCAAGCTCAAGACCAAGCAAGGCAGCCATAAGTTTATTCATGTGCCGAACGTGAGCTACAACAACGTGCTCAACCCACGCAACATCGTAGGTACTAGTTACACACTGGGCTATATGTCGCGCTGGATGTTGCCACTGTTGCAGAAAGGAATGCCGTACCGTATACCTACAGTTACGTGTGGTAAGAAGCGTAACTGGAAGTTGAAGTATTTGACCGAAGTAAAAGACGTGATCAAGCTGTTGCGTCGTTTGAAAAAGGCAAAGAAGGTCGCAGTCGATACAGAGACCGAGAACCTGAACCGAATCAAGAACAAGCTCCAAACGGTGCAGTTATCGGACGACGGCAAGACAGCTTACGTGATCCCAATCTATCATCGTGACAGTCCGTTTAGTCCCAAAGAACTTCGCCAGATTGCAGATGCAATGCGTGATTACTTTGAGGACAACAACAACAAGTATCAGATCTATACCAACGCAAAGTTTGACCTTAACGTACTCAGGTCTAACTTCGGTATTCGCAGCTATGCAGCCAACGTGTGGGATATTCAAGCAGGTGAGTTTGCCAACGATGAGAACGCCAAGAACCTCCAGTCTGTGACAGGCTATGGTTACTATGGCTTGGCGAACCTTGCGATGCAGTACGGCACCACTGTTTACTTTGACGTAGCGTTTGGTAAAGAGCAGCGTGCCACAATTGCAGAAGTAGACCTCAACGAAGACGTGCAGGAGTATGCTGGCCTTGATGTTATCGTACCGTTCCTGATTCAGGAGCAGCAAGTCCGACGCGCCAAAGACATTCACTACAAGAAGTATCGGTCGATGGTGAGTGAGCAGATTAGTGACCAGATACATGCGTTTAGTATCATGGAAACAACAGGCGCAATGGCCGACATTGACTACCTGTTCAAACTCAATCTGCCAAACTCTCAGATCAACGAGGAGCTGCGCAACGTAGAGCGTGAGTTCCTCGAAAGTCCAGAGGTCAAGCGAGCAAACAAAGAGATCTGTGCAACGGAGGATGTGCCTGCGTTTGGCCTGATGGGTAAAGTCAGCGTTAACAAGTTTGACCTGTCAAAGCAAGAGCACAAGCAGATTCTTTTCTTTGATGTGATGAAACTCAAGCCACTCAAAGAAGGTGCCAAGAAACGCGAGAACGGTAAGGCAGCAGGCAAGCTGGACAAAGACTTCCAAGAGGCGTACAAAGATGTGCCTCTGATTGCCTTATACAACAAGCTGGGCAAAGCACAGAAGTTAAAGAACGCCTACGTTAACAGCCTGCTGAGACTGTGGGGCGAGTCCGAAGACTTCAAGCATGACCGTTCAATCAGACCAAGCTACAGCTATCTGGGCGTTGTAACGGGTCGTACCTCAGCGTCCGATCCTTATTGATTAGGGCTTCACATCAGAAATGGTGTGTCGAAAGCTGCCTAAACAGGGAAATACTCCACGGAGTGAATCCTGTGCTAAATGTGAGAAATCACTAAATGCCGAACGACTATCCCTGAAATGGGAGTAGAGCCGCAAGCTAATGGCGGTGCGAAATGGTAGCGGCCTAAGTTAGAACTCAAGTGTGGTTGATAGTTCTTAGTTCTATGTTTCGAGACATAGCACTGGGAGAAGTATGGCAAGATATTCATTAAGCAATCCTAAATGGTGGCGACCTGTAATCGTGCCAGATAAAGGACTTGATTATACGGGACTGTATGAAGTACACGCTTCTGGTAAAGTTCGTGAGATAGCGACAGGCAAGATATTCAGAGGGATAAAACACCCTGCGGGTTATCGCCAAGTCAGTCTTACGGATGAGACTGGTAAGCGCAAACGTCACACAGTTCACCGTATAGTTGGCTTTGCTTGGGTGAAGAATCCCAAGCCAGGTAAGTTTAAGATTATCAACCACAAAGATGGGATTAAACACAACAATCCCAAAGACAATCTCGAATGGTGTAATAACTCCAAGAACATTCTTCATGCCAGAGCAATGGGTTTGAATCCATACAACAAACCTACAATTGGCAAGAAGATGGGAACGAACTCTATCTATCATGGTGTTGGTTTCGATAGAGGAAAGTGGAAGTGGTTCTCATACGTCAGACACAATGGCAAAGAATGGTATCGGAAAAGATTTAGTTGTGAAGTCGAAGCAGCTCTCCATTTTAATTGGATATGCGATGAACTAAATCTTACCGACAGACCTCGAAATGTTATTGTAAATGAGAAGCCTTGGAGATTGAGATTGCCAAACGGTCGAACGATACTTTGTACAGGCAGAGGCGTTCGTATCAAAACACTTGAGTTTTAATATGGCTTTGATATAGTCTGCTCTGCATGGTGACATGCAGCATCGTGTAAGTCTTGGGTTGCACCAAGCATCGACGGGTGATGTGTTGCGAACATCGCTTAACACTAGGAATTTGCAACAGGTTCCATCGCGTAGTGAAATGGGCAAGCTGATCAAGCGTATCTTGATTGCTCGTCCTGGTCGCATGTTAATCAAGGTCGACTACTCAGCACACGAAGTCCGTGGTTGGTCGATCATCAGCGGAGACTCAGAAGTTGCAGAAGTGTTTGAAGTTGGTCGTCGCCTGCGTCACCGTTATCGCACTGTTCCTGATCCTTGGATTCACCACCTTGTTGATATTGAGGGTGACGTACACAAGATTAACGCAAGTTACTTCTTCGGCGTACCAATCATGGAAGTTACCAAGCCGATTCGTAACGCGGTTAAAACGGTAATCTTCGGACTGATCTATCAGCAGGGTGACAAGGGTCTCGCCAAGTCAACGGGTCGTGAAGTTGGTGAGATTGCCGACATCAAAGCCAAGTTCCTTAAGCGATTCCCAATCGGCCTCAAATGGTTCGAGCAGATCAAACGCTTTGCTCATGAGAACTATTTCGTTGAATCACCTGTTGGTCGTCGTCGTCACCTGTGGGGCTTTATGGTGCCTAAGTCGCATCGTGAAGCAGACCAAGTACATGCTGCCTGTGACCGTCGTGCGGTAAACAGTCCAGTACAGGGCTTTGGTTCCGACCTGATGATGAGTGCGATCAGAATCCTTGATCGCATGAAGTACGACTACTGGAAAGCAAACGGCGTGTATCCAGACTTCCTGCTCAACGTATCTGTACATGACTCCTTAACCGTTGACTGCAAGTACGAATGGTTCTTCCTTGCGCTTGACATGATTGAGCGTGCAATGACCACAGCGGTTGTTCAGGTTGTTAAAGAGCGTCATGGCTTTGAGTTCACGTCTGTACCTGAGATCGATTTTGAAATCGGTGCCTCAGAGAAAGATGTGAAGGGCTGGGACTTCTCGTATAAAGCACTGGAGAAGATTCTGCGTGCTGGACTTGAGCAGAAACGCGATGAGTTGGGCGAGAAAGATCTTGATGTAGATGCGATGCTGGACAGCATGATGCAGGATCAGTACAGCTTAATGTCCGACTGGATGAAGAAACAGCTCTGGGCCAACAACATTAAGATTCGCAGTCGCGGCAAGGTTAATCCTCTGACCAAAGCAGATGAGAAGAACATCAAGCAGTGGTTCAACGAACTGCCTTCTAACACCGCTAAGTATGAAGAGTTCGAGGCTGAGGAAAAAGCCAAGAAAGCTCAGGCTGGTGTTGAGAAAGGTGGAGCCAAGAAAAAGATTATCCTCAGTCGCAAAGCTATCAAGCAGGCTGTTGCTGGGTATATCTCGAAATAAGGAGAGGGCGTGAAGATTGGTGCCGAAGATGTGTGTACATTTCTGAACATGCACATGATACAGCGCCCTGGATTTATGTTAGCTGCCTTGCGAACTTGCTGGCAGCTTAATCCTGGCGATGTGCCTGATGATATTGAAGTTCTTGATACCAGCAGCGGTTGTCCTGTAGCTACCCTTGAGGGATTGATCAATGGTATGCTGAGTGCCACAGGTTACCGCATTAAAGCTGTAAATATTGAAGACAAGATTCAATTTATAACAGAGAAAAACGATGAAGAAATGCCGACTCCCTAAAAAGCCAAGTCAGGACTGTTCGATTGAAACTGACGGCAGTAAACTTTCTGATATTCTCAAACGCGTTGACAGCGTTACTCGTTTCAGTGAGAGTGACGACAAGCTGACGCACATTCACCTGCTGGTGGCGTATGAGTCCGATGTGTTTATCTTGGGCCGTACGCCTGACACGTTTGTGGCTCATCATATTCCAGGCGCCAAAGCTGACCGTGATGCCATGTTCAACATCGACCCTGTGCAGCTCAGTGGTCTGATTGCCAAGCGTGGTGAAATGACACTGACGTTTGATGGCAAGATGGTAAACATCGTTGCCAAAGTCGGTAAGTACAAGTCCGAGTTCAAGATCAAGCCTGTGTCGGAAGAACAGATTCCGATGGTAGAAGAGGGCTTGCGCCACCACATCAAAGGTGGCCATGAAATGTCGCGTGACGTTATCGATAAGATGACTCGCGGTATTCGTTATACTCGACTGCGTGACCCAATCACCGAAGTGGCTGTCATCTGCCGCGTTGAATGTCTTGGTGATAACCTGCGTGTGACAACTCCTGGCAACTGGACGTCAGCACGCTACACGGCGCAACTGGATTCAAAGAACGAGAAGTTCCGTTTCAGTCTCTCCAGCGGCATGTTTGATCTTGTCAGCAAGTTCTGTGGCGAAGATAAGGTAAACTTCCATGTTGACAGTGCATCATTCGCAGCCGAAGGTGACAGCTTTGTTCTTACGCTGCCTCCAATCCAAGCCAGTGACGAAGATTATCGTTTCATTGACAACATGCTGGATCAGCTTGGCAGCCCTCTTTTGGGTTGTGTTGTCAAAGGTGATTTGAGTGCGCCGTTTGCCAACATCGCAACACTGTTGGACAAAAAGACCAAGTCGTTGGCAACTCTGATCATTAAAAAGAAAGAGTTCCGCATCAAGTTCTCAAACGACAGTGGTAGTGTGCAGGACAGCCTGACTCTTGCCAAGCCTGTTGAGAAAGAGATCAACACGCGCCTCGATATGCGTATCATGAAAGAACTGTTGCGCACAATCGGCAGGGAAGAGCGTCACTCAATGGGCTTTCACGGTCCGAACGTGAATCAGCTTAAAGCATTCAGCCTGAACTACAAGTTCGGTGAAGACAAACTGTTGTACTTCGGGTACCTGCCTGCATGATCTTAGATCTGCACGTACGGAAGGGGTTACTTGTCGGTAACCTCCCCGAACTCATGCATGATTGTCTGTATGAGATAAACGCTCCTCGTGGGCGCCGCATGTTTGTTATTGTAAATCAAACTGTGTATGGTGACAGCCTTGAAGTTGACTCGGCTGACCCAATCAACCACAGCCGTAACTTTAGCCAGAGCTATCTCAGACTCAGCGACAGCGTTGTAGGAAGTTTGCTGGATATATCAGCGCGTTGGTGTTGCTTTAACAGCACCAGTGTTGGCTTTATGCCTCCACAGGACAAAGTCACAACGTTTGTATGTCCAACAGAAGCACACAGTGGTGGCTTGTTGGTATACAACGATGGTCATGGTAGCTTTTTCGCAATCCCTGCCAAGATAGCAAGTAGTCCGCTGCTGGTAAGTGATGACAGAGGTGATTGATGGATGATGTGAAGCGTATTCGCCTTAAGATCAAGGAAGATAAGCGATACAAAAATGTTCGCAGGATCTTCAAGACCAATAATTTATTCCAGTTGCCATTAGCTGAATTACAGCAAGAGGTGCGCGACCTGTTTCGTATGCGTAAGGTCAGGAGCTTGACACTAAGCGCCTCACCCAAAGCACTAAACAGTCTGGCTGAATCCATTGTGCAAGACCAGTCGTTCCGTAGTCGTATGACGGAGATTCTGGCCACGGTGAAGAACGCCAGCAAGCACCTTAATGATTTGCTGGAACGCTTTCAAGACTATGCGTCCGTTGAGTATGCGCGTGACCTGAAAGCGGTTGGTGCAGCGAAAGAACGCGAACGCGCTGTGCGAAACGTCATGGCAGAGTATTACCGTTACAGCGACGAGCTTTCCTTGTTGATTGATGAGACTGAACTCTACATCAAAGACATTGATAAGGCGGGCTTTGCCTTTAAGTCGATGGTCGATACTCTGCACATTCTCAATCAGCGCGAGTTTAATCTACCGAACACACCAAGGAAGTAACCGTGTCTAAGCCGAGAGTTATTGTTGATAGCCGCATTCACATTCCTATCAAGTTTGTGGACTCGGCTAGCATCATCAAGAAACTCACCAAGTACGAATTTGATAACGCGATTTGCAAGACCTGTGAGTTCCGCTCTATTCGTCCAAGTGAAGAATGTCGTTCATGTTCTTTAGGCGGGCTGGTGGATATCACAGTGCTTGCCAAGCTGTCCGAGAAGAAAGGGCAGCGCTGCGTTAGCATACCGTACGGTGAGTTGCATCGCTTTGAAGAAACAACGGGATTAAGTACTAAGGAGGTCAAGTTTGTTAACAAGACAACTCAGGTCCCGTATGACTACAAGGTCAAGTTTACTGCCGAGCTTCGTGAGTACCAGCAAGAGCCATTTGATGATCTGTTAGGAGAGTTGAGCGGACTGTTGCAGGCACCACCTCGAAGTGGTAAGACGGTGATGGGTACTGCTGGTGCGATTGCAACAGGCTTCAAGACCATCATCATGGCAGACCAGAAAGACTTCCTCGATGGCTTTTATGAGACTATCGAGCAGATGACCAACCTGCCTGATCTGGAAGAGAAGTACGGCAAGAAGCTGTATGGCTTTCCAAAGAAAGACAGCGACTACAAAGACTTTCAGATTATCCTGATTACCTATCAGTCACTGATTGGCGATACCAAAGCTGCCAAGAAGCGAATGAAGTTGCTGTGTGAAAACTTCGGAACTATTTTTGTCGATGAAGTCCATGCGGCAAACGCCGCGTGTTTCAGTCGTACACTCGCCAACCTCACGATGAAGTTCCGTTACGGTCTAACAGCAACTCCAAAGCGTAAAGATGGCAAGCATTGGATTGTTGAGTCGGTGATGGGACCTGTTGTGGCGCAGGCGTATGTCAAAGAGCTTGTGCCTAAAGTGACGTTGCACAGAACATCCAACAAGGTGTTTAGCAACAACAAGTTCAACAACAAAGCGGGCTGGACGAACTTCAACAAGTTCCTGGCCAACCATCCTGATCGCAACGACAAGATCTTTGAGTGGATTATCAAAGACCTAGATGCAGGACGCAGCATTGCAATCCCAATCTGTTTCACAGAGCAGGCACGCAAGCTGGCAGAGCGTATCAACAACCACTACGGTGAAGAGATTGCCGTGACGTTCCTTGGTGGAGCTAAAGAAGCCAAGAAGCGCAAGCCAATCATCGATGCCGCTCGTCGTCGTGAGATCAGATGTGTTATCGGTATGCGTCGGTTGATGCAGCGTGGCCTCAACGTTCCTGCATGGGATACCTTGTATTACATCATGCCAATGAACAACAAGCCGAACTGGAAGCAGGAGTCGTGTCGTATCTTGACTCCAGCAGACAACAAACGCACGCCAATCATTCGCATGTTCATTGACCCACGATTTGAAAAGAGCTTGGGTTTTGCTCGTGGTGTACTCAAGTTCTGTTGGGAGTTTGGTTACGCGAAAGCTAAACGCACTCCGAAGAAAATGCGCAACTGGTTGGGTGTTGTCTCGCGTGAAGCAGCGCTGGGCGATGACCTGCCTGATTACTTTGAACCAGAAGCTAAAGTGAAAGGCCTACCGAGTAACTTGGGCTTGAGGAGATTTTGATGGATATTAACTTAGAAAAAGTTGTAGCGGCTTTGCAGCAAGCTCTCAGTAAACAAAACCCTGATGCTCGGGTTACCTACGAAGAAGACGTAGACCCGAACGAAGGCCAAACTTATCGTATGCGCGGTTCGATCTATCATGACCTACGTAAGGGTCCAGTGTTTTCCGTAAATGCGCACTCATCGTTGTATGTTGAATTTCCTGATGGGTTTGCTGTGTATGAAATCTCTAACCCAGAGGGCATTGACGACCACAACGTTATGTTTACGATTCGCGTTGGTAAGATTGGTGCTGTTGATAAAAAGCGTGTGCGCGCCTCAAACAAGACTGCTCCTAATCCTGAGCCTAAACGTTTAGGCTTGCAGGCTGTGTTTGACTCTCTCCGCAAATTGGACCCAGCTATCCCTACGTTTGAAGAGTTGTCCGAAGCAAAGAGAAGTGTCTTTATCTCACAAGTCGCAACACTGTGCATGACCATGAAGATGTAATCCGAAGAGCTGGCCATGTGCTGGCTCTTTCCATTTGGAGCACGTATGCCACTCAAACGTCCTGAACGCCTTAAAAATATTCCTAACGATGATCTCAAGCGCGCCGCAGCAGTTGAGCATAATTTAGAACTCGTACACGAACCTGAGATGGTTGATGGCCAACCTCTTGAGTATCGGGCCAATTGCTATGTACACACAGGCAGCCACTGTCGAGAAGTGGCGCGTCAGATGCGTGCAATGTTTCCCAATGCTCGTCGTTGTGCCTACAAGCCTATGGGCAGCACTTGCCTGCAGGGCAGTACCATCACAACCGTGCTTCACTTTATGGTTGCACAACTCGAATAGAGGACCTTATGTTAAGACAAGATCAAGTCCAACGACTTATTCAACAGCCTGGTCTGTTTGATACGATTGGCACACACTTAGGCTATCGCCATCTGGATTGGATTTCAAAAGACACTGATAACCAGTTCAGCCACTTCCCACGCCACGCTGTTCACTATGATATTCCTGACCGGCCTGACAACTACCTGTGGGCAGAAGGCTTGGCTGATTCAATCAAGCTGAGTCCTGGATACACTGCGTACAACGATGGTCTGGGTGACGATGCTACTGGCATCTATCTCACGTATTCAGCCCAGCTCTATCCCAACCCAGACACGGCAAGCGGTTGGTCAGTTGTGTACCTTGTGTCGTTCATCGACCCAGCACTGCCGCTGATGTAAACTGTAAATACAGAGTATCGAGAGGCCTGTTGTGGGCCTCAACTACTCTGAGGTAAGCATGGAAATTTTATCTATTTACCAGCTCGTTGTTGTTCCTGAGGTGGGTGAAGCCATCATCAAGAAGTTAGACGAGTACCATGAACTTATGTCACGTCCAACTATCAACATGTACCAGCCTACCGAGTTTCGCATCCCAGGTATTCTCACCATTGAGAATCTGAGAATGATTCGTGGTTACTACAAAGAGCGGGTAGATAATGTGTTGTACCGTGATGCTACGATCAAACGTGCTGGTGAAAACTATCCAGGCAAGTTTGATCCAGACACTCACAATCCATTTATGTACAAGATCCATATCGAAGTCTATCAGGTAGTCAAACTGTAAAAACAGAACAAGCACAAAGCAGAGAGCAATCAGATGTTAGATTTTCAGTTCGAGGCAGCGCGTGCCAAGCACATGCAGAGTCTTGGCGTTGACCCGCAGTTGTTGTGGGGTGACAAGGATGAGTTTGACATGATTGATGCGGTGCAGGACTTCAAGCCGCGTTCCAACTATTTCAAAGGCAAAGTGGTATCGGCGAAAGACCAGCTGGATTACTTTGCACATCTGATGGATAACCCATTAGAAAGCGCACCGCGTATCACAGTGTTGAGTAGTTTTCCCAGTGACCAGCGTGCCAAACTTGCTGCCTTAAACATCTTCAATAACGCAGTTGAAGACACGGCAGGCAAAGTAGCGAAACCTCTGTGGCTGACGTTGTACGGTGACCGACTTGACTATGACAAGATCAAAGCCAAGCGTCCGAACTTCCTTGTGATTACCAACATCACAATGGAAAGCACCAGCTACAAGATAGAGCGTTTGCGTGACGTTCTCGAAATGTTTCCCAAGATTCCTCGTGTTGTTGTGACGGGCGGTAACATCGATCCAGTCGAACTGTTCACAACACGCATTCACCTTTCAGTGGCAGGCGCTGTGTCAATCGGACCAACGCACGTCGTTAAAAATATTCTCGACTTGATGACTCAATAAGGATACCAATGTTACTCGATGAACTGAACACACTCTTGGCTGTGTATGGCAAAGACTTAAAACTGCCTGGCTTCCGTGCAGAAGTATCACCTGCTGGCAGTAACCTTGCGTGGTTGAACAAACACCTGACGCGCAATCCAGAGTGTCCTGTTCGTATCAAAGAACTGATCAAAAAACCTATTCAGGAGCTGCGCCGCGCATGACACAACTCATGGTGCTTGATGAACACCAGTTGCAGATCTGTGGTGAACTCGCACAAGTTGCTGAACCTGTTACGGACGAGAACGAACACGAACCATACGCAGATGAGGACCAGAACAATCTCAACTATATCGAAGAGGAGATTGTTACTCTTACTGAGGTTATCGCCGATGACCGTGAGCGTATTCGTGGCTTTATTGTCCGCCTTGATGGTGAAGTAAAAAACGAGAACGACGAGATCACGCTGCTTGCCCACGCTATCAATGATCTGCAAAGGGAACTTGCCAAGTCTGATGATTTGGAAGATCAAGCAGCGGCACAAGAGGCTAACGATACGCTGAGTGATTATGACCTCGAGGATGAGGACAATGATGCACCCAACCGTTATGCTGACCTAGAGCAGGAAGAGGAGATTGAAGAGGACCAAGACGCCAAAGAAGAACGTCGCCTCATCAAAAAGATCTTCCTGTTGATAACTTTAAAGACACACCCGGATAAATGTGGCAATACAAGCAAACTAAACCTGTATCGTGATGCTGTTGGAGATCGCGACCGTGGTAATTTGCATGGACTCAAACGCATATACAAACGAGTGTATGGACATGAGTACGGCAAATCAAGTTTGTTTGACCGACTTGAAGTGGCTCGTCGCCGTCGTGACCAGCTTCGCCAAGAACTGTCTGACATTAGAAGTACCGGTGCGTGGACTATGTATCAAATGCATCTGGAGCACGACTTCGCAACAGCCGTACGTGTGCTGCGTGAGAATCTCCGCTTCCAGATTAATGCGATGCGAGCCATGCTGTCTGATATGCAACAAAGAAGGAATTGGATGTGAAAGTCCTAATCATTTACCATCATTCGTGTGCGGATGGAAGTTTTGCCGCCGCCATCGCAGCACTAGCCCACAAAGATGAAGTCTGTCACTTCCTTGCTTCTAACTATGTTCCAAACGACGGCGACATTGTTGATGCCGAAGGCGTACTGCTTGAGCAGCGTCAGGACATCATGCAGACCAATCCCGTGATTGAGCATGAAGAAGGCAAAGACCCTGTGTATCAAACAGGAGTACAGTACGATAAAGTAATCGTTGTGGACTTCTCGTTGTCCGAGCGCCAGATGGCTGTGTTCACCCAGCGCTTTGGTTCCAATTTTATCGTGCTGGACCATCACAACGTCCGTACTCGTGCTCGTTACGAAGAAGAGTGCAAGAAGCTGGATGTTGCTCCTGGTCCTGAACTTATCTTCAATGCAAGTGGCAGTGGCGCACTGCTGGCTTACATGAAGAACCTAAGCCGCTTCAATGGTCCTGCGTACCATCGCTTCCTCGGCAATCTGATTCGCATTGCCCAGATGGTCAGTGACCGTGATACGTGGCAACGCAGCAACACTCGTGCCTTTGAGTTTTATGAAGGCTATGCTCAGGAAATGTTTGCTGATAAAGATCAATCAGGCGTCCTGTGCACCGAGTATCCCAAGACGGTGTTGCGTGCTCGTTCAATCATTATGACCGGCGACATTGAGCGCATCCGTGAGATTGGTCGTGGTCGTATTGTGGAGCGCAATAAAAAGATTGACCACATGATTGCTGCCAACAGTCTGTTTGCTAACTCTCGCGGACAAATTGATTTCAACCATGTTGTCCTTCCTGCTGGTCGTGCGATTGGTAGTGAGGCTGCTCAGTTTGTTTTCGATAACTATCCGTTCCAGTTGGTTATCATGCCGCGTATCAGCGACAAACATCCTGACACTGTGTTTGTCAGTTGCCGCAGCATCAATCAGGAAGAGTACAGTACCACCAGCGCCAAGCATGTTGCAATGATGTTTGGTGGTAATGGTCATCTGAATGCTGCTGGTTGGCAGATGGATCGTACCGAGTTCGAATCTCTTTATCCAGAGGTTAAACTCGGACAAGAAGAACAGGAAGCAGTTTGCTGCTAAACAAAAGGGTGACTTCGGTCGCCCTTTTTCGATCTTGGGCAGGGTTTCACTAATTTTAATCAGTCTAAAAGGAGACCCTAGTATGCCTGTTTATAACAAACATTCCTCTGCCGGTGTATATACTGGCGAACGAGATTTGTCAGCGGGATCTACGTCTTTATCTACCGCGGTTGTCGGCATGTGTGGACAGGCTCGTCGTGGGCCCATCAACCAGCGAGTGGCAATCGGAAGTAAAGATGACCTGGATAATATCTTTGGATTGAAAGATCCCAAGTATGGTCTTGGTCTGTATGTAGCTCTGCCTATCTCTAAACAAACCAATCAACTGTTCTATGTGCGTCTTGTCAAAAACGCACGTTACGCCGTTGCAGTCCTGACTGTAGATGATCCAACTGCCGTCAAGCCTGTGCTGCGCCTGAACAACCTGACAGATGATGACGGTAACATTCTGGGTGTTAACGACCCGAATGAGCTGGGCTTCCTGCCTGATGATATTCTCAACGAAAACACGTTGGGCTATTTCATTACAGAAAACCCAGGCGAGTGGAACAACAACATGGCGCTGCAAATTCGCCCTGCTGTACCACGCGGCCTTGATGCGTTTGATGACCGTACCAAGTACAACACCAAACTGTTTTACGTGGACGTGTACGAGAACTATCAGAACGGCAGCACGCCTACCGCAGTCCACTACTGCTCAATGAACAACTATACCGACGACTTCAACCGTCAGTATGAAATCCAGCAAGTGTTCAAAGATGAAAGCAATGACTTCCGCTTCATCAAAAACGAATACTTCAAAACTGATCTTGACTTCCTGACCACTGACTTTGTTTATCTCAAAGGCGGTTCTGACGGCGCCAAGATTACCAGCGATGACCTGGCCCAAGCCTATCAGGACTACTACTCTGATCCAGAAGAGTGTCGTGTAACGCTGCTGGTCAGTGGTGGTATCGAAGATTACATCGTGCACCGTGGTATGAAACTGGCGGCTGATAACCATATCAACTGTCACGTTATCATCAGCGCTCCTTCAACCGAGCAGTCAGTGGCTAAAGCGATCAAGTATCGTCGGCAGACACTGAACCTCAGCGCTGCGAACATGAGCCTGTATACGCCAGACTATAAAATGTTTGATACGGATACAGCTCGTTACCTCACAGTGCCCGTCAGTGGCCAAGTCGCTGCCGTGTATTGCTACACCGATAACAATCGTGGTAGCTGGTTCGCGCCTGCCGGTATTCGTGCTTCGGAAGTGTTGTCTATCACCGAGCTTACTCAGAAATACGATCAGGATGACCGTGACGCGCTTAGCCGTGAACTGGTCAACTATGTTCGTAAACTGCCTGCCGAAGCTGGTGGCGGGTTTGCTGTGTGGGAAGCATCAACGCTGCAAGCAACCACATCTGCATTCCAGCAGATTCAGATCAAACGCATGGTTGGTTACGTGCTTGAAATCTGTCAGCGTAGTTGTAAGGTCGGCCTGTTCGATCCAAACGATGACGTCCTGCGCCAGTACCTGAAAGCTATCGTCGAACGTTTCTGCGAAGAGATCAAACTCGCTCGTGGTCTGCGCGGCGGTGAAAGTGGTAGTCAGGGTTATGTTGTTGTGTGCGACAAGACAAACAACACCAACCAGACAATCGCTAACGGTGACCTGGTACTTGATATTGTGCTGGACCCGACGCGTACTACCAAGCGTCTGATCTATCGCTTCAATATCAATCCGAAAGGCAGCACCTCCACTGTTCTTGGTGAAGCTGCGTAATTAACAGGGGAGGACTACGGTTCTCCCCTTGCACGTTTAAGGAGCCTTTCGTGACCAGTCTAAGCGTAAACGGCAACCTGATTTATAACTTCGTCAATCTCAACTTGTTGTCACAGTTCAACATCAGTGTGACCACAGTTCCACCAGCAGGCACGTTGGACATCCTTGATGGAACCAGCTTGCTCAGAACGCTGCGTGCTGACAATGGTTCGTTGACTACAAACAATCAATTCAGCCTTGTACTGGACAGCGGCGAACACTCACTGGTTGCCGTGCTGCGTGATAGTGCTGGAGCAGAAAAGGAACGTAGCGCGACCGTGTTGGTAAGCGTGCCTGAGGGCGGACAGTTCAGTCCTCGCTTTGGCCTGCATGATAAAGTAACCTCGATCGCGGGCTATGACAGCGCATTCTTCAAGTCACTTACGACCAAGCTTGGCACAGAGGGTGAACAGTTTGTTACCTGCCCTCCTAACTCAAGCACCAGTGATAACAACAAGTTCTTTTATGTTGCGTGGCCTAAAGCACTTGGCTACGGTTACTTCCGTGACTTCACCAGTGGCAGCTATGGCTTCTCTGGCTCATGGGATGGTGCGCAAGAGTTTGATGACTTCAACTTTGTTGGTCCAGCAGAAATCAGCCTCGAAGGGTTTGATTACGTTATCTACCGTAACGACTTCCCATTCGACAGCGTGGACTACGTGTTTAGTATTATGTATGGTTCTACTACCCCAGGTTCTGGGTCAGAGTAACCTACTTCGCTAATTTTTATTACCTGATTCAGGACAACCGGAGATTACGATGGAACTGAAATTGACACAGTTCGTTGGTAACGTCGAACTTCTCACGAATATCCACAATCAGAACAAAAACCCAATCCTGTTCCGTTTGCCCAAAGCAGACAGCCAGTTAGGAGTGTTGTTCTATTGTGGTTATGCGTGCCCGCGTTATGTCGTGCTGCCAATCAACGCCATCTGGATTGACTTCAACCCAGAGTCAAGCACCTACGGCTTGGTGTTTAAGCGCACGTTCAAGCATGACGTGGACCCTTACCAAGATGTTTGGACGCAACTCTACTTCTATGACGACGCCATGTCGGAGCAGACGTATGATCCAAACGACTTGGCTACTGTAAATACTGAATTGCCACCACTGGCAACCAGTCTTACTCACGGCGTTGGTTATCTGTCATATCCTGAGTCAAGCTCTCGCGTGATTCTGGAAGGTGACGAGACTCTTACCGATGACCGTCCGCCAACAGACCACACCCATGCTGAAAAGCCAGCTACCATGCTGAGCATTGACAGCTCAAACGGTGAAACGTATGTGCCTGTGAAAGACCAGGACACTCCAGCGCTGAACCAAGTGATGGTCGTGGAAGATGGCACCGTCCAGTGGCGTCTTATCCGTGAAGATGAATTGAGCAACAGCTAAGGAAAACAACATGACGACGCTTAATCAGTTTGCGGACGCCCTGTTGAGTGTTACGGGATTCTTAGACGACACTGCCGTCGCCAAGATCACGCGACAGATCAACGCCACGCTGCAAATCAGTGCGACTCAGATCATCTGTGACTCAGAGCCGTTTGATTATGTTCTGCCGATGAACGTTATCTGGTTGAACATGGACAAAAACAGTTCGTACTACCGCACCTTCCTTGTGCGCAAGTCCAAGCAGCCCGGTGGCAGTTTCAAGCACACTTGGGAGCCTGTGACGAATCTCAACATGATGTGGGCACCACAGTATTACGATGTTGCTGATCTGCCAAACGCTGATCAGTACAACGCAGCAACTGTGGATGAATACGGCATCGCACGTCTCACCACTGGTCCGAAGAACGTAGGCCGTCCGACGTTTGTCGCAGTGAGTGACCCGCGCAACTCCAATGCACGTACACCTCTGCCTCATGATGAAATGCACAAAGAGCGACCTGCTGTTAGTCTGCGTACCGCCAGTGGCACTGTCTTAATTGACGACGCTGCTGGAACAAACGGCCAGACGTTGCGTGGTATCGACGCTACTACAACCAAGTACGATCAAGTGCGTACCACTGAAATCCTGTCAGGAGGCAACTGATGGCAGCTATGAACATTGCGGATTTCGCTGCTAAGTATATCAAGCTGGCACGTCAGCGTGGACTTACAGCCCGTAATCCGATTGAGTTCGAGTTCCGACCGAACGCCAACGACCAGACCGATGTGTATCGTGTCGTTGTGTCAATGACTGAGCCAACGTTCTCAGAAAAGCCTTACAACTTGATTTGGATTGATGCCAACGCAGGCAGTCCTCAATACAAGTTTGTGCTGCTGCGTACCTCTCACGTATCAGACGGCAACCACCGTGGTAGCTGGGTAACTGTTGACGACTACGCGAACCTGTTTGCTTCTAAACAGATTTACCGTCGTGTTGTTGAGAACGCCTCTGACCTGGGTATCGAAGCTGGTGACGTCGTTCTGCCTCATGCTAACACTACCCGTGTCGGTACTGTGGTTGTTCAGGCACTGCAAGACTCGGGTGATGAAGATCAGCGCGACAAAGCAGACCCTGTAGTGGTATCGGATGACGACCCACGCATGAGCGATGCGCGTTACCCAACTTACCATGAGCACCCAGACTTCCCGCGTACAATGATTCGTATCAACGCCAAGCAGTTTGCTGAGGTTGGTTCGAGCATTGCGCCCGTTGCTGGTGCTGTGTTGGCTCTTGTTCGACGCGACCCTCAGGACCTTAACAAGTTCTACGGTCAGTGGGTTAAGCCTACCAACAAGAACGTCAAGTGGTCAAGCCCTCGATTGCTGAATCTGCGCCTGTCACTTCCGGGTGATGCGAGTTTCATGCAGGACAACAGCACAGTCCAGATGGTTGCAACTGCTGAGTGGGAAGACCACGTTGAGCAGAGTCCTAAAGGTATCGTGTGGTCAATCCAAGAGAACGTTCTGGGTGTGACTATCGACGATCAGGGCAACGTAACCGCACCTGATTTACAGGCTGATGTTGTGCTCAAGGTTACTGCCAAACTGCGTGACCCTGTGTATGGTGATTTGATTGTCGGCACGTATGACCTGCTGATCAAAAACAAGTTTGTGTCTGACGATGAACTCGTTAGCCTCAAGATTGTTGGGCAGGACTCGATGTTTGCCTCACAGAAGCAAACATTCAGTGTTGTCGCACAGTTCAAGTCTGCTGGCTCAACGCCTGTAACTCCTACCAACTTCACCTCAGCTAACGACCAAGTGTTGTCGCTGAATGGGCTGGTGGGTACCGCAAGCAGTGTTGCAACAGACACCACAGTAACCCTGACCGCTACTTACTTCTACAAAGGCACGACCTACACTGCTACCAAAGACGTGTTAGTCAAAGCCCAGAAGATTGAGAAGCTGGAAATCTTGGGTGCTGACACAATCAAAAGCGAAGCCTCCGAGTCGTACACGTTCCGTATCACGTGGTCAAACGGCAAGACTGAGCTGATTGTTCCGCAGACGTTCCTCGCCAATCCTCAGACCTACACTGTTATCGATAAGAACGTGGTAACAGCACGCAAGGAAGAGACGGCTGATCGTCAGATTGAACTGCAAGCGTCGTACACTGCTAATGGCCAGACTGTTCAGGCTACCAAGCCAGTGACCATCCTGCACGCTACCGTTGCTGCTACCTTAAGCAAGCTGGAGATTCAGGGTGCTAACACCATTCAGGAAGGCAAGACAGCGAACTACACG
>Ga0308168_1000668_pt1 | contig 38486 bp, 21 predicted proteins | sample PhyCR2_FD_202133 | JGI IMG/M metagenome (GOLD analysis project Ga0308168, IMG submission 202133) | Phyllosphere microbial communities from UC Gill Tract Community Farm, Albany, California, United States - DLSLRC.R2 | ecosystem: Host-associated > Plants > Phyllosphere > Unclassified | place: USA...
ATCGGCAACCTGCCGCTGGCCGGGCAGATGAAGCTGCTGCGGGTGCTGGAAACCGGACGCTTCGAGCGCCTCGGCTCGAACCGCGAACGGCAGGTCAAGGTGCGCGTGATCAGCGCCACCAACGCCGACCTGGGGGCGATGATCCGCGCCGGGACCTTCCGCGAAGACCTGTTCTACCGCCTCAACCTGATCGAACTGAAACTGCCGCCGCTGGCGGCGCGGCCGGGCGACATCCTGCCGCTGGCGCGCAGCTTCCTGGCGCCGGGCAAGCGGCTCGACCCGGCCGCGGAAAGCGCCCTGGCGGCGCATGCCTGGCCCGGCAACGTGCGCGAACTGAAGAACGTGATGGCGCGCGCCTCGCTGCTGGCGCGCGACGCGACCATCAAGCCGCTCGATCTCGGCCTGCCGCTGGCGGTCGCCGCCGGGCCGGATGCGGAGCCGGACCGCGACGCCATCGCCGCGGCGCTGGCGCGCGCCGGCGGCGTCATCGCCCAGGCGGCGGCCGAACTCGGGCTGTCGCGCCAGGCACTGTACCGGCGCATGGAGCGCCTCGGCATCGCGCGCTCGGCATGAACGCGGCGCCGGGTCCGGGGGACGTGGGCTTTTTCAGGCGCTGGCGCCTTTCGCTGGTCACGCGCTGGTCGGCACTGGTGGCGACGCTGCTGGCGCTCGGCATCGGCATCGCGCTGGCGCTCGACCACCTGTTGCCGGGGCAGCCGCTGCTGGTGCTCGGCGCCTGCCTGCTGTGCGTGGTGCCGCTCTCGGTCATCACCCTGCGCGCCCAGGTGCAGCCGGTCCTGTCGCTGTTCCGCGCGCTGGAAGGCACCGTGACGAGCTACCGCGACGGCGATTTTTCGTTCAGCCTGCACTGGCCGCAGAACGACGAGCTGTCCGACCTGGTCGCGGCCCACAACGCGCTCGGCGAGGTGCTGCGCGAACAGCGCCTCGGCCTGGTCCAGCGCGAACTGCTGCTCGACACCATGGTGCAGAACACGCCGGTGGCGATGCTGCTGGTGGCCGATACGGCGGCCGGCGCCCGCACCATCGTCTACGCCAACCTGGCCGCGCGCCAGCTGCTGGCGCACGGCAGCAAGCTGGAAGGCCACGCCCTGCAGGCGGTATTGGCAACGGCGGCGCCGGCACTGGTCGAGGCGCTGGCGCGCGGCGGCGACGGCCTGTTTTCCGCCGGCGAAGGCGAGGATGAAGAGGTGTATCACCTGGCGCGGCGCGACTTCAGCCTGAACGGACGGCGCCACGAACTGCTGTTGCTGCGCCAGCTGACCGCCGAGCTGCGGCGCCAGGAAGTGCAGACCTGGAAAAAGGTCATCCGCGTCATCAGCCACGAATTGAACAACTCGCTGGCGCCGCTGGCCTCGCTCGCCCACTCCGGCGCGGAGCTGGTGCGGCGCGGCCAGACCGAGCGCCTGCCGCAGATCCTGGAAACCATCGGCGAGCGCACGCGCCACCTGGAAACCTTCATCCTCGGCTATGCGCGCTTCGCCAAGCTGCCGACGCCGCGCCTGGAACGCTGCGCCTGGGACGCCTTCGTGGCGCGGCTGGCGGCGCAGGTCAGCTTCCGCCTCGACGGCGAGCTGCCGCCCGAGCCGGCCCTGATCGACGTCGCCCAGATGGAGCAGGCGTTATTGAACCTGCTGAAGAACGCCCACGAATCCGGCTCGCGCGCGGAAGACGTCGAGCTCCAGATCCGCCGGGTGCAGAACGTGGTGCGCATCGACGTGCTGGACCGCGGCAGCGGCATGAACGACGCCGTGCTGACCAACGCGCTGGTGCCCTTCTATTCCACCAAGCGCAGCGGCACCGGCCTGGGCCTGGCACTGGCGCGCGAGATCGCCGAGGCGCACGGCGGGCGCATCACGCTCAACAATCGCGAAGGCGGCGGGCTGGCGGTGACGTTGATCCTGCCCGAGGGGTCAGAGCCCGGTTTTTCTTTTAGGGGCTCTGACCCCGGTGTTCACTGACCCCGGTGTTCAACCGCACAGCCCGTCGCGAGGCTGATCGCCCGCCAACAAAACCGGGGTCAGAGCCCCAACGGAAAAACCGGGCTCTGACCCCTAAGATACAATCCGCCCCATGTCCGTCCCCACTTCTCCCCGCTACTCCCAGCCCGGCCATCCGCCGGCCACCATCACCGAATTCGAAGGCGTCCGCTCGCTCCACCTCGGCACTTCCTGGGTCCAGGGCGCGATGCGCCTGAGCCGCCCGGATGCGATCGAGCTCGAATACGTGCAGATGATGATGATGTGGATGCTGTTCGTGCAACAGCCGCGCCGCATCGTGCAGCTGGGCCTGGGCAGCGCGGCGCTCACCAAGTTCTGCTACCAGCGCTTCCCGCAGGCGCATGTGACGGCGGCCGAACTGAATCCGAACGTGATCGCGATCTGCCGCGATCATTTCGGCCTGCCGCCCGACGACGCCCGCCTCGACGTGCGCGAGATGGATGCCCTCGACTTCGTGATGGACCCGGTCAACCACGGTACGGTCGATGTGCTGCAGGTCGATTTGTACGACGAGGAAGCGCGCGGCCCGGTGCTGGACACGCCCGAGTTCTACCAGGCCTGCGCCGATTGCCTTTCCCCGGAGGGCATCATGACCGCCAATGTGTTCGGCGACCCCATCAACTACGACAAGAACCTGCAGGCAATGGAACAGGCCTTCGACGCCGTGGTCTGGCTGCCCGAGGTCCACGACGCGAATATCGTGGTGATCGGGTTCAAAAAATCGCCCGAGCTCGACTTCGCGCTGCTGTACGAACGCGCCGCCGACATCAAACGGCGCTATAACCTGCCGGCCAAGAACTGGGTCAACGGCTTGAAGGAGTGGATGCGCGATCACCTGGCATGAACACGGCCGGCCACTTCCATGTTGTATAAACCGCACAGGCACATCGTCTCCACGGTCAAGCTACGCCTCATGGGTTGTGGCCGCTCAATTTCCCTCTGCAGCAGCACGCGCAAGATGGCTGAGTCTCTAACCGAGCTCAGCCTTGAGGGAAATGATCATGGACAAGAATTTCCGACATACATTGCTCGCATCCGCCGTGCTGGCGGCCTGCGCGCCAGTCGCGGCCCAGCAGGCGGATGACGCCGATACCACAACGAGCAAGGTGGTCGTGGTCGGTTCGCGAAGCGCCCCCAAAAGCGCGCTCGACACCGCGGTCCCGGTCGGCCTGATCGGCCAGAAAGAACTGCAGTCGACCGGTACCGCGGAACTCGGCAAGGCGCTGCAGGCGCTCGACCCCTCGTTCAACTTCAGCACCACCTTCATCAGCGACGGCACCGACATCATCCGCCCGGCCACCCTGCGCGGCCTGGGGCCGGACCAGCTGCTGGTGCTGGTCAACGGCAAGCGCCGCCACCAGCAGGCGCTGGTCAACGTGCAGCAGACCATCGGCCGCGGCTCGGCCGGCACCGACATCAACGCGATCCCGGTCTGGGCGATCGACCACATCGAGATCCTGCGCGACGGCGCCAGCGCCCAGTACGGCTCGGACGCGATCGCCGGCGTGATCAACATCGTGCTCAAGGGCGGCGCCGACGTCGACGGCATGGGTGCGCTGGTCAGCACCACGAGCGAGGGCGACGGGCGCACGTTCAGCGTCGGCGAGAACCACAGCTTCGCGCTGGGCCGCTCGGGCGGCTACCTGACGCTGACCGCCGAGGGCCGGCGCCGCGGCGAAACCAACCGTGCCGGCCCCGACACACTGCGCACGAATCCGCCGCGCGTGACCCAGCGCATCGGCGACTCGCTGGCCGCCGACAGCCACCTGTGGTTCAACAGCATGCTGCCCGTAGGTGCCGACGGCGAACTGTATGCCTTCGGCGGCTTTTCGCGCCGCATCGGCGACGCCGCCGGCTTCTTCCGCCCGCGCGGCGACGGCCGCAACGTGCCGGCCGTGTACCCGGACGGCATGCTGCCCAGCATCCGCACCACGGTCAAGGATGGCTCGCTGGCCGTCGGCTACCGGCACAGCCTGCCGAAGGGCTGGCAGCTGGACGCCAGCGTCAACCACGGCTTCAGCGAACTCGGCTTCTTCGAATACAACTCGATCAACGTCAGCTACTGGTACGAGCCGACCTGCGGCTGCAATCACGCCCACGAATCGCCGACCGGCGGCAACACCGGCAAGCTGCGCTTCACCCAGACCACGGCCAACCTCGACCTGCGCGGACCGGTGTCCGTATTCGGCCGCACCGTGCAGCTGGCCAGCGGCCTCGAATACCGGCGCGACGGCTACCGCATCTTCGCCGGCGATCCGGTGACCTACCAGTACGGCCGCACCAATAATCCGGCGATCCCGATCTACGACCAGAACGGCAATATCGCACAGGCCGGCATCCAGGGCTTCCCCGGCTACACGCCGGCGACCGCGGTCGATGCCGGACGCCACAACACCGCGCTCTACCTCGACGCCGAACACAAGCTGGCGGTGCCGGTCACGCTGGGCGCGGCCGTGCGCCACGAGCGCTACTCGGACTTCGGCGCCACCACGACCGGCAAGCTCACGCTGCGCTACGACCCGAGCCGCACGCTCGGCCTGCGCGCCAGCGCCTCCACCGGTTTCCGCGCGCCCGGCGTGCAGCAGAAGTACTACAGCTCGGTCTCAACCAACCTGAACGCGGCCGGCGTGCTGACCGAAACCCTGACCGCGCGCGAAGGCAGCGCCGTCACCCGGCTACTGGGCATTGCACCGCTGAAGGAAGAAACCTCGCGCAGCGCCAGCCTCGGCCTGGTGCTGCGCCCGGCTCCGGACTTCTCGATCACGGTTGACGCCTGGCGTACCCGCATCGCCGACCGCATCGTCTTTTCCAGCACGATCGCGCCCGAGGCCGGCCCCTGCCCCACCCCGGCCAGCTGCCCGGTGCGCGCCGTGCTCGATCCGCTGCGGATCGGCCAGGCGCAGTTCTTCACGAATGCGGTCGGCACCACGACCGACGGGCTGGACCTGGTGGCCGAAAAGACGCTGCGCCGCGTCGCCGGCGGCGCGCTGGTGCTGTCCGGCCAGCTCGGCGTCAACCGCACGCGCGTGAATGCGCGCCATTCCTCGTCGCCGCTGCTGTCTGGCAGCCAGCTGTTCGACGACGCCCAGGTCACCCTGATCGAACGCGGCCAGCCGCGCCAACACCATGTGCTGTCGGCCGACTACACGCGCGGTGCCTGGAACGCTAACCTGCGCGCCAATTACTACGGCGAAGTCGCGGGCCAGGGTTTTACCGCCCCTTACGTCCAGACCTGGGCCGCGCGCTGGCTGACGGACCTGTCGCTGCGCTATGCGATCAACCGGCGCCTCAGCCTGAGCGCAGGGGTCGACAACGTGTTCGACACCTACCCGAGCCGCTGGGATCCGGTGAAGGCGGCGCCGTTCCCGCAGATGGGCTTCACGTATTGCTGGGAAACCTGCCCGTTCGGGATCAATGGGCGGTCCTTGTATGCGAAGGTCGATTACCGGTTCTGAATCCCGCGAAATTGTAAGTCGCCCGAGAAGTTGCACGTCGCCCCCGCGAAGGCGGGGGTCCAAGTTTTGCCGGCACCTCGGCAGCGCAACCAACTTGGGCCCCCGCCTCCGCGGGGGCGACGGTTTTTGGCCAACACGAAAACAAAGCTGTCGAATAGTTCCCGCTCACCCGCCGAGCATATCTGAGCCAACGCAACCTCACCTCTCCTACCACTGGCATCGTCAAGCTTCGTCATCCGCTCATCTGACGGAGCTCAAACATGAATGTGCTAATGGTTGGCGCCGGTAACGCCGGCTGCGCGCTCGGGGGCTTGCTTGCACTGGACGGCCACCACGTCGTCCTGCTCAAGACCTCGCACGCCCTCCACGACGACAATTTCGACACGGTGCGCGAAACCAGGACCATCACCGTCGTCAGCCATCCCGACGGCGGCGTCACCCGCCGGGCGCGGCTGGCACTGGCCACGCGCGACGTCGCCGAAGCCTTTTCCAGCGCCCCGGACGCCGTGATCGTCACCACCCAGACCCAGTTCCATCCACAGATGGCGGCCCTGCTCGGCCCCCGGCTCGACGCGCACCCGCTGGTGCTGCTGGCCCCGGGAAACATGGGCTCGTGCTACTTCCTGCCGTGGCAGGAGCGCGCCGGCTTCCTATTGGCCGAGGGCGAGAGCCTGCCCTACGATGCGCGCCTGACGGCGCCGGGCGTGGTCGACGTCCTGTTCCGCAACGTGCGCAACGCGCTCGCCTTCGTGCCGCGTGCGCGGGCCGGCGAAGGGCTGGAACGCGCCGCGCGCCTGTTCCCGACCTATGTGGCGACCCGCGGCAACGTGGTCGAGTCGGCGCTGCACAACCCGAACCTGATCGTGCACACGATCGGTACCCTGCTCTCGGCCAGCCGCATCGAATATGCGCAGGGCGAGTTCTGGATGTACCGCGAAGCCTTCACGCCCTCGGTGCTGCGCCTGCTGGCGCGGCTCGATGCCGAGAAAAACGCGGTGATCGACGCCAGCGGCGGCACGCCGTCGCCCTACTTCGACGAATGCCGCTTCCGCAACGAGGAAGACCTGACGCGCCCCGGCCTGGAGGTATTCCGCCGTTATGCGCGCGAAGGCGGGACGAAGGGTCCGAACCGCCTCGACACGCGCTTCCTTACCGAGGACGTGCCGATGGGACTGGCGCTGATGGCGTCGATCGGGCGCCTGATGGCCGTGCCGACCCCGGTGGCCGACGCCCTGATCGTGATTGCCGGCGGCCTGCTCGGGCGCGACTTCGCGCGCGAGGGACGGACCCTGGCCAGCCTCGGGCTCGGCCACCTGTCGGCGGACGCCTTCCGCCGGCTCGTCAACGGCTAAGTGATGGCGGCGCAAGGCTGGCTGGCGGCGCGTCTCGGCGCCGGCTATTACGCGTGGCGCCGCTTCCTGCCCGCGCGCGTCCTGTACCACCCCGATTTCTTCCGCGTGCGGGCACTGCTGGCGCAGGATGAGATCCGGGTCGCACAGGAAGCGCGGCGGCGCCTGCGCCGGATGCTGGTACACGCGCTCGAGCACGTGCCCTGGTACCGGCGCAACGTCCGCCTCGGCCCGGCGGAGGCGGCGCACGCGCCGCTGGAGCAGGTGCTGGCCTGCTTCCCCTATCTGGGCAAGGACGAGGTGATGGCGCAGCAGCGCGACTTCCTCGATTGCCGCGCCGATCCCGATAAACTGCTGTACGCGACCAGCGGCGGCTCGTCCGGCCAGGGCATCGGCATGTGGCGCAGCAAGCGCCTGGCCGACATCGAAAAAGCCTTTTTTACCCACGAATGGGGAAGGTTCGGCTTTTCCTTCGACAAGGCGCGCATCCTGCGCATCGGCGCCGACGCGCGTCGCCTGGCGCACGAAGCGCCCACGCGCGTGGCCGGCAACCGCCTGATGCTGTCGCCCTACCATCTCGACGCGTCGCACCGCGGCGCGATCCTGGACGCCATCGAGCGCTTCCGTCCGGCCTACGTGCACGCCTACCCGAGTTCGGCCGCGGCGCTGGCCGAGCTGCTGCGGCCCGGCGACCTGGCATTGCCGATGCGGGCCGTGCTGCTGGCCTCGGAACCGGCCACCCCGGCGCAGCTGGCGGCGATCCGGCGGCTGTTCGGCTGCCCGGTGTCGCTCAACTACGGCCTGTCGGAGCGTACCAACCTGGCCTTTGCCGGCTACGGCGACGAAGGCCTGGGCGATTACCGCTTCCAGCCGCTGTACGGCTGGTCCGAGAACCGCCTCGACGAGGACCGCTGCGAGATCGTCGGCACCTCGCTGTGGAACGACCTGATGCCGCTGATCCGCTACCGCACCGGCGACTATGGCCGCATCGGCGCCGGCGGACGCTGCGCCGCGATCGACGGCCGCGGCCAGGACTTCCTGGTCGACCGCAGCGGCCGCCGCATCCCCGGCCTGGCCATCGTCATCGATGAGGTGACCTGGGACTTCGTGCGCCTGTACCAGGTGCGCCAGCGCCGCCCCGGCGCGATCACGCTGGCGGTGGTGCCGCGCCACGGCGTCCTCAGCGCCGACCAGCGCGCCTTCGTACTGGACGCCCAGCAGCGCCGCTGGGGCGGCTTCTTCGACATCGCGCTGCAGGAAGAGAACGACATTCCGCTGGCGCCGAACGGCAAACGCAAGCTGGTGGTCAGCGCGCTGGCGTGACAATTCGCGTATTTTCCGCATGGACAGCGCGTGTATGCTGCTGTATCCGGAAAACATAATCACGCCATGAAGATCGTCCGCATCGCTGCAGCTGCCCTTCCCTTTGCGCTCGCCTGCGCCGGCTTTGCCGCCCATGCCCAGGAGGCCGCCCCCACGCCCGGCACACCGGCCGCGCCCAGCAAGGCCACCGCCCCGCCGACGGTCCCGGCCGCCTCGCCCGCCGTCGAGAATTCCGTCGTCAAGATCTTTTCGAGCCTGCGCCGCCCCGATCCCTATAAACCCTGGACCAAGGCGACGCCGCAGGAGGTCACCGGCTCCGGCGTCGTCATCGAGGGCAAGCGCATCCTCACCAATGCCCACGTGGTCGGCTACGCCAGCCAGGTGCAGGTGCAAGCCAGCCAGGACGGCGACAAGATCGGCGCCACCGTAGTCGCGATCGCGCCGGGCATCGACCTGGCAGTGCTGAAGCTCGACGACGAATCCTTCTTCGACAAGCACAAGCCGGTGCCGCGCGCCAGCGTGCTGCCGGACGTGCGCGAAGCCGTGATGGCCTACGGCTATCCGCTGGGCGGCAACTCGCTGTCGATCACCAAGGGCATCGTCTCGCGCGTCGAATTCGTGCCCTACTTCGGCGGCAACGCCGGCCTGCGCGTGCAGATCGACGCCCCGATCAACCCCGGCAACAGCGGCGGCCCGGTGATCGCCGGCGACAAGATGATCGGCCTGGCCTACATGGTGGCGACAAACGCCCAGAACATCGGCTACGTGATCCCGAACGAGGAAGTCGAACTGTTCCTGCGCGACGTCGCCGACGGCCGCTACGACGGCAAGCCGCAGCTGGTCGACGATGTCCAGACGCTGGAAAACCCGGTGCTGCGCCAGTACCTGAAGCTGGATAAAGCGGTCGAGGGCGCGCTGGTACACCGCCCGGCGCGCAGCGACGCGGCGTATCCGCTGAAGGAATGGGACATCATCACCCGCGTCGGCGACTACCCGGTCGACAACCAGGGCATGGTCAAGCTGGGCCCGAACCTGCGGGTGCGCTTCCAGTACCGCGTGCAGCAGGTGGCGCGCGACGGCAAGGTGCCCTTGACCATCGTCCGCGACGGCAGGACGCTGCAGGTGCAGGTCCCGGTCGGCAACCGGCGCGGCATGCTGATCCCGAGCCTGGACGGCAGCTACCCCTCGTATTTCGTGCTCGGTCCGATCGTGTTCTCGCGCGCCACCAACGAATTCCTGGCGGCGCTCAACGCCAACGCTGCGACCATGAATGCGATGAGCTACCTCGGCAGCCCGCTGGTGACACGCCGCGGCGACGAGCCCGACGCCCAGCACGAGGAACTGGTGGTAATCAGTTCGCCGTTTTTCCCGCACAAGCTGGTGGCCGGCTACTCGAACCGCTTCGGCGCGGTAGTGGAGTCGGTCAACGGCGTGCCGGTGCGCAGCCTGCGCCACCTGGTGTCGCTGCTGCGCGACCAGAAGGACGAGCTGATCGTGCTGCGCTTCGCCCAGCGCGCCGGCGAAACCATGGTCCTGCCGCGCAAGGCGATGCTGGAGGCGACCGAGGGCGTCCTGTCGGACAACGGCATCCGCTCCCAGGGTTCGCCCGACATGATGGACGTCTGGAACGGCAAGAAGCTCTGACGATGCGCGCCGCGATCCTCCCTGCCGCGGCCGTGCTGGCCGTGACTGCGTGCTGGCCGGCGGCGCAGGCGGCGGAACCCGACATGGGCCGGCTGATGGCCCAAGCCTTTCCCGGCTGGGACGACAGCGCGGCCGGCCACGTCCGGAACGTGACCGTGCCGCACCTCCCCGGCGTGACCGATGTCCGCGGCGCCAACTGGCAAACCGGCGCCCGGCGCGTGCTGGCCGCGCCCGAACTGGTGCTGCGCACCGACGCCACCCACCTGACCCTGGTCGCGGGCCTGGTGCCGGCCGGCGCGGACGGCAAGCCCACGGCCGCACACACCGTGCCGCGCGCGCTGGCCGCCTACCAGTTCGCACGCCGCGGCGGCGCATGGACGCTGGCGGCCAGCCAGGGCATCTTTGCACTACGCGGCTTCTTCGGCGAGGCCAGGGTGCGCGAAATTAAGCTCGCGGGGCAGCGCCAGGGCGTGGCCGTGGAATACGGCAATTGCTGGGGCGGTTATTGCGGTACCTGGCTGGCGCTGTACGAACTGCAGGGCCCCACGGTACAGGCCACGCCGGTGGTCGAGATGGCGCTGTCGGGCACCAACGTCAACGCCGCGCTCGACTGCGCACGGCGCCTGCAGCCGCTGGTCAAGGCGCCGCCGCAGAACAGCGGGCTAGACGACGGCGGGCTGCACGACGATGGCACCCTGTCCGGCAACCACGACTGCTATGCGATCGACGGCAGCTGGCAAGTCGACCCGGCACGCGCGCAGCCGGGTGACCTGGTGGTCCACTACCATGGCGCGATCAGCCGCGCCGAAGCGCATGCGGCGGCGCCGGCGGCGATCGACCAGCGGCAGGTGCTGCGGTATCGGGACGGGCGGTATCGGGCGGTGGCAGGGTTCAATCCGGTGCCGCCGATTTAACTTAAGTTAGCCCATGAACGTCATTCCCGCGCAGGCGGGAATCCAAGTTGCACGCGCTGCCTTGACGCGTGCAGAACTTGGGTCCCCGCCTGCGCGGGGACGACGTGCGTAGTGCGCGGACCAGTTCAGACGGCACTGGTACGACGATTACTGACCCTTCCTCACCGGCGTAAAGTTCAAATCCTGGAAGTCGTAGCTGAAGTCGGTTTCCGTCGAGATCGGCTGCATCTTCATGCGCTCGATGCTCCCGTCCGGATTCAGCGCAAACGTCACGTACGCATCCGCATTGAAGTTGCGCTCCTTCCAGCGCACGATGAAGGTGTCGTGCTGGAAGTGCTGGAGTTCCCCGGTCAGGTCGGGCGTGCGCGCAAACGACAGGAGCTGCTTGCCGCCGGCATGCTTGATGGTGGCGATGCCGTACCACGGGTCCTGGTAGTCGCCGTCGTAGGCGGTGCGTGCTAGCGACGGCTGAGATTTGGCGGCGCGCGCGGCCTTGGTGGTGGCCAGGCGGGCCTGTTCCTTGGCGTGGTTCTCGTTCTCGACCGCGGCCACGGCGCCGATCCAGTCGGGCGCGTTGGGCGTCCCGAGGTAATGGTCGACCAGCTGGTACTGCAGCGCGTTGATCGAACCGCCGCTCTCGGCGTTGGTGAGAATGGCGATGCCCAGCTTCGCTTCCGGCACCAGCACCACTTTCGAATAGAAGCCCTGCAGCGCGCCGCTGTGCAGCGCCATCAGCTTGCCCTGCCAGTCGCGCAGCTGGAAGCCGAGGCCGTAGGCGGCAAAATGCGCCTTGGTCCCGGCCAGCTTCGGATTCGGCGTACTGATGCGCATCGGCGTCTGCGCGGTCCACATTTCCTGCGCCTGCTTGGCGCTGAACAGGCGCGCTTCGCTGCCGTTCGCGTCCTTGCCCAGGCTGCCGCCCGCGAGCAGGACGTTCATCCAGCGCGCGATGTCTTCGGCATTGGTGTTGATGCCGACCGCGCCGACCGCGTTCGGCACCGGCATCGACTTGACGGCGGCGATCTTGCCGTCGATCTTGCTGTGCGCGTTGGCGACGTTCGAATTCCCGGCATTTTCGAGCAGGCTGGTGGTGGTGGTAGTCATGCCCACCGGACCGAGGATGCGCTCGTGGATGGTCTCACCCCAGGTCTTGCCGGACTTCGCCGCGATGATCTTGCCGGCCACGATGTACAGCAGGTTGTCGTAGGCGTAGCTGCTGCGGAAGCTGGTGCTCGGCGCGATGAAGCGCAGCTTGTGGATGATCTCGTCGGTTGAAAAGTTGGTGGTCGGCCACCACAGCAGGTCGCCGGCGCCGAGGCCCAGGCCGCTGCGGTGGGTCAGCAAATCGCGTACCGTCATCTCGTGGGTGACGTAGGCGTCGTACATCTGGAAATCGGGCAGGTGCTTGGTGACCGGATCGTCCCAGGCCAGCTTGCCTTCGTCGACCAGCATCGCCAGCGCGGCCGCCGTAAAGGCCTTCGAATTCGAGGCGACTTCGAACAGGGTTTTCGCATCGACCTTCTCCGGCGCACCGAGCTTGCGCACGCCGAAGCCCTGCGCGGCGATGACCTTGCCATCCTTGACCACGGCGATCGCGATGCCCGGCACGTCGAACAGCTTCATGGCGCGGGTGACGTCGGCTTCCAGGTTGTAGGCCGCGGCGGTGGCACTGGTCGCTGGGGCGGTGGGGACGGCGGCCGGCGCCTGGGCCAGGGCGGCGCCGGAAAAGGCGATCAAGACGGCGGCTGCGATGCGATTCATGGATTGCACGTTCGGTTTCCTGTATTGACATGCTGACGCGGCGCCAGCCATGGGCGCGAGCAGGATAGCATTTTTCGCCGGGGCGACGAAGGGCACGGCGCCGCCATCGGCACGCCGCCATCGTGTGTGCACCCTGCTCTCTGCTATGATCGGCCCTTTGCCCAGGCCCCCTGCATGGACGCCTTTCTCGTTTCAACCGGCATCGTCGCCCTCGCCGAAATCGGCGACAAGACCCAGCTGCTCGCCTTTTTGCTGGCTGCCCGCTTCCGCCGTCCGCTGCCGATCGTGCTCGGCATTTTGGTCGCGACCATCGCCAACCACGCGTTTGCCGCCGCGGTCGGCGCACTGGCCGGCAAGCTGCTCGGCCCGGACGTGACGCGCTGGGTGCTCGGCATCGGCTTCATCGCGATGGCGGCCTGGATCATGGTGCCCGACGATATCGACGGCGACGAAGCGCCGCGCGCCAGGTTCGGCGTCTTTCTCACCACGGTGCTGGCCTTCTTCATGGCCGAGATGGGCGACAAGACCCAGTTGGCGACGGTGGCGCTGGCGGCGCGCTATGCGTCGACGGTATGGGTGGTGGTTGGCACCACGCTGGGCATGATGCTGGCGAACGTGCCGGCGGTGTATTTTGGGGATCGCATCTCGGGCAAGGCACCCTTGCAGCTGGTGCACGGGATTGCGGCGCTGATCTTTGTAGTGCTGGGGGTGGCTACGCTGCTGGGTGCCGGGCAGGAATCTGGGATTCTAATCCGCCAATTTGCTAACCAACGTCATCCCCGCGAAGGCGGGGATCCAAGTTCTGCCTAAGTAATCGAAACGCCGCAAACTTGGGTTCCCGCCTGCGCGGGAACGACGTGGTAGTGGTACTAGCGGGTTATCGTAGTTTCTACCTGATTCACCCAAACCGGCGCCGACCACAAGACATTCCCATCGTCCTGCGTCAGCTTCACATAATAGAAGTGCTGCCCCGGCGCCGGCATGATGCTCACCTCGGCCGCCGCCGCCACCTGCGTCACCGTGCCATTCCGTCCCGGCACGCCCTCCATCACCGCCACCGACGCCACCCGCTTGCCGGCATCGCTGGCGTAATGCGCCGTCAAGCGCAGCGGGCCGCTGTTGTCGAAGCGCTCGCCCATCAGGCGGCCGTTCGCCGTGAAGACCAGCTGCGCATGCTTGTCCATGGTGGCGAACACGCGGCGCGCGCGCAGGGCCTCGACGAAGCTGTCGCGCGTCAGCGGCACGCCGTTCGGCACCAGCACGGCGGTGCGGTTGGTATAGGACGCGCCCCAGTTGGCGCAGTGGTTGTCCTGGTTGCTGCTGAAGGCCACGTGGTAACCGGCTTCCAGCGCCTTGTTGCAGGCTTGCTCGAAGTTGCTGCGGCGGGTCTCCTGTTCCTTGTCGTTGGTCGAGAAGGCCGAGGTGTTCAGCACTTCGCACAGCGCCATCGCGGCGTCGCCGTCAGGCGTGTAGCCGAGCGCCACGCCATTCACCACGAACTGGCCGCCGTTGGCCGGGTGGTTGAACTGGCCGATCCAGCCGCGCGCCTTCATCAGCGTGTACAGCGCGCCGTAGTCGCTGCGCGCGGTCGCGGTATCGGCCAGCAGGTCGCCGCGCCCATTCTTTTCCCAGCCCAGCAATTCGTCGCTGTTGAAGATGTTCAGGTGGCCGCCCTTGCTGATCACGCCCCACTCCATGCCGTACAGTGCCAGGAAGCCGGGATGCGCGGCATTGAAGCCGCGCGCCGCCTGCAGCCCCGATTGGTACAGGGCCTTGGCGGCAGCCGGGTCGGCGCCGCTATCGGTGCCGTCGGAACCGTCGTACATGTGGTTGTGTTCCGAGACCATCAGCAGGTCCAGCCCACGGTCGCGCGCATACGGGTAGGCGGCGTCGGGACCGTAGGGTGCGGTCTGCGGCTCTTGCGCGCCCTTGCAGTTGTCGAGCGCCGCGCCGCCGTCGCTGTGGCTGGTCTGGCTGTGCAGGTTGCCGTAGTAGACCGTGTACGGCAGGCTGGCGGGTGCCGGTGCGGCGCCCAGGCCAGGGTGCGCGGTCGGCAGCGGTGCAAAGGCCGGCATCAGTGGCGCCGGCAGCGGGCCGACGGCGATTTCCCAGCTCTGCTCGACCGTTTCATCGGCAACCGCGCGCATGCGCACGCGGTAGATGCCGGGCGCCGGCGTGCGTCCTTGCAAGCGGCCCTGCCAGCGCACGGTCACGTCGCGCGGCTGGCCGGCGAGCTGCACGCTGCCCTGCCAGCGCTGCACCGTGCGGCCGCCGGGCGCCACCAGTTCCAGCTGCCAGCGCGCACCCAGGCCTTGCTGCAAGCCGGGATAGTCGAAGGAGAGCGTGAAGCTGCGCGCGTCCGGCTGGCCGCGCCTGGTACCGTCGCCGCGATAAGGCGCATTCAGCGTCGCCTCGAATTCGCTGTGCTCGTGCTGCGCGGCGGCGATGACGGTCGGCGCAGCCTTTGCAGCCGGCAGCTTGACGGGGTTGAACAAGCTGGCGGCGGCCAGCACCAGGAAGGCGAGTTGGGTTGAGGTTTTCATGATGCAATTTTTGCAATTGCATCAATTCCCGCCTTGATGTGCGGATCACCCCAATGTCAATTAATCAATATCTCTTTGACAAATATTGACTCGTTTGCAATAGCGCTCAGAAATGGTATTCGGCCCGCACCATCGGCGTGCCGGCACGCTGGCCGCGGTTGCCGGTGGTGGCCGCCGTGTTGCCGAACTTGTTGTTCCAGAACTGGTACTCGACGCCGACCCGGAAACGGTTCTTCGGCTGGCCGAAGCGGCTGCCAAGGTCGACCATCAGCTGCATGTCGAGATTGGTCTCGGCGCCGGTCGGGTTGCCGACTTCGTCGCGGCCCTTGGCGCCGATGTAGTTCAGGTAGCCTTCGAAGCCCCAGCCCTGGGCCCAGTCGCCGAGCAGGTTCACCGGCAGCGGAATACCCCAGCTGGCCGAGAACATCGCGTGGGTATCGTAGGTATAGCGGCCATTCACCTGCGAAATCGGCGGGAAGGCGCCGCTCGGCGCATTGCTCTCGCGGAGCAGCAGCAGGCCGGTACTGAGGAAGCCGGGCACGTCCCACATCAGGGTCGGGCCGGCCACCAGCATGCGCTTGCGCGAGTTGTAGCCGACGTCGTTCTTGGTGTTCCAGTCGAAGCCGAGCACCAGGCCCAGGCCCTTCACCTTGCCGTACTGGATCGGCGCACCGCCGAATTTAGCACTGAGGGCGCCGATGTCGAGCGTGTGGCGGTAGACCACATAGGCTTCCTGCGCCCCCTCGTTCTGGGTCAGCGACGCGGGGTCGTTCTTGTCCGACTGCAGCAGGTCGAGGTTGAAGTAGTTGGAGCCGTACTTGTAGCCGCTGGCGTGGGTCAGCGCAAAAATGTTCTTCTTGATGTCGGACGGATTGAACGGTTCGCGGTAGCGGGTGCCGTAGCGCCAGCTGACCGCGGTATCGCTCCAGTCGGCGGCGCTTGCAGGCGCGGATGCCGACATCGCCAGCAGGATCAGGGCGGCGGCATTCGTTGTTGTGAGTCTCATCATTTTTCGCAGGTCGTGTCGTGGGCGGGGCCGGCCGCGACCGGGTCGGCACCGCCGCAGGCGACCGTCAGTTCCACCTTGTGCGGCTTGCCGTCGTCCACCAGCGCGATCGACGCATCGTCTTGCGGCATGCCGTCCACGATCAGCGCAGCGTGGGTGCCTTTGCGCACGTCGATCGTGTATGTACTGCCGCGGTAACGGTAGTGTAGCCGGAAGCCGTCCCAACCGGTAGGCAGGTGTGGCTTGAGCGCCAAGCGTTCGCCGCTTCGCGCCACGCCAAGCAACGATTCGACGATCAGGCGCAGCATCCAGCCGGCCGAACCGGTGGTCCAGCTCCAGCCGCCCCGTCCCAGGTGCTGCGGCGCCGCGCTGACGTCGGCCGCCATCACGTAGGGTTCGGCCATGTAGCGCGCGCAGCCTTCCGGATCGCGTGCGTGGTTGACCGGATTGATCATGCGCAGCAGTTCCCAGGCGCGTTCGCTGTCGCCCAGGCCGGCAAACGCCATCGCGGACCAGATCGCGGCGTGGGTGTACTGGCCGCCGTTCTCGCGCAGGCCGGGCGCGTAGCCGCCGATATAGCCGGGGTCGGGGCCGGTGCCGTCGAAGGGCGGATCGAGCAGCTGGACCAGGCCGGCGTCGCGCCGCACCAGGTGGGCGTCGACCGCGTCCATCGCTGCGCGTGCGCGGGCCGGATCGGCGGCGCCGGACAGCACGCCCCAGCTCTGCGCGATCGAATCGATGCGGCATTCCTGGTCGTGGCGCGAGCCGAGCGGGGTGCCGTCGTCGAACCAGGCGCGCCGGTACCATTCGCCGTCCCAGGCGTGTTCCTCGATATTCAGCGACAGCACCTGGGCGGCGCTGCGGCAGGTGGTGGCAAAGCCGTAGTCGGCCTGCCCCTCGGCGAGCGCGGCGAAGCGCTGCAGCACCTCATATAAAAAGAAGCCGAGCCAGACGCTCTCGCCCTGCCCTTGCGCGCCGACACGGTCCATGCCGTCGTTCCAGTCGCCGCTGCCGATCAGCGGCAAGCCGTGGCGGCCGAACACCAGCGCGCGCCGGATCGCGCGCGCGCAATGCTCGTACAGGCTGCCCTGCTGCCTGGAGTGCTCCGGCAAGTCGTACGAGGCGGCTTCCTCTAGCCGCAGTTCACGGCCCTCGATGAAGGGCACGACCTGGTCCAGCAGCGCCGTGTCGCCGGTGACTTCCACGTAGCGGCACACGGCCAGCGGCAGCCACAGGTAATCGTCCGAGCTGCGCGTGCGCACGCCGCGGCCGAGGGGCGGGTGCCACCAGTGCTGGACGTCGCCGTCGACGAACTGGTGGCCGGCGAACAGCAGCAGGTGGTCGCGCAGCAGCTCGGGCCGCGCATGCACGGTCGCCATCGCATCCTGCAGCTGGTCGCGGAAGCCGTAGGCCCCGCTCGACTGGTGGTAGCCGGTGCGCGCCCACAGGCGGCAGGCGATGGTCTGGTACAGCAGCCAGCCGTTGGCGAGCGCGTCCAGCGCCGGTTCCGGCGTCTCGATGCGCACCGCGCCGAGCGTCTCGTCCCACCAGTCGCGCATGCGGGCAAAGCTGTCATGGGCGTTGGTTGCGCCGGCATGGCGCTGCACCATGCCGGCCGCGTCCAGGTTGCGGCGGCCACCGACGCCCAGCATGAACACCAGTTCCTGCTCCTCGCCCGGCGCCAATTCGACCACCGTCTGCAGCGCGGCGCAGGGGTCGAGCGCGGCGCCGCTACGGCCCGAGAGGCCGGCACGCGCCAAGGCCGCCGGGCTGGCCAGGCTGCGGTTGCGTCCGATGAATTCGAGGCGGTCGCAGGTGTACGAAACCTGTTCGGCATCCAGGTGGAAGAAGGCGACGCGGCCCGAGAAATCGGTGTTGTAGGCATTCCGGGCAAACAGCGCGCCGCTGGCAGGATCGTGCTCGGTGACGACGTGCAGGGCCGACGTCTCGCGCAGGTCGCCCAGCACCCATTCGACGTAGCCGGTGACCGACAGGCGCCGCCGCGACGCGCCCTCGTTGCGCAGCCTGACGACCACGTACTTGAGCGGCGCATCCAGCGCCACATGGGTCTGCAGTTCGCTGCGGATGCCGTGCGCCGCGTGCTCGAACACGCTGTAGCCGAAGCCGTGGCGCGTCAGGTAATCGGCGCCGGACGGCGCCGGCAAGGCGGTCGGCGACCAGAACACGCCGCTCTCTTCGTCGCGTATATAAAAGGCTTCGCCGCCGGGGTCCGACACCGGGTCGTTGTGCCAGGGCGTGAGGCGGAATTCGTGGGCGTTCTGGTTCCAGCTGTAGACTTGCCCGCTTTCCGAGACCACGCTGCCGAACATCGGGCTGGCCAGCACGTTCGACCAGGGCGTCGGCGTCGGGCGGCCAGGGCCGGTGCGGATGACATATTCGCGGCCGTCGGCGCTGAAGCCGCCGATGCCGTTGTCGAGCTGTAGTGGAGGCACCGGCAGCGGCAGCGGCGGCGCGGCCGGCACCTGCGCTTGCGGCACGATGTCCAGCTGCGGCGGCAGGTTCGGCTTCTGCAGGCCGACACGGCGCAGCTGGTCGGCCAGGCTGCCGCGCTCGTCCGACAGCACCACCCGCGCCACCGACTGCATCAGGATCCGGTCCTCGTTCGGAATCTGCTCGAGCGCGCGCACGAACACGCCGCCGGGGCGGTCGACCGACTGCGCATCGAGTCCGGCGGCGATCAGGTTCATGATCTGGTCGCGCAAGCCCTCGCGGTAGCCGCCAGCGCCGCCGGTGTCGCCGTCGCCGCACCAGATCACCAGGTCCACCGTCAGGCCCTTCAGGCGCCACCACGCATGCGCCTGCACCAGCTGGCGCGCCAGCTCGATATTGGCGGCGTCGCGCACCTGCAGCAGCACGATCGGCCAGTCGCCCGACACCGCATACGCCCACAGGCCCGACTGGCCGCGGCCGTTGCGCGCGATCAGGGCCGGGTCGGCGCGCAGTGCGGCCTGCGGATACAGCACGGCCCCGGCCAGGCAGCCGTACAGCTGGGCGTCCGGCTCGCTCGCGTTCAGCTGGCGCAGCACCGCCTGGCCGTGGGTCCAGGCCAGCTCGAACACGCGGTCGGCCAGCGGGTTGCCGGCTTCCTGGGCCTGGTATTTGTCGACGAGTTGAATCGCCCCCTCGCGCGTGTCAGCCACGCCCAGCACCACATCCACCATGATTTCCTGCCCGGGCGCCAGGGTCAGGACGCGCCGGATCGCCACCGCCGGATCGAGCACCGTGCCCGCGTGCGCGCCGAGCGGACCGCTGTCCGCCAGCGCGGCCGGCAGCGCATTGCGCCGGCCGCGGCCGATGAAGGCGGCGCGGCTGGTCTCGAAACTCGCTGCGTCATCCGCATCCGCCGTGGCGCCATGCACCGCCATCAGGTTCAGCAGGACCGGCGGCCGCTCGTCCGGCGTCTGCGGCCGGCGCGTGCACAGGATGGCGCCGCGCTCGGGCAGGATCTCGGTCTGTACGAACATCCTGGAAAACACCGGATGCGCGGCGTCGAGGGTGGCAGGTGCCAGCACCACTTCGGCGTAGCCGGTCAGCTCGATGCGGCGCACCCGGCCCGACTTGTTGGCGATACGGATGCGGCGCAGCTCGATGTCGTCCTCGGGCGAGACCACGATCTCGGTGTGCAGATCGATGCCGTGGTCGCTGCGGCGGAATTCGGCGCGGCCTTCCGCGAACACGGCTTCGTAGCGCGCCGGCGCGGCCTGCACCGGCTGGCGCGTGGTCGACCAGACGGCGCCGCTGTCGAGGTCGCGCACGTAACAGAAATGGCCGCTGTCGTCGGCGCTCGGATCTTCGCGCCAGCGCGTCACGGCCAGGCCGTTCCAGTGGCTGTAGCCGGTGCCGGCGGCGCTCACCATCACGTGGTAGCGGCCGTTCGACAGCAGCTGCACTTCCGGATGGCCGGCATCGGCATCGGTCACAGTGCGCGCTGCCGCGTGCGCCGTGCCGGCGCCCTGGGCCGGCTGGCGCAATGCAGGATGATCGACGATGGACGGCTCGGCGGCGCCGGACCTGGGCGCGCGTTCCTGCAGCAGCGGCAGCGTGGCGCGCAGCTGCGGGTCGCTCTCGAAGCGGCGCTGCATCGGCCGCCCGTGCAGCAGGTGGGACAGCGCCAGCAAGCCCATGCCCTGGTGCTGCACCATGAAGGAACGCACCACGGCGCTGGCCTGGCCGGGCGGCAGGCGCGCCGGCGTGTAGTCGATTGCTTCATACAAGCCGTAGCGGCCGCTGAAGCCGAGCGCCGCCATGCGCTGCAAGTTGGCGCAGGCCAGCGCCGGCTCGACCATCAGCGCCAGCATGCCGGCATGCGGCGCGACGACCAGGTCTTCGCCCAGGCCGCGGCGCGCGCCGGTGCCGGGCACGCCGAAGGCGCGGTACTGGTAGTTCATCGCCGCGTCCACCGTGTTGTAGCCGGACGCGGACATGCCCCAGGGGATGCCGCGGCGGCCCGCATACGCGGCCTGGGCGCGCACGATACCGCGCACCGTCTGGCCGAGCAGCGTGCCGCGCCGGGCGGGCATCAGCAACAGCGGCATCAGGTATTCGGCCATGGTGCCGTTCCAGGACAGCAGCACCTGCTCGCCTTCCGCCAGGCACAGCTGGCGTCCCATGGCGTACCAGTGATCCTGCGGCAGCTGGCCCTGGGCGATGCCGACGAAGCTCGCCAGCCGCGCTTCCGACGCCAACAGATCGTAGCTGCCGCCTTCGAGGCGGCGCTCGCTGACGTTGTAGCCGATCGCCAGCAGGCCGGTGTCGCGGCGGTACAGGAAGCCGAAGTCCATGGCGGCGAACTCGCGCGCCAGGCGCGCCAGCAGGCGCAGCTCGTCCAGGCGCGCATGCGCGTGGGCGGCGCCCTCTTCCACCATCGCGGCCAGCCCATCGTCGGCCGGCAGGCGCACGCCGCCTTCCGCCAGTTCGCGCAGGGTCGGGATGCGGGTCAGGCTCGCATCCAGCACGTAGGCCTGGGCCGCGCGCATCCAGGGCGCGCTCAGGAGCAGGTCGGCGTGGAAGGCGTGGCATTGCGCGGCCAGCTTGGCGGTCCAGCTGCGCAGCTCGGCGCCGGCATCGTCGGCGACGGCCTGGTCGAGGGCCGCGGCAGCGCGCGCCAGCGCCGCCAGGCAGTCGAGCAGGCCGGGCAGCGTGTCGAGGTTGCGGCAGCGTTCCGGCCCGAGCTGAAGGCGCATGGCGGCGATCGCATCCTTGAGCGGCGCCGGGCCGGCTTCGGCCAGCTCGTCGACGATGGCGAGGGTGTCGCCGATGCCGTCCAGCGCGCGGCTGGACGCGGCCGGGCGGTCGGCCAGCTGTTCCAGCCCCGCGGCCAGGGTCAGCAGGTGGCCGGCCAGGTTGCCGCTGTCGGCCGTCGACACCACCATCGGCAGCAGCGGCGCCAGGCTGCGGGTGTCGTACCACTGATAAAAGTGGCCGCGCTGGCGCTCCATGCGGCCCATGGTCTGCAGGGTCGCGCGGGTGCGCGCCAGCAGGTCGGCGGTGGCGGCGTAGCCGAAATCCCAGGCGCTCAGGTTGGCCAGCAGCGCCAGGCCAAGGTTGGTGGGCGAGGTGCGGTGCGCCACTCGCGGCGCCGGATGCTCCTGCAGGTTGTCGGGCGGGAGCCAGTTGTCCTCGGGGCCGACGTGGTCTTCGAAGAAGGCCCAGGTGCGGCGCGCCAGCGTGTGCAGGAAGCGGCGCTGGCCGGCGTCGATGGCGGGCGCGGGCTGCTGCACGGGCAGGCTGATCCACCAGGCGACGACCGGCGACAGGAACCACAACAGCAGCAGCGGCGCCGCCGCGAACAGCGCCAGCGGATTGGCAAACGACAGCAGCAGCGCGGTGCCGATCGCGAACCCCGGCGCAAACGTCATGTTGTGCCAGTTGCTTTCCAGGTCGGTACTGGAACGCGACAGGCTGGACGCCTTCCACTCCAGCAGGCGGCGCCGGCTCACGCCCAGGCGCCAGGCGCTGCGTGCGATCGCGTCGAGGCTGTACCAGGCTTCGTAGGGCAGGAAGCTCATGTCGAGGGTGGCACGCACGACGCCGCTGCGCGTGTCCTGCGCCCAGTTCAGCAGGTGCTGGCGCAGCGTGACGTCGTGCGCTTTGCCGGCCAGGCGGATCAGGGCCTGGAAGAACACCGGCAGGAAGAAAATCGCGAGCACCGCGGCGCTCCAGAACGCCGGCCCGTCCAGCTGCGCCCAGCACAGCAGCAGAAGTGCACTCAGGACCGGCGCCACCAGGCTGCGGCGCAGATTATCGAATAACTTCCAGCGCGACAGCGGCGACAGCGGATTCGGTACCCGGTGGCCGCCGGGGGCCGGCACGCGCGCGCCGAGCCAGCCGGCCAGCTGCCAGTCGCCGCGGATCCAGCGGTGGCGGCGGCCGACCTCGTCGCTGTAGCGCGCCGGGCAGGCTTCATGGAGCTGGACGTCGCCCAGCAGGCCGGAGCGGACGTAACACCCTTCCAGCAGGTCGTGCGACAGCACCCGGTCGTCCGGGAAGCGGCCCTGGAGCGTGCGCTCGAATACCTCGAGGTCGTAGATGCCCTTGCCGATAAAGGAGCCTTCGCCGAACAGGTCCTGGTAGACGTCGTGCTCGGCACGCGTGTACGGATCGATGCCGGGCTCGCCGCTGCACAGGCGCTGGTAGCGCGACGCATTCTCCGGCGCCAGCGCAGCGCTCACGCGAGGCTGCAGCAGGCCATAGCCTTCGGCCACGCGGCTGCCATCCGCTTTCAGCACGGCCGCATTCAGCGGGTGCGCCATCGTGGCCACCAGTGCGCGCGCGGTATCGCGCGGCAACCGGGTGTCGGCGTCGAGCACGATCACGTAGCGCGTTTCGGCCAGGCCGTCGGCGCTGCCTTCGACCACGCTGAACGGCGTCCGCGCACCGCTGCGCAGGAAGGCGTTCAAGTCTGCCAGCTTGCCGCGCTTGCGCTCGCGCCCGATCCAGGCGCCCTCGCCCTCGTTCCAGACACGCTCGCGGTGCAGGAACAGGAAGGGATCGTGCGCGTACTTGGCGTTCAGGGCGGCGATGGCGGCGCGCGCCTGCTCGACCAGTGCGGCGTCGCCCGGCATGTCCTGCAGCGGCGCATCGAGCAAATCGGTCACCAGGCAGAAGCGCAGGTGCGGATCGCGGTTGGCCAGGTAGCGCACCTCGAGGTCGTCGCACAGCGCGGCCACGTTGTCGCGGCTGTACAGCAGCGCGGGCACCGCCACCACGGCCTGGGCATCGGCCGGGATGCCGGCGCTGAAATCCATGCGTGGCAGCGGCTCGGCACGCACCAGGCGCGCCGCCAGCAGGTTGACCAGGGAAAGCGCCAGCTGGCTGGCGCCGAACGCCGCCAGCACGGCGAGCGCGAACAGCAGCGCGTCGCCGGCGCCGCCGGCCTGCGCGTGGATCACGGCGGCGGCGGTGAACAATGCCGTCAGGATGGCGGTCGCGCCCAGATAAAAAGGCAGCGGCAGGCGGCGCAGCAGGCGGCGCACCGAGCGGTGCGCGGCCGTGCCCAGCTTCAGGCGCCGTTCCAGGCGCGCCATGCCGGCGCCGGCCAGGAAGTAGCCGACATGATGTTCGCGCCCGCCTTGTGCGCTTTCGCCCGCCAGGGCCAGCGCCTCGCCGGCGACTTCGATTTCGCTGCGCCGGCTGGCGCGTGCCAGGCGCTCGATGGTGTGGCGGTAGTGGTCGCGCGTGGCGAAATCCATTTTGCCGTAGACGCCGGCCGGATCCTGCCGCAGCGCCTGTTCGACCGCGCTCAGGGTCTCGACGAACTCGCGCCAGTCCATGGTGCCGAGCAGGCGCAGGCTGCCGATGCTGTTGGCCACCGAGACCTGGTCGGCGGACTGGCGCGCGATATCGGTCTGCACCGACTGCTCGATGGTGCGCTCGTCGTCGGCCAGGCGGGTCGCGACCCATTGCAGCGCCTGGGTCAATGGGCCGCTGCGGCCCTGCAGGCGGCGCGTCAGTTCCGCCACGAAGCTGACGTCCATCGCCGGCACCTCGCGCGCCATGTCGGCCACCAGCAATATCAGGTCGCCTGGACGCTGGTCGGCCTGGCCGGCCAGCCGGTCGGCCCAGCGGTTGGCCAGCGCGCGCTGTCTGCAGGTGTGGGCCTGGCGCGCGGCGATGCGGCGCACGTTGTCGAGCAGCGCCAGGCGCAGCATGATCGGGACCGCCCACAGTTCGCCCAGCGCCAGCGGCGCGCCTTCCTGGTAGGCGGCGACGAAGCGCGCCAGGCTTTCCGGCTCGACCCGGCCGTCGCCATGCGCGACGGCCTCCAGCGCCAGCCGGTAGACGCGCGGGTGGCTGCCAGCCTCGTCTTCCCCCGGGGCCAGGGCCAGGCAGGGCAAGGCCCGGCTGTAATGACGCGGCAGGTGGCTGTGCGCCAGGCGCACCTGCTCCTCGATCAGGTAGCGGTGATCGAGCAGCCAGTCGGCCGCCGGCGCCAGCCGCACGCCATCGCGCGCCGCCAGCGTCAGGGCGCCGCAGGCCTCGAGGATGACGGCGGCATTGTCCGCCAGGCGGTCGAGCAGGCGCGCGCTGCCCGGCTGCGTGCCCAGCTGGTGCTCGGCCGCCAGCCTGCGCCCGTGCACCGCCATCTGGGCGGCGGAGAACAGGTCGGCACGCAGCGGCGCGGCATCGTCTGGGCGGTGGCGTTCGTCTTTCAAAAGGACCTCGATGTTGGCGTGCGCAGCCGATTGCTGGCAAGCGGGATCGAGGGCGCACGGCTGCCGCCATGCTAAGAGATCAGGTCGTCAGTGACAGTGCGTTAGCGTACGCTCGCCTTGCAAGCGGCGTACCTACGCGTTCTGCATGGGATCACTGCGCCAGCGCGATCCCGCCGGTGAGCGTCCAGGCCTGCGCGTGGCCGGCGCGGCGCAGGGCCAGCGCGGCGCGGGCGCTGCGGTTGCCGCTGCGGCACACGAACACCAGCGGCCGTTCGGGCGTGGCCAGCAGGTGTACCAGGTGCTCGGCCAGGCGCGACAGCGGCAGGTTGAGCGCGCTGCGGCCATGCAGGTGGCATGCGCCGGCGTCGGCTTCCGGCTGTTCGCGCACGTCGACCAGCAAGGCATCCGCGTGCGCCCCCAAAAAGGCGGCCAGGTCCGCCGGCGCCAGCTGCGCGGCGGCGCCCTCGGCCGCGGCGACGTCCCCGGCGCGGAACGCCTGGCCGTCGAGATCGACGCCGTGGCACAGCAAGGCCATAGGCCGCGGCAGATTGTCGCCGTCCGTATCGCCCGTAAAGGCGGTGCCGCCCCCATCGGCCGACTCCAGCAGGTAAGCCATGCGCGTGCCGCTCGACGCCACGCGTGCCAGCACCCGGCCGCCGATCGCGATCGCGGCGGCGTCACCCGGCCAGCCCAGCGGCCCCGCATCGGCCGCTGCCTGTCCCAATGCGGTCCGCAGGGCCGCACGGGCCGCCGTGCCCTCCGCATCGGCGCCGGTGCCCAGCACCGCCGCCACGCGCAGGCCGCGCGCTTGCATCAGGGCCGCGATGCGCGGCGCCAGCGCCAGCGGCGGGTCGATCGCCACGCCCACGCCGGCATCGAGGTCGAACGCGATCCAGCCGTGGCGGCCTTCGGCGCTCACCTGCAGCAGGCCGTGCGCGGCGCTGCTCAAGGGCGACGGTGCCAGCAGCGGCGCGCGCAGCAGCTGGCCGCAGCGGCGGATGCGCGCGCAGGCTTCGTCGATGAAATCGTCGCTGGCCGTCGGCCCGAACGACAGGCGCACCGCGCCGCTGCTGCGCCACAGCGGCAAGCCCATCGCCGCCAGCACGTAGCTGGGCGCGGCCTTGGCCGCCGAGCAGGCCGATCCGGCGCTGACGCGCAGGCCGGCGGCATCGAACAAATCGAGCAGGTCTTTCGAGGCCAGGCCCGGCACCGCGAAGTTCAGCGTGGTCGGCAGCGCCTGCGCCGGCGGCGCGTTGAACACGATGCCGGGGAAGGCGTCGAGCAGCGCCGCCGCCAGGCGGTCGCGCATGGCCGCCATATCGGCGTGGCTGCGGAAGGCCGTGCGCTGTTCCAGTTCGGCCAGCACCGCGCCCAGCGCGGCGATGCCGGCCATGTTCTCGGTGCCGGAGCGCTGCCCGGCTTCCTGGCCGCCGCCGATCATCAGCGGCGTGTAGGGTGCGCCGTCGCGTACGTACAGCATGCCGATGCCCTTCGGTGCATACAGTTTATGACCGGAGAACGGCGCATAGTCGATGCGGGTCGCGGCCAGGTCGAGCGGCAGCTTGCCGAGCGCCTGCACGCAGTCGACCATCCAGTAAGCGCGCGGCCCGTGCTCGCGCAGCGTGCGCGCGATGCCGTCCAGGTCGGAGATGACGCCGGTCTCGTTGTTGGCCGCCATCGTGCACACCAGGGCCGCGCGCGGCGCCAGTTCGGCCAGGATGTCGAGGCGGTGGCGGCCGTCGGCATCGACCGGCAGCACCTGCAGGGTCAAGCCGGTGCCGAGCAGGCGGTTCCAGTGCGCCAGGCTTTCCGACACGGCCTTGTGCTCGGTGGCGCCATACACCAGCAAATCGCCGCAGGTGTCGCCCGCGGCACGGCGCTCGCGGATCGCGCACAGCGCCGACAGCACGGCGGTCTGGATGCCCTCGGTGGCGCCGCTGGTGAACAGCACCCGGCCCGGCCCTGCGCCAAGCACGCGGCGCGCCCGGGCGCGGGTGTCGTCGAGGATCTGTTTGGCGCGCAGTCCAGCCGCATGGCTGCTGCTGGGATTACCGAAGCGGCCACCCATGGCATCCAGCGCGGCCGCGATGGCGGCGGGCAGCACGGGCGAGGTGGCATTGGCGTCGAGATACAGTTCGTCGGCGTGGGAAAGGTGGCTCATAATTTAATTGCCAAAAGTCCAAAAAAAATCGTGCGCGAGTGGCGCCATATTGAGTAATATGTTACGGACTCATGGGGGATAAGATGTACTAAAATCTCATCGGTTTTGCCAGCCTCACAGAACAATTATTCTCATACCGGCAGGAAAATAAAATGAACTCACTCGACAAATTCGATTGCGCCATCCTGGCGGCGCTGCAGGCGGATGCCACCCTGTCGATTTCCGGGTTGAGCGAGAAGGTCGGGCTGTCCAGCACCCCCTGCTGGAAGCGGGTCAAGCGCCTCGAAGAAGAGGGGTATATCGAGAGCCGGGTCAGCATCGTCAACCGCAACAAGGTGGGTCTGCCGGTGACGGTGTTCGTCAGCGTGCGCACCGTCGAACACGACGAAAAATGGCTGGAGCGCTTCGCCGCGGCCGTGATGGCCCTGCCCGAGGTGCTCGAGTTCCACCGCATGAGCGGCGACGTCGACTACCTGCTGAAGGTGGTCACCACCGACATCGGCGGCTACGACCGCTTTTATAAAAAGCTGATCAAGACCGCGCAACTGTCCGGCGTGTCGTCGGCGTTCTCGATGGAGCAGATCAAGTACACCACCGCGCTGCCGCTCGACCTGATCTCGCACGGCCTGCCGGCCTGATGCCGCGGCCAGCGCGAATCGTGCGATGATGGCGCCCGTCGGAATCTAGAACGGAGATGCGTCAAGAATGAAAATCGCTGCACTCGCACTGGCCGTAACGCTGCTGGCCACCGCTTCCCAGGGCGCGCTGGCCCAGGACCAACCCGTGCGCATCGGCCTCAGCGGCCCGCTCACCGGCGCCAACGCCTTTGCCGGCAAGGACAACGAGAACGGCGTGCGCCTGGCGCTCGAGGAACTCAATGCCCGGAGAATCAAGGCTGGTGGCAAGACCCTGCGTTTCGAGCTGATGTCCGAGGATGACCAGGGCGACCCGAAATCCGGCGTCAACGTGGCCCAGAAGTTCGCCGACGCCGGCGTCAAGTTCGTGCTCGGCCCCTACAACTCGGGCGTGGCGATTCCTGCCTCGCGCGTCTACCACGATGCCGGCATCCTGATGTCGACCGTCGGCACCAGCCCCAAGATCACGCAGGCGCGCTATCCGAACGTGTTCCGCATCGTGGCCAGCGACACCCAGGTCGGCGCCTCGATGGCCTCGTATGCGGCCAAGGAACTCAAGATCAGGACCGTCGGCGTGATCGACGACCGCACCGCCTTCGGCCAGGGCATCGCTGACGAATTCGCACGCCAGGCGCGCGCCTCCGGCCTCGTCGTCGCCGGCCGCGAATTCACCAACGACAAGGCAAGCGACTTCGCCTCGATCCTGACCTCGCTGCGCACCAAAAAGGTCGACGCCATCTTCTTCGGCGGCTACGCCCCCCAGGGCGCGCCGATGGCACGCCAGATGAAGCAGCTCGGCATGGCGAACGTGCGCCTGCTCGGCGGCGACACCCTGTGCAGCCCCGAGATGGCCAAGCTGGGCGGCGACGCGGTCGGCGCCAACGTCATGTGCGCCCAGGCCGGCGCCATGCTCGACAAGCAGGCCGGGGGCCCGGCCTTCAAGACCCGCTACAAGGGGCGCTTCGGACGCGAACCGGACGTGTACGCGCCGGCCTTCTACGACCAGGCCATGTTCATCGCCAAGGCGATCCAGGATGCGAACAGCATCGACGCCGGCGCGGTCGGCAAGGTGCTGCACAGCGCCAGCTACAGCGGCGTAGCCGGCACCTACGGCTACGATGCGAGCGGCAACCTGAAACAGACCGCGGTCACGGTCTACACCTTCAAGGGCGGCCAACTGGCGCCGCTGGCGAACTACTGACAAATCGTCCGTAAAGACTGGGCGGCGGGCGGCGCAAGGGGTATCCTTGTGCCGCCTTATTTTTTGCGGACACCTCCCCCATAATGAAACAGATCCTGAAGCTGGGCGCGATCGCCGCCGCCTGCCTGATCGCCTGCGCGCCCGCCGGCGCAGCCCAGTCCACCGCCACGCCGGCCAGTGCCAGTACCGCTGCCAGTCCCGCCTCGAAACAGCTGGCCAAGCTGGGCGACGACTACTGGAACGCGCAAGCGCGCTTCGATCCCGTCATGGCCGGCGAAGCGGGCGACCCGCGCTTCCCCGACCAGATCGGCATGGCGATCGCACCGAAGAACCGCGCCCACCAGTTCGCGCTGGTCAAGGAGATGCTGAAGCGCCTGCACGCGATCCGCCGCGACGGCCTGGCCCAGCGCGACCAGACCAGCTACGACATCCTCGACTTCGACCTGCGCACCACGCTGCGCATGGAAGCCTTCCCCGAACACCTGCTGCCGCTGAACCAGATGGACGCCATGCCGGTGACACTGGCGAACTACTCCAGTGGCCAGGGCGCGCAGCCGCTGGCGACCGTCAAGGATTACCAGGCCTACCTGAGCCGCCTGAACCAGCTCACACCCTGGATCGACCAGGCCATCGCCAACATGCGCGAAGGGATGAAGCGCGGCGTCGTGCTGCAGAAAGCGGTCATGGTCTCGGCCCTGCCCCAGTTCAAGCAGCTGGTCGCGGCCAAGGCCGAGGACAGCATTTATTATGCGCCGGTGAAGCACTTCCCATCGACCTTCTCGGACGCCGACAAGAAGAAACTGGCCGACGCCTACCGCGCCACCATCGACGGCAAGCTGAACGCGGCGCTGGCGCGCCTGTCGGCCTTCCTCGAGACCGAATACCTGCCGGCCTGCCGCACCAGCACCGGCTGGAGCGCCCTTCCCCAGGGTATGGACTGGTACCTGGCACGCGTCGCCAGCCAGACCACGACCGACTTGCAGCCGGAACAGATCCATCAGATGGGCCTGCAGGAAGTGGCGCGCATCCAGGGCGAATACGCGCGTATCGGCCCGCAGATGGGCTATACCGGCGCGCCGGCGAACTTGCCGACCTGGGTCGGCGAGCAAGCCAAGTACAAGCCGTTCAAGACCGAAGGCGAGATCATCGCGGTCTACCGCAAGCTGAACGCCACCCTGAACACCAAGCTGCCGGCACTGTTCTCGCTGCGTCCGAAGACGCCGCTCGACATCCGCCTGGAACCGGAACTGACGCGCGCCACCGCCTCCGACCACTACACCCCGCCGGCCACCGACGGTTCGCGTCCGGGCGTGTTCTGGTCGGTCGTGAACGACCCGACGCAGTACGGCGACACCGGCATGGTCACGCTGTTCCTGCACGAAGGCCAGCCGGGCCACCACTTCCACATCGCGCTGAACCAGGAACTGGGCCTGCCGACCTTCCGCCAGTATTACTTCAACAACGCCTTTACCGAAGGCTGGGCGCTGTACGCCGAAACCCTGGGCAAGGAGATGGGCCTGTTCGACAAGCCGGAAGATTATTTCGGCCACCTGAACGACGAGATGCTGCGCGCGGTGCGCCTGGTGGTCGACACCGGCATGCATGCGAAGGGCTGGACCCGCGAGCAGTCGATCCAGTACATGCGCGACACCCTGGGCTATCCGGAATCGATCGCGCGCAGCGAGACCGAGCGCTACATGGCGTGGCCGGGCCAGGCGCTGGGCTACAAGATCGGCGCCTTGAAGATCCAGGAACTGCGTGCGCGCGCGCAGGCGGCGCTGGGCGACAAGTTCAACCTGCCGGCGTTCCACGCCATCGTGCTGGGCGAAGGTACGCTGCCGCTGGCGTTGCTGGAGAAGAAGGTGGATCGGTGGATTGCCGAGTCCAGATAAGATGGAGCGCTAATCAACGTCGTCCCCGCGAAGGCGGGGATCCATGCTGAGGTACCGGATTCGCGACCTACGCGGTTCTGCAAGCTCAGTATGGGTCCCCGCTTGCGCGGGGACGACGGGTTATCGCTTCCGCTTTGCCAGATCGCGCTCCATCACCCGCCGGAACACCTCCACCGACCACGCCGGATCGGTCACATAAATCGCCGGCAGATACACCTCCCCGTTACCCCGTGGCCGGTTCACGTACACCTTGTTCGGAATGGTCACGGTCGCCAGTCCCGACTTCACCTTCTGGAAACGCACCTCCATGTAAGTGGAGTCGGCCGAACTCGGTGCGCCGATCAGGATCGTGTTCGAAAAGGCCGTGAACACGTCCAGCGCATCGAGGCAGGCGCTGGCGCACTGGCCGGGCACGATGACGTACACGGGCCTGGTGAAGGGCGGCGGATCAGTCGCCAGGTCGACCTTTGGATCGGCGGCAGCGACAACGTCGGCAGCAGCCGCCTTGTCGTCCTTTTCGACATAGAATGCCTCGCCGCGTGCGAGGGCGGCCTGCATGCCTGCGTGCGTGCGCTTTGCCCATTCCACGGCCGATACCTGCTTCTGCTGCGCGAGTTCATCGGCCATGCGGCCCACGTAGGCCGTATTCTCCTTCGATGCGCGCCACCAGACTTCGGTACTGGCACTGCGCGCATCCATGCGCCGCTTGACCCGGTCCTTGCCCCACAAAGCGTAGGCGAAATCGCGGCTCCAGAACGACGAGCCGCCCTGGTTGTCGCGCAGGTCGATGACGACGGCATCCGCATCCAGGAAGCCTTGGCGCCGCGCTTCCACGTCCTTGAACATGGCGCGGTAGGCGTCGCGCTGCCTGTCGTCGGGCTGGAAGGTCGGCATCGCCGCCCAGAACAGCCCCGGGCGCGGTTCGCTCAGACCCACGGGCAGCGTCGGCCCGTTGTAGCTCTCCTCGAACCAGGTGTCGGCCTGGGCGTTCTTGGCGCGCCAGAGCAAGTCCTGTTCGAAGGTTTTGCCGTTCAGGACGAAGCGGCAGCGCCTGGGCAGGCTGACGAAGGGATTGCCGCTATCGATGAAGGTACGCCGTCCCCGCGCCCACCAATGGCCCGGTTCATCGATGCGGCCGTTGAAGGCAAACAGGTTGTCCGTGATGATCTGCTTGACCGGCTTGCCGTCGCAGGCCGTGACCTCGGCCCCGGCCGCCGGGCCACCGGCTTCGGACGCGAACACATACAGACCCTGGCCGCGCCACACGGCGACGAAGCCGGGCCAGCGTTCGGGCGGCAGCGCTTTGTCGTCGAGGTTGGGGTAGGCGCCGGCGTGGCCATCGCCGAGCTTGACGTTGAAGCGCATGATCGCGGCGATGTAACCGGCCGCGTCCACGACCTGTCCGGCCAGCAGTAGGCCCGCTCGCCGGGCCTCGTCGAGCCTGGCCAGGAACTGCGGATTGGCAGGGTCCTTGACGCCGGGGTGGTTGTCGCGCGTGAGTTGGGCCGCTTCCTCGATGTCGTCGACCGCGGCCTGGCGCCACTGCGCGGCGGTTTGCGGCAGCACCGGCCTGGCCGCCTCGGAAGCCTGCGCCTGCGCCTGCGCTTGTGCTGGTATGCCGCCGGCGAACGCCAGTGCCATCGATACGGTCAAGGCAGCCACGACACGCCGCGGCAAGGAAGCGGGAATCTTCACGGGTTCTCCAAACTTTGTATTCGGACGCATCGCCAGATGTTTTCGAATAATAAATCCTGGGGGACCGGACGTCCCGCTTTTTTCAATGCATATCAGTTGGCCGGCGCCACGCGCCACACCAGCCCACCCGCATCGTCCACCACCAGCAGCGCCCCATCCGCCGCCACCGTCACCGCCGCCGGACGCCCCCACACATCGCGGTCGCTCAGCACCATGCCGGTCATGAAGTCCTGGTACTGCCCGGTTGGCACGCCGTTCTTCATCATCACGCGAATCACCTTGTAGCCGGTGCGGATGCCGCGGTTCCACGAGCCGTGCAGGGCCACGAAGATGTCGCCGTCGTACTCTTTCGGGAAGGCGTTTTTCGCACCCGCCGGCGCGTGGTACACCACCATGCCCAGCGGCGCCGAGTGGGCCTGGATCAGGGTGTCGGGCACGATCGCCTTGCCTTTCAAATCGGGGCGGATGCCCTTCAGGCGCGGGTCTTCGTGGTCGCCCAGGTAGTACCACGGCCAGCCATAGAAACCGCCCTGCTTCACGCGCGTGACGTAATCCGGCGGCAGGTTGTCGCCCAGTTCGTCGCGCTCGTTCACGCTGCAGTACAAATCGCCGGTATCCGGGTGCACCAGCATGCCGACGCAGTTGCGCAGGCCGTTGGCGAAGTTGCGGCGGTTCTTGCCGTCGGGGTCGAAGGCCAGCACCGTGGCGCGGTCGGTCTCTTCGGCCCAGGCACCGCCCAGGCCATGGCGTTTTTCCCACTCCGGCAAGGCGAGCGGCGGCTTGTTGCCGATACCGGAGGCGATGTTGGTGGCCGAGCCGACCGACACGAACAGGGTCTTGTCGTCTTTTGAAAACGCCAGCGTGCGCGTGGTGTGGCCGCCGGTGGTGTCGCTCAGCTTGTCGACGACCGTTTCCGGCTCGCCCTTGGCCTTCAGGTCGCCCGGCGCATACGGAATGCGCACCACCGAGTTCACATTGGCCACGTACAGGTACTTCGGATTGGGGCCGGACGGCCACAGCGCCATGCCGTAGGGCCGCGACAGGCCGCTGGCGAACACGCTGCTGCTGTCGGCCTTGTCGCCGCCGCCCTTGGCGCGCAGGATCGTGATCTGGCCCTTGCCGGTATCGGCCAGCAGGATGTCGCCGTTCGGCGCGCGCAGCGCCAGGCGCGCCTTGCCGGTATCAGGCGCGAAGGTGGTGACCTTGAAGCCTTTCGGCACCGCCGGCAGCGCACCGTCCGGACGGGCCGCCACTTTCGGACCGTTGCCGGCGCTCTCGCTGGCGAAGGGCTGCACCAGGCTGGCGACGGCGATGTGGTGCAGGTCGCCCGGCTTGTCTTCGGTCCAGGCGCCGGCCTTGTCGCCGCCGGCCGCCTTCGGCGCGGCAGCGGTGGCGGCCACCTTGCCGCTCTGCCCGGCCAGGTAAGCGATCACGGCGGCGCGCTGCTTGGCGTCGGCAACGCCGATCGGCATCGCAGTGCCCGGCACGTCCTTGCTCGGGTCGCGCAGGAAGATGTCGAGTTCCTCTTTGGTCCAGGTCTTGCCGGCGGCGCCGGCCTTGGACAGCGCATCGGTGTAGTTGAAGCCGGGGACGCTGGCCGCCTTGCGCCCGACCACGTTGAACAGGCCGGGACCGGCGCGCGATCCCATGCTTGCATCGGCCGTGTGGCAGCTGGCGCAGTTGCGCTCGAAGTAGGTCTGGCCGCTTGCCGTGGCAGCAGCGGGGGCGGCCGCGGCGGCGCCGGCAATGGCCAGCCAGCCGAAGGTGGCGGTCAGCGCCGCCGGAATCGTTTTATGCATGTCTCCTCTTTCCTCTACAAGATTAATCGATCATGAAGACCGGATAACGGCCCCACTCCGGCTCGCGCCAGCGCGCGCAGTTGGCGAAGATGAAGTCGAGCACCGCGCCCTGGTCCTGCAGCAGCGCCGGGTTGGCGGCTTTCCACGCCGCGAACTTGGCCGCCAGCGCCGGCTCGTCGCGCAGCAGCTTTTCGGCCTCGTCCTCGAACACGTAATCCGAATACGCTTCCTTCTTTTCCAGCACGCTGTTGAAGAAGCCCCAGCGGAAGAAGCTGTCGTGGCCCAGCGGTTCCAGCATCTCGACGGCATAGCGCGCATTGTCCTGGTCGAGCCAGACGATGTGGTCGCCGGCGCGCAGGGTGACGCTGGCGCAGCCGCGTTCCAGCTGCACGTCGTCGTGGAACATGTGGCCTTCATAGGCGCTCAAGCGCGACGTCACCGACTTCACGTGGTAGCACGCCACTTCCTGCTCGCGCTCGGACTCGACGCGCTCCATGCGCACGCCGTTCCACTGCAGGCGCTCGATCACTTCGCGCCACTGCTGCGGCACCACGTAGGCGCGCGGTGCGTAGACCACGATGTCGGCCGGGAAGCGGTTGTAGTACGGGATGTCCTTTTCGTACGGCGCGCTGCGGTCGTACCACAGGCGCTGGTAGTCGCCCAGCAGGCTGGGTTTGTACTTTGCCTCGTAACCCTTGAAGCGGAAGCTGGACGGGCTGGATGCATCCATGTTCCAGTGGATCGGCCACTCGCGGCGGGTACGGCCGGCATCCTTGGCGGCGCGGCGCAATTGCACGATGCGTTCGCCGTTGGCGACCGTGAAGCCGAGCGCCGTCTCGACCAGCGCGCGCATCGAGTGGTAGCGGTCGGCGAAGGGCTTCAGCATGTGGGTCTCGGGCATGAAGCCGATCGTGTGGTGCAGGGCCGCGTAGCCGGTCGAGAAGCGCGCGGTTTCCAGGAACTCGGCGATACCCTCGTCCGGGCTGTCCTTGACCGGGTTCACGTACGGGCAGGTCGGCCAGCCGCGCCGGTCCATTTCGGCGTACATCTGCGGCAGCATGGTATCGCGCAGAAAATCGCCCAGGTCGCCGCCCAGCTTGTCGGCCTGGGTGTGGATCAGCGTCATCGTGTAGGCGTAGTCGGCGCCGTTGGACGTGTGCGTATCGACCATTACATCCGGGTCCCAGGCCGTGAAGAATTCGTTGAACACGCGCGCAGTGAGGGTGTCGCACTTGACGAAGTCGCGGTTCAGGTCGAGGTGGCGGCTGTTGCCGCGGAAGCCGAACTGCTCGGGGCCGTCCTGGTTCACGCGCGAGGTGTCGTTGCGGTTGAAGGCGCCGTCGACGTTGTACAGCGGGATGAAGATGAACACGGTCTTGCCCAGCGCGGCCAGGCGCTGCGGCTCCAGGCAGAAGTCGCGCACCAGCGCCATGCAGGCGTCGACGCCTTCCGGTTCGCCCGGGTGGATGCCGTTATTGTTGAAGAACACCGGCCGGCCTTCGCGCTTGATCTCGCCGCAATTGAAGGCGCCGTCGCTGCTGACCACGCCGGCGTGGATCGGCACGCCCGCATCCGAAGTGCCGATGCGGGAAAAGCACAGCACGCGCGGATGCCGGCGGGCCAGGTCTTCGTACCAGGCGATGCAGTCGGCCCAGGTGGTGGTCTGGTTCTGGTTGCCCTTCTCGAAAGGCGTCTTCAATGTATTCGACATGGTGTGTGCGGTGAGGTATTGCCAGGATCGCTAAGATACCTCAGAAGCACCCCCGAGTGGCAGCGCGATCGCCACCAGCGTGCCCTCCCCCGGCGTCGAGCGCACCTGGATGCTGCCGCCGAGCGCGAACACGCGTTCGCGCATGCCGATGATGCCGATGCCTTCCGACGCCAGCGCCGGATCGAAGCCTTCGCCATCGTCCTGCACTTCGATCTGCAGCGCATCGCTGGCCTCGGACAGCACCAGGCTGACGCGCGCATAACCAGCGCCGGCATGCTTCATGATGTTCGACAGCGCTTCCTGCACGATGCGGTAGGCGGAAATCGCCAGCTCGTTGCCGATCTTCGAAAAATCGCCTTCGGTATGGAAATCGAAGACCACGCCGGCGCTGCGGTAGTGACTTACCATTTCCTCGACCGCGCCGTGCAGGCCCAGCATGTCCAGCACTTCCGGCCGCAGTCTGCGCACCAGGCGGCGGCCGTTGGCGTACAGGTCGAGCGCCAGCTTGGTGATGGCCTGGGCTTTCGTGGCGATCTGCTCGACTTCCGGACCGGGGGCGGGGTTGTTCGCAAGCTTGTTGGCCAGCAGCTGGATGGTCTGCGATTCCAGGCGCACCGCGATCAGGGAGGCATTCAGTTCATCGTGGATCTCGATCGCGATGGTCTTGCGCTCGTCCTCGATGATGCTGTTCACCTTCTGGATCAGCTTTCTCTTGTCGGCGTCGGCGCGCAGCGCTTCGTTGCGCGAGGCCAGCAGGTCGCGGGTGCGCTCGGCCACCCGGTTTTCCAGGTCCTGCCTGGCGTCGTCCAGCGCCACCGACATCTCGCCGATCGAGGACTGCAGTTCGCCGACCTCGCCGCCGGTCGTCACCGGCAGCTGTACGCGCACGTTGCCGCCGCGGATGCGGCGCAGCACCGCGATCGCTTCGCGCAGCGGCACCGTCAGGCTGCGCGCCAGGATGAAGGCCAGCGCGCCGCTGGCAGTCAAGGCCAGCGCCGCCAGCGCCAGTTCGATGCGGAAGCGCCGCACCTGCTTGTCCAGCATGTTGGTCGGCGACATCGTCACGCGCACGCGGCCGACCACTTCGCTGGTCAGCGTCGGCGGGCGGGTGTCGCTGGAGGCCGAGACGTGCGGCGTGCCATTGTCGGAGAACAGGTTGATCCACACCACCTGCTTGCGGATCGGCGCCTCGTACCAGCGCCCGTCGGGCTGGGGCAGGATCGGGTGCTCGGACACCACGCTGACCCGGTTGCGGCCGGCGGTGTCGACCACGTCGATGCGGTACACGCTGGTGTCCGACTGGACCAGGCCGTTGATGGTGAGGCGCAGGTCGGACAGGTTGCCGGAGATGACGTTGTACTCGCTGGTCTCGGCTAGCGCGCGCGCCAGGATGCGGCCGCGTTCGGCCAGTTCCTCGTCGACCTGGGCCCGGTGCGCGTACCAGGAGTAGCCGACGAAGGCCGAGAACAGCAGCGCCACCGGCAGCATGGTGATGAAAGCCATGCGCAGGCCGATGCTCCAGCCGCGCCAGAAGCGCAGCGTCATGGCGGTGGCGCCGGTATCGCGCCAGGGGGGCGCCGTGCGAAGTGGCGCGCCGCGTCGTCCACGGTCACGTCGAGCGACTTTGCCACCCCCTCGTTGACGATGGTGCGGAAGTAACGCGGGAACTGCGGCGCCGGCAGCTGGCCGCCGGCGACGTAGGCGGCGGCGATCTCGGCGACCTGGGTGTTGATGTCCTCGACTTCGGAATAGGTCGTGCCGAGCGCGCCGGCCTTGACCATGTCGGCGGAAAAGCCGATGACGCCCTGCTTGTGGCGGTAGGTCGAGAGCAGGATGTTGCGGAAGTTCTCGGCGTTGTAGATGGCGGCGTCGGGCAGCGCCAGCAGCACGTCGGTCTGGGCGATGCGGTTCAGCAGGTCGTTGATGTCGGCGCCGTTCTTGGCGCCGCTGTCGTCTCCCTGGCCTGCATCCAGCACCGTGACCTTGTCGACCACCAGCGCCGGCTTCAGGAAAGCGGTATCGGCACCCAGCAGCGCCGCCACCCGCACCGGGCGCCGGTACAGCAGTGCGGCCAGGCGCAGCTGGTCGGCGGGGGCCGGTTCGGCGTACACCGCCGTGATCGCCGCCGCCTGCGCCGGCGCCAGCCGGGCGGCGATGGCGCGGTAGACCTGGCTCGAGGTAAAGGCGGAAACGACCACGCAATCGCAGCGGCGCGCGCCCACGTCGCGCAGCGCGCTGGGGCCGATGGCGACGTACAGGGTACGGCGGCGCTGGGCCAGTTCGGTACGGAACTTGCCGAAGATCGGGACCAGGCGCTTGACCAGGTCTTCGGCGATGCGACGGGTGATGGCGCTGTCGTCGGCGGCGACGATCTGGAAGCCGTAGTCGTGGACGGGGTCGGGTTTGGCGGCGTTTGCCGTCAGGGCGACAAGGAGACTGCAGGTGAGCGCAACGAACTTGGGGCGGACAGTGCCAAGGCACTGTCCGCGCCTTCGCAGGGACGACGTTCTCACGTCGCTGGTCGATAATACATTTTTGGCCCGCAAACCATGTACGTCGTCCCTGCGAAGGCAGGGACCCAAGTTCGCAAACCGAAGCCAGCACCCCAAGAGCCGCTCCACACCCGGTCAGGGCTCGATCAACCCATGCTTCACCGCCAGCTTGGTGATGTAAGCCGGGCGATGCACCCCCAGCTTCTCCTTCA
>Ga0308168_1000669_pt1 | contig 38469 bp, 33 predicted proteins | sample PhyCR2_FD_202133 | JGI IMG/M metagenome (GOLD analysis project Ga0308168, IMG submission 202133) | Phyllosphere microbial communities from UC Gill Tract Community Farm, Albany, California, United States - DLSLRC.R2 | ecosystem: Host-associated > Plants > Phyllosphere > Unclassified | place: USA...
ATTCGCACGACGCCAACGCCGGCCACAACCTGAAGTCGCGTGCCCAGGTCAACACGATCTACAACAACCGCTTCTCCAGCACCGCGCCGGGCCAGAGCGGCAGCACTGCCGCGGGCAGCCCGAGCTATGAAGTCGACCTACCGAATGCCGGTACTTCTTACATCATCGGCAACGTGATCGAGCAGCCGGCCTCCAACAGCAACCCGAACATGCTGGCCTATGGCGAGGAAGGCGCGAGCAATCCGGGCAAGGACTTGTACGTCGTCAACAACACCTTCCTAAATGACTCCGGTTCGGGCGGCACCTTTGTAATGGTCGGTTCTGCTGTTACGACTCCTGTCCTATTGCAGAACAACATCTTCGCCGGTGTGGGAAGCATGACCAACCAAGGCAATGCCAACGACAGGACCAACTACCGCAGCGCTGCGCCCGCATTTGCAAACCGAGCGAATTATGATCTTCATCCCGCAGTCGGCAGTCCCATGATTAATGCTGGTTCTGCGCCCGGGAAAGCGGCGACAGGATTTTCACTGACGCCGACAGCGCAATACAAGCATGTTGCGTCTGGCGAGGCCCGTCCTACCAGTGGACAGATCGATATCGGGGCATATGAAGCGAGTGGCGCTGGCTCGTCAACACCACCGGCCGGTACCACATGGATAGCCTGCGCGAGCGAAGGCGGTACTTGCAGATTCACAGGCACCCACGAAGTGCGCTACGGATCGGGCATTACATTCGTGACAAAGACGGTAAATAGCTCGATTGCTTGCTCAAATGCCGCCTTCGGAGACCCCACACCGAATGTTGTTAAGGCGTGTAGCTACTCGAGCGCGACGAAGTAATCTTTTTGAAGAGGCATTAGATGCAGCTTGAGGCCGCTTTCGCGGCCTTTTTGTTGGGCTGCTTCCGTGAGAGAAACTCTCTTGTCAAAAGCTGAACCTTCGTATACTGTATAAACATACAGTACTTTGCAGGTTGATCATGGATATGCATATTGCTACGGCCTCGCCAGAGACCCTGCATCCGGCCCTCTGGCGCGCGTCGCAGCTGGGGCGCGCGGCCACGAAGTGCGTGGATACTGGCTACACCGCATTGTCTATGCAATTGCCGGGTAGCGGCTGGCCGACCGGCACGATGACAGAGCTCTTGGCGCAGCAGCCAGGCATCGGAGAGTTCCGCTTGCTGGCGCCGGCGCTGGCCAAGGTTGCGGCACGCCGAGTCGTCATGATCGAGCCGCCACACCCGCCCCAGGCCCTGGCGCTGGCCGCGCTCGGCCTGGCGCCGGAAAATGTCATCTGGATCAAAAGCAAGCATACCGCCGACGCGCTGTGGGCGGCGGAGCAGGTGCTGCGCAGCGGTAGTTGCGGGGCGCTGATGATGTGGCAGGCGCACGCGCGGCCGGAGAGTTTGCGCCGGCTGCACCTGGCCGCGCAGGCAGGCGAGACGCTGTGCTTCATGTTCAGGCCGGCGGCGGCCGCGCAAGACGCGTCGGTGGCGCCACTGCGCCTGAGCCTGCGGCCGGCAGATGGTGGCCTCGACATTGGTTTCATAAAGAGGCGCGGCCCGAGCACGGACGAAACGTTATTCCTGCCGATGCCTTTGGTGCCAGTAGTGCGGCCGTCTCGTCAGATCAATCGTACTCTACCCGTGCCTGTTTCGACTGCTTTTGCACGACAAGAGCCTCAGCTTATTCAGTGATTCACTCGCGCATCGTAGATACCGGCGCAACTTTTTTAGCTTCCCGGGGATGGTCGAGCCGTCTTTTAACCATCAGGCGATTGATGTAGCTGTCAAAATGCGCATTGCCAAAATATTCGACCGGTTCGTACTGGTAGATAAGGCAAGGCAAGAGCGAGTATTGGATGCCTAGTAACAGGCGCGGACAGCTGATTGGAGGTGCGCCTTTATGGATACCCTTTGTATCAATAGCGAAGGCGGTTCCTGCGGGTCCAGTTATGCGTACGCCCCCTCCGTGCTTACACATCACCTCCATATCTGAATGACGTCGTAGGCGAATTGGAATGCGGTCGAGATGGGTACCCTGAACGTAGACATGTGGACCTGACGAAGCATCTACGTCGGTTAGATAAATCATGACCTTAATGCTTCCCATCTCAGAGTCTCGATGGAAGCCCTGTACATCCTCGTCGATTTTATCGGTAGGGAAAGAACAGCGTATTCCCATCGTAGTGATGGTAGGTATGTAGCCGATGTAATTAGATGCAAGCGCTAAAATCATGGGGTGGTTAGCTAACTCCATGATGTGCGGACAGTTCACCACTGTGTCGAGCGCGTAGTCTCCGATCGCAATCCCGTTAGGTGGGGCACTCATAGGAAACCACATTCCCCCGCCGCGAGAGGCGAACAGCTGCTTGTCGCGCAAATAGCCGAGAATTTCAGCGCACTGCTCTTGCGATAGCAGGCTACCCAGTGACAGATAGCCTTTTGTCCGCATTGCCTCTGTAGCAGCGAATCGTCGCTCTGCGAGCCTACTTACCCCATACCGCATTCTTAGCCACCCGATGGTCAATCGTGTGGCGAGCCGTCTTACCTTTCGACTGGTCGTTAAGCGCTGCGCATAGTATCCGAAGAGCTTTAGTCTAGCAAATCGGTCATCGCTGTGAAAGCTAATATATTTTTGCATTATCCATCCCCAAGCGTAATGCTTGCTGTCGCGCAATGCTATACGGAAATGGTACTACGAAAATGTTTTTAAGTGTGTAAGCAATTGCATAAACTGAATTATTGGCTCTTCAGTTTGATCTAGCTCAAATTCACGCAATATACTAGCCGCGGGATGGTTTCACCTGCAATGCATAAATTAACAATGTCGTTCGACTGTCGTAGTCCTTGTTATCAATCAGCGGAGCGCGAAAATTAAAGGAAACGATTAATTTGATTTCTTTGATCCATGCTGCATGAACAAGAGAGGATAACGTACGGTGAATTTGATTAAAGTGATTTTTGTTGTATTCGATAGCGGCTTGTAGTTGATATGGACAATAACTTTGTCATTCCCGCTGAAATTCGTTAAAATCGACTTCCGTTTGCGAGTCTGCTATCTGCGTGGAGGCTTTCGAGTGAAGTTGGAATGCTTTTCAATCAGTTCGTGTGTTGGGTCTGGAATTTTTCTTGAGCCAGTTCCTCGAAATACTCCGCTAACGATACGCTTGTATGTTTTCGGTTTGATATGTGATTTAAGAAAATAGTTTAAGCCTTTACTTCTCCCAAATATTTTCATATATATCAGGCCGACTTGGATAAAGTCGGCGGTCGCTGTATCGTTCCTACGATCGAGCGGGCGATTGTTCGTTTCATCAATAATTCGCATAGGTTTTTGTTCTTAATTTTCTGCGCAAATGAGTGGCGGTTTCGCCAGCTCAAGGCTACGGCTCTCCTGCAGTTGCTGTCGCAAGATAGCAATGGCACGATCCGCTAGCCCTAATATCACCTCGGAATAACGAATGCGGTGAGCTGGGTAGATAATAATATCGACAGCTATTGAAAGAATCGCGGGATGGAGGGCGGCCTCTGAGACGAAACCCATGTCAATCTGAGTCATATCGAAAAATTTCGTTTTGGTGAGCCCTCACAATACCAAATGGACGAGCTAAATTGTTGCGCTAAATCAAGTAAATTTAATATACGAGAACGATACTCTTCTAATCTACACGTAATGGGTCGCTGCCGTTCGTGTTGAGATATATCAACAGCTTTCGTTCTGATTTATAAGTGCCGTAATGTAGTATCTGAGGTTATTCGTGCTATTTGAGAAAAGGGGAAGGGTATGCTAAGCGTATTGATGGCAGATCGCTTTGATATCAACCGGTTAGGATTTCGCTCTTTGGTAGAGCGAAACGGTCATTGCGCCGCCATTGATGAGGTGTCCAATGTTCCAGATCTTCTTAATTATCTCTCTCAATACGATTATGATCTCTTGGTTATAGATCCAGCAATCGCTGATGGAGAAGCAGAAACGCTATTAAGACGTATAAAAGAATTATCGCCGAACATTAATACTTTAGTGTTGACTGATATTAGTGAGGTAACATTTGGATTAAAGGCACTTCAATGTGGGGTGCGAGGTTACCTGGTCAAAAGTTGCTCAGAGAATGAGCTTTCAATGGCAGTGGCCCGAGTCGGATCCGGAAAGATTCATGTGACGGAAGCGCTTGCTGACGTTGTGGCTGCTGCGCAATTAAGTCAGTCGTCGCGGCCGCTTTACGAATCGCTTAGCGAAAGAGAATTTCAGATATTCGCAATGATCGTATGCGGAAAGACAGTGACCTCGATTGCAAAAGAGCTTTCGCTTAGCGTAAAGACCGTCAGTACCCACAAGGCGCGCGTGTTGACTAAGTTGCACGCCGACTCGGTCACCGAGGTCGTTAAATATGCGATTTCGCAAAACCTGATCAACGATTGTCGAATAAGATCTGCCGTGGCACCGCGAGGCTACAGGGACCAACCTGGAGTTTCCTGATGCCGCCAGCACGTAAGTGCTCTACCGGAGCCGGCGGTCGGGAAATATTCCGGCACCATCATTGCCTGAAATAACTTCAGACAATAGGTATAGCGCTATCATCTCAATCGGGCCTACTTTGCCTTGATTGTAGATCCGCCAGTAATTTCTTCGTCATTCTTTCGCTGTTTTCTTCCGCACTAAAATCCGAGTAAGGATTAGATTGCAATAGGAAAACAGCCTTTTTCAACTCGTCTGCATACTCCATCCGAGCAATACGAACAAGACTCCGCAGCATTTCTCTAATGAAATATGATTGCTGAGTTGTTGTATGTGCGCCAACCATGGATTCGATAATTTCCTCAATTATCTGCTCGCTAGTATGCATGTTCACTCCGGTTGATATGTGAAAACTAGAGTTTAAAAAAGCAAATATTTTGTTCTAAGAAATTAAGACTATACTAGGTTTGACTTGAGTCAAAGGCAAACGATGTGGCTGCTTAGCTTGACCTAGATCAATGCACCTGAGTGCGCCTGTATTTACGTAGTATAGACGTATGACGCTTAGCCGTGCCGACATAGTTGTCTTTTTTTCACAGGCAAGACGATTTAAGACTTGACGGATTCGCAGGCTAGTATCCCTTCCTACGATACGGACCACGGTCAGCTACATCCGCTATTAGCTCATAGCGACAACGGCACAGGCGCCATGAAGTACGAGTTGTAGGGTACCGATGATGTCGTAAACCCATGCTTGGATGGCGATCTCATGCGTTCGCTCCAAACGGCGCAGGTGGGCGAGACGCTGTGCTTTATGTTCCGGCCGATCACCCAAGCCTAGGACGCATCCGTCGCGCCGTCGCGCCGGAAATTGCGACTGGTTAATGGTGGACTCAAAGTCGGGTTGGTCAAACGGAAGGGCCCGAGCACCGACCAGACGCTTTCCCTGCCGATGACGCCGTCGCTAGTTTCCCCGCTAATACTTCGGCCAGGAACTCAGCCAGGCAAGCGAGAATCGGCGCTGGCGATCGAGCGTCAGGATCGTCCAGAACTGGCTCATTAATCACCCAAAATCGTTTCCGCAACCGACGTGTCAAACGCAGGTCTCCGGGGCAAAAAATAGGCTTGGCCGCAGTCGCGTGCGGAAACGAAAATGCCCTAAGCTATTGATTCCTAAACGATAAGTCTGTAGACTTGAAAACTGCCGACGGGGGAACCCGTTCGTGAGTTCGAATCTCACCGCTTCCGCCAGAATCTTGAATCAAAGCCCCACATGTTGGGGCTTTTTTCGTCTGTTTCTCGAACGTCAATGACCAGCGCGAAGCTAGGACTGCAGATCCTGCCGATGGCGTAGATTCGACAGACAAGGACAGGCTTTAGCTTGGAAAGCGTTGCGCCTGGACCGGTTCGACGAGCACATCATTTGATATTAGCGGGTCTGTTCCTATCGCCTTCTTGTTGCCACGCGCCTGCAAAGTATTTTCCGCCCAGGAAATCGGGGCGCCCAATAGTCGGTCAATGACATGTTTCGCCAATGCGCGTCCATTAATTTCCACCACGCGATGTAGCACGTATGCAAAAAATAACATACTACCCATTACTGTCAATATCAGCACGACTCGATTGTCGTCGGTTTGGAAGTTGCGAATAACGATGCAGCCAATCACCTGATGCACTAAATAGACCGGATAGGTCAGGGCTCCCACAAAGCGGGCAGCAGGCAGTTCCATCTGCAAAATCGCTGGCTTGTTTAACAAGGCAAAAAACAGATAAAAGAGCGTAAGTATCGGTAGCACGACCTTGTTTCGCGTACCAAAGTCATCGGTGAAAATTCCTGCCCCGTATAGTGACTCCAAGTAGCAAAGAATTATCAGCGCAACTGGTGCCCAGCCAGCTTTAGTTCTCCTCATGGAGAAAAGCGCGCCTGCGGCAAAGTATGCGAAATCGCATGACAAAAGCGGCAAGGTACTCAGCGGGGTGAATTGCGCCACAAGGATGAACAATGGCCAGATCAGGAAGAAGTGCTCGAGGTGCGCTGCTGCGCCAACCAGGATAATCAGGCATACCATTCCATAAAAGAGTATTTCGAGACGCAGGGTCCAGTAGCTGGGATCAACGTACTCGCCCCCGAGATCAGTTGCCAGCATGGATAAGTTTTGAATGAAGCGCAAAGGGCTGATTGCTTCTTTGTCGGATCCGAACAGATAGACGAAGCATGTCGTCATCAGCAGCGCTGCGACAAACGCTGGATACAAACGCAGGGCACGGGCGGTCGCGAACTGGGCAGCTGTGCGTCCTTGGGCTGAGTAAAAAATAACGTAGCCGCTGATCATGAAAAATAAACTCACGCCCACGTACCCGAACTGAAAGATGCTTGACCACATGCCACTGAATGGGACGGTTGGCATCAGTCCAGCCTTGATTCCACCATAAAAATAGTGAAAGCTCATCACCAATAACGCGGCGAAAAAGCGTGCGTAGTCAAGAATATCGACTCTGTTTCGATGGGTATTTGTCATGATTTTAGGTGTTCACAAGTAGCAATGTCACGACGTTATGCCGGATGGTTGTCGACACAGCGATCTGTAAGGACAACCGTGGATTTTAGCTCATGTACTTGCCTAGAATCTATTCAATAATTGCAAAAAGGTAAGTTACTGGACGGTCGGTTTGACCATTGCAGCGCAGTAGGCTTCCTTACGCTCATAGTGAGACTGCCCGGTAATTTCGACAAATCTGAAGCTACATTTACGTCACGACGTTTCATGCAATTCTGCTATCGTTTACGCCGCCTTCTATCAGGCCGGTCACGACATTAGCGTCGTGTCGGTGCCTGCGCACCCAGACGCAAGCTCTGTCGCAGTTGAAGGACAGCCGCCTTGGGTGCATCTGACTCTTATTTGCACTGCTGCTGTTTAATCGAAACACCGCTCAAATCGGCAGCGTTGTAGGCAGCCGGAATATTCTGATCGCCAGCGTTCGTCATCGCGACACGAAGATTGTCCAGTGCCGTCAGGTGTCCGGCCTCACCCTTCGAAAAATTGGACTGTGCCTGCGACGTCGCGCCGTACATCCCATTGCACAGAAGTGCTTTACGGAAGATCTCCAATACGTTTTTTCTGGCCTTGAAGCTCGTGAGACGATCTCCTGCATTGGCGGGTGTGTGATTGATGTTTGCATAGGCGTTCTGGCACTGCGCTCCGAGGATTGGATAAGCGTTCTTGATGCGCGCGCAGGTGGCCACGGTTGCCGGCGGGGCGGCGAGTGCGGTTGCAGTAGAAACCATCAAGATCGACGCCGCGAACGATCCGATATAGATAGAGATGCGTTTCGATGGTGCGGTTGGGTGACGCAGGGTTTTCATGGGATTCTCGTTTCGATAGGGTAGGGTTGCTGAGCGGTGTCTTGCACAAGGGTGAAGCTCTTGGTCAGGAAGGGAATGCGCTTGCCATGGTGTTTTCCTTTCGGTGGAATGTGGTTTTAGAAGCCCATTATTTCCCCGTCCAGCTTCGGGAATCTGGCGTTTCATGACGACGACAGGGACGGTCCCAAGGCATAAACTGATATATTTTTCTATTGGCAACGAGTAATATTCAGTCATCTTATTGACTGAACTTTCACTCACGATGAGCGTGACCACCGTAGCGCGTACCGGCCTTCTCCAACCCGCCGTCCGTAGTGCCGTCCTGTTCATCGCCGCATTCAGCTTTTTGTTCTTGCTCATGGACCGCCTGGTCGGTGTCTACGACGAAGGCATCATCCTCACCGCCTCCATGCTGGTGAACGCCGGCAAACTCATCCACCGCGACTTCTATGCCAATTACGGCCCTGGCGAGTTCTACTTGCTGTCCTGGCTGTTCCAGCTGTTCGGCCAGAAGGTGATGGTCGGGCGGATACTCGATCTGTCGGTGCGCGCCGGCATCCTGCTGCTGGTCTACCGTGCCGGCCGCCCCTATGCGCGGCGCGGCGTCGCCATGCTGGCCACGGCCGCCTGCGCCTGCTGGCTGGCCACGGTGGGCAACGCCGGCTACCCGGTCTATCCTTCCATGCTGCTGGCAATCGTCAGCACCTGGCTGGTGGTGCGGTTACTTTCGGGCGAGCCGGGAATATCGGCCGTCAAGGAGGCCGTGCTGGCCGGGCTGCTGGCGGGGGCGGTCGGTCTGTTCCGCTACGACGTCGGCATGTTCACCTTCGCTGCCCATGGCATGACCGCCGTCCTGGTCATGCTGCTCAACCAGAACCACGCACAGTCACCGCCCAGGCCAGCACTGCTGGGCTACGTACTCGGATTCGCATTCCCGGTCAGCGTGCTCTGCCTGTTCTATGTAGCGCAGGGTGCCTTCTCAGGCCTGGTGCATGACGTCATCGCATTCCCCGCCAGATATTACGCCGCTACGCGCAGCCTGCCGTTTCCAAGCCTACGCGGGGTGCGATGGCTGGAAAAGTTCAGCTTGATGTCTATCTATCTGCCGCTGCTGATCGCGTTCGCCGTGCTGGTGGGCGGGCTGCTGGATCCGCGAATGTTCATGCCGCAAAAGCTTGCGGCGACGGAGGACGCCGGCAGGCGAGACGTTAAAGCGGTCTTCGTCATCGCTTTTACGTCGCTATCGCTGCTGTTCTTCTGCAAGGGCATGGTGCGGGTCAGCCTGGAACACGTGCAACTCAGCCTGATACCCGCAGTAATGGCACTGACGGTCTACGTTGGCTTTGTGGGCAAGAGCCGGCAGTGGCTACGCATGGGCATCGCCGCTCTGCTGATGCTCACCGTCTCCGCAGCGCTGGCCACGGCGATGCTGCGTGCGGCCGATCATCATCGCGTGCTGTGGGCCTTCGACTGGCTGTCCGGCTACGCGCATGGCCGGCCCGGTTTCGTGCTCGAGAAAGCGCCCGCCGACCGTCTCGCCGCCCAGGCGCCCAGGCCCTTGCTGTTACTGCATCCGGACCGCGACCCGGCCCTGGATTACCTCGCCCGGCACGCCGGTCCGCAGGACAGGATCTTCGTCGGGCTCGCCCATCACGACAAGATCTTCATCAATGACGTATCGATCTACTTCCTGGCGCAGAAGCTGCCGCTGACGAAGTGGCATCACTTCGATCCGGGGCTGCAGAACAGTCTGGCGGTGCAGCGGCAGATTGTGGCCGATTTCGAACGCACCCGGCCGCTATATATCTGGCTCGAATCGACCTGGGAGTCGGCGAACGAACCGAACCAGAGCCGGCACAGCAGCGGCGTGCATCTGCTCGATAGGCATATTGCCGCGCATTACGCGCTTGAAAAGACATTCGGTAAAGTAGCCATTCTGCGCCGGAAGCCGGGTCAGGACGCCTGAGCGCGGCATGCGGCGAGGAAACGCTCAGCTGGCTTCATGCTACGATCCCGAGTACAACAATGCCTCTCCATCAAATTTGTAGCGGATTCCACTACCAGTCCCCATGTCCGAAGTCTCCCAACTCCTCACCACCATCAAGCGCCAGCTCAAGCTGCAAGGCAAAACCTACCGCGACGTCGCCGCGGCGTTGCAGCTGTCCGAAGCCAGCGTCAAGCGCCTGCTGACCTCAAGCACGCTGGGCGTCGACCGCCTGGTCGAGATCAGTAACATGCTCGGTTTCACGCTGTCCGAACTGGCACAGGAGGCGACGCTCGGCGAGAGCCGGTTGCGCACACTGACGGACGAACAGGAGAGGGAGCTGGTGTCGGACACCAAGCTCTTGCTGGTTGCGGCCTGCGCGCTCAATCACTGGACGCTGCAGGACATGCTGGCCGCCTACACCTTCACCGAGGCCGAATGCCTGCAAAAGCTGCTGCACCTGGACCGCTTGCACCTGATCGGCCTGATGCCCGGCAACCGCATCCGCCTGAACGTGGCGCGCGATTTCGACTGGTTGCCGGATGGTCCGATCCGTCAGTTCTTCCGCACCCAGGGCCTGGACGATTTTCTCGACAGCCGTTTCGACCGGCCCGAGGAGTCCCTGACGTTCACGCACGGCATGCTGACCGAGAGTGCACTGGCGCGCATGCAGACCGAGCTGCGCCAGCTGCGCACCCGCTTCGCCGAGCTGCACGAGGAAAGCCTGGCGTCGCCCCTGCCCAAACGCCGCGGCAACGGCCTGTTGCTGGCATTGCGCGAATGGGAACCGGCGGGGTTCACGGCATTGCGGCGTTAGGAAAGGCGCACTAGCCCTGGGTCAATGGCGCAATGTGTGTCAAAACAACACGATCATGTTACAAATTGTATATTTGCTTAGATCGCGCAACTCCCTGCAAGATCGGCTAAAAAGACGCTATCCTTCCATGCGATAGGCATACATATTTGACTCAAAAGTCAGCAATTCATGTTCTCGTTACAGTCGCTTACGGATGCAGGTCCGAATGAGCAAAGCGGCAATGTTAAGGTCCTTCCATGCAACTCACAGAAGTTGCTGACCTAGTCAACAGATACGAAGAGGAACAAACATGAAAAAACTGATCGCTGCAGTCGTCGCCAACGTCGTCGTCCTGGGTGCCGCCCAGGCCCAGGTGATGGATGCCAATGCTTACTCGCCACGTCCTTACGTCGGTGTCGCCGTGTCGGGCGCCAAGAACCAGGCAACCGACAACTGGCGCGCCAGCCCGAAGGTCTTCGGCGGCTATGACATCACCCAGAACTGGGGCGTGGAAGCGGGTTACACCCACCACGGCAATGAAGATTACGACACCAACCGCAACAACTTCGCGCCGGTCCAGGCCCGTGTGAAAGGTTCGGATTCGTATGTCGCCGCCAAGTACACCATGCCGGTAAACGAGCGCGTCTCGGCCTACGGCAAGCTGGGCGCATCGCACAGCGAGCGCAAGAACCAGCTGAACGGTTTCGGTGACGTCAACGAACGCGACACCGGCGTCTACGGCGGCGTCGGCGTGCAGTACGCCATCAACCAGAACGTCTCGGTGGTCGGCGAATACGAGCGTTACGGCAAGGACAAGTCGACCGGCTCCAAGGCGGATGCCGTGTCGGTTGGCCTGAAGTACGGTTTCTAAGCCCTGTTGATATGTAGGGTGGGCACGGGGTGCCCACCCTACGCTCTGACAGTTGCTCCCCCACGGGCCGGCATATTCCATTGCGAATTGCCGGCCCGCGCATTTTCAACACGACCATTTCACAAGCTTTGCTCCCACACCACGCGCCAGGTCGTGTGCGTGCGGTACACCGTGCTCCGTGCACGGTATCCGTCACCCGTGTAGACGCTGCGCTCCACGTATTCCTGGTGCAGCAAATCCGCGGCTGACATCCGCAGCCGGGCAGTGCGGCTCATCTTCCACAAGGCATACAGATCGAGCTGGCGCTTCGGCGCGCCTTCGCTTGTCTGGACTGCGCTCTGGCGCGATGCATAGCCGCCGCGATAGCCGGCGTTTCCTCCCACATCCAGCTTGACGCTTGCCGTGTAATCAAGGCCGAGGTTGCCGCTCCACGCCGGCTGGCCGTCGATGCGGTTGTCCGGGCCCGGCACCTGCTCCAGGCGCGACCAGTTGCGCGCCAGGTTGACGCGGCCGGCGAGCGCGCCGTGCGTGGTCCTGGCGTCGAATTCGAGGCCTCGTACCCGCGCGCGTCCGGCATTGTCCGGCATGACGATCCAGGTGCCGCCATTCTGGAACAGGCGGCTGAGGGTGATGCCGTCGATGCGCTTGTCGAAGGCGCTCAGGCTCAGCATGCTGTCCTTGCTGAAGTAACGTTCCCAGGCGATGTCGAGGTTCAGCGCCAGTTCCGGGCGCAGGTTCGGATTGCCCTGCTGGTCCGGGTTGGTGGCGCTGTTGGCGTTGTCCACCGTGTAGCGGCGCGGCAGAAGCTGGGCGATGTTGGGTGCCTTGTAGCTGCGGCCGACGGCAAGGCGGAACTGGTCGCCGCGCCCGTTCGTATCCGGCTGCAGTTTGTACAGGGTCTGCACGATCGGGCTCCACACGCTCGACACCGCATCCACCGGCGCGGCCGCGTTGCCGCCGCCGCTGGTGTGCAGGGCTTCGCGGCGCAGGCCGACGTAGGCCGACCAGGCGCGCGTGATGTCCCACTCATCCTGGATGAAGAAGGCGCTGCGGCGCACGCTGGCGCGGTAGTCTTCGTCGCTGGCCAGCAGCGTGGCGCCTGCCGCATCGAACTGGTGCTCTCGGCGGTATTCGCTGCGGCGCTTGAGAGCGAATTCCCAGCCGGCTGCCAGTGCGTGGCCGACGCCGACGGGGCGGCGCCAGCTGCCATTGAAAATCGTTTCCCGCTCCACCGGGCCGGATGCCACCGATGCGTTTCCAGCAGCCCACCCTCGCGATCCATGCCGCAGTATGAAAAATCGCCTTCAATGCGGGTGTAGGCGCCGATCAGCTTGGTATTCAGGCTGGCGCCATTCTGGAGGCGCCGGCTCCAGGCCAGGTCGGCATAGACCTTCAGCGGATGTGCCCGATAGCTCGACAATGCGCGCGGGAAGGCGCTGGGTGCGCCGATCTCGGTGGTCTCGCTTGCGGTGGCGCCGTTGTTGGTGCGGCGCGCACGCACGAAGATTTGCGAGCTGAAGCTGTCGGCAGCGCCGGCGCGCCAGTTCAGGCGCGGTGCCAGTTCCAGCATGTCCTCGACCTGGTGATCGAAGCCGGCGGTGCGGCGCAGCAGCGTGGCCTGCCCGTCTTGCGCGGCCTCGTCGATGTCGACCGAGGTGACCGGATTCCGGCTGCGCTTGAGGGTGGCAACCAGCAGGTAGGCGAGGGGGCCGGCCTGGCCGTTGTGCTGGGCGACCAGGGTCGGCGCGGCGTAGCCGTCGAGGAAAGAGCTGCCGGCCTTGATGTCGTCGCGCGCCGCCATGCCGGGGGCGATCTTGCGCAGGATGATGTTGATGGCGCCGGCGACCGCCTGGCCGCCCGTCTCGGCGGTGGCCACGCGCTGGATCTCGACGCGTTCGACCAGGTCCGGGCTGATCGACTCGAGGGCGAAGCCGGAGGGCGCCGCCACGCCGTTCAGCAGGATCAGCACATAGCCGCTGCCCATGCCGCGCATGCGGATCGCAGGCTGGCGGCCGGGCGCCGCATCGACGGTGATGCCGGGCTGGCGCCTGAGGACGTCGGTCAGGCTGGCGTCGCCCTGGCGCAGCAGTTCCTCGCGGCCGACGACGATGGCGGTGGTGGTCGACTGGCGGCGCAGGTCGACGGCGGCGCCGGTCACCTTGACCTGTTGTATCGGCTCGGCCGGCGGCGCCGCGGTCTGCGCGGTGGCAGAGAGTGCCGGCAGCAGCGGGAGCAGTAGGAGCGGCAAGGCCGCGCCGCCATAAGGGTGTAGTCGCATGAGACGCTGGTCTTTCCGAAAGCGGGCACCGGCGGTGCCTTTCGATCCGGGAAGCATGCGGCAGCGACTACATCCTCACAAGAAAGCTGGGATGAAAGGCCCCGGCCTTGTGACGGGGCGTTTCAGCGGCCCGCCTGCGCCTGCGCCTGCGCCTTCGACTTTTGCACGTCGATGCGGTAATCCCAGGGCGCCAGGGTCTCGGCTGCCCCCCCGGGCAGGGTAAAGCGCTGCGACTTGCCGGAGACGTTCACGGTCACCTGCACCGCATTGCCCGGCAGGGCCCGGCGGAAGGCGAAGACCTTGTCGTTGCCGCTGTCCAGCACCTGCGCTTCGGCGCCGTACTGGCCGTTCCACAGCGCCGGGTTGTCGTGCTTGAGCGCGAGCAGGTCGGTGTAGAAGGGCGCGTACTGGTAAGTTTTCCAGGCGATCGGGTCTTTCTCGAAGAACTGGATGCGCTTGTCGAGGCCGGCTTCCTGGCCGCCATAAATCAGGGGCATGCCGGGCAGGGTCGCGGCCAGCACGGCCATCGCCTTGAACGCGGGACCGTAGAGTTCGACGTCGCTGCCGGACCAGGAATTCTCGTCGTGGTTGGTGGTAAAGCGCATGCGGTAGGCGCCCGGCGGGAAGGCTTTGGGCGGCTTGGCCAGGAAGGCCTGCAGGGTGCGCGCGTCGGCCTTGCCCTTGGCGATGTCCTTGAAGATGTCCTTGGTGTCCCAGCCATAGGTCATGTCGAAGGCGTGTTCGTGCAGGTCCGGCTTGTCGGCTTCGGCCAGCATGAACACCGGCTTCACGCGGTCGAGCGCGGCGCGCGCCTGGTTCCAGAACGGCGTCGGCACCTTGCCGGCGACGTCGCAGCGGAAGCCGTCGATATCGGCTTCGCGCACCCAGAACAGCATCGCCTCGGTCATGCCTTGCCACAACGCCTTGTTGCGCCAGTCGAGGCCGGTGACGTCGGTCCAGTACTCGGGTTCGGCGCCTTCGGTATAGGTCACCGGATAGATCTCGCCCTTGTCGTTCTTGAGGTACCAGTCCTTGTGCTGGATCGTCCACGGGTTGTCGAAGGCGGTGTGGTTGGCGACCCAGTCGATGATCACGCGCATGCCCAGGCCATGGGCCTGCTGTACCAGGCTGCGCAAGTCCTGGAGCGTGCCGAATTCGGGATTGACCGCCGTGTAGTCGCGCACCGCGTAATAGCTGCCCAGTGTGCCCTTGCGGTTCTTCTGGCCGATCGGCTGCACCGGCATCAGCCACAGGATATCCACGCCCATCTTCTTCAGGCGCGGCAGGTGGGTGGCGAAGGCCTTGAAGGTGCCTTCCGACGTGTACTGGCGGATGTTGACTTCGTAGATGTTGGCATTGCGCGACCAGGCGACGTGGTCCATCGGTGCGACGGTCTTGGCATCCGCCGCCATTGCCGAGGACATTGCCGGCGAAGTTGCCAAGAGCGCGGCGCAGATAGCCAGGACCAGTGTGGTCAACGTGCGTTTCATCTGTCTCATCCTTCGTATTTTGTAGTTTAGTTACATAGCATACTGGCTGTGATTGTAAATCGAAATGCTGGCTGAAGGCAGTCGCTGATATTGCGTCGGATATTGCTTACAAAACATCGAGCTTTATTCACCCTTGGTTTGTGCGATATTGGACAGATAAGCCCGTCGTCAAGCGGATAAGGTAAAGGCGTCGAAAGGATCACGCCATGAACAAGTCTTTAATCGTATGCGTCTTGCTGGGTAGCAGCGCCACCATCGCTTGCGCGCAAGACACCGAAGAGCCGAGCCGCGCCGTCAAGAGCGAGGCGGCAGGCGGGCATGACGTTGCCGTGTTCACCGGCGTACCGGAGCGCCAGCATGGCGCCGACTGGGCCACGCCAGGGCCGCGCGGTGCGTACGGCCGCGGCATCCCGGGCGTGCATCGCGGCGACGAGCGCATCGTGCTGGGCCGCCAGTACAACCTCGAATACCTGACCAAGGCGGACGTCGGCGATCCCTTCCACACCGGTACCGGCGGCAAGGCCAGCAACCTGGTCAACCCGAGCGGCACCCTGGCCGACAGCGGCGTACGCTATTACAGCAGCCAGTTCGACCACATCTCCACCGGTTCTTCCTGGACCGCCGACACCCTCGGTGGCAACAGCATGTCGGACCGGGCCTGGGGCATGACGGTCGGGGTCGACTATGGTCCTCTCTCGCTGCGCGCTGCGCACCAGAACCGCCACGTGGCCCATGTCCAGTTGTACAACCTGGCCGGCAACAACATGGACGCCAAGAATTCGATCGTCGCCGCCAACCTGCGCACGCGCTGGGGCACGGCCTACGCCGCCTATGCCGCCAACCGCGGCTGGGGCAGCTCGCCGCTGTACAACCCGGACAACCCGTATGGCGCCGGCGTGGCCAGCACTTCATCCACCGACAGCCGCGACACCATCGCCGGCGTCGCGGTGCCGATGACGCGCTCGACCACCTTCCTGGCATCCTTCATCCACAAGAACGACCGCGACCTGGCCAACCGCGACGCCAACCAGTTCGCGCTCGGCGCCAGCTATGTGGTGTCGCGCAAGACCGACTTTTACGCGGCGGTCTCGCATACCGTCAACACCAGCAGCGCCGGCATCCTGATCGGCGGGGCGGCACGGTCGAGCGGGAGTTCGGCGATCAACGTCGGCATGCGCCACTCATTCTAGGCTGCGCCGCAAAATTGCAAAAACGAGTAATCTGACACCATGTTTTCACAGGACTGAATTGGAGGTTTTATGACTGGAACGAGCACACTTGATCCGGATAATTTTCCGGAAGCACCAGACCGCAGCCTGGGCAAGGGCCACGGCGTCGATTCGCTCGGCCCCAGCGACCTGTCCGATACGGGCAGCGACGTCATCGGCGGCCCCGGCTTCGCTGCCGCCCTGGACGACGACCAGACCCTTGACCTGGATACCGGCACCACCTCGGACAACGAGGCGAGCTTCGCCCACGACACGTCCGGCTCGGACATGGGCGACCCCAAGCTCGAGAGCGACAGCGACTTCGGCGGCACCGGTGAACGCGCCGCCGCCGGCCGCGACATCCTGGCCCGCGACGGCGCCGACATCGATACCGATCACATCGAATCGATTCCGGACCTGCCGCTGACGGACGAAGACGTCGACTTCCTCGGCAGCGAACCGCCGAAGGGGCAGGCGCCTGGTAAATAAGCCTGTTTGATTGTAAGAAGAAAGCCGGACGATGCGAATCGCCCGGCTTTTTTTATGGCAGCGAACGCCGCGTTTCCGGTAGGGTGGGCACCCCGTGCCCACGGCATGGCATCGCAATGCAAACGTCCTCTTGGGCACGGCTGCCTACGCCGGCCGCACCCATCCAAGGAAGACGGCGATGATTACGCGTGCCAGACCCTGCGTCCCGGCTTGCGCGTCAAGGCCCAGGCCGCTGCCAGCAAGGCACCGCCGACCAGCACCGTCTTGGTGGTCGCCGATTGCATCTGGAAGCTGGTGTAGGGGCTGGACTCCTTGATCTTGGAACCGAGGTCGACGCGCTGGCGCAGTTCGCGGCGGGCGTCCGGGCTGTGCAGGGCGTCGCGGCGCGAGCGCTTGCTGGGGATGTCGGTCTGCTGCTGCTTGAACATGGCGGCGTTCATGAAGCGGTCCATCGAGCGCGGCAGCAGCTGGCTGAGCACCGACATCAGTTTGGCCTGGCCGCCCACGAACAGGTCGCGCTCGGGCACTGCGGCCGCATGCAGGATGGTGCGCGCCGCCAGTTCCGGCGAATAGATCGGTGCCGGCAGGGTCGGCTCGGTGGCCATGTAGTTCTTGGCGTGCTGCGGGAACGGGGTCGAGATCGCCGCCGGCTTGACCAGGGTCACTGAGATCGGCGCCTTGTCCTTTTCCAGCTCCATGCGCAGCGACTCGGTGAATGCGCGCACCGCGTGCTTGGAAGCCGCGTAGGTGCCCTGCAGCGGCACCGAGCGGTCCGAGACTTCGCTGCCGACGTTGATCAGGGCGCCGCCGCCGTGCGCCCGCAGCAGTTTCACCGCTTCCAGCGAACCATTCACCACGCCCCAGAAATTGGTCTGGAACAGGCGCTGCATGTCTTCCAGCGCCACTTGCTCCTGGGTGCCGAAGATGCCTATGCCGGCATTGTTGATCCAGGTATCGACCCGGCCGAAACGTTCCACCGCCGTCTTGCCGATGCGCGCCACGTCGTCGGGCACGCCGACGTCGGCGGCCGCCGTCGCCACCTCGGCGCCGCGCTGGCGCATCTCGTGGGCCAGGGTGTCGAGCGCATCCGCCTCGCGCGCCACCAGCACCAGTTTGGCGCCTTCCTCGGCCGCCATGCGCGCTGTCGCCAGGCCGATGCCGCTGGTGGCGCCGGTGAGCACGATCACTTGTTCATTCAGTTTCTTGAGCTTGTTTGCCATGATGGGTCCTCGTCTTTTGTAACAGTCGACTGCGGTTAGCGGAAGGCCTTGCGCAGCGCCGGGCGGCGGGCCAGGCCCCAGGCGGCAAGCACGGCGCCCAGGCCCAGCAGGGCGGGAGCGATCTTGTGCGAACGCAGGGTGACGGCGGTGTAGGGGCAGCTTTCGGCCACGTGCTCGGACATGCCCTGGCGCTGGCGCAGTTCGTTGCGCGGATCCGGTTCGTACAGGGCGTCGCGCCGGTTCGGCGCGCTCGGCAGCTCGGATTGCTGCTGCTTGAACATGGATTTTTCCATGAACTTGTCCATCAGGCGCGGCATCGCGAAGCCGCTCGACGAGATCGCCTTGGCGGCGCCGCCGACGAAGACGTCGCGCTTCGGATGCTGGGCCGCGTACAGGATGGCGTCGGCCGGGATTTCGGGCGCGTAGATCGGCGGCGGCAGCGCCGGTTCCTTGTCCATGTAGTTCTTGGCGTGGACGGCGAACATGGTGTCGATGGCGGCCGGCTTGATCAGGGTTACCGAGATCGGCGCCTTGTCCTTTTCGAGTTCCATGCGCAGCGAATCGGTGAAGGCTTTTACCGCGTGCTTGGAGGCGGAATACAGGGCTTGCAGGGGCACGGCGCGTTCCGACAGTTCGCTGCCAAGGTTGATGATGGCGCCGCCGCCGCGCGTCTTCATGTGCTTGACCGCTTCCAGCGAGCCGTGCACCACGCCCCAGTAATTGGTCTGGAACAGGCGCTGCATGTCTTCGACGGGCACGTCTTCGATGCGGCCGAAGATCGAGATGCCGGCATTGTTGATCCAGGTATCGATGCGCCCGAAGCGTTCCATCGCGGCCTGGCCGATGCGTTCGACATCGGCGGCGACGCCGACATCGGCGGTGACGGTGGCGACCTGGGTGCCTTTACGCCGCAGTTCGCTGGCCAGCTGGTCGAGGGCATCGCTGTTGCGCGCCGCCAGCACCAGCTTGGCGCCGGCTTCGGCGGCCTTGCGGGCGGTGGTGAGGCCGATGCCGCTGGTGGCACCGGTGATGACCATCACTTGTTCTTCGATCTTGCGTAGTTGCACTGCCATGACTTGCTCCTTCATCGAGGTTGGAGACCACTGCGCCACGTGCGAGCACGGGCGACAGCACGCTTATCTGGAAGACAATCGTGCTCATCGCGGGGATTTCAAGTCTTTTTTATAAGTTTTTGCAGATTACCGAGCATAAAGCACGTCGCCCCTGCGAAGGCAGGGCCCAAGTTCTGCTTGCGCTGAGGATGCGCTTGCAACTTGGGCCCTGCCTGCGCAGGGGCGACGGTTGGACTAAATGAAGCTGCTTATTTGCTGCCCGGCTGGTAGATCTGGTCGAACAAGCCGCCATCGGCAAAGTGGGTCTTCTGGGCCCTGGTCCAGTCGCCCGCCACATCCTTGATGGTGAACAGCTTGATGGCCGGGAACTGCGCGGCGTATTGCTTGGCATAAGGCTGGACCACCGGACGATAGTAATGCTTGGCGGCGATCTGCTGGCCTTCGGCGGTGTACAGGTATTGCAGATAGGATTCGGCCACCTTGCGGGTGCCGCGCTTGTCGACCACCTTGTCGACCACGGCCACCGGTGGCTCGGCCAGGATGCTGACCGACGGCGCCACGATCTCGAATTTTTCAGGACCGAGTTCCTTCACGGCCAGCAGGGCCTCGTTTTCCCAAGCGATCAGCACGTCGCCGATGCCGCGTTCGACGAAGGTGGTGGTGGCGCCGCGCGCGCCGGAATCCAGCACCGGCACGTTCTTGTACAGCTTGCTCAGGTAATCGTGGGCCTTGGCTTCGTTGCCGCCCGGCTGGCGCAGCGCGTAGCCGTAGGCGGCCAGATGGTTCCAGCGCGCGCCGCCCGAGGTTTTCGGATTCGGGGTGATCACGGAAACGCCCGGCTTGATCAGGTCAGCCCAGTCCTTGATGCCTTTCGGGTTGCCCTTGCGCACCAGGAACACGATGGTCGAGGCATAGGGCGTGCTGTTCTGCGCCAGGCGGGTTTGCCAGTTGTGCGCGATAAGGCCGCGTTCGCTGATAGCATCGATGTCGTAAGCCAATGCCAAGGTGACAACGTCAGCCTGCAGGCCGTCGATCACCGAGCGCGCCTGCTTGCCCGAACCGCCGTGCGATTGCTTGATGGTGACGTTGTCGCCGGTCTTCGCCTTGTATTGCTTGGCGAAGGCCTGGTTGAAATCCTGGTACAGCTCGCGGGTCGGGTCGTAGGAGACGTTGAGCAGGGTGATGTCGGCGGCGAAAGCCGCCGACTGAACCAGAAGCAGGGTGGCGGCGAAGGCAGAGGCGATTTTTTTATTGAACATCGTTTTCTTTCGGACAGAGGACTCGTTGAGCCAGGAGCACATGCCCCACGGTGAAGAATCGACAGGGTAGGTCCCTGCTGAGCGAAAGAAAACGAATTAAAACGACGAACGATATGCGTTTTTTAAGCGCTGGTGGCCGGCCGCCCTTTCGGGCGATGATGTCAGCGCGCCTTAGACAGGACCACCAGCCAGCGCCCGAACAGCAGCACTTCGACGTGGCCGGCGTCGAGCCCGGTGTCGCATTCGATGATCGGATTCACTGGATAGAAGCGCTTGCGGAAATCGCGCATCACCCGGATTTCGCGGCGGCCGAAGCGGGCCAGGAAAGGCGTTGGGGTGGTTTGCATGCCGAAGGAACTGTTCAGAGTAGTCATGACGATCTCTTTATCGAAGGTGTTGATCAGGTGAGTCAAGAATAGCATAACTACTGTATAAATCCACAGCTACTGTATAAAAAACCAGTGTGCATAGATTTCGTTGTTTTTTCGCAAAGGAAATATTTCGCTTGCCTTCCAACCTGTTTAATCGCTTGAAACGCTTCCTGGCGGCACGTCTTTCGCCCGAGGGCGAGTTCGGCCTGCACATCACCGTAGGGCTGGTGCTGATCCTGCTGGCCGGCATGGCCTTCGGCGAAATCGCCGAGGACGTGGTCGAGGGCGACACCATCACCGTCATCGACGTCCAGCTGGCGCACTGGTTCCGCGCGCGCGCCACCCATGGCTTCACCGAGGCCATGCTGTTCATCACGCATTGGAACGGCATCGTCGGCACCAGCGTGATGACGGCCTTGCTGGCCGGCTGGTTCGCTTACCGCAAGGCCTACTACTGGCTGATCGTGGTGGTGTCGGCCGTGCCCGGCGGGATGCTCCTCAACCTGGTCTTGAAACACATTTTCCGGCGCGAGCGCCCCAGCCTGGACGATCCGCTGCTGACCCTGGCCACCTACAGCTTCCCCAGCGGCCACACGGTGGCGGCGACGCTGTTCTACGGCGTGCTGGCGTGCTACCTGGTGCGCCGCACCCTGGAGTGGCGGCGCCGCGCGCTGGTGGTCGGCCTGGCCTGCCTGATGGTGATGCTGGTGGCGCTGTCGCGCATGTACCTGGGCGTGCACTACCTGTCCGACGTGATGGCTGCGGCGGCCGAGGGCGGGGCCTGGCTGGCGGTCTGCGTCACCGCGGTCTCGACCCTGCACCGGCGCCGCCTGGCGCGCGGCAAGTCTTCCTGGAGCGAGCGCGCGCGCTTCCCCAACCATTGATGAAAGCACCCATGAAAACCGTACATGTGATCGTCAACGCCGGCGCCGGTGCCGGGCATGACGACGAGCGCGCCAGCGAGCTGCGCGAGAAACTGGCCGCCGCCGGGCTGGACGCCGAACTCACCATGGCCGCCGGCGGCGAAGAACTGATCGCCGCCGCGCGCCGCGCACGCGAGGGAGGGGCGCGCCTGGTGGTGGCCGGCGGCGGCGACGGCAGCGTCAACGCGGTGGCCTCGCAGCTGGTCAATGTCGACAGCGACAGCGACGATGTGCCAGGCCACGGCATCCGCTTCGGCGTGCTGCCGATGGGAACGCTCAACCACTTCGCCAAGGACCTCGGCATTCCGCTCGAACTGGATGCCGCGATCGCCAACCTGGTCAGCGGCGTGCCGGTGCGCGTCGACGTCGGCCAGGTCAACGAGCGCATCTTCCTCAACAACTCCAGCCTCGGCCTGTATCCGGACATCGTGCGCGACCGCGAAAAGCAGCAGCGCCGCCTCGGGCGCGGCAAGTGGCCGGCCGCGGTCTGGGCCAGCCTGGCCGCGCTGCGCCGCTATCCCTTCCTGTCGATGCGGCTGGATGTGGAGGGGCGCCACCTTGCGCGGCGCACCCCTTTCGTCTTCATCGGTAATAATGCCTACACGATGCAGGGGCTGGCGATCGGCGCGCGCGAGCGGCTCGACGGCGGCACCCTCAGCCTGTACGTGGCCCAGCATCCGACCCGCTTCGGCCTGCTGCGTTTTGCGCTGGATGCGCTGCGCGGCCGGCTGGGCGACGAGCGCGACTTCGACGTGCTGCACGCGGCCGGCTTCGAGATCGATACCCACCGCACCCGCCTGCGCGTGGCGACCGATGGCGAAGTCACCGTGATGGCGCCGCCGCTGCGCTACCGCAGCCGTCCGGGCGCGCTCGAGGTGCTGGTGCCGGCAACAGATCAACACACCCAAGACACATAAAACCTACAAGGAAACGGAACCACCCCATGCGAACACTCGTCCACCTGTCCGACCTGCATTTCGGCCGCGTCGATGCGGCCCTGCTCGACCCCTTGCGTAACCTGGTGCGCGAGATCGCCCCCGACGTGGTGGTGATCTCGGGCGACCTGACCCAGCGCGCCAAGAGCGAGGAATTCGAAGCCGCCAAGGCGTATCTGGACACCTTGCCGGGTCCGCAGATCGTGGTGCCGGGCAACCACGACATCTCGCTCTACAATGTGTTCCGCCGCTTCCTGCAGCCGCTCGACCGCTACAAGCGCTACATCACCGACGACATGAACCCGGTCTTCATCGACGACGAGATCGCGGTGCTGGGCGTGAACACGGCGCGCTCGCTGACCATCAAGGATGGGCGCGTGAACAAGGAGCAGGTGGCGCAGATCCGCGCCACCTTGTCGGACCTGGATCCGAAGATCACGAGCGTGGTGGTGACCCACCATCCCTTCGACCTGCCGCCGGGCGCCGAAGAAGACGACCTGATCGACCGTGCCAACATGGCGATGGACGCCTTCGCGGAAACCGGCGTGGACCTGCTGATGGCCGGCCATCTGCACACCAGCCATGCGGCGAACACGGCGGCACGCTATAAAATCAGTGAGTACGCGGCCCTGGTGGTCCAGGCTGGCACTGCCACCTCGACCCGCGGCCGTGGCGAGGTCAATTCCTTCAATGTGATCCGCATCGAACAGCAGCGCATCGAGGTCGACCGCTACGGCTGGGATTCCGTGCATGGCCAGTTCCAGCTGCTGAACACGGAAAAATTCCTGCGCAGCGGGAATGTGTGGACCGAAGCGGTCGACGGAATGATGGCAGCCGGGATTTAGATTGTAGGGTGGGCACCCCGTGCCCACGTTACCTTTATATCCAATAACCGGCCAGATTCGCCCCCCACTCCCGAATCCGGTCACCCCACGGCCGGTGCCGCCACTGCTCCAGGGTCACCTCCTTGCAATCGCGCAAGTCCTCGGCAAACGCGCTCTCCATGTCGCGCCCGAAGGCGGGGTCGACCACCACCACGTTCAGTTCGTAGTTGTGGATGAAGCTGCGGCGGTCGATGTTGGACGAGCCGATGGTGGACCAGGCGCTGTCGATCACCGCCGTCTTGGCGTGCAGCACGGCGATCTGCAGCTCGAAGATCTTGACGCCGCCGGCCAGCAGCTGGTCGTAGAAGGCCTGGCCGGCGTAGCGAATCATGCTGTGGTCCGAGACGCCCGGCAGCACCAGTTTCACGTCCACGCCGCGTTTGGCGGCGGCCACCAGGGCGTCGACGATCTGCTGGTCGGGCACGAAATAGGCCGAGGTGATGTGGATGGCTTTCTTGGATTCGCCAATCGCCACCAGCAATGATTTATAGATTTCGAAATCGCCGTCCGGGCCGGTGGCCAGCACGCGTAGGATCTTGTCGCCCACCGGCGCCAGCGGCGGGAAATAGTCGGCCTTGGCGAGTTCCCCGCCTTCCTGCGCGACCCACAGGTTCACGAACGAGTACTGCAGCGGCGCCACCGCCGGGCCTTCGATCTTGATGTGGGTATCGCGCCAGCCGACCTTGGACCCGTCGACGTTCGCCCTGGCCTTGGACTTGGAGCGGAACAGCGAGCTGTTGGCGTAGGTGCTGCTGATATTGATGCCGCCGGTGAAGGCGATGCGGCCGTCGACCACCATCAGCTTGCGGTGGTCGCGGTTGTTGACCTCCCATTTGCCCTTGGCCTTGGCCGGATTCACCGGATTGAACACCACCACGCGGATGCCGGCCGCGCGCATGCGCTCGAAGAAGGCGGCCGGCGTGGCAAGCGCGCCGACCGCGTCGACCATCACGTTCACCTGCACGCCCGCGTGCTGTTTCTCGATCAGCAGGTCGGCGAACTGCATGCCGATCTCGTCCTGGTCGAAGATATAGGTTTCCAGGTTGATGTTGCTGGTGGCGGCGCGCGCGGCGGCCATCATTTCGCGCATGGTGGCGGGGCCGTCGAACAGCAGGCTGACGCGGTTGCCGGCGATCAGCGGCACGCCGGTGGCCTGTTCCTCGGCGGCGGCCAGCGCCTTCAGGTCGGCGCTGGCATTGGTCCAGCGCTTGCTGGCCAGCGCCGAAGCCTGTTTCACAGGCAGGGTGCCGCGCGTGGTTTCGATGGTCGGCGTGGCCTTGACCGGCGCTGCGGTGTCGACTTCCGGCAGCGACTTGCAGGACACCACCACGCACAGCATGGCCAGCGCCGCCAGCCAGGCCGGGGCGCGCAAGGCGGAACCGGCGCGCCGGGAACGGGAGCTCGACTGCAGGAAATCCGGGAATCGCATGTGCATCCTTTTATTTAAAGCCGCGCGTAGTGTGCGGTTCGGGAACCGGATCCGCGTCCTGCGGACCGATGAAGAAATCCAGCGGGGCCACGCGCAGGCGCCAGCCCAGCGCGCGCAGCAGGCGGAAGCCGTGGCGGAAGCGCACCTTGCGCGCGCGCAGGGCCACCCACAGCGCCAGGCCGAAGCTGACCAGCAGGTTGACGGTGCCGATCAGGGCGATGCCGAGCACCGTCATAACGGCCGTCTCGGCGTCGATCTGCTGATCCAGGCCGACGAAGCCGATCGCGAAATTGGCCGAGGAGAAGGTCACGTGGCGGATGTCGAGCGGCAGGCCGAGCAGGAAGCCGACGGTGGCCGTCACGCCCATCAGCACGCCGAACACCAGGTTGCCCATCAGGCCGCCCAGGTTGTCCTCGATATAGCGCGCAAAGCGCGGCAAGCGCTCGCGCCCGATCAGGCGGCGCAGCCAGCGCAGCTGCTCCACGCGGCGCGCCATGCGGGTGTAGAGCGCCTTGTTGTCGTAGTAGCCGGACACCAGTCCGGACACGAACAGCCAGACGCCGGCGATGGCCGCGTGCAGCAGCGCCAGCGAATGCCAGGGATGGCTGTCGGCGATCAGGTGATGGGCCTTTTCCGGCGACACCAAGTGTTGGCCGAACACATACCACCAGCCGAGCGCCAGCGCATAGGCCATCGGGATGGTGGTCGCCAGGTTGCCCAGCACCGCCACCAGCTGGGTGCGGAACACCTTGTTGACCAGGATCGCCATCGACTCGACGTCGACCTGGCGCCGCGTATGCCCCTGCTGGGCGTGGCCGTGCAGGGCGGCGGCGATACGCGCGGCGGTCATGGCCGGCTGCTTGGTGGCGATGGTGAAGTGCAGCACGTGCACCAGCATGAAGCCGAGGGCGTAGTTGAGGCTGTAGAACAGGGCCTCGATCAGCGGCGCCCGGTGCTGGTAGGAGATCAGGATCTTGATGATCGCCATGCAGCCGACGAACAACCCGGCGCCGGCGGCCGCGCGCAACATGGTGCCGAGTTCGGTGCGGCGCTCGGCGATGTAATGCTCGCCGGTGCGGCTGGCGTTTTCGGTGACGTTGCGCGCCAGCAGGTCGACGTTGTCGCGCAGCAGGCCGCGCACCTGGTACTTGGTATTGTGGGCTTCGGCCAGTTCCTGGGCCAGCGCCACCGCTGCGGCACGCCGCGGCGACAGCGGCGCTTCGCACGGTTCTTCCGCGTCGCGCGCCAGCGCCTCGCGCGCCACCGCCTCCATGTCGACCGAGGGCGCGGCGGGCAGGGTGCCGCTGGTATCCACCAGGTACAGTAGCTTGCGCAGGCGGTCGATGCTCTGGGTGAGCGCCACCAGCACATAGGTCAGGGCCACGCTGGTGCCGGAGTTGAGCGCGCCGCGGCGGATCTTCAGCACCACCTCCTCGCACTGGTCGAGCATCACCAGCAGGTGGCGCGCGTCTTCCATGTCATCGGCGTCGCCGGCCAGCACCCGCGCGTAACCGTCGAGGTAGTGGTTGGTTTCGATGTTCTGCATCAGGAAGGGCGAATCGACTTCCTCGATTTCCATGTGGGCATGGATCAGGCGCGGCTCCAGGCCCAGCGCGCACACGCGGCAGGACAGGGTGCGGATCGCGTCCAGCAGGCCGCGCAGGGTGGCCTGGCGCGCCGCGTCCGGTGCCGCGTCCAGCGGCGGCGGCGCATGCGAGATCACATCGAACAGTTCCAGCCAGTCGCAGGTGGGCACTGCGCGGATCCACTGGTAGTCGTCTTCGCGGCACAGCACGCGGTCGAGGGTGTCCGACAGGTAGAGTTCGTCGAGCGCGGGTGGCAGCAGGCGGTAGGCCATGCGCTTCTTGAGTTCGGTGAAGAAGCCGTCGTTCGAGAGGATGCCGACGTCCGAATACAGGCTGGTGTGGCGGCGCGTCTCCAGCAGGGTGCTGAGGTAGCGGCGCAGTGCCCATGCCTGTTCCGCATCCCCCTTGAGCAGCTGGGTGAGGGTGCGCACCTGCGCCCGGGCATATTCGTGGTTGCGCGGGTTGCGGGGCCGCAGGCGGTCGACCAGGTCGACCAGCAGGTCGATGCGGTCGCTGTGCGGATCGAGGCGTTCTAGAATTGCTAGCATGAAATCTTCGTGGACTACTTGGAAAGCGTAGTGTAACCGGGGTCAGGTGGGCGCGCTGTGCGTCACCGAACCCAGCCCCCGCCGGCGGACAAGGCCACCGGAACTGGCGTAAACTGCTGGCTTGTCACGATGAGGAAACGTATGTACCTGACTTACTACAACGGAACATGGTCCGAAGGGAATACGCCGCTGGTCGGCGCGATGGACCACAGCTTCTGGCTGGGCTCCTCGGTGTTCGACGGCGCGCGCGCCCTGCACGGCCACCTGCCGGACCTGCGGCCCCACCTGCAGCGCGTCATCGATTCGGCCGACAAGCTGGGCATGCGTTGCCCGCTGTCGGTGGACGAGATGGAAGTGCTGGTGCGCGAGGGCGTAGCGCGCTTCCCGGCGGATGCCGAGCTCTACATCCGCCCGCTGGTGTTCGCCACCGAAGGCTTCCTGATCCCGGTGCCGGACAAGGCGGCCTTCGTGCTGACCCTGTTCGACGCGCCGCTGCCGCCCTTCAGCGGTTTCTCCGCCTGCCTGTCGACCCTGCGCCGCCCGGACAACTCGATGGCACCGACCGACGCCAAGGCCTCGGCCCTGTACGCGAATACCTCGCGCGCGCTGCGTGAGGCCAAGGCGCGCGGCTTCGACAATGCGATCCTGCTGGACGCCGGGGGCGCGGTCACCGAATTCGCCTCGTCGAATCTGTTCCTGGTCACCGGCGACGGCGCAGTGGTGACGCCGGCCCTGAACGGCACCTTCCTGGCCGGCATCACGCGTGCGCGCGTGATGGCCTTGCTGGCGGGCGAGGGCATTGTGGTGGAAGAGCGCACTGTGCGCGTGGACGAGCTGGCGACGGCGCGCGAGATCTTCAGTACCGGGAATTATGGCAAGGTGACGCCGTGTACCCGCTTCGAGGGGCACGAAATGGCGGCGGGGCCGGTGGCAGCCAAGGCGCGCGCGCTTTATCTGGCGTTTACCGAGACCACCTGAAGTAAGGTTGCTGCAGCCTCACCGTCGCCCCTACGAAGGCCGGGGCCCAAGTTTTTCGCGTTACCACGGTGCGTGCAACTTGGACCCCGGCCTTCGCCGGGGCGACGTGCGGATGGCGCTACTTCCCCTTAGGCACACCCATCGGCCGCACGCTCCCGCAATCCGCCCCCAGCCACTTCCCGTTCACATCCATATCCACTGTCCCGCTGCGCTCCTCGCTGCGGATCTTCACGCGTGCCCGGTAGCTGGTATCGCTGTCCATGGTCAGTTCGCCTTCGCCGCTGGCGCGCGGTTTGGTGCAGCTGAAGGCCACTTTCATGCGGTTGGCCGAGACCGGCGTGAGGTTTTGCTTGCACTCGCCTTCCTGCACCGGGAACTCGCGGCGCTCGATCATCTCGCGCGTCATGCACATGCGCGACTGCAGGGCGCCGCCGGCGCCGAGTTTGATCTGCACGCCGTTGCGGTCCATCATCTGCTGCATGGCCTGGCGCTGCTGCGGCGACATGTTGGCCAGTTGCTTTTGCATCTCCGACATCGCCGACTGGATGTTGGGGTCGGACGAGCTGACCTGGTTGTTCAGTTCCCACAAGCCCGGTTTCATGTTCAGGGTCTGGGCGCCGGCGGGCAGGGTGCCGGCGAAAGTGGCGGCGGCCAGGGCCAGCGTGGTCAAGGTTCGTTTCATCGTGTTCTGTCCCATGGGATGTATGCCGCAAGAATACACTGCAGCCATGAAAAAAGCCGCCCGGCTTGCGCGGGGCGGCTTTCGCTCGTTCAAGCGCTCAAATGAGGATTACTTGAACTTGTACGATGCGGTCAGGCGGAAGTAACGGCCCATACCGTTGTGCAGCTGGCTGTTGAAGCCGGTAACGGCTTCACGTGGATCGTACGGCGCCTTGGTGTCGAACAGGTTCTTCACGTTGGCCGACAGGGTCCAGTTCTTGAAGCCCGTGTACGAGTAGGCGGCGCCGAAGGTCAGCCATTCGTCGACATTGCAGTCGCTGTTGGTGCTCAGGTAGTCCGGCAGACCGCCCAGCGAGTAGGCGCCTTTCGGCTGGCCGCTGCCGTAGTGGCAGTACGGGACCGGGTAGGTCACGTCGTTGTCGTAACGGCGCAGCAGCGACACCGACGACACGTAGTCGGCCGTCACGGTCACGTTGTGGTCGCCACGGGTCCAGGTCGTAGCAAGGTTGAAGCGGTGACGCGGCATGTCGCCCACCGAGGTCGCCCAGTCGGAAAGGCCGCCGTTGGTGCCGGTCAGATCGTGCGAGATTTCGCCCGGACGCTCGATACGCTTGAAGCGCAGCATGTAGGTATAGTTCGCACGGGTCGTGATGCGGCCCATCTCGCCCAGGTTCATGCGGTATGCGGCTTCGACGTCGATGCCCGAGGTGTCGGTGCTGCCCTGGTTGACGAAGGTGCGGTTGATCGCCAGCAGCTGTCCCGAGTTCGGGATCACGGCGCCATTCGCACCGACCAGGTTGTTGTTGTCACGCACGGCGAGGCCTGGATACAGGTCCGGGTGCTCCGCCACGGTGCCAGCCGACAGCAGCTGGGTTTCGTTTTTCTTGACGATGCGGTACCAGTCGATCAGCAGGTCGAAGTTCTTGGTCGGGTTGATGATCGCGCCGAACGAGTAGCTCTTCGAGGTCTCGTTCTTCAGGTCCGGGTTCGGGGTCGAGACCGACGAGATGCTGCGCTTGCAATCCAGCGGATCGGCACCCGGCACCGGGCTGATCCCGTCCGGGCAGCGGATCGGGTCGGCGAAGTTGTTGTTGAACGACTGCACGCCGCCTGGCGATACCTGCGACAGCGCTGGTGCGCGGAAGCCTTTGGCGAAGCTGCCGCGGAAGGTGACCTGCTCGGTGGCGGCCCACTTGGCGCCGACCTTCGGCACGAAGCTCTTGGCGTTCGGGTACTTGTCGTAACGGCCGGCAAAGTCCATGTCGAAGGTCTTGGTGAACGGCGTACGCAGCTCGACGAAGGCCGACTTGACGGTACGCTGGCCTTCAAGCACCGAGTTCGACAAGCCGATGATGTTGCCCTTTGCCAGTTCCGGATCCGAGCTCAGGCCCAGTTTTTCCTGGCGGATCTCGCCGCCGAAGGCCAGGCCGATTTCACCGCCACCCAGCTTGCCGAAGGAGGTCGAGGCCTTGGCATCGAGCTGGGTGACTTGCGAGAAGCCGGTGTTGTCGACGTCACGCACCGCGTTCGGATCGGCGATGGTGGCGGCGATGGTGCGGTTTTCGGTCACGATGCGATTCACGACCGGCAGGTACAGGTAGCCGTGGCCCAGATCGTCACGTTCTGCGCGGTTGTACAGCAGACCGGTTTCCCAGTCGAAGGCGCCGGCGGTGCCTTTCAGGCCGGTCAGAAAGCGGTAGGTCTTGTTGACGGCTTCGGAGCTGCCGTCGGTACCGACGAAGCGGAATGCGGCGGCGGCGTTGTAGCCGGTGAACGGGTTGTCCGGGTGGCCGGACGGCAGCAGCAGCTGGTAGCTGGACGGCAGGCCGTTAACGCGGAACACGGTGGTCGGGGAGGTCGAGTTGATGGCCTTCGGCGCACCCATGTACTCGCGTTCGACGCGCGAGAAGCCGATCTCGGTGAACGAGGTGACGTTGTCGCTCAGCTTGACGGTGATCTTCGACAGCAGGTTGACGTCGGTGCCCTTCGATTGCGCTTCCTGGTATTCGTTGGTGTCGAAGTTGCAGAACTGGCGGCCGGTCAGCATCGAGGTGCTGGTCAGGCCGATGCCGTTGGCCTTGCTGCCGGTGACGAGGTTGCCCGCGCAGCCGGCGGTGCTGTTCCTGATGAACGGGCTGGCGGCCGCGCTGGTCGAGAACGCGGCGCCTGGTGCCGACTGACGGAAGATGAACGGGTTACCCGAGACATAGCTGCTGTACTCGTTCAGGCGGAAGTTCAGACGCGAGTATTCGTTCTGCTCGATGTCCTTGACATCCTTGATGCCGGTCTGGCCGCGCTTGGCCACGTCGAAGCTGATCAGGGCATTGAAGCGGTCTTTTTCCAGATCGCCGAAGCCGACCACGCCGTTGATGCTGTTGCGGTTGAATTCGCCATCATCGTTGGCCGAGGTCGAGGCCGAGATTTCGGCGCCCTGGTAGTCGTCCTTGGTGATGAAGTTGACCACGCCGGCGATTGCGTCCGAGCCGTACACGGCCGAGGCGCCATCCTTGAACACTTCGACGCGGGCGATGGCCGACACCGGGATGCTGTTCAGGTCGTAGACGGTCGACTTGCCGTTGTTCGGGTCGGCGTAGGCGGCGGCGGCGATGCGGCGGCCGTTCAGCAGGACCAGGGTCGAGGACGAACCGAGACCGCGCAGCGAGGCGGTCGAGGCGCCTTTCGAGAAGCCGTTGTCGTCGCGAATGTCGTTGGCGCTACCCGAGCCGAAGGCCGGGATGTTGTGCAGCAGTTCTGCCACGGTGTTGGAGCCGGTGGCAGCAATTTCCTTGGCGGTCATCACGCTGATCGGCGAGGAATCTTCCTTGTCGGCGCGCTTGATGTTGGAACCGGTCACGTAGACCTTTTGCACCGGGGCTTCGGCTTGTGCGAAAACGAGTGCGGGTGATGCGAGGGTAAGGGCGACAGCGAGGACGCTGTGCTTAACTGCGAATTGCTTAGTCAAAATCTCTCCGATCTGTGAAGCTTTTGAAACCCTGCATCGTCCATCGCTGGGCGCACCGGGTTCTGCTGTTATACGCGGACGTCAAGACGCCCGCGGGCAGCGATCAGACCATTTCTAGAGTGAAATTGTCAAATCAGAGTGTGATTTTGTGCGCATATTACAACGGGTATAACTATTGATGATATCTGAAGGAAAAGTGGGTGGTTCACTCATATTGCATAAGGAAATCAAGTGGCGCGGGTGGTGCGGGCGGGCGGGACGCGAAGGCGAGGGCGCTTCGCGTTCCTGGCAAGCGATGGCGGTTCAGCCCTGTTGCTGGGGTTCGTTGACGTAGATCTCCACGCGTCGGTTGCGTGCCCGGCCAGCCGGATTGTCGTTGCTGGCGACCGGTTCGCGCGCGGCACGGCCCTCGACGGTAACGCGCCCCGCGGACACGCCATGGCTGGCCAGGTAGTCGCGCGCGCTGGCGGCGCGGTCCAGCGACAGCGGCTGGTTGATGGCGTCGCCGCCGGTGCTGTCGGTGTGGCCGATGATGGTGACGAAGGCGGCGCGGTTATCGTTCAGCGTGGTGGCAAAGCGGTCGAGGATGGGGCGGAAGTTCGACTTGATGTCGGCGCGTCCGCTGTCGAACGAGATATCGCTCGGGATCTCGAGTTTGAGGCGGTTGTCGGCGGTCTGCGAGACTTGCACGCCGGTGCCGCGGGTGGCCTGTTCCATGGTCTGGCGCTGCTGTTCCATGCGCTTGGACCAGACGTTGCCGACCACCGCGCCGGCGGCCGCACCCAGCAGCGCGCCGCGGGTGGTGCGGCCGCCGCCACCGCCGCCGGTCGAGGCGCCCAGGATGGCGCCGAGTCCCGCGCCGACGCCGGCACCGGTGGCGGTGCCGCGCTGGGTGGCGCTCATGTCGGCACAGCCGGAAAAGGCGATGGCGACGGCGCTTGCGCACAGGGTGGAACGGATCAGTTTGGTGTGCATGGATTCTCCTTCACGAAAGCAAAAGCACAAAAAAAACATCCGTTTCGTGGTCGCGCCTTGTCAGAAAGGTGCGACCGCGAAACGGATTGGGGTACTGCGGATGCGGTGTAGCGTACTAGATGCCTCGACCACTGATCAGGCGCACCAGGATCATGATGACGGCGACGACCAGCAGGATGTGGATGAAACCACCGATGGTGTAGGAGGTGACCAGACCCAGCAGCCACAGGATAATGAGAATAACGGCGATGGTGTAGAGCATGATAGTGTCCTCTTTTGATTGGAACGGCTTTTCGTGTGCCGTGAAACCAGTATCGATCTATTGCTGGCTACGCTCCGTTCGATGGCGTACATTAAGCAAGATTTTTTTGTTCTTTTCGCAACCCTGGAATCCAGCCGATAAAGCCCAGCAGGCCGACACAGCCGATCAGGCAGGTCAGGAGGCCGCCGCCGATCAGGAAAATCACGTCCTGCGCCGCCAGTTCGTTGCCGGCCTGCGGTGCGCTGGTCAGGCCGAAGCCCGTCACCAGCAATCCCCAGAGGATGATGCCGATCCATGTAAGGCTGTTCATGTGATGTCCTTTTCGCTTGGTATCCACCGGTAATTCCGGAATGAAACTATTCTTAACTGCAATCATTGAAGCCACCGTGCGCTGCCGCACATTGCGAAAAAGAAAACGATTTATCACAAACTCGTCGTCCCCGCGAAGGCAGGGACGACGGTGATGGAGGCGGTGGTTCGCTGCGCGCCGCGAATGCTGCGGCCTTTCAAGCCGCCCGCAAAGCCCCTTTCACAACCCGCACCCGGTCCCCATTACGCCAGCGCGGCGCGCTGTGCTGGTGGAAGGTGCGCAGGGTGCCGTCGTCGAGGCGGACCCGGATCTCATAGCTGTGCGTGGCCTTCATATTGCCTTCGACCTGGTTGCCCATCACCGCGCCACCGACGGCGCCGGCGACGGTGGCAAGCTGGCGGCCGTGGCCGCCGCCGACCTGGTTACCCAGCAGGCCGCCCAGGATGGCGCCGCCGGCCGCGCCGACACCGGTGCCGCGGGCGCGCGTGGTGATGGTGCGGACAGATTCGACATTGCCGCAGCTGGCGCACCAGCGGCTGGCGCTGGTCTCGGTCTCGGCCACGCGGGTTTTCTCGACCGGCGCTTCTATAGGTGCCGGCGCGGGAGCCGGGGCGGGCGCATAGGCGGCCGTACCCTCGCCGCCATAGGCCGTGCTGCCCTGGGTAGCGCTGCTGCCATAGGCCGTGCTGCCGGACGTGATCCCTTGTGCTACTACCGGCCCGTATTGAACCTGGGCGCCTGGCGCAGACGGCGCCGCAGCCAGGGACTGCACCGGCACGCCTGGAGCGGGCAGGGGTGCCGGCGCCATCGAGGGTGCCGCTGCGTAGGCAGGCTGCCCCGGCTGTTGCAGGCCGGCGGCCAGCGCGGCGCGGTCGGCGTCGCTCAGGTGATCGCGGTTGCTGCCTTTCGAGTTCGGCAGCCAGCCCATGATGGCGGCGGTGCCGACCGCGCAGAACAGGATCACCGCCAGTGCGGCGGCGATCAACAAGGGATGCTGCCGCTTGACGGCAGGGCTGGTCGGGTGGGTGTTCATGGCGAATCCTTTCGCTTGGGGTAATCGGGTCAGTCCGGTATGGCGATTGTCCTTGTCAACAACACCAGGTTCCGTGCGTCACCGTACATACTTCGCGCTGCACAGCAAGTAGGCTGACCATAAGTTGTTCGCAAACCTTACCGGTCGGTGTATGTACTTGATTTTGAAGGCGTTCCAGATCGTTTCCGCTGTGCTTTGCGCCGATCCGGCGCTGCCTGAAACGACCATTTTTTCAACCGTGAGGGTCCGATGAATTCTCCAGCGCCACCCCTCTTCGCCGAGCACAATGCCAATTTGCTCCTGGCCGCGCTCCCGCCGGAGGAGCTGGCCAGCATGCTGCCTGCGCTCGACCAGGTCCAGGTGGAAGTCGGGGCCGTACTGTCCGAGCCCGACGATCCGATACGCCACATTTATTTCCCGCACGACTGCCTGATCTCATTGATGGCGGTGGCCGAAGGCCGCATGACGCTCGAGGTTGGGCTGGTCGGCCGCGAGGGCATGCTGGGCGCCACCGTCGCGCTCGGCCATGATGTCACCCAGGTGCGCGCAGTGGTCCAGCGCGCCGGCACAGCCAGCCGTATCGACGCGGCCCACCTGCGTGCCGAATTCGCGCGCAGTCCATCGCTGCAGCGCGTGCTCTACCGGTACACCGATACCTTGCTGGCCCAGGCCATCCAGATCGCGGTGTGCAGCCGCTACCACGTGCTGGAAGCGCGCCTGGCGCGCTCGCTGCTGATCACGCGCGACCGCCTGCGCTCGGACAAATTCCACCTGACCCACGAATTCCTGGCCCATGCCCTGGGCGTGCGCCGCGTCGGCGTTACCAAGGCTGCCAGCGCGCTGCAGCAGCAGGGCCTGATCAACTACAGCCGCGGCAACATCGAGATCCTCGATCCCGACCGCCTGGCATCCGCCGCCTGCACCTGCTACGAGATCGTGCGCGAAGCCGGGGCGGGGATTTCGCCGCCCGTGTTCGTCTGATCGCCGGGCGCCCCCTACACGGGCGCCCGCATCGCTCATACACAAGCAACAAATACAGCGAACAAATACAGGCCCAACAAAAAGCCCCGCATCCAGGCGGGGCTTTTTACTGGGCGGGCTTTTTGTGACCCGGTGTTGCCTGCTCGGGCAAGGCCGATCAGTGGGTCTGCTTGACCTGGTTGCCGATCACGCCACCGACGGCTGCGCCGCCCACGGTGCCGACAGCGCTGCCGCCGGTCAGGACGCCACCGATCACGGCGCCGGCGCCGGCACCGACAGCGGTGTTCTTGTCTTGTTGCGACATGCCGGCGCAGCCGGTCAGGCCCAGGGCCACGGTCGCGATCGAGGCGGTAACGATGATGTGCTTGATGGTTTTCATGGTGTTCTCCTTTGGATGGGTTTTGTTGCTTGTTGCTTTGCTTGCTTTGCTCGATTACTGCTTACTTCAGGCGCAAGTCGTTCTTGACCGACTTCACGCCCTTGACGGTGCGGGCCACCGAGGCGGCGGTGGCGACGTCGCCGGCCTGGCCGACGAAGCCGCTCAGCTGGACGGTACCCTGGTAGGTTTCGACGTTGATCTCGCTGGACTTCAGGCGCGAATCGGCGAGGATGGCGGCCTTGACGTTGGTCGTCAGGCCGGCGTCGTCAATGTACTGGCCGACGCTCTCGTGCTTGGCGCCATCGCTGGCGCAGCCGGTCATCATGCCCAGCATCAGTGCGGTTGCCAGGCTGGCGGTGACTCCGAATCGTTTCATGGTGGTTTCCTTGGTTTATTGTTATCTGCTGAGTATCGTTCCGAGCGCTCTACGGAGCGTTCATCCGTGATACGGTCGGGCATCACCCGCCGTATCACCATGACCTCAGATTAATTGATCTTTTGCTAGCGCTCTGTACGTCAAATAACACTCGAAGCCGGTTCGCATAAGCGTCTGATCAGTGCTTCGCGGTCTTGCCCGGCGGTGGCGCCTGCGGCTTGGCACGGGCCTGGGCCAGCAGGGCATTGCAGGGGCTGTCATGGCCGGGGCCGGTGTTGATCAGCGGGATCAGGGCGGCGATCGGCGCGGCCACCACGGCCAGGGCGGCAGCGGCGCCACCCTTGATCGCCAACACTTTCTTGTCGAGCGAGAGCTCGGGTTTCTTGAAGGTGCCTTTCACGTAGAACGGGGTGCGCAGCGTGAACAGGCGCAGTTCCTTGGTCTCCGGCTTGACGCGCAGGTTGATTTGCTCGTTGTTCAGGTTGACCCAGCCATTGATGTCGACGATCGCTTCTTCGGTGTCGAGCACGAAGGTGCGGGTGTTGGCCACGCCGTTGGTCACCGCCAGGTCCGAGGCCAGGCAGTTCAGCTTGACCTGCTTGTCGCCGAACAGCTTGGTGACGATGATGTTGCCGACATTCAGGCCGGCTTCCTCGAGCAGCAGCTTGCTGACCACGCCCTGGCTCACCAGGCCTTTCACTTCGCCGTTGGACTTGGCCAGCATCTCGGCCACCGAATCGCCGGTGGCGCTCAGCTTGGTTTCGGCATAGATGTCGCCGGCGGTCGCCTGCTGGATCTTTTCGACCTGCGGGAACAGCTGCTTGACCTTGATCTGGCGCGCGGTGGCGTCGAGCGTGGCCTTGATGGTGTCGCCATCCTTGCCGCGGCCGCCGCTGCCGTCGAGCTTGATGTGCGAGTTGATGGTGCCGCCGGCGAAGTTGAAGTTCAGCGGATTCAGGGTCAGCACGCCGTTGTTCATCACCAGGTGGGTCTGCAGCTTGCTGAGCGGCAGGTTGGCGGTCTTGATGATGCGGTCGGCCGAGAATTTCACATCGGCATCCAGCACCTTCCATTTTTCGGTATGGAACTTCTCGACCGGCAAGGCCTTGCTGTCAGGCTGGACCGCGTCCACGCCGCGCTTCTTCTTGTCGGCGTTGGAATCGGCGCCCACTAGCGGGCCGAGGTCGACGAAGCGCAGCTGGTGCGACTGGATATTCGCCGTCAGCTTGTTGCGCGGCTTCTGGGCGGCGAAGCTCAGGCTGCCGTTGATGTCGGATTCGCCGACCTTGCCGGTGAACTTGTCATAGGTCCAGCGGCTCTTGCCTTCCTCGCCGATGGAACCGGTCAGGTGGCCCGCGGTCGAGAACGCCGGCGTTTCCGGCAGCACCACGCCGGTCAGGTCGTACAGGCGCGCCATGCTGGGGCCGGCCAGCTTCAGCTGCAGGTCGAGGCCTTCCAGCTTGGCCGGACGCGTGACGGTGCCCTCCAGCGCGACGCGGTAGGGACCGCCATGCATGTCGGCCTGGACCGGGAAGGGCGCATCCTGGTCCTGCAGCGACAGCACGGCGCCGGCCTTGCCGCCACCGCCGACTTCGACGCCGTTATAGGTGCCGCGCAGCTTCCAGGCGATGCCATAGGTCGGGTCGTTCGACAGGGTGTCGACGTCGGCGGTGACGTCGGCCTTGGTGACCGCATCCTTGAAGTGGACCACGCCGCGCGAGAGCACCAGACGCTCGAGGTCGAGCTCCCACTTCGATTCCTTTTTCTCGTGCTTATAGACCCAGTTGTAGTGGGTCGCATCGGTGCGCAACAGGTCGACGCGCGGGCCGTCGAAGCGCAGCACCGGGATATTGATGGTGTGGCTGAGCAGGGCGAAGGGGTTCAGCGAGAACGAGAACTGGCGCACGCTGGCCATGTCCTGTTGGGGCAGGCCGGCCGGGTTGCCGACATGGACGTCGTTCGCGTACAGGTGCGGCCAGGGGATGTGATCGCGCCAGGTGCGCTGGCCGGGGATGATGGTGTCCGAAGGACGTTCCCAGTGCACGCTCAGGTCGCCGACGATGGCGAAGGGACGCTCGATGGCTTCGCTGACCTTGGCGTTGAGCCAGGGCTTGACCCGGTTCCAGTCGAAGGTCAGCAGGATGATGATGGCGATGACGGGAATCGCGACCAGCACGCCGACGATGCTGAGGGTGATCTTGGCGGCGCGCGATAGCGGGCGCTTGTGCTGGCTGGACGCTTGCGCATCCGGCTGGGGGTGTTGGGCTGTCATGGCTGTCCTCTGTGGGATATGTTGGGTGAAGATTAACGTAAAGGTCAATCGATCAATGTGCGCTGGCACACCCTAGGCGGGTCAACTGCTGGG
>Ga0308168_1000671_pt1 | contig 38357 bp, 24 predicted proteins | sample PhyCR2_FD_202133 | JGI IMG/M metagenome (GOLD analysis project Ga0308168, IMG submission 202133) | Phyllosphere microbial communities from UC Gill Tract Community Farm, Albany, California, United States - DLSLRC.R2 | ecosystem: Host-associated > Plants > Phyllosphere > Unclassified | place: USA...
ACGTCGGCCCACGCGTCGCCGGCTTGCCATCCACCCAGTCCAGCCGGTCGATACACATCCTGCGCGCCGTCTGCGCCAGGTCCCAGGCGTGGTACACGATCCAGGCTTCGCTGCCATCCGGCGACAGCGTGAACGAATTATGTCCCGGCCCCAGCAGCTGGCCGGCGCGCGGGGTGCGCATCAGCAGCGCTTGCTCGCCGCCTTCGGGACGCAGGTACGGTCCCAGCGGGTGATCGGCGACCACCCAGCTGACGCCGTAGTTGTCCTTTTCCCAGGCGCCGCCGCTGTAGAAGCAGTAGTACTTGCCGTCGTGCACCTGCAGCGCCGCACCTTCCACCGTGTGCCAGTCGTAGACGCCGCCGTACATGCTGCGGCCCTTGCGGAACACATGCCAGTCGTGGTGGGGGCGCACCACCGTGCGCGGGGCGCCGGCCAGGGTGGTCATGTCGAGCAGGCGGTCGACCACGATGCCGGTGCCGGCGCGCTGGTCATCCTCGAGCTCGAGGAAATCGACGCAGTAGAACAGATACCACTGGCCGTCGGCGTCGCGGAATGGATGGGCGTCGATCGAGAACGGCTGCTCAGGCACCAGCAGCTTGCCGGCGTCGACGAAGGGCCCCTCGGGACGCTCGGCCACCGCCACCCGCAGCTTCTGGTCGGTGCCTTCGGCCGCGCCCTCGCCCGCCGAGTAATACATATAAAAGCGGCCTTCGTGGAAGGCCACCTCCGGTGCCCAGATATGGAGATCGTCCGGCAGTCCGCCCGGCGGCACCAGCGCATGGCCGATGGCCTCCCACTGCACCATGTCGGCCGAGCGCAGCACCGGCACCTGGCGGCCATCGGCGGCGCCGGGACCAGTGCCGTAGGCGTAATACATCCCTTCGTGGCGCAGCACGAAGGGATCCGCGAACATTTCCGGGTACACCGGATTTACATAAGTCGTCATCGGTTCAAGCATCAAAGCGAGCGATTACAGCGAAAAGCGCAGGCCGACGCCGTAGGTGGTCGGGTTGTAGCGGATGTCGCGCGGGCGGATCGGATCGTTCAGGTAGCTCTCGTACTTCTCCTTGGTGATGTTGATCGCGTCGAACTGCAGCGAGACGTTCTTGTTGATCGCATACGAGATGCTGAGGTCGACGAAGGTGCTGGCCTTGACGATGCGGTCCTGGCCGAAACGCGGTTCGGCGATCTGCTCGACGAAGTCGCCGCGGTGGGTGGCGCTCAGGCGGCCGGTGATGCCGTTGCCCTCGTACAGCAGGGCCGCGTTGTAGTTCTTCTTGGCGACGTTGGTCAGGGCCGTGGTCTTGTACTGGTTGCTGGTCGGCGAGGTCAGGGTCTGGTTGTCGCCGTCGATCCAGGTGTAGTTGAACTGGGCGCCGAAACCGCTCCAGAAGCCCGGGAGGAAGTCGAAGAATTTCTGGATGCCGAATTCGGCGCCGCGCAGGGTGCCGGTGCCCGAGTTCTGCGGCCGCGTGATGCGGTAGGTCTGGCCGTTGATGACCTCGGCCGATTCCATGTTCTGCAGGTAGCCGTCGATATCGCGGTGGAACAGCGCCACCTGGGCGTAGCCGTTTTTCGGGAAGTAGTACTCGAGCGTGGCGTCGGTGTTGGTCGACTTGGTCGCGCGCAGGTTGGGGTTGCCCGACGAGCCGCTGGCCGGGCTGTTGACGGTGCCCGGGATCAGCGACAACGCCGGATTCAGCGAGGCGAAGTCCGGCCTCGTGATGGTCTTGCCGACCGACAGGTGAGACTGGATGTTGTCGCGCCAGCCGACCACCGCCGCGGCGCTCGGCAGGAAGTTGTTTTCGCGGGTGGTGGCGTCGATCGGGGAGATCACATCGCCGGAGCGCACATTGCCGCGCAGGTCGCGCGAGACGTGCACATAGCGGCCGCCCACGCTGCCGCTCAGGTCGATGCCCGACAATTCCGTCTTCCAGCGCGCCGCCAGGTAGAGCGTGGTATTGCCTTCGCGCTGGTCGAAGGTGCGGATCGGATCGTCCGGCACGCGGCCGTTGGGCTGGCCGTAGGCGGCGCGCACCGTGTCCGCCTGGTCGATCAGGAAATCGCGCGAGGGCGTCAGCCACTGACCGCCGAGGCGGTCCAGGCCAGGCACCAGCGATTCGAAGCCGGGGCCGAACACGCTGGTCGGGGTCGGGCGCACCGCACCCGGATAGTCGGTGGCGCGTTCGGCGCCATGGAAGCTGGCGCGCCGCTGCGACAGGCGCAGGCCGGCGTCGATGCCGCTGAAGAAGCCGTCGCCCAGGCGGTAGGAAGCATCGTTGCGCCACTGCACCTGCTCGCCCTTGGACACGCCCCAGTTCTGCACCATGCCGCGCAGGACGAACTGGCTCGGGTCGCGCAGCGCGTTGGCACTGGCCGGCGTGGTGATCGCGTTGAAGCCACCGTGGCCGTCGGCGCCCGAGGTGTAAATGTTGGCGCTGGCGCCCGGCACCTGCTGGTCGACGATCACGGTGTCGTTGATGTAGGTCGATTTGGTGAGCGCGACCGCGGTCACCAGCTTCCACGGACCTTCGCGGTATTGCAGGTTGATGTCGGCGAAGTGCTGGACCGTGTGTTCCTTGGCGCCCCAGCTCGAGGTGGCGATGTAAGGGTCGTAGTCATAGGCGCCGGCGCCGCGCACGGCCGGCGCGAAGGCCGACTGGATCGGGCAGATCGCACCGTCCGGCGTGTTGCAGTAGTCGCCCTGGGGCGCCAGCACCACGCCCGTCAGGCGCGGCGTGCCGGTGCCGCTGCCGATCATGTAGTCGACTTCGCTGCGCTGGCGGTAGCCGGTGCCGAGGTAGTGGGTGCTCAGCTCCAGCGTCGGATTGATCTTCCACTGGAAGGCGCCGTGGATGCTGCCGCGGTCGCGGTCGCCCGCGTTGTAGATGCCGCCGACGTTCGGGAATTCGCCGAGGCGGTCGCCGGCGCGCAGCGGCGCGATCGGGCCGCCGTTGGGCAGACGGATGGCGCTGCCGTCGCCGGCCACCGAATACAGGCCGTCCGGACGGTCCACCCACTGCACCGGGAAGCCCCAGTGCTCGCGGTTGACGGCGACGTCGAGCAGCGCGCCCATCTCTCCCATGCCGCTGTTCCAACGGTTGCTGACCGAGAAGCCGCCGCCCGGGTTGTTCTTGTCTTTCGTCGCGCTGGAGCCGCTCACCTTCTGGCGCCGGTCTTCCACGAAGCCGCTGACGTTGAAGCCTTTCAGGTCGAAAGGTGCGCGCAGGCGCACGTTGATGCTGCCGGCGATGCCGCCCTCGATCTGGTTCGGCGTGACCGACTTGTAGACGTCGAGGCCGCCGATCGATTGCACCGGCAAGTCCTGGTAGGACAGGCGCCGTCCGGTGCCGGTGAAGATCTCGTTGCCGTCCAGCGTGGTCGAGACGTCGGGCAAGCCGCGGATGATGACCTGGCTGGTTTCGCCACGGTCGCGCCCCACCTGCACGCCGGCGATGCGCTGCAGAGCATCACCGGCGGCGCGGTCGGGAAACTTGCCGATGTCTTCGGCGTTGATGGAATCGACCACCTGCACCGAGTCGCGCTTGATGGCTTCGGCGCTGCGGATGCTGGAGCGCAGGCCGCTGACCTGGACCTGTTGCATTGGCTGGGTGGGCGCGGCGGGGCCGGGGTTGCCGGCGGGTGCATTCGCGGAGGCCGCCTCCGCGGCGGCCGCCTGCCCGGCGTTCTGGGTGTCGACCTGGGTGCCGGAAGACGATTGTTCCTGGGCCCAGGCAGCGTTCGCGGCGAGCAGCAGTACGGCGGCGCAGACAGGGGTCAAGCGCAGGGAGTATTTGGGTGCGTGCATCTCAGTCTCCAGATTGTAGTTTTGTCTAGAAACTAAAGGAAAATCCGCTGCGGCGGCGCCCGCTTGCACCATTCCGAGGCGTGCGCGCCACAGTCGGGCTCGATGCACGCGCGCCCCTTGACAGCAGGCGCGCCGGCCCTTATTGCGGCATTGCCGCCGCCAGCGCCCGGCTGGACGCGAAAGCCTTGCCGGTCTCGTCGAACAGGTAGGCCCTGCCCGGCTCCACGCCGAGCCGCACGCGGCTGCCGACCGCCGGCGCCGTGCCTCCGGCATTGCATTTGGCGGCCAGGATACCCTCCACACCCTCGACCTTCGCATGCACCAGGGTAACGTCGCCCAGATACTCGACCAGCACCACCGTGGCCGCGATGCCGCTGCCGCCGGCATCGGCCTGCAACTGAAGGTGTTCGGGCCGGACGCCCAGCGTCACCGCGGCGCCGACGCGCGCATGGCCAGCATCCGCCGCCACCTCGGCCACGCCGCCGTCGGGCAGGCGCACGGCGGCCGTGGCGCCCTCCTCGCCTGCCAGCGTGGCCGGGATGAAGTTCATGCGCGGCGAACCCAGGAAGCCGGCCACGAACAAATTGGCCGGGCGTTCGTACAGCTCCAGCGGTGTGCCGACCTGCTCGATGCGGCCGCCATTGAACACCACGATCTTCTGGCCCAGGGTCATGGCCTCGACCTGGTCGTGGGTCACATAGATCATGGTGCTGCCCAGCTCGCGGTGCAGGCCGGCCAGCTCGACCCGGGTCTGGGCGCGCAGCGCGGCGTCCAGGTTGGAGAGCGGCTCGTCGAACAGGAAGACCTCGGGCTTGCGCACGATGGCACGGCCGATCGCCACGCGCTGGCGCTGGCCGCCGGACAGGGCCTTGGGTTTGCGTTCGAGCAGGTGCTCGATCTGGAGGATGGCCGCGGCCCGCCCCACCCGCTCGGCGATCTCGGCCTTCGGCACCTTGGCCAGCTTGAGGGCGAAGCCCATGTTCCCCGCCACCGTCATGTGCGGGTACAGCGCATAGCTCTGGAACACCATCGCGATGCCGCGCTCGGCCGGGGCCACGTCGTTGCAGGGCTTGTCGCCCAGGTGGAGGGTGCCGGCGCTGATGTCTTCCAGGCCCGCGATCATGCGCAGCAGGGTCGACTTGCCGCAGCCCGAAGGCCCGACGAAGACCACGAACTGGCCATCCTCGACGTCGAGGTCGATGCCCTTGATGACCAGGTTGTCGCCGTAGCGTTTTTGTATGCCGCGCAGCCTTACCGATGCCATTTCATCTCCATATTCTTGTTAACCTTTCAAGCCGCTGGCTGCCAGGAAGCCCTGGGTGACTTTTTTCTGGAACACGATGTAGGCGGCCGCCACCGGCGCCGCCCCCAGCAGCGCCGCCGCCATCAGCTGGGCGTAGCGCACGCCGAAGGCGTCGTAGGTCTGGGTCAGGCCGAGCGGCACCGTCATCATGGCGTTCGAGGTGACGATGATGAAGGGCCACAGGAAGTTGTTCCAGGCCGCGATGAAGGTCACGATCGCCATCGCCCACACGATATTCCCGGACAGCGGCAGGTAGACGCTCCACAGCACGCGCAGCGGGCCGGCGCCATCCATCACGGCGGCTTCGCGGAAGTCGGCCGGGATCTCGTCGAAGAAACCCTTGAACACATAGATCACCACCGGCGACACCACCTGCGGCAGCACGATGCCGGCATAGCTGTTGATCATGCCGAGCTGGTTCATGGTGCGGAACAGCGGCACCAGCAGCGCCTCGAAGGGCACCAGGAAGGCCAGCATGGCCAGCGCGAAGATCAGGCCGCGGCCACGGAAGCGCAGCTGGGAAAAGGCGTAGGCCGCCATCAGGCTGACCGCCATCGTCACTACCGTCACCGCCAGCGACACCAGCGCGCTGTTCAACAGCCAGCGCAGCAAATTGCCGGCGGCCAGGGTCTTGGCGAAGGCGTCCAGGGTCCAGGTTTGCGGCAGCCAGTGGAAGTCGGCCGACACGGTTTCCAGCTCGGGCCGCAGCGCCGTGCTGATCGCCCACAGCAGGGGCGCCGCCCACAGCGCCGCCAGCAGGATGGCGCTGACGACGGCGATGGCGGTCCAGCCCAGGTTCGATCTGTATTTCATCAGGCATCCCTCCGGTCGAGCCAGTGCACGATCCAGATCTGCAGCAGCGACAGCAGGATCACCACCGCCACGAAGGCCATCGCGATCGCTGCGGCGTAGCCGGCGTCGCTCTGGGTGAAGGCGGTCTCGTACATATAGTGCAGGGTCACGCGCGTGGTGTTGAAGGGACCGCCGCTGGTGAGGATATAGGTCTGGCCGAACACCTTCAGCGAAGCGATGATCTGCAGGATCACGCAGGTGGTCGTCACCGGCCTCAGCGCCGGCCAGGTGATGTGGGCGAACATGGTCCAGCCGCGCGCGCCGTCCAGGGCCGCGGCTTCGTACTGCTCGGCCGGGATGTTGCGCAGGCCGGCCAGGAACAGCAGCATGTTGAAGCCGACCGTCCACCACACTGTGCCGATGGCCACCGCCGGCAAGGCCCAGGCGGGGTCGGCCAGCCAGGGCCGCTGGCCGCCGAGGATGTGGTTGATCACGCCGGACGAAGGCTGCAGCATCCAGTCGGCGATCAGGGTCATCACCGAGATCGGCAGCACGAAAGGCAGGAAGAACACGCCCTGCAACCAGCCCTGGGCGCGCGCGAAGCGGTTGACCAGCAGCGCCATCACCAGGCCGATGGCGGTCAGCGGCACCACGGTCAGCAGCGCGAAATAAAAGGTGTTGCCGAGCGCATCCCAGAACGAGGCGTCCTGCACCAGGGTCGCGTAATTGGCCAGGCCGACGAAGGCGTTGGTGCGGGTCAGGCTGCTCTCGGTGAGGCTGAGCCAGAAGGTCTCGCAGGCCGGCACCAGGAAGAACAGCAGGAAGACCAGCAGGAAGGGTGCCAGCAGCATCAGCGCGGACAGGCCCTCGCGGCGCGGCTTGCCGGCCGAGGCTGGGGCCGGGGAGGAAATGGGCAGGGTCGTGTGTTCCATCGTTCCCCTTTCAGTAACGCGGCGGGGCCTTGCGCACCAGGCGCGCGGACTCGGTCTCGAAGCGGCGCATGGCCTGGGCCGGCGTCATGTAGCCGTACAGGGCCGCCGGCATGAACTTGGAAGCGATGGCTTCCAGCGGCCCGGCGGCGCCCATGTACCAGCCGTCCGGGTCGTAGATGACGTTATCGGCGGCTTGCGCGTACATGGCGTTCGGCATCAGCGCCCTGGCTTGCGGGGATTCGGCCACCGGGCGGTAGGCCGGGATGTGGCCGCCTTCGGCCCAGCCCATCGAATGCTTGCTGACGTAGGCGATGAACCGCATCACCGCCGCCACTTTTTGCGGCGTCGGCACATGGCCGGGGTTGGCCGGCATGGCAAAGGCGTGGGAGTCGGCCCAGGCGCTGGCGTTCGCGTACATGCGCGGCAGCGGCGCGATGCCGTAGTCGAAGCCGAGGGTGCCGGCCTTGGTGGCACGCACCAGCTCGGGCACTTCCCAGACACCGTTGAGCATGAAGGTGCTGGCGCCGCCCATGAACTGGCTGGTCGAAGCCGGATAATCCAGCCCGACCTGGGCATAGCCGCGGCGGAACCAGGCAGAGATGGCGGCCAGGGTCGACTCGCCGGTGGCGCCGTAGGTGAAGCGGCCGTCGCGGATCACCTGCACGTTTTGCTGGGCCAGCATCGAGGTCCACAGGCGCCAGATCGCGTACGAGCTCTGGCTGCTCTCCATGGTGAGTCCCGGATGGCCGGTGCGCTCGGTGGCGATGCGGAAGGCATCGGTGAGCGCGGCGATGCCGTCGATCGGTTTGAGCTTGCCGTCGGCCTGCAGCAGGCCGGCCTGGCTGGCCAGGGTCTTGTTGTAGTACAGGACCAGCGGGTGCATGTCGATCGGCACCGCGTAGGTCGCGTTAGCGTACTGCGATTTTTGCCACTGGCGCGGCAGGTAGTCGCTTCCCTGGAGCCCCGCCGCGGTCATCTCGCCCGGCGCGATCGGGCGCAGCACGCCGCCGCCGGCCAGGTTGACGATGCGCGACAGGTGCACGGTGGCCAGGTCCGGCCCGGCCCCCACCACGGATGCGGTAATCAGCTTGGTATAAAACGGTTCGCCCCATTTGAGCGTGGTGCTCACCACCCGCACGTCGCGCTGGCTGGCATTGAAGTCATCGACGAGCGCCTTCATGCGCGCGCCGTCGCCGCCGCTGAGCAGCGTCCACATCCTGACTTCCATCTGTGCCAATGCCGGACCCGACAACAGCGGGGCCAGCAACGCGAATGCGGCGGCGAGTCTCAGTCCTCGTCGTCGCGCCACTTCGTCTCCTTGTCGAGCACCCGACAAAGTACCCATGGCGGCGTTGCATCGTCTCGCCGTACTTGCGTACTGTCTTCGACGATGCGCCTTGCCCTGGGCGCTTTGTCAGGCGCTCGTATTATGAAGTCCGCAGCGGCGTGAAGAGGAAAACTAAGCCACCTTCTTGCGCGCGCGCGGACCCGGTGCGCCCCGCCCGCGGCGTTCGAAGCCCGGCGGATTGGCCGGGGCCGGACCCTGGGGAGGTTGGCGCTCACCGGGATAGGTTAACACTTCTGCGGTTTCTCCGACGCGCGTCCATTCAATCGGGAAATCCGGACCGCGCCGGGTGCGCCAGCGCTCGTCGTGGCCGAGCGGGTCCAGGTGCCAGTTGTAGCGCATCGCATCCGGTCCGCGGGTGGCGGCCGCCAGTGCCTCGATCGGCGCCTTCGGCACCCGGTCCTCGGTCAGCAGCCCGTTTTTTTCGAGGAAGGTGTCGGTCAGCTGGGTGTAACAGAAACCGGACAGCGGGCGGCAGCGGTGCAGCGCCGCCATCAGTTCCTGGTAACGCGCCAGCAGCTCCTTGCCATCCCTGGCCGTGGAGTAGCCCCAGCCCGGCGCCGCGCCTTCTTTGGAAACCGCGGCCGGCAGGCAGGCGATGCCGCCGAATTCGGACAGGAAGATCGGCTTGCCGGCGCCGGTGAAGCCGTCGATGACGATGCGGCGGCGGTCCGGCTGCACATGTTCCAGGGTGTAGGCGACGCGTTCGCGGTTGCCGTAGCGCTCGATCAGGATGGCCGGATCCTGTTCGTAGTCGTGCACGCACACCAGGTCGCCGCAGGGGGCTTCCCAGCCGTCGTTGCCGATCACCGGGCGGGTGCCGTCCAGCGCCCGCGTCATGTGGTACAGGGCGCGCACGAAGTCGACCTGGCGGCGGTCGTTCATCAGTTCCGGCACACCCCAGGATTCATTGGTCGGCACCCAGGCCACCACGCAGGGATGGGAGACGTCACGCTCGACCAGTTCCTTCCACTCTTCCATCACGGTGTGCACGGTGACGCTGGAGAAACCGTAGGCCGAGGGCATTTCGGCCCACACGCACAGTCCGAGCACGTCGCACCAGTAGAGCCAGCGCGGGTCTTCGGACTTCTGGTGCTTGCGCGCGCCGTTGAAGCCGAGGCGCTTGATCAGCAGGACGTCCTGGCGCAGCTGGTCGCTCGAGGCCACCATCAGGCTGTCCGGCCAATAGCCCTGGTCGAGCACCATGCGCAGGTAATACGGCCGGCTGTTCAGCACGAAGCGCTCGCCCTCCACGCTGACGGTGCGCAGCGCGGTATAGCTCTGCACGGCATCCAGCAACGCGCCATCGGCGCTGCGGATCTCGATCTCGGCCTCGATCAGCTGCGGGCTCTCGGGACTCCACATCCACTGGGCGCGGGCGTCGTCGATGCCGGGGTCGGGCAGCTGGAAGATGCGCGACAGGCGCGGCCCGGTCAGCAGGCAGCGGTCGTCCACCAGCAGGCGCTCGCCGAGTTTCAGCTTGACGTTGGCGATGCCGCCCTCGGGCACGTGGGCGATGTCGGCGTCCAGCCGGATCTGCCAGGCGGCGACGTCGGCGGTCCAGCGCAGCTGGGTGACGTGGGCGCGCGCCACCTTCTCGATCCAGACGGTGCGCCAGATGCCGCTGGTGCGCGGGTACCAGATCTTGTGCGGCTCGGCTTCCCAGTCCATCTTGCCGCGCGCCTTGTGCATGTCCTGGGGATCGTCCTCGGCTTGCACCACGACCTCGAGGCCGGAACCGTCGAGGTAGCGCGTGACGTCGACCGTGAACGGGCTGTGGCCGCCGCGGTGCTCGACCGCGAAGCGGCCGTTGACCCACACCCGCGCGCGGTAATTGACGGCCCCGAAGTGCAGCATCAGGCGCTCGTCCTGGCCGGGCACCATCGAGGGGTCGAGCTGCAGGTGGCGGCGGTACCAGACGCGGCGCCGGAAGCCACGGTCATGGACGCCGCTGGCGCGCGCCTCGGGCGGGTAAGGCACCATGATGGTGCGGTCGAACGGCACGTCGGCCGGGTCGGCGTGCTGCGCCTGGTCGTCCAGCATGGCTTGCCAGGGGCCGTCCAGGCTGCGCCATGCCGTGCGCCGCAGTTGCGGGCGGGGGTATTCCATCGTGTGCTCCATCGTTTTAGGTATGCACCTACTTTGCGAGGCGTTTGGCCCGCTTGCAAGCCCTTTCACGCACTGTTACCGGCTGTTACCCGCTTCGTGTATCTGGCGCGACATCGGACGCGGCACTAGACGCGGCGGCGGTGCTAGCGCTGGCGCGTCAGGCGCTGCACCGTGACCCGCGTGAAGACCGCGCTGGCCGCCGCTGTTCCCTCGCCCCCCATCGCCACCAGGCCAAGGCGAGCGTCGCCAAGCTTGTGGGTCCACACCGCGCCGCCGACCCAGGTGCGTCCGTCCTGGCTCGAATACGCCGTATAACGCCGCTGCCCCGCCGGTCCGTTGACGTCGCGCTGCACGTCCAGGCGCAGCCAGGTGCGGCGACCGGGCGTACCGGCCAGGGTGTTGCCGTAGCGTGGATAGTCGGCCGGTACCGGCGCGATCTCCTTGGCGAATTCGACCTGGCGCAGCCCGCCGCGCACCAGCTCGACCAGCTTGACGTAATTGTCGTCGTCTCCCATCAGCACCAGGCCGGCCTGGGCCGAGCCGCCCGCCGCCACCTCGAGGCTGAGTTCCAGCTCGATACGGACCTCGCCTTCCGGCAGCGCCGCCTGCAGCACGCCGGCAGTGTTGTTGTCGACGTAGAGGTCGCGCGCCTCCACCGGCAGCGTCAGGCCGGCGGCGCCGGCGCGCCAGGTCTTCGGCGGGCGTGGACGCAGCCAGGTCCAGCGCCCGTCCAGTTCCGGCGCACGGAAATCGTCGCTCCACAGCGTGGCACCGGCGACCGGGGCGGATGGCGGCGGCGGCAGAGGCGCCGGCGCGGACGGCTTGTCGGTCACCGCCGGGGCCGGCATCGGTCCCTCGCTCGGCGCGCGCCCGCCGCCGGCCACCGGCCAGCCCTCGACCCAGTCGATACGGTCGAGCATGGCCAGGCGCCGGGTCAGCTTGTCCTTGGCGCTGAAGAAGGGCTCGCCCAGGTCGATGGCGTGGTAGATGGTCCACCAGGTGCCGGCGGCGTCGGTGAACACGGTGTTGTGGCCGGGGCCGACCCAGCGGTTGCCGTTCTGGAGCAGCAGCGGCGTGCCGCCGGCCGTGCCCTTGGCCATGTCGTTGCCGAGACGGTCGAGGAAAGGCCCTTCCGGCGTGCGCGCACGGCCGACGAAGACGCCGTAGCCGGTGAGCGGACCGTTGCAGCAATTGGTGGCCGAGGCGAACAGGTACCACCAGCCACCCTGCCGCACCACTTCCGCGCCCTCGTAGCGGCCATCGGCGCCGACGCGGATGGCGTCGCCCTGCACATTCAATCCGTCGTCGCTCAGGCGCCTCACCCAGATGCCGCCGCCATAGCTGCCGTAGTACAGGTATTTGCGCTCGCCGTCGAGCACCACCTTGGGGTCGTAGGTCCAGTGGAAGGCACAGCCGGGTTCGGCGCGGCGCGGCGCCACCACCGGGGTGCGGCTGGCGCGCCACGGTCCGGTGGGACTCTCGGCGCTGGCCACGCCGATCGCGCTGTCGGCGGCGCAGCCGGGTTCCGGGCTGTGCGCATCGACCACGTCGGTGACCGTGAAATACAGGTAGTAGCGGCCATTCATGTAGACCGGTTCCGGCGCCCACAGGCCGGAAGTCGGATCGGCCAGGCCGGCGGGACGCTCCGCGAATGCATCGGCGACGAAGTCCCAGTGCACCAGGTCGGTCGAGCGGTAGACCGGCATCATGCGGAACTTCCAGCCGCCGTCGCGGGTTTCGCCCGTGCGTTCGCGCTTGCTGACCGGATCGCTGGTGCAGTAGAGGTACCAGGTGGGTTTGGCGGCGCGCGGATCGCGCAGCACGGCGGGGTCGGCGCAGTTCTGGGCCAGTTCGCCGCTGGCCAGGCGTACCGGCAAGGGATTCTGGTAGGTGGCGTTGTTAGCAGTGGCAGCGGCGATGGCGCCGGGTGGCGGGACGCACAAGGGCAGCGCGCAGCCGAGCGCCGCCAGCCAGCGGCTGGATTGATGCATGGTGTCTCCTCGTTGTTATCGCGCGAGCTTACTGCAAGGCAGAGTTCGCGTGGTGCACGTTTGTGGGAGGCAGGCAAAAAGTCATCCAAAAGCCGGCCCCCACCGGCAGGCGGCGGCGCCCTCTGGTATCATGGCGGTCGCTTTCAATCGAGACGCCCACCCATGCAGACCAGTATGCCTATCCCGCGCACCGCAACCGTCAGCCGCCTGGCAGGCGCGGCGCTGCTGGCGCTGACACTGGCGGCCGGCACGGCGACCGCGGCGACCGGTCCTGTGCTGCGTCCCTGGCCGGCGGCGCAGGCCACGCCGCCCCTCAAGCTGGTCGGCCTGGACGGCCAGCCCTGGGACCTGGCGCAGCTGCGCGGCAAGGTGGTGGTGGTGAATTTCTGGGCCAGCTGGTGCGGTCCCTGCGTGGCCGAGCTGCCGGTGCTGGGCGCGCTGGCGCAGCGCCCTGCCTGGCGCGACAGGGTGGCGGTGGTCGGGGTCAACTACAAGGAATCGCTGGACACCATCCAGGCCTTCAGCGCCGGCCGTGCCTTCGCCTACCCGGTGCTGCGCGACCGCAGCGGCGAGATGTTCAAGGCCTGGACCGCCGGCGTGATGCCGACCACGATCGTGGTCGACCGCAAGGGCCGGGCGCGCTGGCGCAGTGTCGGCGAGATCGGCGCCGGCGACAGCGGCCTGCAGCGCAGCATCGACGCCCTGCTGGCCGAATGATTTTTCCAGCCCGGCCATCCGGCCAGGGCAGCAGCACAGACTCTCCAACCATTGCACGACTAATAATTAGGGAAAAACCAGCATGCAAGACACCAACACCAAGCTCACCCGCCGCAGCGTCCTGAAAGCCGCCGGCGCCACCGTGCTGGCCGGCGCCCTGCCCGGCACCCTGCTGGCCCAGGGCCAGGCCGCGGCAGCCGAGCGCCATTTCGACCCGCGTCCGGGCGACTGGAAGAGCTTCGAGGTGGTGACCCAGGTGAGCTTGCAGCGCGCCGAAGGCCCGTCCACGGTGTGGGTGCCGCTGCCGGCGCTGGACACCGACTGGCAGCGTACGCTGTCGAACAACTGGTCCGGCAACGCCAAGAGCCTGAAGGTCGGCAGCGATCCGAAGTACGGCGCCAAATACCTGGTGGCCCAGTTCGACGGCTCGGCGCCGCCGATGCTGCAGGTGGTGTCGCGCATCCAGACCCGCGACCGCGCGGAAAACTGGAAGACCGCCACCCCGGGCGGCGAATCCGCCGAAGACCTGCGCCTGTGGCTGCGTCCGACCGACCTGATGCCGCTGGACGGCATCGTGCTCAAGACCGCCAACCAGATCGTGCAGGGCGCCCGCACCGACGAAGACAAGGCCCAGCGCATCTACGACTGGATCGTGCTGAACACCTTCCGCGAGCCGAAAGTGAAAGGCTGCGGCGTCGGCGACATCAAGACCATGCTCGAGACCGCGAACCTGAGCGGCAAGTGCGCCGACCTGAACGGCCTGTTCGTCGGCCTGTGCCGCGCCGTGGGCGTGCCCGCGCGCGACGTCTACGGCATCCGCATCGCCCCGAGTGCCTTCGGCTACCGCGAGCTGGGCGGCAAGCCGGCGGCCCTGCAGGGCGCCCAGCACTGCCGCTCCGAGGTATATTTGAAGCGTCACGGCTGGGTCGCGATGGATCCGGCCGACGTCACCAAGGTGATGCGCCAGGAAACCGCCGACTGGATCAAGGATCCGGACCACCCGATCGTCGCCCCGGTGCGCAAGGCCCTGTTCGGCGGCTGGGAAGGCAACTGGATGGGCTATAACTTCGCCCACGATGTCCACCTGCAGGATTCCAAGACCCTGGGCAAGGTCGGCTTCCTGATGTACCCGCAGGCCGAAAACCGCGGCGAAGCCTACGACTCGCTGAACCCGGACGCGTTCAAGTACGTCATCACGGCGCGTTCGATCTGATGGATTCGATGTCGCAAGGGCGATTGCTCATTTGATCGTTCTTGCGTACTCATTTGATTAAGGCTTGAAACAGGCATGTCGCTCCCCAATTCCCTGACCGGCCCCGGCGCCCCGGCGACCGAGCGCAAGGCCGGTCGCCTGGTCGCGCTCGCGGTGCTGGCCTCGCTGCTGGCCTCCACCTGCTGCGTGCTGCCGCTGGTGCTGGTGCTGGTCGGGATCACCGGGGCCTGGATGTCGACCCTGGTGGCGATGAAGCCGGTCACGCCCTACGCCATCGCGGTGGCGCTGGGCGCGCTGGGCTGGTCCGGCTGGCTGCTGTTCCGCCCGGCGCGCGCCTGCGATCTGGAGGATGGCAATTGCGCCACCACCCGCCCGGCGATGCGCCGCCTGTTCCTGGCCTGCGCCCTGTTCATGGCGCTGCTGCTGGGCTTCCCGCTGCTGGCGCCGCTGTTCTACTGACTATTGGAATGATGATCATGATGAAACCCACCCTCGCTGTCCTGGCCACCCTGGCTGTCCTGGCGCCGCAAGCCGCGTTCGCCAGGCAGCAGACGGTGTCGCTGAACGTGCCCACCATGGACTGCGCCACCTGTCCGATCACGATCAAGGCCGCGCTCAGCAAGGTGCCGGGCGTGGCCAAGGTCAAGGTCAGCTATGACAAGCGCGAGGCGGTGATCGTGTATGACGATGCCCAGGCCAGTGTGGCCGATCTGAAGAAGGCGACCGAGGATGTGGGGTATCCGGCGATGTTGAAGACCTCGCGGTAAGCTGCTCGTCTTCTTTCGTTAGCAGACGCCCGTCGCCCCTGCGCAGGGGCGACGGCATTTAGTCCGGTGGCCTATCCTGCCTTCGTCCGCCGCGGCAACAACTCGCGCACCACCGCATTCAAGCGCTCGACCGACACCGGCTTGCCCAGGTGCGCCGAGAACCCGGCCGCCCTGGCCTGGCCGATGTCGGCGTCGCGCCGCATGCCGGTGATGGCCACCGCCGGCAGGTGGGCGTACTTGGGGATGGCGTGCACGCGGCGCAGGAATTCGTAGCCGTCGATCTCGGGCATCGAGATGTCCGAGATCAGCAGATCGACGTCCTCGCGCGCCAGCAGCGCCAGGCCGTCGCGTGCGCTGCTGGCCGCGAACACGGTGGCGCCGCTCATTTCCAGCAGCGACTGGAACACGTGCAGCATGTCTTCCATGTCGTCCACCAGCAGGATGCGCAGGCCGCTCATGCCATCTTCTTCGGCGCCGGCGTCGCCCGGCAGCGGTGCGGCCTTGCTGTCGAGCAGCGGCAGCCACAGGCTGAAGCGGGCGCCCTTGCCGATGCCCTCCGAGGCCGCCTCGACCCGTCCGCCATGCAGGCCGACGATCTCGCGCACCAGCGCCAGGCCGATCCCCAGGCCGCCCTTCGAGCGGGTGGTCACCGACATGCTCTGGCCGTACATGTCGAACACATGCGGCAGGAAGCTGGCTGCGATGCCCTGGCCGCTGTCGCAGACGTCGATGCGCACGAAGCCGTCCTCGCGCCCGAGCCGGGTCTCGATGCGGCCGCCCTTGGGCGTGAACTTGACGGCATTGCTCAGCAAGTTCATCACCACCTGCTCGATCCGCACCGCGTCGGCCAGGACGGCCGCGCCTTCCGCGCTGCCGCTCATTTCAATGGTGAGGTCGCGCGCGCCAGGGTCGCTGCGCGCCACGTCGACGATGCCCAGGACCATGGCGTCCAGCACCACCGGCGCCATCGTCAGCGACAGCTTGCCGGTGCGCACGCGCGAAATATCCATCAGGTCGTCGATGATCTTGGCCTGGCTCATCACCGCGTTGCGGATGATGGAGGCGGCGCGCATGAAGGTCGGCGACCCGCGCAGTTCCGGCATGCGCGACAGGAGCTCGACGTTAATGTGGATCATGTTGAGCGGATGGCGCAGCTCGTGCGACATCACCGCCAGGAACTCGTCCTTGAGCGCCGCCGCATTCTCGGCGTCGCAGCGCTCCGACTGTTCGCGGCTGAAGGCTTGCTCGCGCTCCTTGCCCTGGCGCTCACGCTCGGTCTCGTCGCGCGCGATCTTGGCGTAGCCGTACAGGTCGCTGCTGGCGCCGTCGTGGCGGTCGCCGCTGCGCAGCGGCGTCGTCACGCCGCTGCAGAAGAAGCGCGAGCCGTCCTTGCGCACGTGCCAGCGCTCGTCCTCGGCGCGGCCGTCCTCCAGCGCGCGGCGCAGCTCGTCGGCCGGCACGCCGCGCGCCACGTCCTCGGGCGTGAACAGGCGGTCCAGCACCTGGCCCAGCATCTCGGTCTCGGTGTAGCCGAACAGCCTTTCGGCGCCCTTGTTCCAGCTGGTGATGCGGCCGGCCTCGTCCTGGGTGATGATGGCGAAGTCGTTGGCGCTCTCGGCCACCATGCGCATGCGCGCGTCGCTGGCGCGCGCCTGTTCCTCGGCGTTGCGGCGCAGCGTGATGTCGAAGAAGGTCATCACCGCGCCTTCGATCCGGTCCTCGTTGGTGCGGTAAGGCAGCAGCCGCACGATGTAGTAGCGGCCGTCGTTGCTGCGCACCTCGCGTTCGACCACGCGCAGGGTGTCGAAAGTGGCGCTGACGTCCTCGGCCAGCTGGTCGTAGTCGAGCTTGTGGGTCAGGTCGAGCAGCGAACGGCCGACGTCGGACACGATGATCGAGAACAGGTCGGCGGCGCGCGGGGTGAAACGCTTGATGCGCAGGCCGCTGTCGACGAAGATGGTGGCGATGTCGGTGGAGGCGATCAGGTTGTTGAGGTCGTCGTTGGCCTTGCCGGTTTCCTCGACCTTGACCTTCAGCTCATAATTGACGGTGACCAGCTCCTCGTTCACCGACTGCAGTTCTTCCTTGCTGGTTTCGAGTTCCTCGGTGGCCGAGCGCAGCTCTTCGTTGATGGCCTGCAGTTCTTCGTTGGAGGCGCGCAGCTCCTCGGTGGAAATCTCGGAATCCTCCAGGGTTTCCTGGAGCTGCACGCGCTTGCGCTGCAGCTCGGCCTCGAGCTGGGCCAGCACCACGTCATGGGTGCCGTTGGCGCGTGTCGGCAGCGCCTGGTCGGGCGTGGTCTCCATCCGGCCGAACACCACCAGCAGGAAGTCGTTCTCGGCCTCGGCGTCGCGGTACGGGCGCACCGTCATGGCGATCATGCCCAGCTCGCTTTTTTCCACGGCCTCGATCGGACGGCATTCGATGCTCGCCTCTTGCTGCTGGGCCTGGTAAATGGCGGAGCGCAGCTCCAGGCGCAGTTCGGGCAGCACCAGGGCCAGCAGGTTGCGCGAAGGCTCGCCGCCGGTCATGCGCAGGAACTGGCCGGCGTGTTCCGACATGTGGACGATGTTGCCTTCCTTGTCGATGACGGCCGAGGGTGGCGCAGCCTGGGCCAGCGCACGCTGGTGCAGTTCGGCATAGGAGAAGGCGCGCTTGCCGGGCAGCTTGGGGCGGCTGATTTCCGGCAGGCGCTGCCCGTAGGCCGCGGACGACGGGTTCTGGTAATGCAGGGGACGGGCGCCACCGCGCGCGCGGTAGATGCGGTTCTTCTTGTCGACCGGAATGAAGTACTCGGATACCGACTCGGCCGATTCGGAACTGCCGAGGAAGAGGTAACCGCCCGGCTTGAGGGCGAAGTGGAAAGTCTGCAGCACCCGCATCTGCACTTCGCGGTTCAGGTAGATCAGCAGGTTACGGCAGGAAACCAGGTCCAGGCGCGAAAACGGCGGATCGCGCAGCAGGTTGTGCGAGGCGAACAGGATGCGGTCGCGCACCGTCTTGCGGATGCGGTAACGGTCGTCTTCCTTGTTGAAGTACTGGCGCAGCCGCGCCGGCGCCACGTCGGTAAGGATCGAGGCCGGGTAGGTGCCGGCGCGCGCGGTGTCGATCGCGCTGTCGTCGATGTCCGAGGCAAACACCTGGAAGGACGGCGACTGCTCCGTCAGGGCGGCCTGGTCGGCCATCAGCATGGCCAGCGAATACGCCTCCTCGCCAGTGGAACAGGCCGCCACCCAGGCGCGCACCTCGTCGGTCGGCCCCTTGTCCTTGAACAATTCGGGAAGCACCTCGCGCTCCAGCGATTCGAAGGCTTCACGGTCGCGGAAGAAATTGGTCACGCCGATCAGCATGTCGTCGAGCAGCTTCTTGTGCTCGCTCGCATCCGCCTCCAGCAAGTCGCGGTAGGCCGGCAGGGTCTGGGTCTGGCGCACCTGCATGCGCCGCTCGATGCGGCGCAGCACCGTGGCGCGCTTGTAGTGGCGGAAATCGTGGCCGGTGTGGCTGAGCAGCATACTGATGATGTCGTGCAGCGCGCGCTCGGCATCGGCGGCATCCGCCTCGGTCGGCGGCGGATCGACCTTGCCGATCTCCTCGCCTTGCATCGGCAGCTGGATGACCTTGGCATTGGACCATAGCTCGATCAGCTTTTGCGGGATGTCGGCCACTGGCAACACGAAATCGACGGCGCCGGTGCGGATCGCCGCCGCAGGCATGCCGTCGTGCTCGGCATCGCCGGGCGACTGCGCCAGCGTCACGCCGCCCTGCTCCTTGATGCGGGCGATGCCGACGGCGCCATCCGAACCGGTGCCGGACAACACCAGCGCGATGGCGCGCTCGCGGTGCACCGCCGCCAGGGTGCGGAAGAACAGGTCGATGGCGACGTGCTGGCCGCGCGGGCGTTCCAGCTCGCCCACCAGCAACATGCCGTCGACCATCGACATGTGCATGCTGGGCGCGATCACATACACATGGCCGGCCTCGATCTGGACCTTGGACGTGACCTGCACCACCGGCATGCGCGTGGCGCGCTGCAGGATGGACGCCGCCGAACTCGGATGCCTGGGCGACAGGTGGAGCACCACCACGAAGGCCATCTCGTTCGCACTGGGCATGTTCTCGAACAAGGTCTGCAAGGCCTGCAAACCGCCCGCCGAGGCACCGATGCCCACGACAGGGAAATTCAGCGTGCTCGGGACGACATCCGCATCGGCGGGCATCGCGATGGGCTCTGCAGTGGAATCTGGCATTTTCACGTCGGCACGTTAGCAAATCTTGAGTTTAGCGGATTCGGGATGAATACAGGCATAGAAATGTGAAAAAAACACAAATATTGTGCCATGCTTTCTGCGCCAGCCTGCACCCGGCGACGCTGCGCCCTGGGCCAGGCGGCATCCCGCTCGGCACGGCCGGCTGCGGCGCCAGCGTCAACCCCGGCCGTACCAGTCGTATTCCCAGGACCAGGGCATGTCGTTGTCGCCCAGCACCAGGCGCGCCAGCTCGGGATACAGCGCCTCGGCACGCACGTCGTTCGACATGAAGACCACGCAGCGCTGGCCGCGTTCCATGCACAGCACAAAGTTGGCGGTCCACTCGTCGCGCCCGCTCTTGAACCAGGCCGGGCCGCTACGGTCCTGGAAAGTCAGCACGCCGAGGCCGGCGGCGAGGCCCTGCGGCCAGATGCCGTCGTCGGCGGCCAGGGTCGGGAACTGGTGGCGCGACACGATCGGCAGCCAGCCCTTGACCAGGGCCGCGCGGCTGTCCGCGCCGAGGCCCTCGCCGCGCATGATGCCGGCCCACAGCCGCGCCTGGTCGGCGATGGTGGTGTCCATCGAGCCGGCGGCGCGCACCCGGAAGCGCCGCTCGTGCGGCTGCGCCACGCCATCGAAGGCATAGCCCTCGGCCGCATTCTCGGCGAAGTCGGCACGCCAGCGCATGCTGGTGCGGGTCATCTTGAAACGGTCGAACACGCGCCGCTGCATCTCGTAGCCGATGTCCAGGCCGAGACCGTTCTCCAGCACCATCTGCAATAGCTGGTAGCCCTCGCCCGAATAGGCGTAGCGGCTGCCGGGGCTGAAATGGATGCGCAGGCGCTCGTCCGGCTCCAGCCAGCGGAAGTTGGCGAAGCCGGCGCCATGGGTCAGCAGCATGCGCGGCGTGATCGCCTTCCAGCGCGGGTCCTCGGCCAGGTCGGCGTAGTCCCAGGGGCGCTCGCGGTAGAAGGGCAAGGGCCGCGGCAGCAGGCGGGTGAGCGGCGCGTCGAGGTCGAGCTTGCCCTCGTCGGCCAGCTGCAGCACCAGGTAGGCAAACGCGGTCTTGGTGAGCGAGGCCGCGTACAGGATGGTCTGGTCGGTCAGGGGCATGCCGAGCGCCGCGTTGCGCTGGCCGAACACGCGCACCTTGGCCACCTTGCCGCCTTCGATGGTGGCCATGGCCAATCCCTGCACGCCCTCGCGCCGCATCACGCGCTGGATCTCGTTGTCGGCCAGGGAGCGTGCCGGCCGCTGCCCGGCGCAGCCGGCCAGCAGGGCTGCGATGAGCAGCGGCGCAATCAGCCGGGGCGCAACCCCGGCCCGCCATGAAGTGGTCGATTCAGCGATTCTTTTTTTCATGGGCGCAATGATGCCATGGCGGATGCCGCAGCGCAGCACCCTTGCGCCGGCGTGCCCTGCTCCGGCCTCAGCGGGCGCGCCTGTAGACGCGCACGTAGTCGACCAGCATCTGCTGCGGCAGCACCGTGCCCGCATCCGGGTAGCCCGGCCAGTAGCCGCCCACGGCCAGGTTCAGGATCACGAAGAAGGGATGCTCGAACACCCAGTCGCCCTTCACCGAATCCGGACGCGCCGTGTGGTAGAGGATGTCGTCGCGGTACCAGCGGATCTCGCCCGGCTCCCACTCCACCGCATACAGGTGGTAGTCGTCGGCGTAGCTGCCTTTACCAATGGCCTGCGGCTGTCCGAAGGCCTTGGCGCCGGAATAGCCGGGGCCGTGCAGGGTGCCGTGCACGACCGCCGGCTCCTTGCCGATGTTTTCCATGATGTCGATCTCGCCCGAGCGCGGCCAGCCGACCTTGCCGATGTCGGCACCGAGCATCCAGAACGCCGGCCAGATGCCCTGCCCGCGCGGAATCTTGATGCGCGCTTCGTAGCGGCCGTAGGTGCGTTCGACCAGGCCCTGGGTCTTGATGCGCGCCGAGGTGTAGGCCATGCCGCCATGGTTTTCGCGCCTGGCCTCGATCACCAGCTTGCCGTCGACCACGCGCAGGTTCTCCGGGCGCGCCGTGTAGAACTGCTTTTCGTCGTTGCCGTTCTTCGGGTCGCCGGTCTCCTCGACCCACTTGCCGTGGTCGAGCGCGGTGCCATCGAATTCGTCGTGCCAGTCGAGTACCCAGCCGGGCGGCGCAATGGGCCGGGATTGTTCGGCACGGACATGCTTCATGATATTCAGGAAGGTGTCGGTCCAGTACAGCTTGCGATTGGCAGCCAGGAAGGCCAGCAGTTCGCGGTGCGCCGCGTCCGAGGTGGTGAGATAGTCGCCGCCGACGCCGTGGAAGGTGAAGTTGACCATGGTGCCCTGCGCGCCGGCCTGCTTCACCAGCGCGATCAGTTCGGCACCGCTGAGGCCTACCGGCGCCGTCACCTGCACCGCCGCCGGGTCCAGCCCGGCCATACTGGCGGTTACGCCGCTGCCCATCAGCGCCTTGACGCCGACGAAGGCCGGAGCCACCGCCGGCAGGTAGTCGCGCCCGGCCGCCAGCCGGTCGCCGCAGGGGACGGTGAAGGTGCGTTCGGTCTTGCCGTCGATGGCAGCCAGCATGGTGTTGGCCAGCAGCACCTGGTCCTGCATCTGCTCGACGCTGGTGGTGTCGAGGTTGCGCCTGGCTTCGACGAAGTCGCGCCCCGGCTGCGAGCGGGCGCACTGGTGGAACAGGGTGTGGTTGCCCAGTTCGTGGCCGCGCGCGGCGGCCGCGCGCCACTCGCCCATGCGCCGCGCCACCGAGGGATTCGACAGTTGCAGGTAGAAGCTGCCCTTCAGGCCGTATTGGTCGAGCGCGGGGATCGCGTGGTCGAGCTGGGAATCCAGGGCGTCGTCGTAGGCCAGGCTGACCGCGGCGCGGACGCCGTTCGGCCAGTGGAAGGTGCTTGCAGGCGCGGCCGTCGCCGTAGCGGCCACGCAAGATATTGCAGCACAGACGAGTGCGGCGAGGACGTTCGTATACATAGTGGTCTCCGTATTTCCCGCAGATTATGGAAACCTTCCCACGGGTGGCCGGAATATAGCACGCCGCATTCCCCCGATCCGGCCACGGCAAACGCCCCGACTGTTGCGCCAACCCCGCAGCTTGCGCATCGCCCACGGCACGGAAGAATATTCCGTTGACAATTAATTTTCTTGAACATAAGATTCCGGCGATGGAGATGGAAACGTTTCCACCTAGAGAGCAGAAAAAGAGAATAACCAGGAGACCCCCATGCAGCATCCCAAGGTAAACCAGAAACTGATCAGCCTGGCGGTGGCCAGCGCCTGCGCGGCATTCGTCGTGCCAGGCTACGCCCAGGACAGCAACAACAGCCCCTCCGATACCGCGGTCCCGACCGGCGCCGTGCAGCAGGTGGTGGTCAGCGGCCTGCGCCAGTCGATGGCCTCGTCGCTCAACCTGAAACGCAATGCCGACGGCATCGTCGACGGTATCGTGGCTGAAGACATCGGCAAGTTCCCGGACACCAACCTGGCCGAATCGCTGCAGCGCATCTCCGGCGTCTCGATCGACCGCTCGATCGGCGAAGGCTCGAAGGTCACCGTGCGCGGCATCGGCCCCGACTTCAACATGGTGCTGCTCAACGGCCGCCAGATGCCGACCTCGAATCTGGGCGACCTGAATGGCCGCGCTTTCGACTTCGCCAACCTGGCCTCGGAAGCGATCTCGCAGCTGCAGGTCTACAAGACCAGCCGCGCCGAGACCCCGTCCGGCGGCCTGGGCGCCACCATCAACGTGATGACCGCCCGCCCCTTCGACAAGATGGGCACCTGGTCCAGCATCGGCGTCAAGGCGGTGCACGACACCACCAACAACAACCTGCCGGGCGACGTCAAGGCCAGCAATTCCACCACGCCGGAATTCTCGGGCATCTACTCGACCACCTCCAAGGATGGCCGCTGGGGCGTCGGCATCAGCGCCAGCTACCAGGAGCGCAACCTCGGCTACAACCAGGCTTCGGTCTCGAGCGGCTGGAAAGGCCCTTACCGCGGCGACGAGAACAACTGGGGCGCGATCCCGCCGGCCGGCACGCCCGGCATCACCAACCACCCGAAACCGGGCGACGTGTACGAGGTGCCGCAAAACCTGAACTACAGCTTCAGCGGCGTCAAGCGCCAGCGCACCAACGGCCAGCTGACCCTGCAGTTCGCACCGATCAAGGACCTGACCACCACCCTCGATTACACCTACTCGGAAAACAAGATCCAGACCAAGCGCAACGACGTCTCGGCCTGGTTCAACTTCGGCCCGTCCACGTCGAGCTGGACCAATGGCCCGGTGGCGGCGCCGCTGGTCTACACCGAACAGATCTCGCCGGCCACCAGCGACATCGCCATGGGCTCGGGTAATTTCGCCACCAAGACCCAGAACCGCTCGATCGGCTTCAACACCCAGTGGCGCGCCAACAGCGACCTGAAACTGGAATTCGACGCCCACCACTCGACCGCCGAATCCAAGGCGGACAGCCCGCTCGGTTCCTTCAACACCCTGGGCAGCGCCAGCTTCAGCCGCGGCAACACCTCGGTCGACTTCTCGCAGGACTTCCCGGTGCTGAGCATCCAGGGCGCCGACTTCGCGCGCGCACCCCAGCAAGTCACCGGCTCCAACTTCCAGAACGGCTACATGAAGGGCGAGATCGAACAAGCCCAGGTGAAAGGCCGTTTGCGCCTGCTGGAATCGTCGAACCTGAACTTCGGCCTCGGCGCCACCAAGGTCGACAACCGCTCGGCGGTGTCCAACAACCAGAGCGACACCTGGGGCGGCGCCACCAAGCCATCCGACTATCCGAGCAGCCTGTGGCACCCGGAAACCGTGCGCGGCTACTTCGACCAGATCAGCGGCAGCGGCAACCCGAATTTGTTCAACAATTTCTACACCTTCAACTTCAACGAAGTGCGCGAAGCCGCGGCGCGCGCCACCGGCAAGCCGGAGATGTACACCACCAAGGCCGGCTTCGACACCGACCAGCGCACCCGCGAAAAATCGAAATACCTCTACCTGCAGTTCAACACCGACTGGGACACAACCCTGCCGATGCACACCGCGGTCGGCGTGCGCTACGAAAAGACCGACGTCAGCTCGACCGCCCAGGTGCTGTCCGCCAACGGCATCAGCTGGGGTTCGCAGAACGAATTCACCCTGCTCACCGGCAGCCCGACCTTCACCTCGCTGGACGGCAAATACCACAACCTGCTGCCGAGCATCGACTGGGACATGGACGTTCGTCCGGACATGAAGGTGCGCGCCAGCTACGGCGAAACCATCGGCCGTCCGCGCTACGACCAGATCGCCGGCGGCCAAGTCCTGAACACCCTGGTGCGCGTCGAAGGCGGCACCGGCAACCAGGGCAACCCGGCGCTGAAACCGGTCCACTCCAAGAACCTCGACCTGTCCTTCGAGTGGTACTACGCCAAGCAGAGCTTTGCTTCGGTCAACCTGTTCTACAAGGACCTGGAAAACTACGCCGGCCAGTCGCAGATCATCGCCCAGCCCTTCGGCCTGCACACCCCGGTCGGCGGCGCCCTGTGGAACGAAGCCCTCGCACGCGGCTGCACGACCTCCGACACCACCTGCATCCGCAACTACATCTTCCGCAACCACCCGACCTCGGCGGGCGTGACGCGCGGACCGGACGACGGCATCGGCAACGCCACCGGCACCATCGTCGGCCAGCCGGGCGATCCGGTCGCCAACTTCCGCATCTCGACGGTGGCCAACCAGAAGAAAGCCAACCTGAGCGGCGCCGAGATCAACCTGCAGCACATGTTCGGCAATTCGGGCTTCGGCGTACAGGCCAACTACACCTACGTGCGCTCCAACCTGAAATACGACAATGCCTCGGTGGGCGAACAGTTCGCACTGGAAGGCCTGTCCAACTCGGCCAACCTGGTCGGCATCTACGAAGACAGCAAGTGGGCGATCCGCGCCGCCTACAACTGGCGCGACGAGTTCCTGGCATCCCGCTTCGACGCCGCCGGCCCCAATCCGCAATACGTCGAGCCTTACGGCCAGCTGGACCTGAGCGTGGGTTACAACATCACCGAGAAGCTCAGCCTGCAGTTCGAAGCGATCAATCTGACCAACGAGACCACGCGCACGCATGGCCGTACCAAGCAGATGGTGGAGTATGCGACGCAGACCGGGCCGCGTTATATGGTGGGGGCGCGGTACAAGTTCTAATGAGCAGATGCATTAGCCTGAACAGTGCGAGCTAAATAGAAACCGTTATCCTCAAAACGTCGTCCCCGCGAAGGCGGGGATCCAAGTTCTGCAAGCAATGCGGTAGCGCGTGCAACTTGGGTCCCCGCCTTCGCGGGGACGACGTGTATTGAACGAAACACCGCTAACTATCTGCTGAACAAAAAACACCCACCACCGGAAATATTTACAGCAATACTTGCTTTAAAGCCAGCATTTTGCGGTAGACTCCTGTGGCCGGTTTCCCTCCACAGGACTTCTGATGAGCAGCACCGTTGAACACATCGTGGTGGTCGGCGGCGGTTCGGCCGGCTGGCTGAGCGCCGCGGTCATCGCCGCCGAACATCCCCATTTGCGCGTCACCCTGGTGGAATCGCCCGGCGTGCCGCCGATCGGCGTCGGCGAAGGCACCTGGCCTTCGATGCGCGACACCCTGCACCGTGTGGGCGTTTCCGAGTCCGATTTCTTGCGCGAGTGCGATGCCGCCTTCAAGCAGGGCTCGCGCTTCGACCGCTGGGTCAGCGGCGCCGCCGACGACTATTATTTCCACCCCTTCGTCCTGCCCCAGGGCTATGGCGACGCCAACCTGGCCGCCGCATGGCAGGGGCAACACCGCGACGTGCCGTTCGCCGACCTGGTCAGCTTCCAGCCGCATTTGTGCGCGCGCGGACGCGCGCCCAAGCAGGCGCAGACGCCGGAATTCGCGGCGGTGGCCAACTATGGCTATCACCTGGACGCCGGCAAGTTCGGCGTCTTCCTGGGGCGCCACTGCACCGAAAAACTGGGCGTGCGCCACCTGCTCGACCACGTCGATGAAGTGGTAGCCAAGGAAAACGGCGACATTGCCGCCCTGCGCCTGCGCGCGGGCGGCCTGCTGGCCGGCGATCTGTTCGTCGACTGCACGGGCATGCAGTCCCTGCTGCTGGGCGGGCATTACGGGGTTCCCCTGCGCGGCCAGAAACACGTGCTGTTCAATGATAGCGCGCTGGCGGTGCAAGTGCCCTACCCGGCGCCGGACACGCCGATCGCGTCCCAGACCACTTCCACTGCGCAGCCCAACGGCTGGATCTGGGACATCGGCCTGCCCACACGCCGCGGCATCGGCCACGTGTATTCGAGCGCGCACACCACAGACGAGGAAGCGGGGCGCCAGCTGCGCGAGTACGTCGCCGCCAGCGGCGGCCCGCAAGACATCACGCCGCGCAAGCTGCACTTCGAACCCGGCTACCGCGAGCGCTTCTGGCAAGGCAACTGCGTGGCGATCGGCCTCTCGGCCGGCTTCATCGAGCCGCTGGAAGCGTCGGCGCTGGCCCTGGTCGAACTGTCGGCCGCCTGGCTGGCCGACGACATGCCGGCCACGCGCGCCCAGATGGACGTGGTGGCGGCACGCTTCAACGAGGCTTTCACCTATCGCTGGGAGCGCGTCATCGAATTCCTCAAGCTGCACTATGTGCTGTCCAGGCGCAGCGACAGCGCTTTCTGGATCGAGCACCGCGAAGCGGCCGCGATCCCCGAGCGACTGCGCGAGCTGCTCGGCTTGTGGCGCACCCGCCCGCCGTCGCGGCGCGACTTCCCGCGCATCGAAGAAGTATTTCCTTCCGCCAGCTATCAATATATCCTGTACGGGATGGGGGGCACGCTGGAGGGCGCGGCGCGCGCCTCCGACCTGCCGCGCGAGGCCGACCGCCACTTCCGCGAAGCGGCCCGGCTGACCGCGCAGATGCTGCCTGCGCTGCCGTCCAACCGCCAGCTGCTCGCGCATATCCGGATCCACGGCCTGCCGCGCATCTGAACTGTCCGTATCCGTAGCACACCGAATAACAACGACCAAAGAGACAAACCGCACCATGGCAACCCACGCACTGCTGAACAACGTCGACCACAAACACCTGCGCGTGATCACCGCGCGCGGCGCCCGCTACGGCGACGCCGTCATGTCGGCCCTGACCTTCCCTGCCGAATTCCGCGAACTGCAAGCGTATTACCCGATCGTGTTCGCCAGGAATGCCGACGGCAGCGCCTTCGACGCCCTCGCCCTGTTCGGCTTCGAGGACGGCGAAAACCTCTTCCTCGACGAAGCCGAGGGCCGTCCTGCGCGCTGGGACGCCGCGGCGATTCCGCTGAGCGTGGAGCGCCAGCCCTTCCTGATCGGACGCGGCGCCGAGGAGCTGTCGATCCATATCGACATGGACCACCCGCGCGTTACCGCAGCCAGCGCGGACGACGGCGAGGCGCTGTTCCTGACCTATGGCGGCACCAGCGAATATCTGGAGCGCATCGCTTCGGTGCTGCGCACCCTGCACGACGGCCTGGATGCCGCAAAGGCCTTCAGCGCCGCGCTGGTGGAGCTGGAGCTGCTGGAATCCTTCGTGCTCGACATCGAGCTCGACGACGGCTCGCAGAACCGCCTGGGCGGCTTCTACACCATCCACGAAGAACGCCTGCTTGCCCTGTCCGCCGAGCAGCTCGAGCGCCTGAACCGCGCCGGCTACCTGCAGGCCATCTACATGGCCGTGGCCTCGCTGTCGCAGTTCCGCGGCCTGATCGACCGGAAGAACCGCGCCCATGCCCGTCACCGATAAGCGCGTGCGCGAGCTGCAGGTGGGCGGCGCGCTGCCCGACGAACTGCTGCGCGCCAGCACGCCCTACATCGTGCGCGGCCTGGCCGGCGGCTGGCCGCTGGTGCGGGCCGGCCTGCAAGCACCGGAAGCCGCCGACGCCTATCTGCGCCGCTTCTACGGCGACGCCACCGTCACCGCCATGCTCGGCAAGCCCGAGATCGGCGGCCGCTTCTTCTACAACGATGCGGTGGACGGCTTCAACTTCCTGTCGGTGCGGGCGCGCCTGGACGGCGTGCTGGATGAACTGCAGGTACAGCGCGGCATGGCGCGCCCCGGCGCCATCTACGTGGGCTCGACCACCATCGACACCGCGCTGCCCGGCCTGCGCGCCGAGAACGACATCGACCTGGGCGGACGCGACGCCCTGGCCAGCATCTGGATCGGCAACCGCACCCGCATCCCGGCCCATTACGACTTGCCGGACAACCTGGCGGTGGTGGCGGCCGGGCACCGCCGCTTTACCCTGTTCCCGCCCGAGCAACTGGCCAACCTGTATATCGGTCCGATCGATTTCACGCCGGCCGGCCAGGCCATCAGCATGGTCGACCTGGCGGCGCCGGACCTGGACCGCTTTCCGCGCTTCGCCGAAGCGCAGCGCCACGCCCTGGTGGCCGAGCTGGGGCCCGGCGACGCCATCTTCATCCCGGCCATGTGGTGGCACAACGTCGAGGCGCTGGACGACTTCAACGTGCTGGTGAATTACTGGTGGCGCCAGTCGCCGGGCTGGATGGACACGCCGACCAATGCGCTGATGCTGGCCATCCTCACCATGCGCGAGCTGCCGCCGGAACAGCGGCGCGCCTGGCAGGAGATCTTCCGCCACTATATTTTCGAGCCGGACGAAGACAGCCTGGCCCACATCCCTGCGAATGCGCGCTATGCGCTGTCGCCGCTGGACGACGACAAGGCCCGCATTCTGCGCGGCCAGCTGCTCAAAAGAATAAATCGATAAAAGAACGTATCGCTGAGGAGACACACATGGACAACGCTAACATGGACAACGCGAACGACGAGGGAGCGGGCAAGCCGATCCGCCGCGTCGTGATCGCCGGCGGCGGCACCGCCGGCTGGATGGCCGCGGCGGCGCTGTCGCGCACGCTGGGCAAGGTGCTCGACATCACGCTGGTGGAATCCGACGACATCGGCACCGTCGGCGTGGGCGAGGCGACCATCCCCTCGCTGGTGCACTTCCACCGCCTGCTCGACATCGGTGAACAGGAATTCATGGCGGCGACCCAGGCCACCTTCAAGCTCGGCATCAGCTTCGAGGGCTGGCGCGCGCGCGGCGAAGACTATATCCACTCCTTCGGCATGACCGGCACCGACCACTGGACCGCCGGCTTCCAGCACTTCTGGCTGAAGGGACGCGAACGCGGCCTGGCCCACGACTACGGCGACTACTGCCTGGAACTGCTGGCCTCGAAGGAAAACCGCTTCGCCCACCTGCCCAACCAGGGCCTGAACTACGCCTACCACCTGGACGCCAGCCGCTATGCGCGCTACCTGCGCCGTTTTGCCGAGCACTTCGGCGTCACGCGCATCGAAGCGAAGATCGCCAGCGTGGAGGCCGGCGCCGGCAAGATCGATGCGCTGGTGCTGGATTCCGGCAAACGCATCGAAGGCGATCTGTTCATCGACTGCACGGGCTTCCGCTCGCTGCTGCTGGGCCAGACCCTGGGGGTGGAATACGAGGACTGGTCGGAATGGCTGTTCAACGACAGCGCCATCGCGGTCCAGACCGAATCGGTCGGGCCGGCGGTGCCCTACACCCGCGCCATCGCCCACGACTGGGGCTGGCAGTGGCGCATTCCGCTGCAGCACCGCACCGGCAACGGCGTGGTGTTCTCCAGCCGCTACACCGACGAAGCCACGGCGCGCGCCACCCTGCTCGCCAACATCGAAGGCAAGGTCTTGACCGAGCCGCGCGTGATCCGCTTCACGCCCGGCCAGCGCAAGCAGGTCTGGTCCGGCAACTGCATCGGCATGGGCCTGGCCAGCGGCTTCCTGGAGCCGATCGAGTCGACCAGCATCCACCTGATCCAGCGCGCCATCGTGCGGCTGCTGCAGATCTTCCCCTCGCGCGGCATCAGCCGGGCCGACGTGGCCGAATACAATGCCCAGGCCGAGGAAGACATCCGCACCATCCGCGACTTCATCATCCTGCACTACAAGGTCACCAACCGGCGCGACACGCCCTACTGGCAGGACGCCGCGGCGATGGCGGTGCCGGACTCGCTGCAACACCGCATCGACCTGTTCCGCGAAAGCGGACGCGTGTTCCGCCTGCAGAATGAACTGTTCGCGGAAAACTCCTGGGTGCAAGTGATGCTGGGCCAGGGAATGATGCCGGAGCGTCACCACCAGAGCGCCGACCTGATGGGCGACGAGGAACTGGCCGGTTTCCTGGACGGCATCCGCGGCCAGGTGCAGCGCACGGTGGCGCAGTTGCCGCAGCACGAGGCTTACGTCAAGCAGTATTGCGGCGTGAAGCCCTGAAGCCGTGATGCGCCGCTGGGGCGCGCCGCCCAGGCCGGATCCGGCCTATTATCGGCCCATGCTCATCCAACTCGCCCCCGACCTCTGGCACATGGAAGCCGGCATCCAGACCGCCGGCATTCCACTCACCGCGCGCATGACCGTGGTCCGCTTTGCCAACGGCAAGCTGTGGATCCACTCGCCGGTGCGCTTCGGCCCCGAGGTGCGCGAGCAGATCGCTGCCCTCGGCGAGGTCGCCTGGATCGTGGCGCCGAACCGTGCCCACCACATGTTCATGGCCAAGTGCAAGCAGGCGTTTCCGGATGCGCGCCTGTACGGCGCGCCGGGACTCCAACGCAAGCGGCCGGACCTGGCCAATTTGCACCCGCTCGAGGATGCGGTCGAGCCGGAATGGGCGGACGAGCTCGAGCAACTGGTGTTCCGCGGCGTGCCGGTAGTGAACGAAGTGCTCTGGTTCCACAAGGCCTCGCAGACCCTGATCGCGACCGACCTGGTGCAATGCTGGTGCGGCCGGCTGGACTGGCGCGCGGCCGCGTATGCGCGCCTGACCGGGGTGCGCAGTCACCTGGACGTGCCCCGCACGGTGCGCCTGGCCACCCGCGACCGCGCCGCGGCCGCCGCCAGCGCCGCGGCGGTGCTGCGCTGGCCCTTCACCCGTGTCATCACGGCCCACAATGCCGTCATCGAGCAGGACGCGCACGCGGCGGTGACGCGCGCGTTTGCGCGCTTTTCCTGACGCAAGCCTCAGGCACCGAGCGTGTGTTCGTAGAGGATCAGGCTGCCGATCACGATCAGCACCAGGCCGCCCATCAGTTCGGCGCGCTTGCCGACGATCCGGCCCAGGCCGCGTCCCAGCATCACGCCCAGGGTGACCATCACGAAGGTGGCCAGGCCGATGGCGCCGGCGGTGGTGAAGATGTCGGCGTCCAGCAGCGCCAGGCTGGCGCCGACCACCATCGCATCGATGCTGGTGGCAAAGCCGGTGATGGCCAGCAGCCAGAAGGAGTGCGAGCTCGGCTTGTCGTCGTCGTCGTCGCCGCTGGCAGCCAGGCTTTCGCGCATCATGCGCAGGCCAAGAAGGCCGAGCAGGGTGAAGGCGATCCAATGGTCCCAGGCTTGCACATACGGCGCCGCGACCTGGCCCAGGGCCCAGCCAACCAGCGGCGTCAAGCCTTCGATCACGCCGAAGATGGCGCCGGTGCGCAGAGCTTCTTTCAAGTGGGGCCGCTGCAGGGCCGCTCCTTTACCGATGGCGACGGCGAAGGCGTCGGTGGACATGGCGAGGGCGATGGCGGCGGTGGCGAGGAAATTCATGTGCATCTCTTGGCCGGGCAGGAACGAAGGTACGCCCGCGCGGCCCGGACAAGGCACGCAGGCATACCAAAGGTCTTGCCAACCGAGACGGCTGCCCGTACCACGGCGCCATGGGCACCGAGTGTGTTGATACGGGAACTTCCTGGCGGCGCACATCGGTGCGGCAGGAAGCAGGCTACTCCCCAATGGGATGCGCGCATGATACAACAAGCGCAATAAAAAACCCAGCGTGGCCGAAGCCAGCGCTGGGAAGGACAGTGAGACAGTGGAACGCGCTTATTTCGCTGCTTATGCCAATGTTGCGGCGGCGCCCTGGCGATACAGGTTGGCGTACTTCAGCCCGAAGTACAGGATGAAGCCGTAACAGGCCGCCGGCACGAAGAAGGACGGCTGCACGCCGATGGCATCGGCCAGCATGCCCTGGGCAAAGGGCACGATGGCGCCGCCGACGATGGCCATGCAGAGGATGCCCGAACCCTGGCCCGTGTGGCGGCCGAGGCCGTGCAACGCCATGCTGAAGATGGTCGGGAACATGATCGAGTTGAACAGGCCGACCGCCAGGATCGCCCACATCGCCACTTGGCCCTGCGTGAGGATGGCCACCAGCACCAGCGCGATCGCGGCCACGGCGTTGAAGGCCAGGGTCCTGCCCGGGCTGACGAAGCGCATCACGGCGAAGCCGATGAAGCGGCCCAGGAGCGCCCCGCCCCAGTACAGGCTGACGTAACTGGCGGCCCGCGCCGGCGCCATGCCGGCGACCTGGGACTCGCCCAGGAAGTTGACAAGGAAGCTGCCGATACTGACCTCGCCGCCGACATACAGGAAGATCGCGATCGCGCCCAGCACCAGGTGGCGGTGCGCCAGCGCCGAACCGCCGGCGCCCGAGACGGCCGTGTCGGCCAGCTGGCCGATCTTCGGCAGGCGCGCCAGCGCAAACAGCACCGCCAGCAGCGCCAGCGCCGCGGCCAGCGCCAGGTAGGGGCCCTGCACGCTGGCCGCTTCGTGGGCGCGGTAGGCCGCCTGCTCGGCCGGGGCCAGCGCCGCCAGCTGGTCGGCGCCGAGGGTGCTGGCCGACAGGATCAGCAAGCCGCCCAGCGCCGGCGCCACCGTGGTGCCGAGCGAATTGAAGGCCTGGGTCAGGGTCAGGCGGCTGGAGGCGGTGGCCGCCGGGCCCAGCACGGTGACATAGGGATTGGCCGCCACCTGCAGCACGGTGATGCCGGCGGCCAGCACGAAGAAGGCGAACAGGAACAGGCCATAGCCGCCTTTCGACGCCGGATAGAACAGCGCGCAGCCGGTCGCCGCGACCAGCAGGCCGGCCACCGCGCCCTTCTGGTAGCCGAGGCGCCGGATCAGGGCGCCGGCCGGCAGCGACACGATGAAGTAGGCGCCGAAGAAGCAGAACTGCACCAGCATCGCCTGCAGATAGGTAAGCGTGTAGATCGCCTTCAGGTGCGGGATCAGCACGTCGTTGAGGGAGGTGAGCAGCCCCCACATGAAGAACAGGATGGTGACGATGACAAGGGCGCCGGTGTTGTTGCCGCTGCTGCCAGAGGCGTCTGTCGCCGGCGTCGCCAGCGTGGGGTTGTGGGCCGTTTGTGCCATGGCTCGGGGTCTCCGTTTTGAGCGTTATGCCTGCCGGCCGGCGAGCTGGTCGGCCAGCATGGCCGCCGCGCCGCGCAGCGCCGGATAGGGTTCGGTGATGACATAGGTCGGGATGCGCGCCAGCCAGGACTGCAGCCGCCCCTTCGATTCGAAACGGGCGCGGAAGCCGGACCCGTGGAACAGCCGGCCCAGGCGCGGCACGATGCCGCCGCCGATGTACATGCCGCCGGTGGCGCCCAGGGTCAAGGCGACGTTGCCGGCGACGCAGCCGAGGATGGCGCAGAACACCTCGACGCTGTCGAGGCTGGCCGCGTTGGCGCCGGACAGCGCAGCGGCGGTGATGTCGGCCGCGGCCAGGCGCTCGCCGTGCAGCACGCGGTGGATGGTCTCCAGTCCGGCACCGGACAGCATGCGCTCGGCCGACACATGGCCGTATTCGTCCAGCACGGCTTCCAGGATCCCGATCTCGCGGCGCGAGCTGGGCGAGAAGCTGGCGTGGCCGCCCTCGCCCGGCAGCGCGATCCAGCGCCCGCCGACCGGCAGCACGCCCGCCACGCCCAACCCGGTGCCGGGCCCGATCAGGCCCAATGGGCGCCCGCTGGTGTCACCGACGTCCCCATCGCCGACGCGTTCACGGCCGCCGTCGCCCAGGTGCGGCAGGGCCATCGCCAGCGCGGCGAAATCGTTCACCACCAGCAGGGTCTCGAGGCCGGCCTCCTGGCGCAGCGCCTCGATCGAAAAGCGCCAGTGGTGATTGGTCATGCTCACCACATCGCCCTCGACCGGGTTGGCGATTGCGATGGCGGCGTGGCGCAGGCCATCCACGGCCAACCCGCGCCCGCGGGCATTCTGCAGGTAGGTGCGCAGGGCGGCGCCAATGGTGGCGTGTTCGCTGCCGCGCAGCACCTCGATGTCGGCGAAACCGCCCTCCTGCGTCTGCAGGGCGAAGCGGGCGTTGGTGCCGCCGATGTCGGCCACCAGGCGCAATGCGTGTAGCGTCATTGCAGGTCCTCGCAACGTACCGCGTCCGCAGCGCGCGCCGCGCCAGCAATCACGTCGACATTGCCGAAGGCGGCCGCGAAGCCGGCGCCGGCCGTCACGCTGAATGGCGTGTCGACGCGCGCCAGGTCGGCGCCCTTGGCCGTGAAGCAGGCCAGCGGGATCTTGACCACCTGCTTGCCCTTGCCCGCCAGGCGTGCGAACACGCGGGTGGCGTCGAGCGGCTGGCCGCAGGCGGCCGTGCTGCAAAGCATGCCGATGGCGACCTTGCCGGTGGGCGCCTTCTCCACGATGGTGTCGAAGCGCAGCACGCCGTCCTTGCTGGCCTCCAGCGGCAGGGCCAGCGTTCGGGCACCCTTGGCCTCGAAGGTGGCCGGACCGGTCCAGGTCACCAGGCGCGCATCCTGCTGGGTTTTGATCTGCACCACCGACGCGCTGGCGCCCGGCACGGTGACGGTGGCGTTCAAGTCGGCGCCCAGCAGCTTGACGTCGGCGCCGGCGCGCAGCTGCAGCGGGAAGCTGGCGCGGTCGGCCTGGCCGAACAGCGGATAGGTGTTGGAGGCGCTGCAGCCGGCAAGCGGGTAGCGTTCATCGAGCCGGCCGAGGTGCGAGCGCTGCTTTGAACTCAAGCCGTAGCCGTAGGCGAACAGGGGTGCGTAATTGACGTCGCCGACGTTGAGCGCGGTCTGGCAGGCTTCCTTGGGCCAGGAAAAGGACAGCTTGCCGCGGAAGTCGTAGCGCTTGCCGTTGCTTCCGGCGACCAGCAGGTCGGACACGCCCTTGCCTTCGCTGCCCGGCAGCCAGGCGGCGATGAAGGTGTCGGACAAATTCATCAAGTCGTTGACCCACAACGGACGCCCCGACATCAGGACCGTGATCACCGGCTTGCCCTTGCCATGCACGGCTTGCAGCACCGCCAGGTCTTCCGGATAGCGGCTGCTGTGGCGCAGGGTGCCCGCAGGGACGATGTCGCCGTCGCCTTCCGCATACGGACCTTCGCCGATCACCGCGATCACGGCATCGAATTGCGCCGGGTCGACGCCTTTGGCGTCCAGGCTGTAGCTGACCTTGGCGTCGCCCACGGCCTGGCGGATGCCGGCCAGCACCGTGTCGGCATTCGGGAAGTCGGCATTGGTGTTGGCGGTGCCCTGCCAGGTCAGCGCCCAGCCGCCGGTCTGGTGCATCATGTTGTCGGCGGCCTTGCCGACCACCAGGATGCGTCTGGTACTGGCGGCCAGCGGCAGCGCCGGCCCCTCGTTCTTGAGCAGCACCAGCGACTCGCGCACTGCGCGCCGTCCCAGTTCGCGCGCCTGCAGCGCATCGGCCTTGCCGGCGTAGGGGTTGGCGGACGGCCGCTGGCCGAACAGGCCGGCGCGCAGTTTCACGCGCAGGATGCGGGTCACGGCGTCGTCGATGCGCGCCATCGGGATGCGGCCGGCCTCGACGTCGGCGGTGGTGTTGCGGATGAAGGCCTTCCAGTCGTCCGGCACCATCACCATGTCGATGCCCGCGTTGATCGCCTGGGCGCAGCTGTCGTTGCGGCAGCCGGCCACTTCGCCGATGCCGTTCCAGTCGGTGACGACGAGGCCGTCGAAGCCCATCTTGTCCTTCAGGATCCCGGTCAGCATGCGCTTGTCGCCGTGCAGCTTGCCGTGGTCCTGCTTGTTCTGGGTATCGTACCAGCTGTTGAATGAGGCCATCACTGTCTGGGCGCCCGCCTCCAGGCCACTGAAATAGCCGGCGGCGTGGATGTTCATCATCTCGCGCTCGCTGGCGCGGGTAACCCCGGCATTCACGCCATTCTGGGTGCCGCCGTCGCCCATGTAGTGCTTGATGCTGGCGATGACGTTGGCATCGTCCTTGAACGCGCCCTGCAGTCCCTTGACGTAGACGCCGGCATAGCTTTTCACCAGCACCGGGTCTTCCGAAAAGCCTTCGTAGGCGCGGCCCCAGCGGTCGTCGCGCACCACGGCCACGGTCGGCCCGAACACCCAGGCGATGCCGCTGGCACGCACCGCCTTGCCGGTGGCCACGCCGATGTCGCCGACCAGGGCCGGATCGCGCGCCGCGCCGAGGCCGATATTGTGCGGGAAGATGGTGGCGCCGAAGGCATTGTTATGGCCGTGCACCGCGTCCGTGCCCCAGATTACCGGTACCTTGATCGCCATGTCGGTGGCCATCGAGGCGTCATAGAAACTGTCGGCCAGCGTCAGCCAGTCGCTGATCGCCGCATGCTTGTCGTTGTTCGGCTTGCTGCTGCCGCCGTTCAGCACCGAACCCAGGTAATACTGGGTGACTTCGGCCGGCTTGACGCTCTTGATTTCGGCCTGGGTCATCTGGCCGATCTTTTGCGCCAGCGTCATCTTGCCGACGATTTCGGCCACGCGCGCTTCCAGCGCCGCATCGCGCGGGATCGCGCTGCGCAGGCGCGGCCACTCGGTCAGCTGTTTGGTCGTGTTCAAGGTCGCTTCTGCCGGTGCGGCACAGAGCGCGGCAGCCGGCAGGGTCAACGCGACGGCAAGGGTCACGGCGCTGCGGCGGAACGGATGGGTCATGCAAGGTCTCCTGTATTGGTATTCTAGGGCGTTGGAAACGATTCCAATCGATACGCCGGATACTGAAGGGTATCGCCGCCGCTGTCAACCACCGTGCAGGAAAGACCGGTACCACAAGGCGCTGTCCTTGAGGCGACGGCGCTGGCTGGGGTAGTCGATGTGGACCAGGCCGAAACGCTTCAAATAGCCCTCCGCCCATTCGAAATTGTCGACCAGGCTCCAGGCGAAATAGCCCTTGACCGGCGCGCCGTCGGCAATGGCCTGGCGCAGTGCGGCCAGGTGGCGCACCAGGTAGCGCCGCCGTTCGCCGTCGTGGACCGCGCCGTCGGCCTCCACCACGTCCTCGTAGCAGGCGCCGTTCTCGGTCACATACAGCGGCCCCGGATGGTAGTCGCGCTCGATGCGCAGCAGGAGTTCGGCCAGGCCCTGCGGCGCGACCGGCCAGCCCATGGCCGTGATCTCGCCTTCGCGCGGCTCGAGCACGCGGGTGCCGAGCGGGCCGTGGCCGGGCGCATCCGCCACCGTTTCGGGAAAGTAGTAGTTCACACCCATGAAATCGGTGGGTGCGGCGATCGCCTCCATGTCCCCCGCCAGCACGGTCGGGGCGGCGGCGCCCACCTGCTCGAGAGTTGCAGCGGGATAGCCGCGGCCATGCAGCGGATCGAGGAACCAGCGGTAGCGCAGGCCGTCGTGGCGTTCCATCGCGACGCGGTCAAGCGCGCTGTCGCTGGCCGCGCGCAGCGGATGCAGGCTGAGGGCGATACCGACCTGCGCATCCGGCACGTTGGCGCGGATCAGCGGCACCGCCTTGCCGTGCGAGAGCAGCACGTGGTGGGCCACCTGCAGTGCAACTTTGAAGTCGGTGGTGCCGGGGGCATGCCAGCCCTCGTGGTGGCCGATCATCGCGGTGCACCAGGGTTCGTTATGGGTGATCCAGTGCTTGACGCGGTCGCCGAGGCCCCGCGTCATCGCGTCTGCCAGTTCGAGGAAGGCGTCCACGGTGGCGCGCGCGTTCCAGCCGCCGTCGTCCTGCAGGTACTGCGGCAAGTCCCAGTGATACAGCGTGGCCCAGGGCTGCAGGCCACGTTCCAGCATGCCGTCCACCAGCCGGGAATAGAAATCCAGGCCCTTGGGGTTCGGCTTGCCGCCGTGGCTGCCGAAGATGCGCGGCCAGGCGATCGAGAAGCGGTAGGCGTTGAGGCCCAAGCTGCGCGCGATGTCCAGGTCTTCGGGCCAGCGGTGGTAATGGTCGCAGGCGACCGCGCCGCTGCTGCCGTCGCGGATCTTGCCCGGGGTGGCGGCGAAGCGGTCCCAGATCGATTCGACCCGGCCGTCGG